>Ga0316204_10000956_pt1 | contig 89767 bp, 86 predicted proteins | sample 6monrhotite_MG_2_FD_205661 | JGI IMG/M metagenome (GOLD analysis project Ga0316204, IMG submission 205661) | Microbial mat bacterial communities from mineral coupon in-situ incubated in ocean water Damariscotta River, Maine, United States -... | ecosystem: Environmental > Aquatic > Marine >... | reverse complement strand
TGATAGCATTGTGTGGATATCATCTTGCTTCAGTGGTTTGGCAATATAATCATCCATTCCCGCGCTGAGGCATTTTTCTTTATCTTTCTGTAGGGCATTGGCAGTAATTGCAATTATTGGAATAGTTTTTATTTTGTTAACCGCCATATTGCGTTTTAAAATTCCAGTGGCTTCATAACCGTCCATAACGGGCATTTGGCAATCCATAAAAACTAATTTTATTTCTTGGTTTTTTTCAATAATATCGATAGCCTCTTTTCCATTATTGGCAATATGTGTTTTGTAACCAGCATCACATAAAATTGCATCCAAAAGCATTTGATTAACACGGTTATCTTCAGCAATTAAGACGTTGCTTCCTGTAGGAAGTGGTGTTTTTTTAACGATCTTTTCTTTGCAATAAAATTGTGTTAATTCAGACTTTAACTCATCTAGTTTAATGGGGGGTATTATGTATCCATCAATGCCATATTTCTGAAATTCTTCGATATTACTTAGTGAAGCAGACATTGATACGAGTATTATTTTGGTATCGGAAGAAGAAATATCTTTGATTGTTCTGCATAACTCTTTGCTATTCATACCCAGTACTTGTTCATGAAGCATAATGACGCTATAAGGTTCCCCTATACTATTTTCTTTCTGTATTTCCTTTAGTGCCTCTGTGCCAGATGTTATTCTTGTGGTAGACATTTCCCATGCTTGGATATATTGAGAAAAAACATCAATATTTGCAGCATCTTCTCCAATAATCAGCATTTTATGACCGTAGAGTAGTTCTTGATCATCTTCTATAGTAAACATTACCTCACTAGCTTCAGGAAGTGTAATATCAAAATAGAAATTTGATCCCTGTCCATCGATGCTTTTTACGCCAATTTTTCCACCCATTTCTTCAACCAAAGCTTTGCATATTGAAAGGCCTAGGCCGGTTCCGCCATATGTTCGTGTGGTGGATTCGTCAGCTTGCGTGAAACTATTAAAGATATTATTAATTTGATTCTCAGGGATGCCAATTCCTGTATCCACCACTTCAAAAAAATGATGTTATTATCACCTCTTCGTATGTTTAATTCGACAGTTCCATCTTTAGAAAACTTAATTGCATTATTAATAATATTAATAAGTACTTGCTTCACTCTATGTGAGTCGCCAATGCACATTTTTTTATGATCGATGTCAATTTTTTTAGATAGTTTGACATTATTATTCTCAGCTAGAAGATTTACTATATCAAACACCTCACTAACAATGTTGTGAAGGTTAAATTCTTTATGCTCAATTAAAAGTTCACCAGATTCAATTTTTGATAGGTCTAATATGTCATTGATTAAAGCAAGCAGATGCTCACCGCAATTAAGTGAGGTTTCAACAAGTTTCTTCTGCTTTTCGGTGAGTTCAGTATGTAGCAATAGCTCAAGCATTCCCAGGTTGCCATTCATCGGTGTGCGTAACTCATGACTCATATTGGCAAGAAAACAACTTTTGGCATAATTAGCTTTTTCTGCTGCAATTTTAGCTTCTTTAGCCTCAATATTTGCCTTTTCTAAACGCTCTACATATTCTTCTAATTTATTATTGATATCAGATAATTCAGTTTGCTTATCGTATAATTTGAGAAACATCTCAACTTTTTTTTGTAGGATGTAAGAGTCAATTGGTTTGGTAATATAATCAATGCCTCCTGCATCATATCCTTGTGATATATTTCCTTCTTCCCTTGAATTTGCTGTTACAAAGACAATGGGTGTTGCTTTGGTTCGTTGACTGCTTCGCAAGCATTCGGCAACTTCGTAACCATCCATTTCAGGCATTTGTACATCAAGCAAAATAACGGCAAAATCATTCTGTAATGATAATTCTAAGGCGCGTGTTCCACTTGTTGACTCAATAATTTCGGCATCAACATTTTTAAGTATTTTCTTCATTGCCACAATATTTGCTGGAATATCGTCAACTACCAATATTTTCTTAGTCTCCATGTTTATACCTCTAACCATTTTGACATTATTACAAAAAGTTTATTTGCATCAATTGGTTTGGTGAAATAGTCACTTGCCCCAATATTGATGCATTTTTCTTTATCTTCTTTCATTGCCTTAGCTGTGACAGCTATTATTGGCAGGTCCGAATATTCTTTGTTCTTACGAATATTTGCAATTGCTTCATACCCATCCATAATAGGCATCATGATGTCCATAAGAACAATGTCTAAAGTTTTACCTTTCTTTGAGATATAGTCTAGAGCTTGCTGCCCATTCTGCACCATATCAACATTCATGCCTGCTTTTGATAATATTCGGGAAAGCGCAAAAATATTACGTGTATCATCATCAACAATAAGTATATTTTTTCCACGGAATTTAGTTCCTATAGTTATTGGTTTTTGTACTGCATCTGAAGGTGTAGCTGTCGGAGTGATAACATTTTCGTTGGAAAGAGGGGGGGTAGCTTTAATGTTGCCTAACACTTGAGCTAATATTTGTTCGGGATCTCCGCCTATTTTGGAGATTAAGCTTGTAGTGTATTTTTCTATTTCTTTACGCTCTTTCTTAGAAATATCTTTTCCTGAATATATTATTGCGGGTGGTTGAATTAGATTAGGATCACATTCTATTTTCTTTAGGAAATCAATTCCTGACATTCCTGGTAGCATAAGGTCTAAAATTATGCAGTGTATAGTGTTGGATTTTAACTTTTGTAAACCATCCTCTGCAGAATCAGATACAATAACTTGGAAATTTCTTTGTGTTAGCATTTCAGTAATTAATGCTGATATAGTTGCATTATCTTCAATAACTAGAATTTTAGTAATACCTTGCTCGGATATAGTTTCTATTTTTGCGATTGCGCTGTTCAGTTGTTGCTTGGTTACTGGTTTGGTTAAATATCCAATGGCGCCTTTTGCTAAAGCCTCCTTGCTTTCATCGGTAACAGACATAAAATAGACAGGGATATTGGAGGTTATTTCATTTTCAATGATCTGATCAAAAACATCTAACCCGCTAATATCAGGGAGGGCGATGTCTAGGATAATAGCTGAAGGGAGGTGCTTTGTGGCAAGTTTAATTCCTTGCTTTCCGTTGGTTGCAATTAAAAATTCTAACCCTTTTGATACGATTTCTTTCTTTAATATATTAACAAAGTTAATATCATCTTCAATAATTAATATTAAACTGTCACTGTTTGTATTATTTTTCTTGCTTCTCAATTTTCTAGGGTTTGCCGTTGTGTTAGGCGGTATAATTTCAGGAATTAGGTTGTGAGCTGAGGTTATATTTTCTTCTGTTTTTTCTATGACACCTTCATTAGAAAAACAGGAATCCTGAGGTATATATAATGTGAATATGCTACCTTGACCTTGCGTGCTATCTAGTTGAATTTCACCTCCAAGTAATTTAGCAAACTCACGTGAGATTGACAGACCTAGACCGGTTCCGCCATATTGCCTGCTAGTTGATCCATCTTCTTGTTGGAAGGCCTGAAAGATATAATCTATTTTATCTTCAGCTATACCAATGCCAGTATCTACTACAGAGAATGCAATCGTTTTATCATACTGCAATTGGTTGTTTTGGAAAATGATAGATTGCTTTGGCCGATGAATGTTAATAGTTATGCTGCCTTTATGGGTGAATTTAAACGCATTGCTTAAAAAATTGCGTAAAATTTGTTCGATACGAATTTTGTCTGAATATATTGTGCTGGGAATAGCGCTATCTATATTAATGTTGAATATAAGGTCTTGTTCTGCGGCTATATGATCAAATTTTTGTTTCATTCCATCAACTAATATATCAAGGGCAAAGTCTTCTGCTTGAAACTCCATCTTCCCAGCTTCCACCTTCGATAAATCAAGAATATCATTGATAAGAGAAAGTAAATCCGATCCGCTATTATAAATAATACGTGCAGATTCTAGCTGATCGTCTTGTAAATTTCCTTCATCGTTATTTGCAAGATCCTGAGCAAGAATAAGGAGGCTATTAAGTGGTGTCCTGAGTTCATGGCTCATATTAGCAAGGAATTCTGATTTTGTTTTATTGGCTTTTTCAGCAAGTGCAGTATTTCTTATTAGATCTTCATTACTACGTTTTAGCTCATCTTCACGAATCTTTAATTCTTCTGCTTGTGATTGTGTTTGTTCAAGTAAAATTTCAGTACGTATGCGGCTTAGTATTGTGCTCAATGAAATACCAATATTTTGAATTACTTGTGTTAAAAGTTCGTGTTGAATGGAACTGAATTTATGTAATGAGGCTATTTCCATTATAGCAACTAGTTCATTCTCAAACATTATTGGTAAAACTGATATATTGGCAGGTTCTGCTGATCCTGTAGTAGACTTAACAGTCATATAACCTGCAGGTGCTTGTTCAATAGTTAGGGGCTTTTTTTCTGCCAGAACTTGACCAACAATATTTTCACCAGATTTATAATGTACAGGCGTGGATTCGTTATTATCTAGTGCATATGATGCAATACGGGATACGGATTCTTTTCTTAAATTGTTATCAATACTCATATTATTATGAGTGGTATTAATTTTATCTTTCAAATAAAATGCGCCAACTTGTGCTCCAATTGCAGGAATTAGGTTGTTGAGTAATGTTGATGCAAAATCTTCTACACTTTTAATGCCCTGTAATTTGCCGGATATATCTGCATAAATTGATTTAACCCAGTCTTGTTCTATAAGTTTGCTTTTTTCTGCTTCTAATTCTTTTTGAGATATTAAACTGTTTTTTTCTGCTTCTTTTCTCTCTGAAATATCTCGTAAAGTACCTACATATAGTTTTTCACCTTCTACATTGATTGAACTTACGGCAAGCTCAATAGGCACTTTCGAACCGTCTTTTCTTTTTCCTTCAACCTCTCGGCCAATACCAATAATTTTTTTCTTACCTGTGTATTTATAATTTTTAAGATAGACATCATGTTCGCTTTGATATGGTTCTGGCATCAACATATCAATATTATTACCTATCACCTCTTCTGCACGATAGCCAAATATTTTTTCTGAAGCGGGATTGAATGATTGAACTATGCCCTTGGGGTTAATAGTTATAAGTCCATCAACCATAAGATTTACAATACCTTGTGATCTTGCTTCACTTAATGATAGTTGATTGAGCTGTTTTTCTTGTTTGTCTTTAGCTAACTTAATATCTGCAACCATTTTATTTACAGCTTTTGATAGTAGATCCTTATCATTTTTAACCGTAAGCTTAATATCTAACCTTCCTGCTGCAATTTCTTCAGCAATTTTTGTAGTCTCTTTTAGTGAATTAGCCATATCCTGCAATGAGTTTCCCAATTTTTTAATCTCTTCATTTTCAGATATATCTAAATTAATATCGTAATTTCCAGCAGCAACTTGATCTGCTGCGTGTAATGCTTTTGAAATAGGAATTGTAATGGAACGGGTTATTAAATATCCTAAAGCAGCACTTACTAAAAGTCCTACAAGAAGTAGTACCCATTCAATCACAGAGAGTAGCCTATCTTGTTCTTCTGCATATGAAAAATCAGCTTCCATTAGGTGCTTTTGATTGCTTATCATTTCATTGAGTAAATCTTTTACTTCAAATGCAGTAGGTGCAGCTTTGGCGCCAAGGACTTTCTTAGCTTCATCAAAGTTTTTTATATGAACATTATGTTCAACAAGTTGTTGATGGCTTTTAAAATTTCTTAATTTTATTGTAATATTATCAAGTTGCTCTAAGTTTTTTGAATTGCTCCAATTGATAGATAACTTATTGAGCTGTCGTAAAGAAGGGGTTATTTCTTTTTCCCAAGAATAGTGCAGTTCATTTTTAAACTTTTCCTCTCCTAAAATAAGCCAACCTCTCAAGGCAGCTAAAGCATGGTTGATGCCATTTAACATTTCTGTGCTTGCTAGAGTTGTAGGCGCGCGGTTGTATTTTAGGCGGTTAGTAATTTCAGTTATTTTGCTTCCCTGCCATATGGTGACCAGTACAGAAATTGTTAGAACAGTAGCCATTAGTAGGTAGCCAAAGGCAACTTTTCTTTTGATGCTTTTGGCTCCTATAATAAGAAAACTAAGATACATAATGCTTAGTAAGATTGCTACAACACTGAACACTAGAACTAAAACAGTTTTTTCATGCTTCTTTATAGAATCAAAAATGGTAGAGTGTTTAGGAGTGGATATTACTAGGCAGAAAAATCTATCACTCATTCTTTTGTCAAAGGCTATATTGTGCAGATATAAATATTCAGTATTGGTTTCGTGTGATAATACGCCTTGCTTATTGTTTAAGTACATCTCATTTTTTGAAAACATTTTTTTTATTAGTGGATATTCTGATTGGATATTATGCTGACTGCCAAAATTAAAACTAAACTCCTTATCAGATTGAGGGTGAATAAGGAACTCTCCTTTATCGTTGATTAAGTATAATTTGCTATATCGTGGGGTGGAATTTTTTATATCGTCCATTATTTTTGTTAAATTAGCGGAGACAATAATGGTGCCAAAGACATTAGCATTATTATCATAAATCGGTGTTGCAGCATGTATTACAGGGGTATAAGGGGAAGCTATTTTCCCATGTTCTTGATTTAGATTTATATCTGATAAATATATTTCTCCATCTTGTAGTTTTATAGATTCAGTATAAGAAATTTCAGAAGATTTATTTTGAAACTCATCTCCTGTTTTTATGGCTAATTTATTATTTTCCCAGTCCACACGGACCATTTCATTTCCGTTATTATCTAAATAATAAATGCTATGATAATAGGGCTTAGATTGCATAAAGTCCTTAAAGATATGATTCAGGCGATTGTGCCAGTCTTTTTGAGTGGATGTACCATCTACAGGGTCAACGTTATTATTTGTAGTTCGTATTATCCCCTGTATAGGAGGAACTTTTGAGATAAACCCTATGTCATAATCTAATGTTCTAATGGTAGACAATAGAACGTTGGATTGTTGCTCCATATTCTTTGACAAGCTAGCCAATTTAGCTTGTATTAGGTTCTCTTTGCTGGCTTGAAAAATGACAATGCTGCTAATAGTAGCGACGATAAAGAATATTAAAAATATAAGTGCTAATAACTTTGATGATATGTTTAATCTCATAACCAATCCGCAATAGAATATTGTACATTGCAAAGGTAATTGATAGTAAAAATATATGCAACTATAAATTAAATTATGAGGGTGTTTTGTGGTTTATGGTAGTAGTTGTGATATGTGTTGTAATTATTTTTTTATATGAGTTATCTTTTTGATAAAGGGTAATAAAAAAGAATATAGGGCTTTTTTGGGAAGAGGAATTATAAGATATAGAAAAATTACGTTGTTTATATATACTGGTGTGATGGTTGCATATAGAAAAGCTAATGAATCAGATATAGAGCTATTGTCGGCTCTTGCTCAATTGTGTTTTACGGATACATTTGGTCATTTATACGAAGAAAAGCACCTTCTGAATCACTTGGATCAGACATGCTCTCCAGATTTTTTTTATAATGCCCTTCAGCATAATGTAATAATTTTAGCTGAAACAAAGGAAAAGGTGCTGATTGGTTATATAAAGGTGGGGGAGGTAGAAGTTCCTTTAGAATCATGTCCTGCAGAGGCTAAAGAAATACACCGGCTTTATATACATCCCGAGTTTAAGAGGAATAATGTCGGGAGTGCATTAATGCATCATGCCTTAGGTGATGTTATTTTTAAAACAGCAGAACATTGCTATCTAAGTGTGTATCAAGCTAATCGTGTAGCGCAGAAATTTTATCATAAGTTTGGATTTAATATTATCGGTGAGTATGACTATTATGTAGGTCCGCATATAGATAGGGAGTATATTATGCATAAAACACTGACAAAAGATGTTATTATTAAATGAATAAGATGTTGATATTAAATGAATTTCCTAAAATAAATGAATTTTATGAGAAATATTGGGGAAAGCAGCCATTTGCTGTGCGTGGTGCAATAGATTCTGATTGTTTTGATGAGTTTATTGATGGTGATACCCTTGCTGGGTTATCACTTGATGAAGATATAAAATCACGTTTAGTATTAACGAATCCTGATACTAATAGTTGGACGTGTCAGCATGGTCCGTTTGATGAAAGTAAATTTGAGACACTTGGTGAGTCTAATTGGAGTCTTTTGGTTCAGAATATAGATCAATATCATCCTGCAACATCTCATCTTCTACGTTATTTTAATTTCTCACCTCGCTGGCTTATGGATGACATAATGGTAAGCTATTCAGCAGTTGGTGGAAGTGTAGGGCCACATACAGATAGTTATCATGTTTTTCTTGTGCAAGGGAAGGGGGTAAGGAGATGGAAAATAGGGTGTGATCCTATTGAAAATAAAGAATATATAGATAATGATGAATTGCTTGTTCTAAAAGATGGGTTTGAGGGGGATTCTATTGAGGTTGGTATTGGAGATGTTATATATATTCCTCCTAACTTTGGACACTGTGGCGTTACCTTAGAAGAAGCGATGACGTTTTCTGTTGGATTTTTGGGGCCTAAATATTCTGAAATACTGTCTGAATATAGTCATTATTTAGAGCAAAATTCTCACCTTAATAAACGTTATATAGGCCAAGATATTGATTCAAAAAGTTCAGCATTCTCAATTGCACCAACCGCAGGAAAAAATATTAGGGAATCCCTAATTGAGGTAATTAATGGCGATAATTTCTCTGAATGGATGGCAGAGTATTTTTCAACATCAACACATGATGAGTTTGAAGATATAGATGAAAAGCAAGGTGGCGAACTTTTAGAGGATGAACTATTGGATCTATTGCAGAAAGGTGGAGTATTAACTCGCCCTGAGTATATAAAAATTGTTACAACAGAGTCGAATAATGGCGTAATTAATCTATCAGTATATGGTAATAATCTTCATATTCCTTTAGCGCAAAATAAATTAGTGGATTGGCTTAACGCAGCACATCCAATATCGGTAGATGATATTGACACTAAGAAAATGTTAGAGCTTGTAACCGAGCTTTATAATAGAGAAGTTTTAACTTTTCCTTATAGTTAAGCGTTTGTTTAAATGTTATTATATCTTGAGCTAGCTAGTTTTCTTAGGTGTATGGTTTTTGCTGCCTCTTTCTGTTTTTGCGTTATCTTTAAAGCCAGATTTTGATTTTTTCTTAAAGTCACCTCGTGCTTTGTCGCCCTCATTATTGCGACTGCTCGACGTTTTACGGTCGTCATATTTTTTCTTAGAATGTTTATTTGGTTTGCGGTCATCACGATTTTTATCGCCACGTGGTTTATACTCATCGCGTGATTTATTGTTTTCATCACTTTTATTGGTTCCGCCACTTCGTCTCTGCGGTCGTGAGTTTCTATTGCCTTCACTTGATGATGAACGATTTCTGCGAGAGTTTCCTCCAAAATTCTTTTTAGGTCGGCGTTGTCTTTCTTGTTCATTACTTGCTATATCAGGAGCGCCATCTAGGCGAGTTGCAACAATATCTTTTTCAACTTTTCCGCCTTCACCAATGGCTTTAAAGAAAGAGTTTATGCAATCTGCAGTAAGTTCAACATATGTCTCGTTTTGACTGATCTTAATTGCCCCGACATTCCTTTTTGTAATATTGCCAGCGCCACAAATCATAGGTAAAATCCAACGCACTTCTGCAGACATGTTGCGTCCGGCAGAAAGTGATATCCACACGCTATTTTTGAAATTGTCACGATTAGGTTTTTTGTTATCGCCAGAAGGTGCCGCATCAAGTAATTCTTCTGGTGCTGGTTTTTGTGTTTGATTAGAGCGGATAAGCGCTGCTGCAATTGCCTCTGGTGAATAGCGTGAAATTAATTCTTCAATATCAGACTTTTCATCATCTTGAATCGGTGTATTCAAAGCTGGGCTGGATAGAAAACGGTCACGATCTCGCTCTAGAATATCTTTAATTGATGGTGGTTTGCCCCATTTAGCTTCAACTTTTGCATTTTGTAGTAGGCGTTCTGTTCTGGTGCGCCAGTTATAAGGAACTATTAATGCGCTTACGCCTTTGCTACCGGCTCGTCCTGTACGTCCGCTTCTATGTAGTAAAATATCGCGGTTTTTAGGTATATCAGCATGAACTACAAGTGCTAAGCCAGGTAGGTCAATTCCGCGCGATGCAACATCAGTTGCAACGCATACTTGTGCTCTACCATCTCTCAGTGATTGCAGGGCATTGCTTCGTTCTGCTTGGCTTAATTCGCCAGAAAGTGCGACAACAGAAAAACCTCTATTTGTTAAGCGACTGGTTAGGTGATTAACCGCAGCACGAGTGGCACAAAAAATAATGGCATTTTTTGCTTCATGATAGCGTAGTAAATTAATAATAGCATTTTCACGATCGCTTGGTGCGATAGTTAATCCTTGGTATTCAATATCAACATGCTGCGCTTTTTCTTCTTTGGTAGTGATACGTTTAGCATCATTTTGGTAGCGTTTAGCCATTGATAAAATGGTTTTAGGTACTGTTGCGGAGAATAGTAAGGTGCGGCGCTTTTGCGGGGCAGTATCTAGGATATATTCTAGTTCATCACGGAACCCCATATCAAGCATTTCATCGGCCTCATCCAGCACAACCGCATGTAGGCCGCTAGTGTCAAAAGAACCTCTTTTAACGTGATCGCATAGGCGGCCAGGTGTGCCAACTACAATATGTGCGCCGCGATTTAGGGCATCACGTTCTTTTCTAATATCCATTCCGCCAACGCAGGATGCTACTTTTGCACCGCTTGCTTTATATAGCCACTCAAGTTCACGGGCTACTTGCAGGGCTAGTTCGCGTGTGGGGGCAATAACTAAAGCTAACGGAGTATCCGCTTTGCTAAAATGCTCTGCTCCATTGAGTAAAGCTGGTGCAAGGGCTAGGCCAAATGCAACTGTTTTTCCTGATCCCGTTTGTGCTGAAACCAAAAGATCAGACTCATGAAGATCTGGGTCTAAAACAGCCTTTTGTACCGGAGTTAAGTTTGTGTAACCGCGTTGTGTAAGCGTTTGGTTGAACGCTGGAAGTACACCTTGAAATTCTGTCATATTCTCTTCTTTCTTTTTGTGAGTAGCGACCTCTACGCGTTTACGGCGCATTATGCAACAATATAAGTGGCAAACAGGCGTTTTTATTAAGAACTATAGTGTTATAAGCCGTATTTAGGTGTTTTTTAGGAGTGATTGTTAGGTTGAGGTATAAAAAATATGGTTTATTAAAACTTAAAAAATTATCTTTATGTTAAGCATTTTATGCTGTGTTATAGCTGATATGTTTGTGTTCAATCCGAAAATCCTAGACTTTTGATCAAACAATGCATAGTTTAGGGCCGATTTTTTATAATATAAAAATTAAACAATATAAGCAGGATTAGTGAAATCGGTATGTTAGAAGCTTTGTTGCTATTTTTGGTACTGTTTATTGTGTGGTTTGTTTTTTCAGGCTTTACACAAATATTCTTTTTGATATTAGGGACAATTTCTTGTGTCATTGCAGTGTTTTTTGCACGGAAAATGGGTATTGTATCCGCAACAGGAATGCCTCCATATTTACGCATTCGTAGTATTTTTTATGCCTTTTGGTTAACAAAAGAAATTTTTAAATCTAGCTTTACCGTTGCTCAAAAAGTCTGGGATGTAGAGCCAGATATAAAGCCAGCTTTAGGATGGGTTCCTGCTCACGTAAAAACAGAAACTGGAAAAGCAACATATGCTAATTCAATCACGCTAACTCCTGGCACTGTGTGTGTTGAGGTTGTTGAAGATAGGATGTTGATACATGCGTTATGTGCTGATGGTTTAGAAGATTTGCGGAAAGGCGAAATGGCTGCGCGTGTTGCAGCGGTGATAGAATAATTAATGCAGGTAATATTATTATGTTTTTATTTGTGGTGTGCGTTGTTCTTTTAAGTTCTTTACTGGTGTTGGTAAGGGCTTTGAAAGGTCCAACGGTTTTTGATCGTATGTTAGCAACCAACATGTTTGGTACTATGACCGTGGTGCTTATGGCGTTGCTTAGTATTGTTATGGATGATGGTATGTATATTGATGTTGCATTGGTTTATGCCTTCATTAATTTTATTACAACGATTGCATTTTTGAAATTTTTTACTCAGCGTTCATTTAGCTGTGAATAAATCATAAGAAGAGAAAGTGATGAATGAATTTTTAGAATATAGCGGTTATTTATTCCTGTTATCTGGTGCATTTTTTACATTCACTGCAGCACTAGGGGTGTTAAGGTTTCCTGATTTTTTTACAAGACTTCATCCCGCCGGTGTAAATGATTCATTGGGGTTGCCGTTAATTTTGATCGGTTTGATGCTGCATCTGGCTGCAGGGTTGGTGACATTAAAAATTGTCTTACTTATTCTGTTTGCATTAATTACAAGTGCAACAGCGTGTCATGCTTTGGCAAAAGCTGCATTGCATAGTGGAATGAAGCCGCTAGGTAAAATTGATCCTGAGGCAGAAGAGCATGCCTCTAGTAAATCTAGGTAAAAACCAAGTAATAATGTGGTTATGAGGATGTTATGGATACTATAATTGTTATGGATATTGCCTTACTGGCATTATTGTTAATAACTGCTGTTGCCGTTGTGTTGCAGAGGGATTTGCTGGTTGCAGTAATCCTTCTTTCTATTTACAGCTTGCTGATGGCTGCTATGTATTTAGTACTTGGTGCACCAGATGTGGCCATTACAGAAGCCGCAATTGGAGCTGGGATTAGTACAGTTCTTTTTCTTGCCGCATTACTGTTAACAGGAAGAGAAGAGAAGAGGCGGCCATTTACTGTTGTCCCATTTATGGTGATTGTGTTAACGGGAGTAGCTTTGATCTATGCAACGCTAGGTATGCCGGATTTTGGAGATCCTGCTGCGCCGGCTAATCATCTTACTGCACCTTATTATTTGCAAATGACCTCAGAAGAAATGGGGATTCCCAATGTGGTAACTAGTATTTTAGCTAGTTATCGTGGATTTGATACTTTAGGAGAAACTTTTGTAGTTTTTACGGCTGCTATTAGTATTCTCTTATTGCTAGGGGGGAACATTTCTATGGCTAGAAAAAACTCTATTGATGATGATGTTTCTACGGCTCTAGGGAGTGTGGACTCTTAAGTTGCTAAGCTATGGGGAGTGGGTTATAGTCCCTTATAGGGTTTAGCAATATGGGGGAGTCATGAAGTCATATGAAGAAGTGAATCGATTTTGGTTTGCAGAACAAAATAGACACTTGTGGTTTCGTCCTATTCCTGCATTTGATAGCGTCGTGCGTGAGAGATTCGCATCAGCATATCAATTGGCTTCGTCACGCAAGTTAGATAGTTGGCGCTCAAATTCAGAAGGTATATTAGCGTTGATTATATTGACGGACTACCTTCCTCGTAAAATGTTTCGTGGTACAGCGCAAGCAATGCGCTTGGATTTTTATGCACGGGAATTGTGTAAAGAGGCAATTCAGGTTGGTCTAGATGCACAGTTGCCTAAAGAGCAGAGGCAGTTTATTTATATGCCATTAATGCATAGTGAAAATATTAATGATCAACATGTGTCTGTAAGGTTGTTTGGTCAAATTGGAAAAACTGCGCATGAACATGCTGTTAGGCATCGCGATATTATTGAGCGATTTGGTCGCTTCCCCTTTTTAAATGATTGGTTAGGGCGAGAGAGCACAGAAGAAGAGAAATATTTCCTTGAATTTGAAGATGAATATACAGCCTAAATTTCTTAACTTAATATTAATAATTCTATTGTAGTATGAGTCTAGGTAATTAGACAGGAGGTATAGGATATGGTCCAGGCGATGTCTGATTTTGGCATTACCCCAAGCCAGCTGCAGACAGCTGATAGAGAGCTGGGTATTTTGGAGTTATTCACAGCCTATGACTCTGAGGGTGAAGCATTCTATGTATACATGTCGGTGTTGCCAAGTAAATATGAAGCCTATCTGCGAGCGCAGAAAACTCATGATACTATTAAATTTGAAGATTTTGGTACTGTATTAGCTTCTGGATGGGGAAAAACTCCGCCCGAAGAGGTGAAACGTGAAATGGAAGCAAAACATGGTGTGAACCATAATTTTAAAGCCGAATTAGAAGCTGCAATAGAAGTTGAGCTGGCTAAATAGTAGGCATAATAAATATTATAAGTGGTTTAGAATAATGACAGATAATCAATCCAAACAAAAGCCTGTCCCCAATCAGGGGCAAGTACGCAACGAACGAGAAATGTTGGGTATAGCTGGGGCACGGATGGAGCAAGAAGTGGCGAAGTTAGATCGTCAGCAGTTAAATAATACATTGCTTAGCGGTGTTATAGCCGGAGGGTTAGGGCTGGGGTCAGGGTTTTTGGCAAGTACAGAGCCTGTTACCGCAACGATTCTGGGGGTAGCGTGTTTTGCTGTAGTGAAGTCGGGGTTGGAGAGGCAGGATAAAATGGGAACAAGAGAAGCTGGGTTCCAAGCCGCAAAAGAAATGGTCGACATAAGAAAGGCCGCAGGTGGTAAGCTGGAAGATGTATTGCAGGCAGTAGGCAGAGAAGAAAATAAATCAAAAAATATTGATTACCAAAGCGCACTTCAGCAATCAAAGAATATTATTCAAGATATTCTTGATGGAAAAGATTCCTCAAGCGATAAAGGCATTTCTAGGTAATTATTTATCTGTTCTATATTGCGGCTAATCTATTCAGACTTTTTTTCAGATAGCCCTTCAAGTCGCTGCATCATCATATCTTTAATGCTATCAGTATAGGCATGCGATTCTTTTCCCCATACTGGTTGAGGCCAAGCAGAGTCTTCTTTATAGCGGCCAATCACATGGATATGCAATTGTGATACCATGTTGCCTAAAGCTCCTATATTGATTTTGTCAGGTTCAAAAATATCTTCAATATAATCAGACACAAGCGACATTTCATCCATTAGTGCGTGCCTATCAATAAGAGAAAGATCGGTGATTTCCTTGAGGTCAGCTCTACGGGGGACCATAATTAACCATGGAAATAATGCATTATTCATAAGTAAAACACGACATAGTGGCAGGTCAGTAACAAAGAAAGTATCCTGCTCTAATGTTGGATGTAGTGTAAATTTAGCATCATTAATCATTTAGCTTATTTCTCCGTTGGCTATATTTCGATCTTAGTTTAGCCTGCTATTGCAGTATGGGCTAGTGCTAATATCGATTAACTTATTCATAAAATTCTTATCGCTGATTATTCATAAAACGAACCACTTGTGGATCAACGCGGATATCCCTTTCTCTAATGGGTTGTTTAAGAATAATCCCTTCCATAGAACGGCAGCGGCTTAGTGCAACATAAAGCTGCCCCGATGCAAAAGCACCGCGATCAAGGTCAATAATTGCACTATCTAATGTTTTTCCTTGGCTTTTATGGATGGTTACAGCCCAAGCAAGTATTAGCGGATATTGATTATAATTTCCTGTTACACGTTCAACAATTTTTCCTTTTGCTTCGCTGAATTCGTAAGCCACCGATTCCCAATTTTCTTTTTCAACCTCATAATCATATGTAAATCCGGCAGCCGATGTAACTGCTACAATTATTTTTGAGCTTGATAAGGTGGTAATGGTTCCGATAGTGCCATTAACCCAGCGCTTTCCTTTATCATTTTTGGTAAACATAACTTGAGCACCTACTTTTAGCTCAAGCGAGTGAGGTGAGGGAAGGCGTGCATCCTTGGCATCAAAGGTGCCACTTACTTTTCCTTCAAAGGTTTGGGAGCTATCTGGCAAGGCATCAAGTCGGGCCTGGTTAATATTATCTGCCTTGCGGTTGGTGGTGCAAAGGACAATAGGCGTCTGGTTAAAAAGTGTGTTTTCAGGTAAGTGTCGTTGATTGATCCAATCAATTAACCGGCCATTAATTTGTCCAGTTCGTATGCGATCAAGTGCTGTAATAAATACACGGTCAGACTGGCGATATACATCAGTCATTTCAAGTAAGTTAAAATCAGCATCCTTAAAGGCTGGTGCATCAAAAAAATAGGGAGATGGGTAAGATTGGCTGTATACGTCGCGTTCGCTTTGGCTAACAATGGGTGGAAGCTGGTATAGGTCGCCAAATACACATAGCTGCACTCCACCAAATGGAGCGCCTATATGTGGTCCGTTCAAGCGCATAAATTTTTCTATACCATCAAAAATATCAGCTCTCACCATAGAAATTTCATCAATAACTAATGTGTCAATTTGCGTAAAGCTACGCTGGGGTTTTCGCTGTTTAATACGCTCTAAATCCATGAAGCGTGGCTTGAATTTAAAGAAAGAATGAATAGTTTGTCCTCGTACATTGAGGGCTGCTACCCCTGTAGGGGCGAGGACCACGACATTTTTTGTGGTAGTTTGTCGGAAGTGGTGCAGTAGGGTGGATTTACCCGTACCAGCTTTGCCCGTGATAAAAAGATTATCATCGCTATGCTCTAGTTGGTTGTAGGCATCACTGAACTGATCTGTAATCTCAAGTGTGGCTGGTGCAGTCATCGGTTATTGCGTCATGGTGTTGCTATGGTTATCATGCGGCTATCATAACCAGATAGAAAAGGAATGCCATGCTGATTATTGCTTTATTGATAGCGGGTCTGATTTTTATACTAACATTTGTAATGCCTGAAGCGGCTAGTGCGGGTGGAGACTATTTTTGGATCAGAATGATTTCTTTTGCGGTTATGGCTGCTTTTATTGGTAGTGGTGTCATATCACAATATCGTGGAAAAGCTGCCACAGCATTAAGGGATGCCGGAATATGGATGACGATCATCTTGGTATTAATGGTGCTATATAGTTTTCGTGAAGAATTTGGTGTGGTAACGGATCGATTTAGAAGAGAGGCGATGCCTACGCAGGCCATGCAGATTGATGAGGGTGTGTTAGCAATTACGCGTAGTCAAGGTGGGCATTATGTATTGGATGCGAAGGTTAATAAAGAAGCTACTATCCGCTTTATGGTGGATACAGGAGCTAGTAGAGTCGTGTTAAGTAAGCGTGATGCTACAAGGATTGGGTTCGACGTAGATCAATTAAGCTATACAGAAATTGCAAATACTGCCAATGGAACTGTGATGGGAGCTCCAGTAAAATTAAGATCAGTACAGGTGGGTGATTATGTTATCCACAATGTTTCTGCTACGGTAAATGATGGTGAAATGGTTGGATCATTGCTCGGTATGACGTTCCTTGATCAATTAGCAGGGTACTCTGTTCGTGATGACACGCTTACCCTAGAATTTGAATAATGCAAATGTAAAGATATGTAGGTGAGGGGATATGTTGGATATATATGTGGATGGTGATGCTTGTCCGGTTAAGGATGAGGTAGTGCGTGTGGCGGAGCGTCATGGGCTGAATGTATATATTGTTAGCAATTCTTGGCTGCGACCAATTAATAACCCTAAAATTAAGATGATCTTAGTGGAAGCTGGTCCTGATGTGGCGGATGATTGGATAGCAGAAAGGGCAAAAGATGGTGATATTGTAATCACCGCAGATATTCTATTGGCAGATAGATGTTTAAAGTCTGATGCTCGTGTTCTCGCTCCAACCGGCAAGCCCTTTACCCAAGATAATATTGGCAATGCTGTGGCAGGCCGTAGTCTTAGTGCTCATTTGCGTGAATTAGGTGAGGTTTCAGGTAATAATCCTTCTTTTTCTAAGAAGGATCGTTCACGTTTTTTGCAAACTTTGGAAGAAAATATTCAAGCAGTTAAGCGGAGCTAAATCAGTAATACGAACTGCATTTTAAATTGCTGTCTTGATAATGTCGTTTATATCATATCTACATTTTTTGAATGTGGCTAGATATGGTGAATTGCTTTGAATCATTATATTGTATGTAACTATTTTATAAGAGCTATTGTTGAAATTTGTCGTCCATAATCTGGTTCATTTAGGTGTGTAGAGCGGCGGTAGCTAAAAAATCGTTTAGGCTGACTATAAGTGTCTTCTGCCGTATCATGAATATGTTCAATGCCGCAAGAAACTAGCCGCGCTTTTACGTAAGCCGGAAGGTTGAATAAGAAGTGCTCATCGTCATTTCCGGGTAAAAAAAAGGCTTGGTTGCCGAGGTTATCTTTTAGAAAATGCATTCGAAATTTTGTATCGACTTCATAAGAATGTTGACGGATACATGGGCCAATAGAGGTAATAATATGCTCTTTCTTAGCGCCGTGTTCACACATGGCGGTAACGGTATTTTCTAATACTCCTCCAATTGCACCTTTCCACCCTGCATGGGCTGCACCAATTACACCTGCTTGCTTATCAGCTAAAAGTACGGGGGTGCAGTCTGCAGTTAAAATGCCGATAGCAACTCCTGGCGTGGCGGTTACGATAGCATCTCCTTTGGGGCATTCATCATTCTTCCAAGGTGAGGTAAGGTGAATAACATCACTACTATGATGCTGATATAATGTGCAGATGGATGAAAGAGAAGGGTGTAAAAAATTCATCACATGTAAACGATTTTCAGCAACATGTATTGGGTTATCATTGGAGCCAGGGCCGCAATTCAAGCTGGCGTATATTCCTTGGCTGATACCCCCCTCTCTTGTAAAAAATCCATGGGCAATTGCATGAGGGCTTTCGCTATCTGTAAGTAGGTGTGGGCATATAACGCGCATAATTATAATCAAGGAATATTGTGTTAAGAGATAAGGGAGTTATTAGTATCAGCAAAGCCATATGCCGGAGGGTGGTCCGAGTGAGTCAAGGCTAGGCATTTGAATAGCGTGCCCATTTGTGTGGGTGAGGTCAAGCGAGTAACTGCAGTAGTTATATCTTGCTGTTGCTTTTTGTTTGCCTGTTGCATTAACGCAGAGCTTCTTAGGTCAATCCCCATCATGTGTAGAAAGTCCTTTTGTGTACAATTTCCTTGTGCTCTTATATTATATTGGCTGGCGGTATTAGCTAGGGTGCTAAAATCGACATGTGCTGTGAGGTCTGCTTCGCCTATATCGGATAAAGGGCAGTGATATTGATGTTTTTTTACGGCTTGGAAAGTATCATTTAATTGATTTTCATAATATCCGTAATCAATAAACAGTGCTGCGCCGTTATGTTCTGCTATTCGTTCTGAAATTTGGGTGGTGATATCAATAGCGGTTGGGCAATATTCATATACAGCACCAAGAGGCGCTTCTTGGATTTTTTTGATAGTCTTTTTATGTAAAATTTTTGGTAAAGAAACCGGCGGTGATAGTGCAAATTCAAGTGTTTGACTCGATGGTTTGCAATTAATCATCCTCTCTCTCCACCCTTCGTTTGTTTTTACAAATTGGTGTATGGGTAAGGCATCGAAAAATTCATTACCAATAAAAATAACAGGTGTGTCGTTAGGGACTTTATCAATGGAAGAGTGCCATGATAGGTTTTCTAATGAGTTGCGGAGAGGCTCTAATGTAGCTTGTTGTTCTTGGATCAGTCGTTCATTTATTTCCAGTAAGCATACATGTAAATTATTATGGAAATTAGGTAATTTTTTAGTGGCGCGTAATATATCAGCCATTAGCGTTCCGCGACCTGGCCCCGTTTCTACCAAGGTTACAGGTGAAGGGCTTCCTAGCTGTTGCCATGTTGCCGCAATCCAAATGCCTATAATTTCTCCAAAAATCTGACTGATTTCTGGAGAGGTGGTGAAGTCACCCTGTTTGCCAAGCGGGTCTTTTACGCGGTAGTATCCATACTGAGGGTCGTATAGTGCCATAGTCATAAAATCGGCAACGGATATAGGGCCTGTTTGCATTATGTGTTGGTAAATATTTTTCTCAGCTAATGACATAATTTTTCACTAAAGTAATATGGAATATCATATTGAAATAAATGTTATTATGAGAAGTCTTCATCTTCATCATAATGTTTGCGCTTGCGGCCAAAACGTAAGTTTTTTGGTTTGTCTTCTTTATCGTCTTCCTTATCTTCTTCTATTAGAGGAAGTGTAACTGGCTTGGATTTTAGTATAAGATATAATCCAAATAATCCCATTGGAACGGATAGAAGTTGACCCATTGTCGCGCCAGCGAATAAAAATCCTAACTGAGGGTCTGGTTCGCGGAAAAATTCAATACAAAATCTAGCAGTAGCATATCCTAACAAAAATGTGCCCGAAAGCCTCCCAGCATAATTGCGAGCTGAGGTTCGATAAAAAAGTAATGCCATTATGGCTAACAATATTAATCCTTCAAAAAAAGCTTCATATAGCTGGCTTGGATGTCGAGCAAAATGTTCTCCTGGAAAAATTACGCCCCATGGAGCATCGGTTGCTCTGCCATATAATTCTGCATTAATAAAGTTGGCAATTCTTCCTAGCAATAATCCGATAGGTGCAACGCATGCTACACGATCCGTTACTGATAAAAAATGTAGGCGATGCCATTTGCACATTAAGAATAGTGCCATAATAACGCCCAACAGACCGCCATGGAATGACATCCCCCCTCGCCAAACTGCAATAAATTCTGTGGGATATTGTATATAATGGTCTAAGTTATAAAAAAGAATATAGCCGAGTCGCCCTCCGATCATGATTCCGCCAATGATCCATAGGATAATGTCATCGTAAGCGCGCTGCGATAAAACCTTGTATTTAGGGCTGTTGAGTTTGCCTAAATACCACCACCCTAGTAGGATGCCAAGAATATAACTTAGGGCATACCAGCGGATGGCCACAGGGCCTATTTCAATAAGTACAGGCTCAATATCAGGAAAGACAATTCCGCTTGCTGCAAGAGGAATTGTGGCAATACTACCTGCTGCGGTAAGGAGTAATGGGGCTGAAGTAGAAAAAAACATAAGCGTTACTATACCTGAATATATTGTAAAGATGAGCACTGCGGGTTAATATGCGCCTTATCTGGGGGTGCTAGACATCACATCTATGTTGGTATATACCGCTGCAGGCGGAGCGTCTACAGTTAAACTGTTTATGCGGTGTGAGTTATGTGTTGTAGTGTGGTTGTTAAGATATTAATGCAGATTGAGGGGATGTATAATGGCATCGGATAACAAGTTTTTTGAAGATATGAGTCGTGTAGCAAATAGTGCTTTTGGTACTATATTGGATTTCAAAAAAGAATGTGATTCTTTTGTTCAGCAGGGGGTGGATCGTGCCGTCGGTGGATTTAATATGGTATCCCGTGATGAGTATGAGGCGGTAAAAGCTCTTGCAGTCAAGGCGCGTGAAGAGCAGCATAAATTAGAGAAAAGAATTATTGAATTAGAAAAAAAACTTGGTATTGCTCAAGGCTCTAATTCGGCGCAAAAAGCTAGCGTAAAAAATAATAAAAAAGATAATAATGATAATAAACAAAATGCTGGTTCTGCAGCAGGATCTTCTGTCAGTAAGGTACAGAAGGGGGCCTCTGAAGAGGCTGTTCTGAAAGCAGCAGAGCGTAGTGCGGCAAGAAAATCAAACTCTGTAAAGCCAGGACCTGCAGCGCAACTAACCAAAATTGCTGTTCGTAAAATGGATAATCCTTCGCCAACTCAAAATATGACAGATTTGGAACGTGTTAATAATTATTCGGAAGCAAAAAAAGTAAAAGATGATGTGAAAAAGGCAAAGAAAAAATTGCTGCCAGTATCTCATAATCCAGATCAGTTAAGTGAGTCCAGAGTTAAGGCTAAGGTTAAGCCAGAGGCTAAGGTTAAGCCAGAGGCTAAGGTTAAGCCAGAGGCTAAGGTTAAGCCAGAGGCTAAGGTTAAGTCAGAAACTAAAGCCAAGCCAGAAGCTAAAGTTAAGTCAGAAGCTAATGTTAAGCCAGAAGCTAAGACCAAGCCAGAAGCTAAGGCCAAGCCAGAAGCTAAGGCCAAGCCAGAAGCTAAGGCCAAGCCAGAAGGGTAGTGTATTAATGAAGATAGGGCGTCAATCTCGTTGTTTGCGACTCGCCTTATTTTTTGTAATTATTAAAAATAGATAATGTAGTGAATTGGTAGTAGAGATGAGTGATTTTAGAGAAAGTCAAAATGTTTTGCTTGTTGGTTGCGGTAAGATGGGCGGAGCGCTATTGAGGGGGTGGTTGCAAAAAGGCTTATTGCTTGAAAATGTATTGGTAATTGAGCCATCAGGCAAGGTATTGTCAGAGGGGTGCGATGATGTTGCGGTTGTATCCAGCGTGGATGATTTGGCGGATGGATATAGGCCTGATGTAATAGTTCTTGCTGTAAAGCCTCAGATGTTTCCTGATGTTTTGCCGTGTTATAGTCATTTTTCTGATGCAGTATTTTTGTCTATTGCTGCGGGGCCATCGCTTGCTAAAATGGCTAACCTGCTTGGTGATGATAAAGCCATTGTTCGTGCTATGCCAAATATCCCAGCCTTGATTGGTAGAGGAATGAGTGCCTTTATTTCTGGTAATCGTGTTAGTGATGATCAGGAGGAGGTTTGTGCTTCATTGTTAGCTGCCGCTGGGGAGGTTTGCCGTCTTTCGGATGAAGGGCAGATGGATGCGGTCACGGCGATATCGGGTAGTGGTCCAGCTTATGTTTTTCATTTTGTTGAGGCACTTGCAGAGGCTGGTCGAGAGTTAGGTCTTCCTTTGGATATGGCACGGTTGTTGGCACGCGAGACTGTGGTTGGTAGTGCGGCGGTTATGGGTGAGTCTAAAGATGTTTCTGAAAAAAAATTAAGGGAGCAAGTGACAAGTCCTGGGGGGACTACGCAGGCCGGGTTGTCGGTGTTGATGGCCGAAAATGAAGGGCTTGGTGACTTGTTGCAGCGCACAACACTGGCAGCTAAATCTCGTTCTATAGAGTTAAATAAATAAGCTGCTAAAGGTATGTTTTTTTTTGTTAATTGCTGCGTGTATTGGAGTGTGGGGTGAAGAAAAGCGTAGGAGTTTAGAGTGTCTTTGTTTTAGGTGTTGCTTTTGTGCAATGCACAAAAGTTCTTGACAGTTGGCATTGTAATGGGGTATATAAGTTTTGCTGGCCTGAAGTTCTTGTGTTTGGGCTAGGCGAAATATATTTTATTAATGCGATATTAATTTGGAGTTAAGATCATGTCACAAAATAATCCGTTCTCAGACGCATTTAAAGTTTTTGATGCTTGGAAAAATGTTGGTAAACAAGTTCCTGCTTTCGATTCTGAAGAAGTTTCTAACCTAGTGCGTAAAAACATTGAAGTTGCTCAACAGGCTCAAGAAGCTTTTGCAGAAGGTGCTCAAACAATCATTAAGCGCCAGCTTGAAATTGCTCAAGCAAATGCTGAAGGTACTTTAGAGCTTTTTAAAGTAGTTGCTTCATCTAAAGATCCTCGTGAAAGTGCAGCTAAACAAGCAGATTTTGCTAAAACAGCATTTGAAAAAGCTGCTGTTGATGCAAATGAGCTAGCTGATATTGCTGCAAAATCAAGCAATAAAGTTGCTGAAATCATCGGTAAGCAAGTTAGTGATAACTTGAAAGAAACTACAAAAACGCAAAAGAAAGCAGCCTCTAAAGCTGCTCCTAAAGCGGCATAATTAATTGTAGGTAATGTGCTGGTATAATTATAGCAGCTTAGTTGCCGCAATTAAGTGTAGTAAAAAAGAAGGGGAATGTTTTCATTCTCCTTCTTTTTGCTTTTTAGGCTGTATTTTTCTGCAGCACCTTTCTTATAGTTTTATGCTTTGGCATTTTATTTATTTGCTTAATGTAAATTATAAAATACAAACAAAATATAATTCACTAAGGACGCAGTTGCCAAAGTTTGGTGGGGCTGTTATGTTGCCGCCAAATAGCAGGGCGCATAAATTTTTGTTTTATTATTTTTGCATATGTCTCCAATAAAAATGGATATATTATTATTCGTGTACATGTGCATAAGAAGTTAAGCATGAGTGTAAAAATACGGCTGCTAAATTGGTGGCAGTAAAAAATCTAGAGAGTGAAGTATGGCTAAGGTTATTGCAAATGCCCTTCGTATAGGGAACATTATTGAATATCAGGGGAAGTTGTGGCGTGTAGTAAAGAGCGAGCATACTAAACCAGGAAAAGGTGGCGCATTTAATCAGATGGAGCTAAAAGATATAGTTCATGGTTCTAAATTAAATGAGCGTTTTCGTTCGCAAGAAACCTTAGAACAAGTTAGGCTAGAGCAGCAAGATTTTCAGTATCTGTATGATGAAGGGGATGCTATAGCATTAATGGATCCTAAAACGTATGAGCAAATTTCTTTAAATAAAAGTATTTTGGTGGATAACCAAGAGAGTTTTTTGCAAGATGGCATGGGTCTAGTGGTAGAATTTTATGAAGAAACCCCATTAAGTTTGCAACTTCCTGAAGAGGCTACTTTTGAAGTGGTGGAAACCGAGGCTGTGGTTAAGGGGCAAACAGCAGCTTCATCTAATAAGCCTGCTATTTTAGATAATGGTGTAAGGATAATGGTTCCGCCATTTGTTGAGGCAGGAACACGAGTAGTTGTGAAAACTGCTGATGGTTCTTATGTGGAGCGAGCTAAGAAATAGAATTCTAATGCTTTATATAAAAAATTATAAATAACTATATTCTCCGAATGGAAAAAATAACATGGAACATGCATATAAATCTTCATTGATTCGTATTGTCGAAGCTGCAGTTCATAAGGCTGGCCGTGCCCTTTCGAGGGACTTTGGTGAAGTAGAAAATTTACAGGTATCTCGTAAGGGGCCTGGTGACTTTGTTAGTTCTGCTGACCATCGTGCCGAAAAAATTCTTGTTGAAGAATTAAGTAAGTCTCGTCCTGATTATGGTTTTCTTGTAGAGGAAAAGGGTGAAATACCTGGTAAAGATCCGGATAATAGGTGGATTATTGACCCGCTTGATGGGACAAGTAATTTTTTACATGGTGTCCCTCATTTTTGCGTTTCGGTTGGTTTAGAGCAACGCACTCCAAATGGAAAAAAAGAAATAGTTTTAGGCGCAGTATATGCTCCTGTTTTGCAAGAATTTTATTGGGCAGAGAAAGGTCAGGGTGCATTTGTTAATGACCGTCGTCTAGGAGTTTCTGCTCGTAATCGTTTGGAAGAATGTCTGGTTGGGGCGTATATTCGTCGTGATCCAGAGGCCGCAGCAAGGGATTTAAAAATGCTGCAAATGATGCCTTGTAGTCGTCGTATTTTGGGTTCTGCTGCGTTAGAATTGGCCTATGTTGCTGCAGGGAAGTTGGATGGTTTTTGGCATCACAATTTAAAGCCTTGGGATATGGCGGCAGGGATGTTGCTTGTGCGTGAAGCGCGTGGAATGGTAACTGAAGTGGATGGTGGAAGTCGTGTATTGGAGAGCGGTAATATCCTTGCAAGTAATGAGCCAATTCATGATCAATTATTAAAGCAGCTTGCAAAATTTCGTAAATAGAACATAGTGTAAATTATAGTTGTGTTTTATATTAGGTCGTTTGCTTAGGGGGTGAGTGATGTTTTCTAGTGTCTCTATTATAAAAACTATCTCTGTCGTTATGGTCTTGGGTTTGTTGCCCGATGTCGCTTATGCTCAGTCAGAACCGCAGCGTTATCAGGGGGACTTAAATGATATTGTGCCAGAAGCTGGTGGTGATATGGTTATTAGGAAGCCCAAAACTATTGAAATGCGCGGTGCGTCGGAGGACCTTGTTAAGCAAGGTAAGCCAGTTGGTGTGCTTGATGATGATGAAGACTTGCCTTGGCTGAAAGCTAATAATTCTGAAGGCGGTGAAGGAGCCGCTGGTGAAGGTAATGGGAATACGGGTTTGTTAAAGCCCCTTGTTCAACTTCATTTTGTGGATATAACTATTCAGAGCATTACTATAGAGCAACGTCAAAAGCTAAATGCAGTTATAGATATGCTGCATGATAATGCTGAAATGCGTGTGCAAATTGTTAGCTATTCTCAATCATTTGACGCAGAAAAAATTGATCGTGCTCGTCATTTTTCTTTAAAGCGCGCTTTGGCCGTGCGTAAATACATTATTTCAAAAGGCAATATCCGTCGTGAACGTCTTGTTTTGCGTGCATTGGGTGATACGGTTACAGACAAGCAGCAAAATATGATTGAAATAGAAAAGCTTTAATATTTGCTATAATAGTATTTGTTCATCTTAGTATTTTTTATTCGTGCACTTTTATGTTTTTATTTACGGGCGTTCGTAAAAAGCATCTGATATGTGTTTAATATCCGTTGTGTTTGCCGCAGATATAGCGATAATAATACCTAGTTTAAGGGGCGTGATATATAGTTTTGTATACAGGTCCTGTTTGGGGTTGGAAGTTAAAATAAGGCGGGGCTTTTCTAGTGCTGTACTATCTATTAGTCGGACTGGCGGAGGAATATTCATTCCTTAACGTATTTCGTTATATTACATTTCGTGCAGGTGGAGCGATGTTAACATCGTTGATATTCTGCTTTGTCTTAGGGCCTGGGATTATACGTTGGCTAAAGAGTAAGCAGGGAGAGGGGCAGCCTATTAGAGAGGATGGACCAGAGAGCCATTTGCTAACTAAAAAAGGTACACCAACGATGGGTGGGGTGATGATTCTCCTATCAATGGTTTTATCAACATTGCTGTGGGCAGATCTTAGCAATTTATATGTATGGGCTGTGCTAGTAGTGCTTGTTGGCTTTGGCTTATTAGGGTTTGCTGATGATTACACTAAGCTTACAAATAGAAGTTCCTCCGGCCTTTCTGGTAAGTTTAGGTTGTTAGTGGAGGTTCTTATTAGTGCATTGGCATTTGCTATTATTATGATGGAGGCAGCACCAGAGCAGGCAACACATTTAGCGCTACCATTTTTTAAAGATGTGCTGCTAGATTTTGGTATATTTTATGTTTTATTTGTTGCTGTTGTGGTGGTGGGCTCATCCAATGCCGTCAACCTTACGGATGGATTGGATGGTTTAGCAATTGTACCGGTAATGATTGCCGCAGGATGTTTTGCATTAATTTCTTATTTAGTTGGGAATGCCGTTTTCTCTGAATATCTTAAACTGCATCCCGTGCCGGGTAGCGGAGAGATAGCTATTATTTGTACTGCAATGATTGGTGCAGGCTTAGGTTTTTTATGGTTTAATGCTCCTCCAGCTCAAGTGTTTATGGGCGATACAGGGAGTCTTGCTCTTGGGGCAATGTTAGGGATAATTAGTGTTATCACTAAGCATGAGCTGGTTCTTGCAATTATTGGTGGGTTATTTGTAATGGAAACTCTTTCCGTTATTATTCAGGTTTTGGTATATAAAAAGACCAAAAAGCGTATCTTTCTAATGGCTCCAATCCATCATCATTTTGAAAAAAAGGGCTGGTCAGAGCCTCAGGTGGTGATTAGGTTCTGGATAATTGCCGTTATTTTCGCAATTATTGGATTATCAACGCTGAAACTTCGTTAAGTTGATGTAATTTAATAGTTTTTATAAATAGATTTATTATATTTTTTGGTTGTATATGGAGAGATTTTCTCAAAAAAAGCTGGCAGTATTTGGTTTAGGGAAGGCCGGTCAAAGTGCGGTGACTATGTTATTGACCCGTGGAGCTGAAGTGTTTTGTTGGGATGATCGGAAAGAAGCAAGAGATATTGTATCTAGTAATAATTTATTAAACTTTTTACACATTTCTGTAATGGAGCAGTGGCCTTGGGATGAAATTGAGTATCTTGTGTTAAGCCCGGGGGTTCCTCTTACCCACCCAAAGCCACATGATGTGGTACAAATGGCAGAGAAAAACCATTGCAAAATCATATGCGATGTTGAGCTGCTTTATAGCATCGCGCCAGATGCAAGTTGGTGGGGTGTGACGGGAACAAATGGGAAATCTACAACAACAGCATTATTACATCATGCTGCTATAGCTTTGGGCCATAATGCCGAAGTTGGTGGCAATATTGGAATGCCTGCCAGCTCTCTTCCGCAATTAAGTGAAGGGGAATCTTATACATTAGAATTATCATCTTACCAACTGGATTTGCTTGAAAAAACAAAATTTAATACTGCAATTATGCTTAACATAACTCCAGATCATTTAGATAGGCACGGTGATATGGCGGGTTATATTTCTGCAAAAAAGCACATATTTGATAGGCAGACAGCCGATGATTTTGCCGTGATTTGTGTGGATGATAAAATTACAAAAGATATATATTCAACATTTTCTAATCATTATTTAGCACGTGCGGTGCCTGTTTCAACCCGACAAATACAACAGGGAGGAGTATCTTTATTGCAAAGTGAAACAGGGTTTGTAATGCGCGATAATTTATTTTCAGAAGATAGAGAATCTATTGAAATAGAAGAAATGACTTACTTAACGGGTGAGCATAATAAACAAAATATTGTAGCGGTTTATGCAGCGTTGCGTTTAGCCGGATACGGAGCGGATGATATTATCAAGGCTATTTCAAGTTTTAAAGGCTTGGAGCATCGCATGCAGGTTATCGCAGAAGAAAGCGGAATTATATTCGTAAATGATAGCAAGGCAACAAATGCAATTGCTGCGGAGCAGGCTCTTAAGAGTTATTGTACAGATAAATATGATGTTTATTGGATTGCTGGAGGTGTGTCAAAATCGGGTGGTATCGAATCGTTAGACTTATATTTTCCAACTATTTCTAAAGTCTTTTTAATTGGTCAATCCCAAGAACTTTTTGCTAACAGTTTAGGAGGAAAAGCTAATTATATCTGCTGTAATACTTTAGAAAAAGCCGTTGATGAAGCGATTAAATTAATAATAAAATCTAGGAAAGATTCTCGTAATATTATAGATGTTGCAGAGGATGTTGGTGGTAAAGAAAAGAGAAATAGTGATTTAGAAAATAACTCAATTCAAAAGACCGCGATAGTGCTGTTATCTCCAGCCTGCGCCTCATTTGATCAATTTACTTCTTTTGAAGCAAGGGGTGAAGCTTTTTCAGAAATGGTGTATAAATATTGCCTTCGCTTAAGGGAAGAACTCCTGATGCAAGAAGAGGAGGAGCCATTATGTCAGTAAATCATCGTGATGGAGGTTTGTTGGGGCCTTGGTGGTGGACAATCGATAGATATACTTTAACCGCAATTGGCTTAATCACCTGTATTGGTTTGGTATTGATTATGGCGGCAAGTCCTGCCGTTGCTACAAGGATAGATTTATCTCCGCATCACTTTGTTAATAGACAAGTTGCCTTTTTATTGATGGGGGGAACCGTAATTCTTATTTTTTCCATGCTTCCTGTGGTGGTTATTCGTCGTTTATCGGTGTTCTGTTTTTTAGGATGCATTTTAATGCTGATCTTTGTGGAGCTTTTTGGTGCGCCAGTGAAAGGTGCTCAGCGTTGGATACATCTTCCAGGTTTTACATTGCAGCCATCAGAGTTTGTAAAACCATTTCTTGCAGTAATGGTTGCTTGGGCATTGGCAAGAAAGCATAGCAATGATAAATTTCCAGGGTATAGCATTGCAATGGCAATGTGGGGTATTGTGGTGGTTTTGTTATTATCTCAGCCTGATTTTGGTATGACAATTGCAGTTTCCACTATTTTTGGTGCACAGCTATTTGTAGCCGGTCTTCCATGGTTATGGATTGCAATGGCGGTTGTTTTGGCTGTGTCTGGCGCTGTTGGTGCATATGTCTGGTTGCCCCATGTGGCGCAGAGAATTAACACATTTTTAGACCCTGCCGCGGGTGATAATTATCAAACGGCAAAATCTCTTGAGGCGATTCGTAATGGTGGTGTATTTGGCATGGGGCCGGGAGAGGGAGTGGTAAAGCAGATTCTTCCTGACTCACATACGGATTTTATTTTTGCGGTAGCTGGTGAAGAGCTTGGTACCTTAGTATGTATTTTTATTGTTCTTATTTTTGTATTTATTATTGTTCGAAGTTTTGTGCGTGTTTTTAATGAATCTGATTTATTTGTAATTTATGCTACAACAGGTTTATTGGTTCAATTTGGGGTGCAAGCATTTGTAAATATGGGGGTTGCGCTAAGTTTGTTGCCTAATACGGGTATGACATTGCCTTTTGTTAGTTATGGTGGTTCATCAACCTTGGCAATTTCAATTGCAATGGGTATGATACTTGCTTTTACTCGGCGCAGGTACGGCAATGTTATTGCGCGTCAAGGAGCAGTTGCTTAATAGAAGGGTGATTCCTCGGTAGTTTTTAAAAAGCTGTTTAAACAGTAAAAGTAAGATAAAGAGTTAATATATGGAACGTTATGATAAAACAGTGATTTTAGCTGCAGGCGGCACAGGCGGGCATATTTTTCCTGCATTATCACTGGCTGCTGAGTTGCGTGGGCGAGGGTATAAGGTAATTCTGGTAACGGACAAGCGTAGTGAGAGATTTGTACCAGATACTCCTGAATTGGCCGTACGAACAATTTATACCAGTCCAGTGGGAGGAAGTTTGTTTTCTAAAGTTCGTGCTGCGATTCGTATTGGATTTGGAATGTTGCAGGCACGAAAAATGTTAAAGCAGGTACAGCCTGCGGCCGTGATTGGTTTTGGTGGTTATCCGTCATTTCCTACAATGATGTCGGCAGTACGTTTGGGGGTGCCAACAATAATTCATGAGCAAAATTCATTATTAGGTCGTGTAAACTATCTTTTATCAGGGAAAGTGGATGCTATTGCTACCTCATTTGAAGATACTACGGGCATATTAGAGCGTGATATTGCAAAGACAACATTGACGGGAAATCCAGTACGGCCAAATGTAAAAGTAATTCGCGAAATGGAATATCCTGAATTGCAAGAAAACGGGACACTAAAATTGCTGGTAATTGGTGGAAGTCAGGGGGCATCAGTGTTTAGCGAAGTTGTGCCAGAGGCTTTAGCTCAGCTTCCAGAAGAACGGCGAAGAAGGATAAGGGTTGATCAGCAATGTCGTCCTGAAGATATTGAACAAGTGCGTGCTCGTTATGAAAAGCTTTCTGTTAGTGCCGATTTGGCAGAGTTTTTTAGTAATATTCCGTCTCGTTTTGCTTCAGCACATTTGGTAATTTGTAGAGCGGGTGCATCAACCCTTTCTGAGTTGATGGTGGCTGGTCGGCCGGCAATATTAGTGCCATTTCCTGCTGCAAAAGATGATCACCAGACTGTAAATGCTAATGCAATGGAGGATGCTGGTGGCGGTTGGTTATTGCCACAGGATTCATTTACGCCGGATGTTTTGGCTAAGCGGTTGGACTCTTTATTAACGCTACCATCAAAATTAAAAGAGACAGCTAAAAAGTCGTGGTCTGCTGGAAAGGTGGATGCAGATAAGCGCTTAGGTGATGTAGTAGAAAAGGTTATTTTTGCCGCTGCCCCTAAGGTTGAAGTTGCAGAGGTATCTAAGAAAGACATTCCAGAAGATGATGTAACAGAAGAAAAAGTCGACGAATCGGTTTTAGATTCAATGGAATCACGAGGTTAATAAGGTATGGCAAAAAATATAACAGCATTAAAAGATAGTAGTAGGTCAGTACCTTTTGCGCAGTGTAAGCGTGCTATTCCAGCAAAAGCAATGCCTCTAGATATTGGTATAATTCATTTTGTTGGTATCGGCGGTATTGGAATGAGTGGTATTGCCGAAATACTGCATAATCTTGGTTATCAAGTGGCTGGTTCAGATGCATCTGATGGACCAAATATTGAACGCTTAAGAGCAATGGGTATAGCTATCTATATAGGGCAGAGGGCCGAAAATGTTGAAAATGCTGCAGTGGTAGTTAAGTCTACGGCTGTGCCAATGACGAATCCAGAAATTATTGCGGCGCAAGAACGTCAAATACCAGTAGTGCGTCGTTCGGAGATGTTGGCAGAGTTAACACATTTGAAGGCAACGATTGCTGTTGCTGGCTCCCATGGTAAAACAACAACAACTTCGTTAGTAACGCGTATGTTGGAGGCTGCGAGTTTAGATCCTACAGTTATTAATGGAGGGATTATCAACGCTTATGGAACTAATGCTCATTTAGGAAAAGGCGATTGGTTAGTTGCTGAAGCGGATGAATCTGATGGTACATTTATTCGGATCCCTGCAACAGTAGGGGTGATTACTAATATTGATCCGGAGCATTTAGACTATTGGGGAAGTTACGATAATTTAAAAGATGGATTTCGTACTTTCATTAATAACCTTCCTTTTTATGGTTTTGCAGTGGTGTGTGCGGATGACGCTGAGGTTCAGCAACTGGCTTCATCCATTCATGATCGTCGGGTTTTTTCTTATGGAATAGAGTCTGATCAATCAGACGTGCGTGCCGTTGATATAAGGCATGGCGCAGATGGTAGTGTGTTTGATGTGCATTTAAGTGATCGCCTTTCCGGAGAATGTACCAAAATTAAGGATATTAATCTTCCTGTTCCAGGGCAGCATAATATACTTAATGCATTAGCCGCAGTGGCAATTGCGCGTGGAATGGATATATCGCCGGATATTATTCAGAGTGCCTTTGCATCCTTTTCTGGTGTTAAGCGACGCTTTAGCAAAACTGGTGAGGTAGGGGGTATCACTGTAATTGATGATTATGGTCATCACCCAACAGAGATAACGGCAACATTGCGTACAGCTCGCTCCGTGGTGGATAGTAAAGGGGTAGGAAATGTAATTGCCGTTGTGCAGCCGCACCGTTACAGTCGATTAGAGAATTTGTTTAAAGAATTTTGTGGCTGCTTCGGTGATGCTGATATTGTTTTGGTTGCAGATGTATATGCAGCAGGAGAAAATCCTGTTCCAGGAGTCGGTAAAAATGAGCTAATTGCAGCATTGAGGAGTCGAGATATAAATGTGATTGCCTTAGAAGATAGTTCATTATTGGCTCAGGAAATTGTAAAGCTTGCTAATCCGGAGGATCTGGTAGTTTGTATGGGGGCCGGTGATATTACGAAGTGGGCTAATGCACTGCCAGAACAACTGGACCCTCTTTTAACTTAAGGGGTAATGAATATTGGAGAATTGGTTTCTATGCAGTCACTTTTAGAAAGGTTGCCAAAAGTTGTTGGTAAATATAGAGAGTGTGCTGATTTATCAAAGAGTTGCTGGTTCGGCGTTGGTGGTTTTGCAGAAGTTCTGTTTCGGCCTAAAGATATAGATGATTTGAGGTTTTTTTTACAGCATAAGCCAAGCGATGTTCCGGTAACAATCTTGGGTGCTGGTTCAAATATTTTAGTGCGTGATGGGGGAATTAAGGGAGTTGTTATACGCTTGGGTGGTGGTTTTTCTACCATTGATGTTAAAGATAATAAAGTATTAGTAACATGTGGGATTTTAAATGCAAATTTAACTTCATTCTGTATTGAAAATGCTATTGGCGGGCTAGAGTTTCTATCAGGAATTCCAGGTAGTGTAGGGGGGGCATTAGCAATGAATGCCGGAGCTTATGGAACGGAAGTGAAGGATGTGCTTATATCATGCGATGCGGTTGATGATCGAGGGGAACTGCATCATATACCCTGTTCGGATATGGGATTTAGTTATCGTCATGCGAATATTCCTAAAAATTGGATATGTATCTCCGCAATTTTTCAGGGAAAGAAAAGTTCAACAAAGTCTGTGCGTGAAGCGGTAGCTACAATACATCAAAAACGGGAGCAAAGTCAGCCCATCCGTATGCGTACTGGGGGGAGTACATTTGCTAATCCATATTTAGAGGAATCGGGTGGTAAAAAAGCATGGCAATTGATTGACGAAGTTGGTGGTCGTGGGCTACAAGTGGGTGGAGCTAAGGTTTCAGAAAAACACTGCAATTTTTTAATTAATACGGGTACAGCTACAGCAGAAGATATCGAAATGTTAGGTGAAGAATTGCGTCGTCGAGTATATGAGGCGTTTGGGGTGACGTTGCATTGGGAAATTCGAATTATCGGAGAGTCGATATAATGACAGAAAAACTGAAACGTATCTGGTAGTTTAGGAGTAGGCGATATGAAAGCAATATTATACAGAAAATATGGTCCACCGGAGGTTCTTCATTTGGAGGATGTAGCAAAACCTGTTCCAAAAAATGAAGAAATACTTATAAAAATCAGGGCAACTACTGTCTCAGCTGCTGACTGGCGGATGCGGAAAGCAGAGCCGTTTATTGTCAGAATGTTTAATGGTTTATTCAGACCTAAAAAGAATATACTGGGATTAGAATTTTCTGGTGAAGTCGAAGAAGTGGGGCAAAATGTAACCCGATTTAAAAAAGGAGATCAGGTCTTTGCTTATGCAGGGGATGGGTTTGGTGGGTACGCAGAGTATCGTTGCCTTCCTGAAAATGGAAATCATGAATGCGGTATTGTGGCACTAAAGCCGGCTGGTTTGAATGACCAAGATGCCGCAGCAGTTCCTCTAGGGGGGCTTACAGCGCTGGCATTCCTAAGGGACAGAGGGAAAATACAAAAAAAACAGTCTGTTCTTATTTATGGTGCATCCGGAAGTGTAGGGACATATGCTGTACAGCTGGCTAAATATTTTGGTGCGGAAGTAACCGCTGTGTGCAGTACAGCCAATATAGCAATGGTTCAGGATTTGGGAGCAGATACTGTCGTGGATTATATAAAAGAAGATTTTACGGAAAGGGGGCAGAGTTATGATATTATCTTCGATGTTGTAACAAAATGTTCGCGGGCACGTGCCAAAAAATGCTTAAAACCAGGTGGAATTTTTTTTACAACTTTTGAGAGAATAAAATTCAGACCGGAGGATCTTGATTTTCTGAAAGAACTCTGTGAGTCAGGTCAGCTCAAGCCAGTGATTGACAGGATATATTCTTTAGATGCAATCATTGATGCTCATCGCTATGTTGAGCAGTTTCACAAAAAAGGTAATGTGGTTGTAAATATTGATTAGGTAAGGGGGAAGCGGATGCATGTTGCATTATTACAAGGTGGACTTTCTAGTGAGCGTGAAGTTTCATTATCCACGGGGCGCGGTGTTGAGGAAGCCCTCAATGCTTTGGAGCACAGGGTTAGTGTTATTGATGTCGGGAGAGATATTGCGCAAGAGCTAGAAAGCATTAAGCCTGATATTGCATTCAACGCACTGCATGGAACATATGGTGAAGATGGGTGTGTGCAAGGTGTTTTGGAATTTTTGCAGATACCTTATACGCATTCTGGCGTTCGTGCATCAGCGGTGGCTATGCATAAACCAACGGCTAAATTATTATTTCAGTCTGTTGGAGTTCGGTGTGTTGAAGGTAAGGTGGCCTCACGTGAGGAAGTATTGGCAGGAGGGGTAATGGCAACCCCTTACGTAATTAAGCCGTTAGCAGAAGGTTCTAGTGTTGGGGTTTATTTGGTCAATAATGAAGAAAAACTGGCATCAATAAATTTGCCAGATCATGCAACTTTTTTGGTAGAAAAATTTATTGCAGGGCGTGAGGTAAGTGTTGCTGTTTTAGAGGGTAAAAGCTTAGGGGTAGTTGAGATATGCCCTCATGATGGATGGTATGATTATGCGAATAAATACACTGCTGGAAATACAGATTATTTAGTGCCTGCTCCGATTGAAAAAGAAGTAATGGATGAGGTTATGGCAATGTCAGAGAGTGCGTTTTCTGTTATGGAGTGTCGTGGAGTTGCGCGGACAGATATTCGTATTGATGAAGATGGTAAGGCATTCATGCTGGAAATTAATACGCATCCAGGAATGACTCCGACATCTTTGGTTCCAAAAATTGCAGAATATGCAGGAATTAGTTTTGAACTACTTGTAAAAAAACTGATAGAATCAGCACGATGTGAATATGGGGAGTCCGCAGCGTTGTAGTAAAGGGGTGATATGATAGTGGTAGCAGACAAAACTACAAAAAATAAGACTCAGCGAAGGCGTGGTTTGGTGTCTGATTCTTCTGACTACCGTCGTCAGTCTAGGAAATTTGCACGTGTTAGAATGCTGCGTTCTTTGCTGCGTAGGGTGCGTCCAGTGTTGCTTGTGTTTGCTTTAGTGGGTGGTGTAACTAGTGTAATATGGCTTGGGCAGAGTGGTCACCTTGCTCGCTATAAAGAAAAGGCGGAGCTTTATTTAACGCAGCAAACATTAAATATGGGATTGCGTGTCGCGCAGGTTGAAGTGGAAGGGTTGGTCCACCTGGGTGAGGGAGATGTGCTAGCTGTTTTGCCTATGGGAGAGCATAATAATGAAGGGGGAGGGGAGAAGAAGCTTGATGTAAATAATATACCTTTATTAGCTATATCTTTACCCGCTGTACGTTATCGATTAGAGGAATTGGGATGGGTAAAAAGTGCCAAAATAGAACGGATACTACCTGACCGCTTAGTTATAAAAATAATGGAACGAAAACCTGCGGCTATTTGGCAGGCGGGTGGTAAAATTTACCTTATTGATGTAGATGGTGAGGTAATTACGGATCATGGCTTGGCGCAGTTCGATCATTTGCCCGTAGTTGTTGGTGAAGAGGCCGGTGTTCATGTGCAGCAGCTATTTCATGTATTGCAGAATGAGCCAGAAATAATTAAACGTTTGTCATCAGCAATCAGGGTAGGGAATCGGCGTTGGGATGTTAGGTTAAAGCGCGATGTTACAACGGATCTTGTTACAGTTAAATTGCCTGAAATTAATGTTGAAAAGGCGCTGAAGAGGTTGGTAGAAATGGAGAAAGAGAATCAAGTTTTGCAAAGGAAGTATATGCAGATTGATTTGCGTAATCCTAATGCATCCTATTTTAGAGTTCAGGATTAATGCTAAGAAGGAGCAGTAAAAGCAAATATGTATAATGACATTTGATTTAAAATACCATAGCATAGGTGCTAGCATTGGGGCGTAGTATGGAAGTGGTATAAGTCGGCTATACCCGTGATAGAATAATCAGTAGGAAAAAGCTGGCAGGACAGGTAGTTCCATGAGGGGGGCGCACAGGTATGGCGCGTAATGGTGTAGTAGCAGTATTGGATGTTGGTAGCTCAAAGGTGGTTTGCTTTGTGGCTTATCTCAATGGTTCAGGACAAATTAGAATTGTAGGTATTGGCCATCAGGTTTCTGAAGGGATCCGTGGTGGCATTATTGTGGACGCAAAAAAGGCGGAAGAGTCTATTTTGGCAGCTGTTGGTGCCGCTGAAAAAATGTCTGGAGAAGTGATTGATACCGCTTGGGTTAGCGTATCGGGGAGTGGCTTGCAGTCACATTTGATGCAGGTTGAAGCATCTATTTCTGGGCATGAAGTAACAGATCGTGATGTGCAGCATATTTTGCGTCAAGGTTATGGCCGCTTTGAAAAAGGTGACGCGGAGGTTGTTCACTGCATTCCTGTGGAATATTCAATTGATAGTGCTTATGGTATTACTAATCCTCGTGGTATGTTTGGGGATGTGCTTCGAACAGATTTACATGTGATAACGGCCCCATCAACAGGGGTTAGGAACTTAACCCACTGCCTAGCTCACTGTCATTTGGATATTGATGGTTATGTAACCGCACCTTATATGTCCGGCCTTTCAACGCTAACTGAGGATGAAAAGCAGTTAGGGGCAATTGTGTTGGATATTGGAGGAAGTAATACTTCCATAGGTTTGTTTGCTCAAGGTCAGCCGGTTTATACAGCGAACGTGCCCCTGGGTGGGATGCATGTGACAAGAGATGTTGCTAGAGGGCTTTCTACTAGCCTTACATATGCAGAGCGTATGAAAACGTTATATGGAACCGTTGTTTCTGCAATGGCGGATAATAAAGAAGTTATTGATATTCCATTGGCGGATATGCAATCGGATATTGATGTATCTGATGGTGCTCCAATAGATGATAGCTATATAACAAAGGGGCTGTTAACAAGTATTATTTGTCCGAGAATGGAAGAAATTTTAGAAATGGCTCGTGATCAACTAAAAGCAAGCGGTGTATATCATCTTGCTGGTCCTCGCTTGGTGCTAACTGGTGGAGGAAGCCAGTTGCAAGGTGTGCGGGAGCTTGCTGGACATATTTTTGGTAAACATGCAAGAATTGGTCGCCCTTGTGAGGTCGATGGCATGGCTGAGGTGGTAAAAAATCCAGCATTTGCTACATCAGTTGGTATGTTGCTTCATGCCGCAGAAGCACGAAAAGGTGTCGGGGCTGGCGGTTTAGGTGATGGAAAAGAGGTCGCAGTTAAGAAAGAGGGAATGGCTAGATTTGTAAGTTGGTTTAAGGAGAATTTTTAACTAAAATCTTTAGTTAAAAATCTAAGTAGGAAACTATTAGGTGGTGTGTGGTGTGACTGTCGTGTCGGTGTTACAAAAAACCTGAAGGATTCCCAAATTTTGCTGTTGTGTAATGCTGGGGATTTGTACTATTCTCTAGCTAAGTGTGTGGGATGGTGCGTATTAGGGCATCATCGTGAATTGGAGGAGAATACCAATGACGATCAGTCTTCAGTTGCCTGAAAAATTTAACTTCAAACCAAGCATTACGGTGTTTGGTGTTGGTGGTGCCGGTGGAAACGCCGTAGGGAATATGATTAACTCTGCCTTGGAAGGGGTAACGTTTGTTGTTGCGAATACGGATGCGCAAGCGCTAGAGCAAACAGTGTGTAAAGAGCGTATTCAGCTTGGGGAAGCGATTACAAGAGGCTTAGGCGCGGGGTCATATCCGGAAGTGGGTAAAGCGTCAGCAGAAGAAGCCGCTGACGAAGTATTGGATTATTTGCAGGGTGCCAATATGGTATTTATTACTGCCGGTCTTGGTGGTGGTACAGGTACAGGGGCTGCTCCTGTTGTGGCTCGTTTAGCAAGGGAGCAAGGGATATTAACGGTAGCTGTAGTAACAAAGCCATTCCATTTTGAGGGTACTCATCGGATGAGAGTTGCCGAACTGGGTTTGCAGGAATTGCAGAAATATGTTGATACTCTGATTGTTATTCCTAACCAGAACTTATTTCGCGTGGCAGATAAAAACACAACATTTTTAGATGCGTTTAAGCTTGCCGATGATGTGCTTCACTCTGGCGTGCGTGGAATTACAGATTTAATGGTAATGCCCGGTTTAATCAATTTAGACTTTTCAGATGTTCGTTCGGTCATGAGTGAAATGGGTAAAGCCATGATGGGAACTGGAGAATCAGAAAACGGAGAAGGTCGTGCGGTTGAAGCTGCAGAAGCGGCAATTGCTAATCCGTTATTGGATAATGTTTCAATGAAAGGCGCACGAGGCGTGCTCATTAACATTACGGGCGGCAATGACATGACATTATTTGAAGTGGATGAAGCTGCCAACCGTATGCGTGATGAAGTTGATCCGGATGCAAATATTATTTTTGGTTCTGCATTTGATCCGGACATGACCGGTAAAATTAGAGTATCTGTGGTGGCTACGGGAATTGACCTTATGGATGAGGCGCGAGGAGTAGCATCTGTTGCCAATGCGGCATCAGGTAATAATCAACGGGATGATGTGGTAGAGCGTCCACATTCTTCAATGAAAGAGAAAAATTCTGCTTCTGATTCTGTATCTCATGATGAGAAAGTGCGCCCCTCATCGTCCAGTAAATCTTCTGCAAGTGGAGGTGTTGGTCCTTCATATCTGGATATTGTTACTGGAGGTGTGTCGCAGGAAAATAAGCCTGCTGAGAAAAAAACAAATAAGTCAGGAGGGGAGCCTTTTATTGTTCCTGAACCGATAAAGCCAAAGGCAAGAATTGAAACAGGAGCTTCACGACCTTCTTCGGATAAGAGAGTTGATAAAAGCGAAAAAACACCTGCATTAGAGGTTCCAGAAGTGTTGCGTCGTGGTGATGAAAAATCTACACGATCTGGTAGTTTGTTCGGTGGTCTTTTTGGGGCAAAAAAAGAAGAAACACCTGCGGCAGATTTATCAAAAACATCCAAAAAGCAGGATTTGTCTTCGCGTGATAAAGAAGGTCAACGTATTTCACAACGTAAGTTGGATATAGAAAAAACAGAGTCTTCTGCGTCATCACCCTCCGTTTCTGAAGATGATTTGGATATTCCTGCATTCTTACGTCGCAAAAAATAAAATTTTGCGAAGGGTTTTGTTTGGCACATCGTATAACACGTGTAACATCCTCTTTGAATGCGGATAGTAGAATTTTTTATACGAAACTGTGTAACTCAAATGGAGCTAGCGATGATTAATACAATTCTAGGAACGGTAAATAGCGATACCTTATTAGGAGAGTCAACAGGCGATCTTATCATTGGCTTATCTGGTGATGATGATATCAATGGTGGTGACGGAAATGATGTAATTGCTGGAAATGTAGGCAATGATACACTTGTCGGCGGTATAGGTAACGACATTATGCGCGGCGGTCAAGATGCCGATTATTTAAATGGCAATGATGGAAATGATTGGGTAAGAGGCGGAAATGGCGCTGATATTCTTTTTGGTGACGCGGGCGCAGATATCCTAAATGGTAACTCTGGAGCGGATACAGTAAATGGCGGTGATGCCGGTGATTTTGTTCGTGGTGGTATGGGTGATGACCTCTTGCATGGTGATGGTGGTGCTGACAGGGTGCAAGGAAATAATGGAGATGACACCGTATATGGTGATGCCGGAAATGATACAGTAAATGGCAATACCGGCAGTGATACAGTATATGGCGGTGATGGAGATGATGTAGTGCGGGGTGGGCACGGCAATGATGTGCTATATGGTGGTAATGGGGCTGATAATCTTAACGGTAATGCTGGAAATGATACGCTAACAGGCGGTGCTGATGCTGATAGGTTTGTTTTTGGTAATATTCAGCCAGGAGCACCAGGTGAGGACGTAATAACAGACTTTACCATAGGGGAGGACAGGCTGGTGTTTTCGTCAGCAATATTCTCAACAGTAGAAGATGTTTTGGCTGCAACAAGTTATTCTGATTCTGGAGCGTTCATTGATATGGGTTCTGTTACTATTCAAGTTATTGGTGGGCCATCTCCAGCATCTCTGACATTAACTGGTGTAGCGAATGATTCTTTAACAATTTCTGATTTTGCTATCATATAAGCTCTATGAATATTATTTTACTGTAAGGGCTCTCTTTAATTTTTGAAGAGGGCCCTTACTTTTAAAGAGGGTCTTTACTTTTATTGTAGCTAAATGGCTTGTAACAATTTGTAACATTTCACCAATTGCAAGGCGATAGGGTCTTGTCTATAATAAGCCGTGGTTTGGTGTGTTTATTTAAATAGAATGGTTGTGTGATGTCTTTACCCTTTCAGCATACTCTGAAGAAGGAAGTCTCCTGCGAAGGAATTGGTTTGCATAGTGGTGAAAAAATCACCATGACATTGCGTCCAGCAGTGGAAGGAACCGGTGTTCGTTTCGTGCGGCGGGATGTTTCTGGTTTTGATCGTGAGGTTATAGCGGATTACCGCAATGTAGTAGACACTAACCTTGGTACAACATTATCTAATGCAGATGGTACAATGGTCAGTACGGTCGAACATCTGATGGCAGCATTTTGGGGCTGTAATTTGGATAATGTGATTGTTGAGTTAGACGGTCCTGAAATTCCGATTATGGATGGTAGCGCGGAGCCATTTGTCTTCCTTATTGAATGTGCTGGAATTGAAAAACAAAAACAGCAACGTCGTGTAATTGAAGCGCTGAAGCATGTGGAAGTGCGCGATAAAGATAAGCACGTATCTATTACACCTGCAGATAAATTTTCCGTTAGCCTTGAAATAGATTTTGATAGTAAGGTGATTTCTAATCAGCGTGCTGTTTTTGACTCATCTGATATTTCATTTAAAACGGACTTATGCCGGGCAAGAACATTTGGGTTTGAGCATGAGGTATCTTATTTGCAATCTAAAGGATTAGCTCGAGGTGGCTCTTTAGATAATGCTATTGTGGTTAGTGGCGATAAGGTGTTGAATAAAGGCGGTTTGCGGTATGCTAATGAATTTGTCCGTCATAAAATATTAGATTGTATTGGTGACTTCTATTTGAGCGGCGCATTGGTTACTGCGTGTTTTTCAGGCTATCGTTCTGGGCATGATCTTAATAATCGACTGTTACGAGCATTTTTTGCGGATCGTGATGCTTGGCGTGTTGTTGGTTCATAAAAGGCGTATGCTTCTTTATTGTGTCTTGTATATGCGATATAAGATAAATTCTAGATATTTTCATTGTTTGACGTTGATTATCAGCTGCGATCTGGGATAATGGCCCCGCAGACAAGTGCTTTGTTTTATGTGAAGAGTAAAGCATTTTTTAATGAGGAGTATGGGGTTGGTTATGTATCGTGGCATTCGGGTATTTTTTTCTGTTTCAACACTGGCTTTGGTGCTTAGTGCATGTTCAATGGGGGATATTCCCTTTGTTGGTGATGATGATGAAAAAGGCAAAGGTGCCGCAGCCGGTAAAGCGTCTGAGACGGAGAAAACACCTGAAGAATTTTATCAATCAGGTAAAGACTTTCTTTCTGAAGGGCGTTATCTGAAAGCAATTAAGCAATTCTCTGAAATTGAACGACTATACCCGTTTTCTAAATTAGCAGCTAAATCACAAGTGATGATGGCATATACCCATTATAAGGATGCAACATATGATGAGGCAATTTCTGTAATTGAGCGCTTTACTAGGTTTAGCCCCGGTCATGAAGATATTTCTTATATGTATTATCTAAAAGCATTAGCTTGGTATGACAGAATTGCGGATGTTAAGCGCGATCAACGTATTACTAACCAAGCTATGACTGCTTTAGAAGAGGTGGTAAAGCGGTTTCCACAAAGCAGTTATGCACGTGATGCAAAGCTAAAAATTGATCTTGTAAGGGACCATCTTGCAGGAAAAGAAATGGAAATTGGCCGTTACTATCTTAAAGACCGTAAATTTGTTGCTGGAATTAACCGTTTTTCACGTGTAGTTAAAAAATATGAACGTACCAGCCATGTTGAGGAAGCATTATATCGCTTAACTGAATCATATCTTGCTTTAGGTATTGAAGCCGAAGCAAAAAAAAGTGCCGCAGTGTTAGGTTATAATTATCCAGATAGTCGTTGGTATAAATATGCCTATAGATTATTAGAGGAAGGAAAAAATTCTCCACAGGCTGGCGGTGAGAGGTGGTACAGCTTTATTTTATCGATTGGAGAAGACGATAAAACAGAAAGTCGTCCGTTAGGTAGAGAGAATGAGGCAGATAGCTGGTTTACCTCTCTGAAAGATTTATTTTAGGTGAAGGCAATGTGTTGTTATGCTGCACAGCATCTCTATCCGCAATATAGTATTAATTGAATCGCTTACAGTTCCTTTTGCTACGGGGCTATGTGTTCTTACTGGGGAAACGGGTGCAGGTAAGTCAATTTTGCTTGATTCTATAGGGTTGGCATTGGGGCGGCGTGCAGAAGCAAGGCTGGTAAGAAGCGGCGCTGATCAAGGTAGTGTTTTAGCTACATTTTTAATTAGTAATAATGCGGATATTGAAGAGCTATTAAGAGACCAAGCAATTGAATTGGAAGATGAGCTGACTCTTCGTCGTGTTATTTATAATAGCGGAAAAAGTAAGGCATTTGTAAATGGTACGCCTGTTAGTTTAGGCGTTTTACAGAAATTAGGAGAGTTGTTAATAGAAATACATGGGCAGCATGATACGCGGGGGCTGTTTAATCCTGTGGAGCATAGAAGGCTGGTAGATGCATTTGGTCGTCATGAAAAATTAACTAAAAAAACATCTCATCACTATAAGGCTTGGCGGGCCGCTGCGGAAGAATATGATATAGTAAAAGCTCGGGTAGATAAAGCACGAGAAGATGAGGATTATCTTCGTCATGTTTTGGCGGAACTAACCAAATTAGGGCCAGAAGAAGGGGAAGAAGAAGAGCTTGCAAACGCGCGAACATCGATGATGCAGAGTGAAAAAATAATCGAAACTTTGAAGGCCGCAATTTCTGCATTAACAGGAAAAAATGATGTAATGAATTCTATCCGCAATGCAGAGCGTGCATTGGATAGAAGTACAGCCCAAGTTGATGATCTATTCGAACCTGCTATGCAAGCGTTAGATCGCGCCGGAATAGAAGTTGTTGAAGCTATTTCTGCAATTGAATCTCTTTCTCATGAAGTGCAATTAGATACACAGTCATTAGAAGAAACAGAAGAGAGGTTATTTTCTCTAAGAGATTTTGCACGTAAATACCAATGTTCTGCTGATGAGTTGCCAGCATATATGGAGAATGTAGCACGGCAATTAAATGAATTGGAAACGCAAGATGAATGCATGACTCAACTGCAAGAAAAAATGGATGCTGAACGTAGAGCATTTATTGAGGCTGCCGGAATATTAACAAAATCACGCCAGAAAACTGCAGAAAAACTAGCAAAGTCAGTGCAAAGGGAGCTAGAGCCTCTTAAAATGGGCGGAAGTAGATTCAAAGTAGAAGTGCTGCCGCTGAAAGAGGCGCAATGGAATGGCTCAGGGCAAGATGATGTGCGATTTGTGGTGAGTACCAACCCGGGAAGCCCATTTGGTGCATTGGATAAAATTGCATCAGGTGGTGAATTGTCACGGTTTATGTTGTCGTTAAAAGTGGTTTTATCTGGAGTTAACACCATACCTACACTTGTTTTTGATGAGATTGACACAGGAATAGGTGGAGCTGTAGCTGATGCTGTGGGGCGGCGTTTATCTGGTTTAGGTGAAGGGGTTCAGGTGATGTGTGTGACGCATCAGCCGCAAGTAGCATCCTATGGCAATCATCATTTGAAAATTGCAAAACAGGTGGCGGACGGTGTTACCACTACGCAGGTGAAAACGCTGGAGGGTGCAGGGCGTAAGGAAGAGATCGCCAGGATGCTCGCTGGTGAAATCATCACCGACGAAGCCCGTGCCGCAGCCACTAAACTAATGGAGATGGGTTGATGGATGAGAAAAAGAAAAATTACAAAGAAAATACAAATTATTAAGCAGAAATAAGGGGGATAATTATGGATGAAAATAACAAACATTGTTCGCATAATGAGCCATTGCTTTCCTCATCTTTAGGTGCTGGGGGGTGTGATGAGTTGGAATGTATTTTCCTGCAGCATTGCGAAAGATTAAAAAATCTAGCTGATGGTTGGTTTGGCGCAACGCTGCTTTTAGGAATGATAACTATTGGGACAGCTTTTTTCTGGGGTAAATTCTTTCCACTTCCAGATGATCTTTCAACACAACATGCCTTTGTGGCAATTGCAGGAAAAATTTTGGTTATTGCTTTGCTTATGTCCGCAACCTTGTGGGCTGCACGAGTGCATCGTATTTTATTGCATCATCGCTCTGTATATAAGTCGCGTGAAATTCAGGCGCGTGCTTTTAAGGTTATGTATAATATGGCATCTACAAATGATGAAAAAAATATGATCTGGCAAGCTGGGATTGATAATCTGTTTTCAGCAAAAGAATCTGGTTATTTAAAGCGTCCAGCACGTGGTATAGATCCTAATGAAATTTTACGATTAGCGCCCCTTAATAGGAAGTCTTAACTATGGCGGATCTTTTTAGTACGATAGATAAAACTTCCATTGCTGTGGAAAGCCTAACGGAAACAGAAGCAAAAAGTGAGTTAGAGCGACTAACAGCAGAAATCATACTACATGATAAAGCATATTATCAGGATGATGCGCCGACGGTCAGTGATGCTGAATATGATTATCTAAGGCAGAGATATCTAAGTATTGAGCAGCATTTTCCTGAATTGGTAGGTAATGGTAGCTTATCAAAGAAAGTAGGGGCTGCGCCTGCGGGTCGGTTTAGTAAAATTCGTCATACTGTGCCAATGCTTTCTTTAGCTAACGCATTTTCGCGTGAGGATATCGAAGATTTTTTTATTCGTATTCGTAAATTTTTGGGATTAAGTAAAGAAGAAATAGTCACACTTTCTTGCGAACCTAAAATTGATGGGTTGTCTTTTTCTGTTCGTTATGAGAAGGGGGTGTTGTCACAAGCGGCTACACGCGGCGATGGTGAAGAGGGGGAAGATATTACTTCTAACATTCGGACTATTACAACGCTCCCACAAAAATTAGAGGGTGATTTTCCTGATGTTCTGGAAGTGCGTGGTGAAGTTTATATGTCTCATGCTGATTTTCAATCACTTAATATATTGCAAGAAAAAGCAGGTAAAAAACTTTTTGCTAACCCTCGTAATGCAGCGGCAGGAAGTTTGCGGCAGTTGGATAGCTCCATTACAGCTAAGCGTAATTTAAAATATTTTGCCTATGGTTGGGGAGAGTTATCAAGCGGTTTGGCAGATACTCAAGAGGGAAATATTAAGCGCTTATCAAGTCTGGGTTTTGTAACAAACCCTAGGCTTGAGGTGGTTAATTCAGTGGATTCATTAATGGCTTATTATAATGGTCTATATGCGGAACGGCCAGTTTTAGAATATGATATTGATGGTATTGTATATAAAATTAACCGTTTAGACTGGCAGCAGCGTCTTGGAAATGTAGCGCGTGCACCGCGTTGGGCAATTGCTCATAAGTTCCCAGCCGAACAAGCTAAAACAGTGATAGAAGCAATCGATATTCAGGTTGGTAGGACCGGAGCGCTTACCCCCGTTGCACGACTTGCACCTGTTACTGTTGGTGGAGTTGTTGTTTCAAATGCGACATTGCATAATCAAGATGAAATTACTCGCTTGGACGTGCGTGTGGGGGATTGTATAACAATTCAACGCGCAGGAGATGTGATTCCTCAAGTGGTTTGTGTTGATTTATCAAAGCGCCCTAAAAAAAGTTACCCTTTTGTATTTCCTAAAAAATGCCCTGTTTGTGGTAGTTGTGCCGTACGAGAGGAGGGAGAAGTGGTTATACGATGTACAGGAGGGTTGATTTGTGAAGCGCAGATGATTGAGCGGCTTTGTCATTTCGTTTCTCGTGATGCGTTTGATATTGATGGGCTTGGAAATAGGCAAATAGCACTTTTTCATGAGAGAAAGTTAATCATGGAGCCTGCAGATATTTTTACTCTACAGGTGCGTGATGAGGCTAACCAACTGACTTCTATTAGTAACTGGGAAGGGTTTGGCAAAAAATCAATCGAAAATCTATTTTTAGGAATAAATGCTCGACGTAACATTGGTTTGGCTAGGTTCATTTTTGCTCTTGGGATTCGTCATATAGGGCAGAATACCGCAAAAATATTAGCTCAAAATTATGTATCTTGGAATGAATTTTCTTCTTCCCTAAGGCAAGCTGGTAAAGATAAAGACTCATTACCATACCAAAACCTACTAGCAATTGATGGTATAGGTGGGGTTGTTGCTCAGTCATTAATTGACTTTTTTAATGAGCATCATAATCAAAAGTTATTAGATGATTTGTTAGAAGAGATAACTATTACAGATGCAGAATTAGCGGTTAATGATTCTCTGGTAACTGGAAAAACCGTAGTTTTTACAGGTACATTGGTGCAAACGACGCGCAGCGAAGCAAAAGCAAAAGCCGAATCATTAGGTGCTAAGGTTTCAGGATCAGTATCAAAGAAAACAGACTATTTAGTAGCTGGTGAAGCTGCAGGGTCTAAGCGTAAAAAAGCAGATGAGCTTGGTGTAACGATATTAAGTGAACAGGAATGGTTGGTTTTGACTGGAGGTGAGGGGTGAGTAACCTTATAACATTACAGAAATGGTTAGAAAATAAAGGGCTGGATGGTTTTTTGGTTCCGATGGCTGATCAATTTCAAAGTGAATATGTGCCGTCTAGTGATCGCAGATTGGAGTGGTTAACTGGTTTTTCTGGGTCCGCAGGTAGTGCTATTATTTTATCTGGGAAGGCCGCCTTTTTTACCGATAGCCGTTATACATTACAAGCTTCAGAGCAAGTTGATAATGCATTATTTGAGCGTTATGATAGTGGTCAATTATCACCAGGTGAATGGTTAAAAAAAGAGCTGGATTCATATGGAAATATGCAAAGAAAAATAGCATATGACCCATGGCTTTATACAGAAAATAGTTTGCTATATTTAAAAGAAGTAGCAGATAAAAATGGTGTATTATTGGTAGCATTGGAACAAAATCCAATTGATGAGTTATGGATAGATCGGCCAGATAAAATACAAGAAATAGGCTTTATTCATCAAGCAAAGTATTCAGGACAAGCATTTGATAAAAAAATAGAATTCATAACTAAAAATCTTGAATCTGATATTGTTATTATTACTCTTCCAGAGTCGGTATGTTGGTTATTAAATTTGCGCGGCAATGCCTTACCACATACGCCTGTTATCTTATGTTATGCAATGGTAGGAAAAGATGGTCTAGTGAAGTTATTTGCATCAGAAAATGCTATACCTTCTGAAGCAATAAATGCTTGGCAAAGTCGGGTATCAGTTTATCCTCTTTCTGAATTTGTACCCCAATTGCAAAAAATAAAGAATGAAGTAGTGCAGATAGATCCAGTATCATCTCCAATAGCCGTGATGGAGTTGTTGCAGGGTAATGAAGTTGACCTTCAACGCTCTGTTGACCCTTGTTTGTTGCTAAAATCATGTAAAAATGATGTTGAATTAGAAGGTATGCGTAACGCTCACATTCGTGATGGTGTTGCAATGGTTCGTTTTTTGCATTGGTTAGAAATGGCATTGGAAAATGAAGAAGAGATAACTGAAATATCAGCTTCGGATCAGCTAGAAAAATTCAGATCGGAAGAGGATTATTTTCGCTCTCTTAGCTTTGATACAATTTCTGGATATGGCGCACATGGTGCAATTATTCATTATCGGGCGGATGATCAGAGTAATGCTCATCTAAAAAAGGAGGGGTTATATTTGTTAGATTCTGGCGGTCAATATTTAGACGGCACCACAGATATAACGCGTACATTGGCATTAGGTACTCCAACTATAGAGCAAAAAAAGCATTTTACCTTAGTATTAAAGGGACATATTGCATTAGATAATGCGGTGTTTCCTAAAGGAACTACGGGTTCGCAGTTGGATATATTAGCTCGGCAGCCTTTATGGAGTGAGGGGTTGGATTATGGTCATGGAACAGGACATGGGGTAGGTCATTTTCTTGGTGTGCATGAAGGGCCACAACGTATTAGTAAGCATCCAAGTAAAATTGCTTTGCAAGAAGGCATGGTGCTATCAAATGAGCCAGGCTTCTATCTTGAAGGCCAATATGGAATTAGAATTGAAAATCTAGTTGCTGTTGCTTCGGCAGACTTAGGGAGTGGTGACGAAAGGGAATTTCTTCGTTTTGAGACATTAACATTATGTCCAATAGATATATCTCTGGTTGATATGTCGTTACTCACTTCAGAGGAGGTAAGCTGGTTAAATAGCTATCATGCAAAGACATACCATACTTTATCTCCCTTATTAGGTGATGAAGATAGGATTTGGTTGCGGTCTAAAACAAAAGAATATACCCTCTGAGAGGCTAGAGCTTTTAGTGCATGTGAAAATAAACTGCGAGGTGGATCTGTTATGAAAAATAAAAATGCTGATAATGCAGATTTGGGCGCGGAAAAGACTGCAATAATTGATATAGATGATGAGGCAAAACAGTCACCTGAGGAAAATGGTCCTCAGAAATATGCATTACTATTGCGGGTTATTCATTGGCTAATGGCATTGTGTATTTTGGGCTTGATTGCTGTTGGGTGGTATATGGCTGGTATCCCTAAAGATGATCCCGGAAAATATGATTTATATAGTTGGCATAAATCTTTTGGAGTCTTAACGATATTCCTGATTGTTTTGCGTATTGGCGTAAGAATTGCTACAAAAGTTCCGCCACTACCTGATGGAATTAAGAAATGCGAAAGGAGATTGGCAAAAGCTGGTCATGGTTTGCTGTATGTGGGGATGATTCTTGTGCCTGTTTCTGGATATATTATGTCAGATGCTGGGGGATATTCTGTTAAGTTTTTTGGAATATTGATGCCAGATTTTCTAGATAAAAACAAAGATATAGGTTCTATAGCTCATGAACTGCACGAGATAGTGCCTTATGTATTATTGGCTGTTATTGCGCTTCATATTGCGGGAGTTATTAAGCATAAATGCTTTGATAAAAAGTCTGAAAACGATGTGCTTAAGCGTATGATTTAGATAGCAGTAATTTAACTGAAATACTGCTCCCGTTCTGATCACTGTATTCTGATCACTGTATGCGTCTTGCTTTATTTTTACTGCTTCTAAACAAGCTACGCTTTTAAGAATCTACTTCCTGGCTTTTCTGCAGGGATGGCTTGTAGTTCCGGTGGTAGGTCATCTTCTTTGTAGCTTTGGACGGTGAGTTCGGTTAGTGCAATAAGTGGGGTATTTCCTAGTGGATTGTTATTGGCGTTGCGGTTAATTAGGCAAGCTTCTCCTACAACATTGCCGCCAGCATTTTGGATGCATTCAATTGCTTCTAGTGAAGATTTTCCTGTTGTTACAACATCCTCTACAACAAGTACGCGGTTGCGCTCAGGTTCGATGGCAAAGCCGCGGCGTAAAGAGAAGCTGCCATCTTTTCGTTCGCAAAACATGCCTTCAACATTAAGCTGTCTTGCCATTTCGTAGCCAACTATCACACCTCCCATTGCCGGTGCAATAACGATATCAAATGAATTATCTCCTAATGTTGCACGAACCTTATCTGCTAGAGATGAGCATAAGCGAGATGCCCTTTTGGGGTCCATTAAGGCGCGCGCGCATTGTAAATAAGTGTCGCTGTGTAGGCCAGAAGATAGGATGAAATGTCCTTTTAAAATGGCTTTTGCTGCTTTAAACTCATTAATTACGGCGGTCTGATCCATGCGCGTGCTCCTTATAGTACATTCTATTGCCGTGTTATAAAATAGTAGAGGTTAAAAGTCACGAATAGAAACAAAAAAGGTGACTCAGACGAGCCACCTTTTTCATTACGCTTTTTTAAATAAATATAGCGTATTTGTAATTTAAGCTGCATTTTCTTCTATGTCTGAAAATTCATCAGTATCATCAAAGTCATCCAGTTCATTAAGTGCAACAACGCGTGCTGATTGTGCTGTTGCTTCCTCATCTTCTTCTTTAGGACGGTTGTCATTGATAGTTTTTACAAGAAGTTCAACGGCGTTGGTTATATCAATGCTTTCAATAGCAGATACTTCACCGGCAAGTCTATCAAGTGCATTCTCGTAAATAACTCTTTCGCTATATGAGCGATCAGGGTCATCAACATTTTTATGTAAATCGCGTACAACTTCAGCTAATGAAACAATGTTTCCAGAGTTAATTTTGCTTTCATATTCTTTTGCACGACGACTCCACATTCCGCGGCTAGTTTTTGCGCGTCCTTTAAGTGTTCTGCGAACGCGGTCTAAATCGCGTTGGGTGCATAATGACCTAAGGCCAGCGTCTTTGGCGCGATTAATAGGAATGCGTAACGTCATTTTATCCCGTTCAAACGAGACCACATAGGCGGTAAATTCCATATTACTGATAGTTTGTGTTTCAACACCAGTAACTTTTCCTACTCCATGAGCGGGGTAAACAACGTTTGTTCCGGTTTCAAATTCGTTTTTGGTCATGTTTTTCAAAAACCTCATCCAGGGGTTATCAAATTTATTTTGTGGCTAAACATTAGCGGGACGCTTAACTATTAGCGTCCTGAAAAAATAGCGATTTCTACACAAAACAGAGTGAAAATGAATGTGTTGCAATTGTATTGCGAAGGAAGGGTTAAACCTTTTTAGCATCCACACCATGTAAAACAGTGTATCATAAAATATACATTAAATAAACATAAAATACTATGTATCAGAATGGTGCAAGAAAAACCTTCCATTTCAAGGGGAAAGGTAGTTTCTTGTTGTGCTTATTTTTCAGCGCTCAATTTTTTTTATTAATTATCTTAGGTATTGCTTACTGCAGTCCTTAGGTTCCTTCGCCTGGTTTGTCGGAAAAGAATTTTTCTTTCCCTTTCTCGTCCTTATGCTTGTCTGCATCAGGCATTGCGCCAATATTATCTGTAATATTAGGCCAAGTTTCAGACATTTCTCTATTTATTTCTAGCCACTTGCTGTTGCTGTCATTTTCTGGCTCAATTGCTTCTGCTGGGCATTCTGGTTCGCATACGCCGCAATCGATGCATTCATCAGGGTTGATAACTAACATATTCTCGCCTTCATAAAAGCAGTCTACAGGGCATACTTCTACGCAGTCTGTATATTTGCAGAGAATACAATTGTCATTGACGATATAAGTCATTTTTTCCTCGGATAAATATTTTGGTGCTATGTGCCTTACTCTTTATATATAGCACTGGCGCGAATATAAGAGCCTGCCTAAGAATGTAAAGATTTTTTTGCAGCCTATATTGCAGAAAGTGGGTGTTAATAAAACTGTAGCTAATTTGTGGTGGTGTTCGGGTAACGATTTAGCGGCTACTTGCTGCAATTGAGAGCTGTCGCCTTGCAATTTTTCGCTCGAGTGTTAAACTTTGTACTTTGGCGCATAATAACGTAAGGTATAATAGTCCAAATCCGGCCATCATTATTAGAAGGGGTAACAGCATGCTGATATCAATGCTTGGTCCGTCTATCCTCAATAAACTGGCTGGTTGATGTAGTGTATTCCACCATTCTACAGAAAATTTAATAATAGGGAGATTAACTGCGCCAATAAGTCCAATTATTGCGGCAATTTTAGCGCATCGCTCGGGTGAGTCAAATGCACGAGATATAGCCATATGACCAATATAGAAAAAGAAAAGAATAAGCATAAATGTAAGTCTGGCATCCCATACCCACCATGTGTTCCAAATAGGCTTTCCCCATAGTGATCCAGTGATTAGTGTAATGGCGGCATAAGTTGCGCCGATAGGGGCGGATGCTTGTGCGATCATATCAGATACGGGGTTGCGCCAAATAAGGTATGATAGGCTGGCAACGGCAATTAGCGCGTAAATGCCGAGCGCCATGCTGGCCGCAGGTACGTGTAGGTACATTATGCGTACCGTTTCGCCCTGTTGGTAATCCGGTGGAGAGTCAAATAGGCTAAAATATAGTCCGATAATAAAGGTAATGGTCGTAAGAACCGCAAGAACTGGAAAGGACTTGCGCGTGATGGAGGCAAAAGTGCCTGGCTTAAGTGTATGTAACATTGCCTAATGCCTATTGAGCTGTTAACGCTGGTCTGTTATTTACACTGATTTATAGGATTTGTCTAGATGTCCTCTTATTGGTTTGTTGTATTGCTAATGATTCTCTTTTTATATTAAAAAGATCAATAATTAGCCTTGGGTGTAAGGTATATGTTGTGTCATATTTGTAATTTATGCCCTATATATAGTTGACATTTTGCTTCCGAAACGTCATCATAAGAGGGGATATTAAGGGGCTTTTATATGGTCATATCATCACAGGCGGCAGGGTCGGATTCTTCGTGGTCAAATGCGAGTTTGTTGGATCAGGACCTTTATCAGGAAATGCGAACGCAATTGCGTTGGTTGGAGGAGCAAGTGTCTCGGGAAGAGGCCGAATTGCGGGTTGCGGCAGGCGAACTGGAGGCAATGAAAACCAATCATAATCGTTTTATGCAATATTATACAGAATCTGTTGGGAAGTTGGTTCAGGAACTGGCTTTGGTCGAAGAGTTAATATCAGAGCAAATGGGTGAAGGTGCTGCTGCTGCTTTGGATAATGAAGAATTATCAGAAGATGAACGTGAAGATAGGGCCGTGCTTCAGTTGTTAGAAGAGCAAGAGGTTCAGGCTTCAACGCAAGAAGAGATTAATGGTTTTGGTGCGCGAGAAGAAGAGGTGCGTCGTCTTTATCGGGAATTGGCGAAACGTATGCATCCTGATGTTAATCGGTGGGATATGGATGCCGGCGATCGTTTTGCCCAGTTGCAAGTGGCTTATCAGCAAAGAGATTTAGCGACTATTTTACGCTTGGAGCGCTTATTTAATAATGCCGCAGAAGAGCAATTAAAGAAGCAATCTTCATTGGTGGGTATCACAATAGAATCTTCAGAGCCGCAGCAGGATGTTCTCTTCCGTTTAGAAAAATTAGAAAAAGAGTATGACGGCCTGCGCCAAAAGCATGATCGTGTGAAAAAAGATAAACATGATATGTTAAATTCTTCATCATATAACCTTTATGCTCGAGTTAAGTGGAGCCGTATGTGCGGTGAAGACTTGGTAGAGTCTATTCGCTTGAATCTTGAGCGTAAATTATTGCGTAGAAGAATGATACTAGGCGGCAAGCATTCTTTAATATGTGAGGCTGGCGATATGCCATCAACTGCAACAACTATTGATAAGATGTGATGTAGTGCTATGGCTGTTGTTATTTTACGAACTGCATTTATATTTTTAGTAGTGTGGTGGTTGGTTTTTCTTATGGTTCTTCCGTTTGGCTCGCGCCCTCCTGAAGAGGTCGGTAGCGGTCATGCGGCCAGTGCACCAGAAAGTCCTCAATTAAAGAAAAAAATCATTATCACAACCGTGCTTGCTGCACTGGTTTCTATGCTATTATCTTATGCATTGGGCGCAGGGTGGATTAGTTATAAAGAAATTTAAGCTAAAACTGTAAAAATCCAATCACATCTTTAATCTTTCTTATATGTTGTTCTGCTTTTTGGGAAGCTGCCTCAGCGCCTTTTTGCAAAATGCTATCTAGGTATGCAGTATCATCGTTAAGGCGTTTCATTTCTGCCGTAATTGGGGATAGTGTTGTAACTGCAATGTCAGCTAATTCTTGTTTGAAGTGGCTAAAGTTCGAGGTGGAAAACCTGCTTTGCGCTTCTGCAATGGTAGTGTTCGCTAATGTGGCATAGATTGCAAGTAGGTTGGATACTTCAGGGCGATTTTCTATATCATGGCTGATGCCTTCTGCCATATCGGATTTTGCTTTTTTAAATTTTTTGGCAATTGCATCTGCGTCATCAGTTAAGTTAATGCGTGACATGTCTGACTCGGCAGATTTGCTCATTTTTTTTGTGCCATCGCGCAGGCTCATAACGCGTGCGGACTGTGCTAAGATCAGTGGCTCGGGTATGGTGAATGTTTCTGTTTTATAATGGTGATTGAAGCTGCCAGCAATTTCACGTGCTAATTCTAGATGTTGCTTTTGATCATCGCCAACAGGCACGTGGGTGGTGTTAAATAATAGAATATCTGCAGCCATAAGAACGGGATAGGAATAAAGACCAAGGGCTGCATTATCTTTTTTCTTTCCGGCTTTTTCTTTAAACTGAGTCATTCTATTGAGCCAGCCAAGTGGTGTATTGCAGCCGAGCATCCATGCAAGTTCGGTATGCTCTTTTACGGCAGACTGATTGTAAATAATGCTATGTTCAGGATTTATTCCTGCGGCAATATAGGCTGCAGCCATTTCGCGGGTGTGCTGTCGTAAGAGTGTTGGGTCCTGTGGTACGGTAATGGCATGTAAGTCAACGATACAGAATAGGCAATCATAGCTATTTTGTAAGTCTACCCATTGGCGGATTGCGCCTAAATAATTTCCTAAGTGGAGGTTGCCTGTTGGCTGCACGCCAGAAAAAATAGTGCCATTTTTCATTATATTTTAGTGCCATCTTGAATTAAGTGTTATATGCGACTTAATACCTTGCTTTGATCAGTTACTCAATATTTAAAAAATGTCATTTATTACGAAGTTGCGCGGATGCCTGGACGAATGAAAAAAATATGTTATGCTGTTTGCGAGTGTGAGAACGGGGAAGTGCAGTATGGATCATATAAATGATGTCGAAGATGTGCATGGTAGCAGTGACAATAAAGCAGATGAGGCATCGCCTCTAACATTGTTTGAAGCTATTGAGCAGGGTGATGATGTTGTAATAGCATCAGTTCTACAGGAAATTATCGAAACAGTTTATAGGCAAAGCCTGCCGGTAGAATATTTGCTGCAGATGTTGAATGATAAGGGGTTGGAAGTTGGTGAAGGATTAAAAGTGTGGATAGGGGATCGATTCAAGGAATTGCAGCTAGTGTCTGATGGTTTTGAAGCAGGGACTGGTGCCGAGGTGAATGCTGGAGTTGAAGGTGGTGTTGAAGACTGTGGTGGGGAAAAGAAATGATAATAGCAATATGGCGGCAATGTAGTCTTTTTATATGTTTTTGTGCAACATACTGGCTGCTTAGTCCTGCGGCAGTTCTGGCGCAAAATTATTCTAGTGATCTATCAGAAGGGGTCTATAGCCCCGGTGGTGTTTATGTAGATTTAGTTATTTCAGGCGTGCTAGAAGAAGAGCGCCAAAAATCAATTGCTCAGGCCGAGAGGCGGTCTTTTTATAAGCTGCTATCTTCATTAGTTTCCTTAGAGGATTTTCGAATGCTTCCTGATTTTACTCCGGCTGTAATTGCTAGTACAGTGCGTAGTTTTACGGTGCTTGATGAAAAAGTGGATGGAAAAAAATATAGCGCACATATTAAATTTTCTTTTAGTGAGCTGGCTATTGAGCAGTTATTATCTTTTCATAATGTTGTTGTAATTGGTGCCGCAGATGCTGGAGTTATGGTTTTTCCCCTTTATCGGGATTCATCAGGTGGTTATAAAATTTGGGGCGATGATAACCCCTGGTATGATGCGTGGGTTATGGCATTACAGAATCAGAAAAACAGCAGCATAGTAGTTCCAGTAGGTGACCTTACGGATATGGAGTTGGTAAGAATAGAAGATGTGCTGGCTGGTGATTATACGGTATTAAATAAACTAGCTGCTAGATATTCGGTGTCAGAGGTGATAGTGGCTGAGGTGGAGGATAGTGCTGCCGAGCTGCGGGTTATTAGTCGTCCCCTTGGTGGAATGCATAATGCTGGTGTAGAAAAATATCGTTTTGAAAAGCGGGCTGACGAAAATGGTTTGATGGAAAAAATTGCGGATGCTCTTATCAATGAAATAACAGAGAAGCAGTTGTTAAGTGAGCGGCAAAAACGTGCACTTAATAGTATAGATGTTTATGCTGAGCTTGGTTCGTTGGGGCATTGGCTGCAGATTAAGCGTTATTTAGAAGGTGCTGTGCTGGTTACGCGTTTGGAAGTGCGGGAATTGTCTCCGGATATGGTGAAAATGACATTGCACTATAGTGGTGATTACGCTACTTTCTTGGCATATTTATCGCATAAAGGGATGCGTATGGAGCAGCGCGGTGAAGTATTCTACATACAGTGATTAGTAATTTTGCTGGATGATATGGAGTGTGAAAATAGCTGGATAGAACTTTCTATCTAGCAAAAATTTAAATTAAAAGGTGTTGGGTAGATAAAGTGACAAAAACGCGTGAACAGATAGTTTTTTGGGCAGGTGGGTTTATTCTCTTTCTGTATTTTCTATCATTAATAAGTGATATATTGCTTCCTTTCGTCGTGGGTTTTTTAACAGCATATTTTCTTGATCCTGCAGCAGATAAGCTAGAGGATGTTGGGTTTTCTCGTACTGCATCAACGGGAATTATAACTATATCATTTTTCTTAATTATCAGTTTGATATTAGCTATACTTGCTCCATTCCTTTATGATCAAGTTATGACATTAGCGCGTGCGCTTCCGGATTATGCTAAGGCTCTTAAAGAGATGGTTTTGCCGCAGCTTGACCGTATGGAGGCTTGGATATCCCCAGAGCAAGTTCAGGAAATTCGTAATACTTTAGAAAATTTTTCAGGAAAGATTGTTGGGTTATCAGGTGATATTTTAAGCAATGCTTGGCACTCTGGTTTGGTTATGATTAACCTAATATCGCTTATTTTTATTAGTCCAGTGGTAGCATTTTATTTGCTGCGTGATTGGGATAAAATAGTGGCCAAAGTGGATAGTTGGTTGCCAAGACCGCAGGCTGTAGTTATTCGTGAACAATTGCGTTTGATTGATGGAACATTGGCTGGGTATATACGTGGTCAGAGTAATGTATGTTTATTACTAGGCCTGTTTTACGCAACCGGATTGTTGTTAGTCGGGCTTAATTTTGGTTTGCTAATTGGTCTGGTTACAGGGTTGTTGGCCTTCATTCCTTATGTTGGTCTTCTTATTGGGATGACTACTGCGTTGGCGGTGGCATTTTTTCAGTTTGGAGATGTGTTCCATATTGGCTTGGTGCTCGGTATTTTTATTATAGGTCAAGTGCTTGAGGGTAACTTTGTAACTCCTTACTTGGTCGGTAATAAGGTGGGGTTGCACCCTGTTTGGATTATTTTTGGCCTATTGGCAGGTGGTTCTCTGTTTGGCTTTACAGGAATTCTAGTGGCGGTTCCGGTTACTGCAATAATTGGAGTGTTGGTCCGTTTTGCGCTTTCGCGATATATGGAAAGTCCTCTTTATCATGGGGCTAAAAAGAGTGGAGTTGCGAAGGGTAAGGTTAAAAAGTCAAAGCCTGACTCAAGACCTGATGAGGATATAGAGATAGATGGGGCGGTGTCCTAAATGGAGCAATTTGCTTTACCTCTTACCTCAATGTCCGATTATTCAGATGAGAGCTTTATTCTTTCAGCATCCAATCGCTTGGCTTGGGAGTGGATAAAGCAATGGCCGGATTGGCCAGTTCATACTACTATTCTTTATGGTCCGCCGGCATGTGGTAAAAAACATTTGGCCTATATTTGGTTGAGGCAAAGTGGTGCAATGCAAAGTGGTGCAATGCAAAGGGGAGTATGTGAAGAGGTGGATGCTGCATTATCGGTCTTGAGGAGTGGGGATATTCCTTCTGGAAGTGGTATCGCGCTGTTGCAAAAAGAGGGGGATGTAAAGGACGAGGAGGCGCTGCTTCACCTTTATAACTATAGTAGGGAGAGTGGAGTGTCGCTTCTGATTCTGGCTGATTGCCCTCCTGTGCAGTGGGGGGTGAAGTTGCCAGACCTTGCGTCAAGGCTTCAAGAGGCTCAAATTCAATCTATTTCTGCCCCTGATGATGTTTTGTTACAGACGCTTATTATAAAGCTATTTTCAGATAGGCAGTTGCGTATTAGTGCTGATGTTCCGGCATATATTGTTCCTCGTGTGGAGCGCTCATTTGGGGCGTTATATAGGTTTGTTGCATTTTTGGATGCAAAGGCAATGGAGGAGGGGCGCAACATCACGCTGCCATTTGTGCGTGGTGCTTTGTTGAATTATGAATAATGAGATTGAACTAGTATTTTTTTATTGGCTAACTGTGTAGTTTTTTTGCCGTTTGAAAGTCAATAAGTGTTCCGGATTGGATTCCAATATCAAGCCAGTTATTGCAGTTTTCAAGGTTGTATGTTGCCAGTGCTGCGGGTGGAAAATTATTACGCAAATCTCTAAATTTACTTTTATCTCCAGATCCTGCTATGAGGATGCATAATTGCTGTAGTCCTGGGTTATGCCCGACGATAAGTGTGGATTTATATCTCTCATCGCACTCTTTCTGGATGATATTTAGGATGTCATCAGGTGTAGCTAAATAAAGTGCGGGAATAAGTTTTAGTTCCGGTGATGTATCCATCGCGCGGATTACTTGCTCGGCAGTTTGTCGTGTGCGTAACGCTGGCGAGCAGAGGACTAGGTCTGGAGGGGTGTCGCAGTTGCTGAGGTGTTTGCCAATAGGTGGGCATAGCTCAGACCCTTTTTCTGTTAGTGGTCGTTCGTGGTCGTCCAGAAGTTTTTTCCCAGCCTGCCCTGCTTTGGAGTGGCGAAGTATATATAGTCTCTTCATGTCCATTCTGCTCTTGTTTTACAGTAGGATGCGTGGTGATTATTCTTCGTCAGCCAGCTCTTCTACTTTTTCATCCACGGGATCGCGCAACACATAGCCTCTTCCCCAGAGGGTTTCGATGTAATTGTCTCCGCCAGATGCTTCAATAAGTTTTTTGCGTAATTTGCAGATAAAGACATCAATAATTTTTAGTTCAGGCTCGTCAATCCCTCCATAGAGGTGGCTAAGAAACATTTCTTTCTTAAGTGGTGAGCCCTTGCGTAGTACTAAAAGCTCTAGAATGCTATATTCTTTGCTGGTAAGGTGGATAGGCTTTCCTTTTACTTGGGCGGCTCTTTCATCCAAATTAACTGTAAGGTCGCCAACTCGCACTATGGACTCTGAGTGGCCTTTTGAGCGGCGAACGATGGCTTGGATGCGGGCTACAAGCTCATTGCGATTGAATGGTTTAGTGACGTAATCGTCAGCACCAATGCCAAGTCCTTTTACTTTACTATCTGATCCGGTCAATCCAGAAAGAATCAGAATTGGAGTTTTGATACTTGATGAGCGGAAGCGGCGTAATACTTCAAATCCATCAATATCAGGCAGCATCATATCAAGGATGATTAAGTCATAATCATAAAGCTGTCCTAATTCTAATCCTTCCTCGCCTGTTCCTGCTGCATCACATACTATTGATTCGGCGGCAAGTGCTAGCTCAATAGAGCGTGCGGTTGATGGGTCATCTTCAACAAGTAGGATGCGCATGGTTTACTCCAAAAGAAATGTGTCAAATGGTATATTTATGTTATATCTGTGAGCTGCGTGTTAAAAACAGCAGCCTCATCCTGAGTGCGAGGTAATTGTTTAAATAATCCAACAATTAGTTAACAAGAGCTGGCAGACAGGTTAATATCCTCCTATTATAATAGTTAATTTTTTACTAACAGGCTAGAGAAAAACGAATTTTTTTAATATTTTCTTAACTAATAGCGTTAGTAAGCGGCGACTGTGATAGATTTGTTATTTTAAATATGGGGATGCAGCTTTTGCTGGAGTAAGGTAAGGCGTTTGGGTTGAATGGTAACTGATAAATTTAAACATATAACAGCAGATATTGAGCGACTGCCAACCGTGCATATATATGGCCGGGTGACTGCTGTATTGGGGATATTGATTGAATGTAAAGGGATTCAGGATGTAATATCGGTTGGCTCTAGGGTGCAAATTATCACGCGTACAGGTCGTGAGGTATCGGCAGAAGTAGTTGGATTAAAACAAGAAAGTGCAATGTTGATGCCGTTTTCTGATGTAGAAGGTATTGGTGTTGGTTGTCGGGTTAGGGTGGATAATACTGGTTCTAGCATTTACCCTTGTGATGCTTGGCTTGGTCGGGTGCTTAATGCGCTAGGAGAAACTGTTGATGATCATGGTGTGTTACCTAAGGGGGAGGTTCCTTATCATGTTAAGGCGATGCCTCCGCCAGCTCATAAGCGTAATCCAGTTGGAGAAAAAATCGATCTTGGAGTACGGTCTGTAAATACATTTTTATCGTGTTGTCGTGGTCAAAGAATGGGTATTTTTGCAGGGTCAGGTATTGGTAAGTCAATGTTGATTGCGATGCTTACAAAATTTTCAACAGCCGATATTAAGGTAATTGGTTTGATTGGTGAGCGTGGAAGAGAGGTTCAGGAATTTATTCATGAATATCTTGGGCCGGAAGGTATGAAAAGTGCTGTAGTGATTGCAGCAACATCGGATGAATCTGCTTTAATGCGTCGTCAGGCTGCTTATACAACGATGGCTGTTGCAGAATATTTTAGGGACCAAGGTAAAGATGTGCTTTGTCTAATGGATTCTGTAACGCGTTTTGCAATGGCTCAACGTGAAATCGGCCTTTCTGCTGGAGAGCCTCCAGCAACAAAAGGCTATACGCCAACGGTTTTTGTTGAGATGCCAAAATTGTTAGAGCGAGCAGGGCCAGGTGTAGGGAAGGGTAGTATTACAGGTCTTTTTACTGTGTTGGTAGAGGGGGATGATCATAATGAGCCTATTTCTGATGCTGTAAGAGGGATTTTGGATGGTCATATTGTTTTAGATAGGGCGATTGCAATGCGTGGTCATTTTCCTGCGGTTAATATATTGAGAAGTGTATCACGAACTATGCCGGGTTGTAACACTGCTGACCAAAATGCATTAGTGACAAAGGCTAGGCAGTTATTGGCAACATATGATGATATGGCGGAAATGATTCGTTTAGGGGCTTATCGTCGTGGTAGTGATCCAAAAGTGGATGAGGCAATTGCTTATAATGATGCTTTGAATGGCTTTTTGCAGCAGGCCCCAGATGAAAAAACGCCATTAAATCAGTGTTATAAACAATTGCAGTCAATATTAAATAATGCCCCACCAGCTCCTGCTGCTCAGGTCGGTTCGCCTCCAGCTAATGGTGGTGGCTAATGGAAGCAAGAGGTTGAATTATAAAATATATGCTGTAATTTTGTTTTTTTCCTATATAAAACAAGGCGTAATATTAAAATTTAGTAGCGTAATGTATGTCTAAATCAATCAAGACATTGGTCAAGCTTGTAAAGCAGGATTTGGACGAAAAGCGCCAGAATTTAAACGTATTCTTAGATAAGAAGGATGATCTGTTAAAGCAAAAAGAGCAATGGGGTGAGTCATTGATTGCTGAACGTGCTTTAGTAGATGATGGAGGTTTAGAGGCTCAATATGCATTTGCTGCTTATATAGCACGAGTACAGGTGGAGCAGCATAATATAGATCAGACTGTTGTATTCTTGGATGGTGAAGTTCGAAAATTGGAAGGAGAACTAGCAGATATTTATGCGGAGTTAAAAAAATATGAAATCTTGCTTGAGCGGCAAGAGGAAAGAGAGTTAATAAAAGAAAAGCAAAAAGAGCAAATTGCAATGGATGAGATTGGGGCAAATATATTTCGTCGCAGCGAAATGAAAGAAGAGGGGGAGTTTTAGGTGATTTTTAATTGGAAAATAGATGGTATATTAATTCTTATACTAACGGTTATGGCGCTGGTTTGGGAGTTTTTTGTGGTACCTGACCTCATCATCTTTACCCCTTTTATGATTATAGCCTGTGTGGTTACTTTTTTGTTGATAGAAACAGTGTTTTTTGTTGATAGGGTTTTGCCTTTTGCATCGTATATTTTGTTGGTTGTGATGGTGATAATGGTTGGTTTAGCGCTTGTCTGGTTGCCTGTAGGTCATTTTGTTTTTGCTCATCGAGTTTTGTCGCATCAGGCATGTGACTCTCCTCCTGAAGAAATGATAGCTTATTATCTTGAATCTAAAGAGGAAAATAAAGGGGCCTTTTTGCCTGTAGCTTTTGCTGAAGCTTTAACGGTGCCGGAAAAAACATTGGTATATTTTTTGGAGGATAATCGTTTTTTTGATCAATCATGTTTATCTTATTCTTATAACTTGGTCGGAAGATTGTCCTTATTTGAAGGTGATAATGAGCGAGCGGAATCTTTTTTTCGCCGGGCTTTAGAGAGTGCTGACAAAACGGGAAATAAGCGTGATGCCGCAGAGGCATATCATAGTCAAGGTCTTCTATATGTAGCGCGTGGTGATTTGCGTAAGGCTTGTAGGGCATTGGTTTATGCTCATAGTCAATTAAAATTAGAAAATGTTGGAAGTGATTGGATGCAGTATATTGATACGCATGTCAGGCTTTCTGAATGTGGTAAAGCGCTGCCGCAAGGTGCTGTGAAAAAATAATAAGATATCATTAAAGGATGTTCTACATGAAGTTGCCTGTTTGGCCGCCTATAGCGGGGAAAGGTCGTAATATTGAACTGGGGCTTAATAGGGTGTATGCATTGTTGGAAGCGTTGGGGTCGCCGCATAAGAAGTTGCCGCCCGTGGTGCATGTGGCTGGAACTAATGGTAAAGGGTCTGTGATTGCTTTCTTGCGTGCAATGCTTGAAGAGTCCGATAAGAAAATTCACGTTTATACATCGCCACATTTGGTTGACTTTAACGAGCGTATTGTATTGGCAGGAGAATGTATAACAGATGTATTTTTGGATAGTGTCTTAGCTGAATGTAAAGAAGCAGCAGAAAATAATGGTATCTCAATTACTTTTTTTGAGGGCATTACAGTGGCTGCATTTTTGGCATTTTCTAGGGTTGAAGCTGATATTTTATTGTTAGAAACCGGTTTGGGTGGGCGGTTGGATGCAACAAATGTTGTGGAAAGTCCTTTATTGACGGTGATTACGCCAATTTCTCGGGATCATATGGAGTATTTAGGAAATACTATAGAGGAAATTGCTTCTGAAAAGGCGGGGATACTTAAAAAATCAACGCCGTGTGTTGTTGGTTATCAAGATGATATATCTCTGGATGTAATAAAAAATACGATATTAGATTTGATTGGTGATGATTGTGAAAATGTAAAAGATGGTTTCGGATTAGGGGCGTTACTATTTGGTTATGGGGAGAGGTGGCAGTGCAATATAACGCCAGATGGTTTTTGTTATCATTCTGAATTTCAAGAAATTTATATTAATGATAATGATGTTGGTTTGAAGGGGAGGCATCAATATTATAATGCGGCGCATGCGATCGCGTGTATGGAAGGTCTTGCGAGGAAAAGTCATGTTGTTTTAAGTGAGAGTAGCATCCGATCTGGAATTAAAAATGTTTATTGGCCTGCGCGTATGCAAAATCTAACAGATGGAGTGATATATAACTCTTTACCGGAAGGGGTGGAATTATGGCTTGATGGAGGGCATAATGAAGCGGCAGGTGTGGCAATTGCAGAGAGGCTTGGTCAGTGGCAGAGTGAAGGCGGAAAAACCTATATTATAGCGGGTATGGTTGCTGGTAAAGATGTGGAGTCTTTTCTGCGTAAAATTATACCATTTGCTGCAGGGGTTTGTGTTGTTTCGGTTGGTAATGTTGATTTTGGCCTGTCAGCAAGTGATGTTGGTGTTATTGCTAAGAGTGCTGATATAGATGTTATTGAGGCCGATAATGTTATGGACGCTTGTGGTTTGTTGCTTTCTTGTGGTCAGATTGAAGAGTGCGGTGAAGAGTCTGTTGGCGGTGAAAATAAGGTACGTATTTTCATCTGTGGATCACTTTATCTTGCTGGAGAGGTGTTGTCGATGAGGTAATGCTTGCGTGGAAACGATAAATTACTAATAATAGGATATGTATTGATATTAATAGGGGATAATAATGGATCAAAAATATGTGCGACTGACGGACTTGCTAATGAATTGTTGGAATGTATGGTCTGAAGATGGCGCTATTCCGCCTGAAGCTAGAATTGATCCAGAAATGTTGCTTCCTGTTTGGGATGAGTGCTTTTTAGTTCAAGTGCTAGAGTCAGGTCGTTTCCGCTATGACTATTTAGGTAAAAGTCTTATTGAGGCATATGGTGAAGATTACAGTCAGGAAGAGGTGGATTCATTAGTGTCTCCACATAAGCAGAAGGTGGTAAAGCGTTTTGATGAAGTGGTAAAGCGTGGTATTCCATTGGAAGATGAAGGAGAATTTAGAAATTCTCTAGGGCTAACAATTAAATATCGTCAGTTGTTATTGCCTTTTTCTGGTTCAAGTGGTCGAGTAGAATATGTACTTGGTGGTATGCGTTGGAAGGCTTTTTAATTTAGTTTAGATAGTGTTAGCAATATAAATTACTTTTAAAATGAGCTGTGCTCTATATAAAATTATCTAAATTAATGGCTGTAAATAAGTTAAAATTTAAAATGTTTTTTATTTAATGTAAAATAAGTGCTATACTGCTTAAAGAAGATGTTATTAGTTGAGCATAATAAGTGTAATGGAGGGAAGTTGTAGTGGCGGAAGATTCTGGTCGTTTAGAAACTGATCCTTTGTTTTTGGCGTTAACGCGCCCGGCAATGGTGTTCGGTATTACTTATTCATGGTTCTTTCTTGAACTGTTGACATGTATGCTTTACTTTATTCAGACAAGTAGTTTTAAAGTGGTAATCTATTTCTTATTAATGCACTCTGTTGGTGTGTTGGTGTGCGGAAAAGAGCCAAGATTTTTAGAAGTGATTGGTACGTGGGCAAAGGCTTCAAGCCGTTGTTTGAATAAGCGTTACCATGGTGGAACATCTTCCTATGATATGTTTTAATATGGAGCCCAAATTTTGGCAATGAAGCTTGGTCGCAGAAAAACGGCAAAGGTAGATTACGTAAAACGTGAATCTGCGGAGTCGTTCTTTATCCCTGTTGAAGGACACTGGGATAGTAATATTCTGATGACAAAAAATAGTGAGCTTTTAATGGTTATCCGTATGGAGGGCTTTGCCTTCGAAACTGCGGATGATGAAGATATTGATATGCGCAAAAATGTGCGTAATACACTATTTAAAAGTGTGGCTTCTGCTGAGTATGCGCTTTGGATTCATGTTGTGCGTCGTAAACAACATGCGCATGCCGAAGGTGAGTTTTACGAAACGTTCTCTCAATATCTCAATGATGAGTGGGATGAAAAGCATGTTGATGCAGAATCTTTTATCAATGAAATTTATCTTACCGTAATTCGTAAAAAAGATACTGATAGTAGTGCTGCTAAAATAACTGATATTATGATGTCATTGGCTAATAAAGCTGATGTTGAAGCAAAAGATATTGAAATGAAGTCTATGGCTAAAGATTTGAAAGAAATTTCAAGTCGAATGCTTGGATCTTTGAAGGATTATAAACCAACCTTGCTTGGTTTGCGTGAAACAGAAAATGGCGTTTTTTCTGAACCACTAGAATTTTTTGGATCAATTGTAAATTGTGCATCTTATTCGCCAATGCTGGTTCCAGCGATGAGTGCAGATAAATATATCCCTACGCACCGTCTATATTTTGGAAAACGCGCCCTTGAGGTTCGTTCTCCAACAGGGCAAAGTAAGTTTGCGGGTTCTATCACTATTCGTGAGTATGCAACCTATACAAGTGCTGGAATGTTAGATACTTTCTTGCAGCTTCCATTTGAATTTGTTATTGCGCAATCATATGTTTTTATCAATCGTCAAAAAGCGATTGGTATGATGTCTATGCATCAACGCCGTATGAGTAGCTCAGGCGATAAGGCTGTTAGTCAAATGGTTGAAATTACAGAGGCGATGGATATGGCTTCTGGTGGTCAAATTGCCTTTGGCGAGCATCACCTGACAGTGATGGTTGCAGAGGATAGTCTTACAAAATTAGAGACCGCATTGTCACTTTGTTATGGTGAGTTGGTTAATATTGGTGTTATGCCTTCGCGTGATACATTCAATCTTCAAGCGAGTTACTGGGCTCAATTGCCGGGTAACTTTTCTTATATTTCCCGTGGGTCGACCATAAGCACTATGAATTTGGCAGGATTTGCTTCATTTCATAATTACCCTACGGGTAGAGCGCTGAAAAACCACTGGGGGCCAGCAATAACTGTGTTGGACACTACGTCTGGAACGCCGTTTTTCTTTAATTTTCATGTGCGTGATGTGGGGCATTCCACTATTATTGGGCCAACTGGTGCTGGTAAAACCGTAACAATGAATTTCTTATGCGGCCAAGCCCAAAAATATAAACCTAGAATGTTCTTTTTTGATAAGGATCGTGGTGCGGAGATATTTATTCGTGCGCTAGGTGGTGTTTATAGTGTCATTGAACCATCAGGAGCAACAGGGTTTAATCCGTTGCAATTAGCTGATACACCAGAGAATAGAACGTTCCTTACAGAGTGGATTAAGGTTATGTGTATGATGACGCATGACCAAGCGATGACACCAGAGGAAACTGAAAGAATTGCTGATGCGGTAAAGGGTAATTTTAAGCTTCCGCCAGAGCAAAGAAAATTGTCAAATATTGCTCCATTTATGGGGCTAGAGGGACCCGGTTCTCTTGCTAGCAGATTACGTATGTGGCATTCGGGCGAAACTCATGCTGGATTGTTTGATAATCCAAAGGATGAACTTGATTTTTCGCGTGCGCGGGTGTTTGGGTTTGAAATGCAGAAAGTGCTGCAGGACGGTATTAGTCTGAGTCCCGTGCTTTTATATCTGTTCCATAAAATAAACTTATCGCTAGATGGTACTCCAACAATGATTGTGTTGGATGAAGCATGGGCACTAATTGATAATGAGATTTTTGCGCCAAAAATTAAAGATTGGCTAAAAGTTTTAAGAAAACTGAATGCAATGGTAATTTTTGCTACACAAAGTGTAGAAGATATTGCTGGAAGCTCAATTAGTGATACTTTAGTGCAGCAAACTACAACGCAAATATTTTTACCTAATGCGAAAGCAACAGAAATATATTGCGATACATTTATGCTTTCGCAGCGCGAATATGTTTTAATTAAAACAACGGATCCTGGAACCCGTTATTTCTTGGTTAAACAGGGGCCTGAAGTTGTAGTTGCTCGTATTGACTTGTCTGGTATGGATAATGTGATTAATGTGTTGTCAGGACGCACAGAAACAGTAATATTGCTTGATGAAATACGTGCTGAGCTTGGTACAGATCCTGATGATTGGTTAGAGACATTCTATATAAAAGCGAGGGATGTTTAAAGTGAGAGGTTTTATACGGCATATGTTATTAGTTGCACTTGTTTTTACAAGTGTTCTTATGCTGTGTTATGAAACTGCTGAAGCTGCACCCGTCTTAACGACAGTACCCATCGCATGTGATGAATTTCCTAGTGGTTTGCGTTCTGATGGGGCTACATGGACTTATTTTTCAGGAACGACTGATGCGGTTGGAAATCCATTAGGTGGAACAGCTATTCCGGCGGGGCAGCCATATTATGGCCTTACGTCACGTATTGTGAATTGTTTTAGGTATTTTTTAGTTGATATAGCGGTAGGTTCTTTTGGTAGAATGCATGCCGCAACAGTGCAGCTAGTAAGAGGCGCTTTGACATTATACATTGTTTTCTTGGGAATAAGGTTAACTCTTGGTAATATATACAACTTAAGAGAGCAGCTTTTTGTTGTTGGGTTTATGGTTGCTGCTGTCCAATTCGGAGTAGGGGCAGGGGCGGTACAGTATTTTTCGGTCTTTTTTAATGGCCAAGCGGCAATGGTGGATATGATATCCGGAGGGATAGGAGATAATTTTGAATGTGAAGGGGCTTATACTGCTCGTTTCGCAGATGATGATATGGCTACTCGCCCCCCCTTTATGTATCGATACCAAAATGTATGGGAACGAATCGACTGCATGATTATGACCATTTTAGGAGCCCATGTTGCATGGGATCAATATGGGGAGGGAGATACCGCAGAAAGGTGGGCTAATAATGCGCGAGATCCCTATCAAAATTGGGATATAAATAGTTTGGCAATTGGACAAATGTTAATAGGGTTGCTGCCTACTTTGCTGGGGCCCCTGATTCTTGGGTTAGGTGTGACGATGCTGTTTTTATTGATGGCAATGTTTATACAGGTAATAGTTTATTATCTGACTTCTATGATGTTATTGACAATATTAGGAATTTTTGCACCACTGATTGTGCCAACCGTTTTATTTGGTCCAACACGAGAAATTTTTATAAAATATATGCGCTTGCTGTTTTCAACAATGGTTTACCCCATGTTGCTTATGGGGGCGTTAGTGCTTACATTAAGTATAGTTGGGTTTATGGTTATGCCTGCTGGAGACGATGGAGGTGGTTTGTTGGATCATTATGAATATGTCCGGCAAAATAATGAACCAGCAGCAGCAGATGGAAGTGGTGGATGGAATGCTCAAATAAATATTACAGATTTTGGTGCAAAAACGGAAGGAGCTGGTGCTGTTGATCCTGGTAAAGTATCTACTAGTGCTGGTGCTGAGCAAAGTAGTGTATGGTTCCCGTATATGAACCTTCCAGATAGTGGTCAATTCTCACCAACTAGGTATGCTCAAAATTTATTTGCCTTAGTGTTAATGCTGGCTTTAATGAAGGTCTTTATAACATCATTGATGATGTCCGGTGAGCAATTGATGGGAATTGACGTTAATGCAGGGGCTAATGGTGTATCTACAGGGTCCTCAGGACGATACTCCCAAATGAATGTCTATCGACATGCTCATAATATGCTGAGGAGATTGTGACCAGATGAATTGGCTTAAAAACATTGTTACATTATTTAAAGCAAGGGTAGTACCTTTGTTAATAGTGAGGCATGTTTTTGCTATAAAAGTAACTTTATGTTTAGCGCTAGTTTTACTTATATCTGGTGGCTGGAGTGAATCTAGCTATGCGGCGGCAGAAGTTGCGCCATTAGGGACTTCAACATCAATGGCAATACCTATTGGTACGAGTATGGCTTTTTGTACTATCAAGCCATCAGAGGCTGCTGGTAATGTCGCAAGGTGCCTTACATCTGTTTTGAATATTGCATCAAGAGAATTGCTAAGGCGTTTCATACAAGGAACTCGTCAAATTGTAAGAGCTGCATTAACATTGGCCATTATTTTATATGGCATACGTGTTATTTTTGGTGCAGGCTATAATGTTATTGGTCCTGAAACTTTTATGTTTATTATAAAGTTTACTGTAGTCGTTGGTCTGCTTTCAAATGGAGACTATTTGGCGCAGTGGACTTGGGTAATTATGCAGGGAAGTCAGCAACTTGGTGCCATTATGTTAAGTGGAGTTGAAAGTGCTGCTGCTGTATGGACTTGCCCGGCGGATACTGTTTTTGGAAAAGTGGACTGTGAAATGTTCCGGATATTTGGCATTGCATGGGAGCCAAGCGGTGCGGGCCTTGGTGGTGAGTATGTCTTAAAGGACGGGACTATGATCGGCCTTATTCTTGTCGGGGCTATAATTTCTGGTCCAGCTGGAGCTTTGGTATTTACACTGTTTATTGCTTCTACAATTGCCCTTCTTATTGTTATGGTTCAAGCTCTTTTAATGTATGTGGCCGCGTTATTTATCATTGCTATTTTGATGGCAATGGCTCCTATTATGATACCCCTTATTTTGTTTGGCCAAACTACAACAGGTATGTTTAAGCTATGGGTAAATAGTATTATTGTATATTCTATTCAGCCTTTAATAGTAATTACTTATGTCTCTATGACTTTGGTAATGATGCATCTGATTGCTCAGCAGATGACAGCAATTTATGATCAGGCTAAAGCAAGAAGTGAATTAGTAACAGAGAAAACGAAGTTTCCTCTGATAAGTATGCCTAAAACCAGTATTAAAGAAGAGGAACTAGACCCAACGGGTGAATTGCGACTCAAATTGCAGGCTGATGTAGATGCTTATGGTGCCGCAGTATCAGCACCAAAGGATAGTTTCTTGGGTGGTTTGTGGGAGTCTGCATCTGGGTTAGTGTCAAAAGCAAAAGACTTTATGACAGATCCACTTGGGTCAATTCTAAGTAACATTGAGCTGGATATTACTGTACCTTATCTTGAACTTAGGGGACCAGATGTTGTGCGGTTAGCAACATTATTTGGTCTGCAGTTTATTATGGCTTGGATAATGCAATCATTTGGCCGTCAGGTGGTGGCAATGAGTCGTGGCTTAAGCTCTGTTGCATCCACACCGGATCTTATGGAGGGAATGCCTGGTCAAACGGCTAATACGGCATCATTAGAAAGGATGAGAGGTATGGACGTTAATCCATTTAGTGCAAGCCGTTGGTCTTAATAATGAAGTAATGTGATATTGCTATGTGCAGTGCATAGATGTAAATCGGAGAAAAAGCATGAAACAACTTTTATCGTTGTTATCAGGAAAGAGAACAATTCAATGGTTCGTAGCGTTGCTGCTGCTGCTGCCTCTCGCCGGTTGTATGCCTAAGCCATCTGATATGTGTGATATGATGGATACATCAGGCATTGCAGTCGATACCACAGATAATTGTTGTTATATTATTACAGAGGCCCTAACTATTCCATCTTCTGCAGATGAATATAAGGTTTCTATGGCAACCCCAGGGGGAACTGCACCAGGTACCTTAGGGATTATTCGTTGGGTAATTCAGTCGATTAAGGATATTATTGTTGCTGCTAGAAATAGTTTATTCTATCAGTGGGGACAAAATAGTGGTTATATGAAAGTGTTGGAAGCTTCACTGCATTTGTCAATTGCCTTATATGCGGCTTTAGTGCTGTTAGGAGCGGTTAAAGCTACATCCTATAACCTTGTTATGTTCCTTATTAAGTGGATATTGGTAATGGCGCTGCCGCGTAATTTACCGTTCTTTAATGAATTAATTATATATAATTTCGAAATGCTTGTTAACGGTCTGACATGTTTTGCTGCGGATGCATTTTCAGGGGCTATTTGTACAGGATTTAATGACCCTTCGGTTGCTGTATTTGGAATGTTTGACCGATTATGGACTATGTTTACGGGGCCAGAATTTTTTGGATTTTTATTGGCCTTGTTATTTACAGGTAACTTTGGTTGGCTCTATGCTTTGGTGATGATCGGGTTATTATTTGGATTTATTGCATTGGCATTAACCGCCACACGTATTTTTATATTGGCCTTAATTGCGCGAAATCTTCTTTATACCTTAGGGCCGCTCTTTGTAATTTTCCTGCTATTTAATTCCACTAGATCCTTATTCGTGGGGTGGCTAGAAAATATTACAAGCTTCACACTCCAGCCTATTTTCTTATTTGCGTATGTCGGGATTTTCCTAAGTCTAGTGGTTGGTTTTATTGAAAACGCAATATTCCCATCTGTTAGTGTTGGAGCAACCGCGCCATATATTTGTTATCGAGAGTGGATTAAATTTTCATCATTTATTCAATTCTTCTTCTGGTGGCGTATTGTGGATGATCCCATAACGGGAACCTCTATTGGTGGGTGGAATCCTCAAATACCACTTAATTTATGGGGAGCTTTAACATTACTTCTTATTTGTTGGATGTCTGTTGGTATGGGTAACTGGTTAACAAAAGTTGCTGCTAACCTTGCCGGTGGTGTTGTGAATATGAGTAGTCCTAACTATATGTGGCCAATGATGCAAGGGGTGCGTAATGCTACGTCCTTTGCCGCAGGTGGTGCGATTGGCATGGGGCAGGGTATGTATAATGGGGTGCGTGGCCGTAATTCAGCAACAGGCCGTAATTTAGGCCCTACATCTCAACGTGGTGGTTATATGGCTCGAGGCTGGGCCGCGGGTGTCGGTGGTATGCGTCAAGGTGCGCAACGTGCATTTAAGTCGTATAGAAGTTCTTCGCAAACAGGAATGCAACGGGCGGTCCGGAGGCGTAATTTATAAAAAAGATAAGGGTTGTTCTTGTTTTTTTGCATGGAGTTTTGTAATCTAACTCCACATGGGGTATAACCGTAGCGTTAGTTTATTATTATAAAGGAAATTCAAATGAAAAAAGTGGTTCTTGCAGTGCTGGTTCTTGGTATGGTCCAAGGTTGTTCTTCAGAGGTTCCAGATGTTAAAAGTCCATGCGTTGGACTAGAGGGAAGTCCTTGTGGCGCGCGGACACCAGTTAATGGTACTTGGTTAGAAACTATGCCAAGTTAAGGCAATAAAAAGATAAATGAGGGGTGCTTTTTTAAATGTAAAGGCGCCCTTTATTTTTGCTTTTTACTAAGCTATCAATATCATTAAAGATGTGGTTCTGATGATTGTTCTCTGTGATATAGCGATATAGAGCTAGAGTGCTTTTCTTTTTTGATTCACTTACGTTAGAATAATAAATGCTATTATGGTAAAAAAGTATGGCCGTATATACTTCTATTTCAGAAGATCTATTTAAAGAAGTTCTTACAGAATACTCTATTGGAAATTACGTGCTAAGTAAGGGAATTGCTGAAGGGGTTGAAAATACTAATTACCTGTTAGAGACTACTGACAAAAAATTCATAGCAACTTGTTTCGAAAAGCGTGCAAATCTTAATGAACTACCATTCTTTTTTGAGTTAATGGAACATTTGTCAGAGAAAAACATACCTTGCCCAGTTCCTATACATGGCAATGACAACAATGTTTTACGAGAGGTCGAATCTAAACCATTTGCTATTGTCTCATTTCTTCAAGGAAGGTGGCCAAAGAAAGTTAATGCTGCACAGTGTGAAGAAGTTGGAAAAATTTTGGCACAAATGCATAATGCAGTGCATGACTTCTCTTCGGCGCGTGAGAATACAGTTGGTATTTATTCTTGGCGTAGTATGTATATCGCATGTTTATCTGCTTTAGATCAAGTGGAATCAAATGATAGCAGTAATAATATTCGCTATAGTAAAATAGCTAATGAAATTGAAAAACTATTGGATAGAGTTGAAGAAGAATGGCCAAAGAAATTGCCGTCAGGGGTGATTCATGGTGACTTATTCCCAGATAATGTGTTTTTCAAAGGTGATTCATTAACTGGAGTCTTAGATTTCTATTTCGCCTGTACAGATTTTTTAGTTTATGATTTGGCAATAGCAATGAATGCTTGGTGTTTTGAAAGTAATGCTGAGTTCAACATTACTAGAGCTAGGCGGTTACTGCGTGGCTATAACAAAGTTCGTCCATTATCAGATGGTGAGTTAAAGTCACTACCTATTTTATGTTCGGGTGCAGCACTGCGCTTTTTATTAACGCGTCTTTATGATGCGCTACATCAAGTAGAAGGTGCGTTGGTAACAGTAAAAGACCCTGATGAATATTTGCAGAAATTGCGTTTTCATCTTCAAGTCAAATCACATGGTGAGTACGGTTTATAACATTATATATAGGCGTTATGTGGGAGGTGGTATTTGTTTTTACTTTAAATTCAACACATCTTTCATGCTATAAAGTCGGCCTGGGTTTTGTTGTTTTGCCCATATTGCAGCGCGAACAGCGCCACGAGAATAAATGCTTCTGTCCGAGGCTTTATGTGTAATTTCGATGCGTTCACCACTGCCAGCAAACATTACAGTGTGATCGCCGATGACATCTCCGCCACGCATTGTTGCAAAGCCAATTTCACCGGAGGGTCTAACCCCAGTGTGTCCATCTCTACTACGGCATGATACATCTGCTAGTGCAATATTTCTACCATCAGCCGCCGCCCGGCCTAAGGCTAGTGCCGTTCCAGAAGGGGAGTCTACTTTATTGCGGTGATGCATTTCTAATACTTCAATATCATACTCTTCATCAAGTGTGCTTGCTACTTGCTCAACTAAGCTAAGTAACAAGTTAACACCAATGCTCATATTTGGAGCGAATACTATCGGCGTATGTTTAGCATATTCTGCTAGTTTGTTTTGTTCTTCACCGGAAAGTCCGGTGGTTCCAATTATATGGGTGGTACCATGTTTGCTAGCAATTTCTGCGCAAGCTAGGCTGGAGGCAGGAGTGGTAAAGTCAATAATAGCATCAGACTCAAAGATTAGCGCATCTTTATCATCGGTAACGCAGATGCCTAATGTATCTTCATGAATTAATGAACCAATATCTTTTCCAAGGTAGTTGCTCTTTTCGTGGTCAACTCCTCCCGATAATGTGCACCCATCAGTGCTAATCACTTCTTTTAATAAAGTACGTCCCATGCGCCCCGCGCAACCAATGATGCCAATTTTCATTTGCTAATTATCCTAGGTGCAGATACAAACTACAGTGTTAGTTATATGTTAATATGGCCTATGTGCATTTTTAGTGCAGCTTTGTCTCAAGCAAAAGGCTGTTTATTTTATAAGTTTTATCCGTAAATGGAGGGTTTGTCCAATGGTTAAGTTATTGATAAAAATTTGGCCAGCGCTAATTCCTATTGTTATATGTGCTGTGTGGTATTTTTTTATTCACAAGCGCAAAAAAGGTGATCGCCTGCGTGAGTGGGAAGTGAGGCTGTGGACATGGGTGGCGATATCATCCGTTGTAATTGCTATTATAACTATGTTGTTTTTTGCGCTAACGGTAGAAAGCAATAAAGACATGGAATATTTTCCATCACGTTTAGAGGATGGGAAGCTTGTGAAAGGGCATATGGAACCCAAAAAATTAATCAAAGAAGTTAACACACCGCAGGAGTAATTGTATCTGTGGATAGAGATGTTCATACACAGAACCTATATTTATCAGTGATGCCTGACTGGTTATCATCGGGGTCTGTGGCGCAAATCTTTTCTGCTCTTGGTCAGGATAATGTAAGATTTGTTGGCGGTTGTGTGCGTGATGCTTGGCTCAATAAATCAAGCAGTGATATTGATTTGGCGACAATACACCACCCTGATAAAGTTATGGAATTGTTGCAAAGAGCTGGGGTTAGGTCTATTCCAACGGGTATTGATCACGGCACCATAACCGCCGTGTGTGATGGTGATGTGTTTGAAATTACAACATTGCGGCAAGATGTTAGCTGTGATGGTCGTCATGCTGATGTGGTTTTTACTGATGATTGGAAACAAGATGCGGCGCGGCGGGATTTTACTATTAATGCTCTTTCAATGAGTCTAGATGGAAAGATATACGATTATTTTTCAGGTATAGAAGATTTAGAAAAAGGAAAAGTGCGTTTTGTCGGTGATGCAAATCAGAGAATAGAAGAAGATTATTTACGAATTCTGCGTCTATTTAGGTTTCAGGCGTGGTATGGTATATCTGAAATAAGTGAAACGCAGCTTACTGCTTGTCAAAAGCATGCGAGGAAAATAACTAAAATATCTCGTGAGCGGATAGCAATAGAGATGCGTAAATTATGTTCTGCGCCTAATCCTAGTTATGCATTAAGGAAGATGTATGAATATGATGTGTGGTTTGCTGTTACTACAACTCCGGATGAGGCTGTAAGGTCAGAATCATTTTCGCTAGATATGGTAGATAACGTCATATCAAGTCTGATTGATCACAAAAAATTATTACCAAAAAATTTGACTGATGATTGGAGTATTATATTGCTTACATTCTGTATTTTGGTTGGCTATAAACAGGATGATATTAATAATTTATCACGTTACTGGAAATTATCAAATGCAGAACGCAAGCGTTTGTCTTCAGTTGCTTGTTTAGTAGAAAAATTTGCCTCAATAAGGCCTAATGAATTATATCAATGCTATAAATTGGCAAGATGCTATGGTATTGATATATTCCTTGATGCATGCGTGGTGGCATGGTCGTTAGAAGACGTTTTTGTCAGTAATAATACGTCACAAAATAGCTCTGTTAATTATGCTAAAGCTATTTCTGATATTAAAGCGTGGGATGAGCCTAAATTTCCTCTTTCTGGTGGTGTGGTTCAGAAGTATTTTTCCTTAGGCCCTAGCAAAAAAATTGGTGAGTTATTGCGTAGCGCAGAAGAGTATTGGGAGGAGGAGAAATATACCCCAAATCAACAAGAATTGTTGGAATATTTATCTAATAAATATTAATCATTTAATAGGTTATAATTTCTTAACTTTTTTCTCGGCTTTTTGCTCTTTCTTTGTTTTTGTTTTATCTAACGTATCCTTTATATTGCTAACAAGTCTATGATAAGGCATGGATTGTAACCATACTTTTCCTGGGCCAACAAGGAAAGCATGAGAAATCGTTTTTCCAGTGTTGTAAACCATATTTCCATTTCCTCTTAGGGACTTAACAGAAATTTCTACACCTTTTTGATAAGCTACTAGGCAGCCAATATCCACTGATATTTTTTCTCCCTGCCGCAAGGTGCGTTGGGTCATCGCTCCACCAGCATGAATAAATACAAGGCCATCACCAGTGAGTTTTTGCATCACATATCCGTTGGCGCCATATAAGTCTAAAGCGACACGTTTACTGAAACCATTTCCCACTACAACGCCGCGTGCACCACACATAAATCCGTGTGGGTGGCATTGAACTTCTCCTCCTAATGCTCCTAGGTCTAATGGTAAAATTTGACCAGGGTAAGGTGCAGCAAAGGCTACATGTTGTTGAGATTTTTTTGCAATACTAACAAAGTAATCAAGGAAGCTATTTTCAGAAGACATCTTCATCTTTAGACCGCCAATAAAACCTGCAGCAGCTTTTTCCTCAGGTAGTTGATGGTGTATTTCAATATATTGATCTTTATACATCATGGCGCCCATTTCTGCGATAACGCACTCGCCTGGGTCTAGGATTATATCAACAAACTGCATATCGTTACCGCCGATACGATAGTCTATTTCATCAGAAGAAGTTGGTTTGACTTGGCTGGTTTGGTATCCTTCCGGTTTAGCTGTAGTATCAGAGGCAATAGCAGGTTCTTTCGGGAGGGCCGAAGGAGTAGTTAAAGATGGGTTTTGTGCTGCGCCTTGATGAGATGGTGATGTTGGAGCGGAGGCCGCAGGTGCTGTTGGGCTGGAGGGGGGGGGTGTATCAGTGTTTGTAGCAGGAGGTTGGTTATGTTCTGGCGTGGTGGTGTCAGAAGTGGTAGTCATAATATCTTCTCCTGTAATTTTTAGAGCTACAATCTATTAATTATTATACTTAAAATTAGCAGAAAAAGACAACTATGTTAAGGTAAAAACACAAGTGTAAGTGGCCAGTCTTTGGGGGGTGGTTAAGGAGTGGTGATTAGATTGTTATTTTTTTCCTATAATTCTACACAGCGCTTTAGTTATTGGTGCACGATTTAATGTATAGAAATGAAAATGATCTACACCGTTTGCACGCAGTTGGAGGCATTGTTCTGCTAAAATTGCTGTAATTGCCATATTGCGGGATTCTGGATCACTATCGCTGCCTTCAAGTGCATCACGTAGCCATTGCGGGACATGGGTTCCGCACATTGCGCTGAATCGTATGAGTTGTTCATATCCGCCAATAGCCAGTATGCCCGGTACAACAGGGGTGGTGATGCCGATAGCTGTTGCGCGGTCTCTAAAGCGCAAAAATGTATCCGTATCAAAGAAATATTGTGTAATAATGCGGTCCGCACCGGCATCACATTTTTCTTTTAAGTGACGCATATCATCTTCTGGACTACTAGCGTCGGGGTGTGTATCGGGGTATCCTGCTACGCTTATTTCAAAATCGGCAATTGATTTAAGTCCTGAAACTAAGTCAGTAGCATAAGCGTACCCTTCGGGATGAGGGGTATATTCTTCGCCATCTTCTGTAGGTAAATCTCCGCGTAGAGCTACAATATGCTTTATTCCGCTATCTAAGTATTGTTGCGCAATAGAATTGATCTCTTCTTGACTAGCGCCAACGCAGGTGAGGTGAGCGGCTGGAGTTAAAGTTGTTTTTTCTTTAATGCGTTTAACAATAGCGTGAGTTTTTTCACGGGTGCTTCCTCCTGCGCCATAAGTGACTGATACAAAAGAGGGATTAAGTGGTGCTAGGTCGTCAATTGTTGCCCATAGAGATTTTTCCATCTGCTCTGTTTTTGGAGGAAAAAACTCAAATGAGACAGTGGGGGATGGTAGTTTATTTGCTTGTGCTATGGTTAGCGATTCTTGAATATCAGTACGTGTCATTAATTTGAGCGCTCGTTATTGTAGTTGTTTTACTTGTATATGGATGATTCACGTTTTCTATGCTTTATGCAAGTATATAATGGTGAGTGTTGTTAAGATTATTGTTGAATTAGGTGTCTATAATGCTTCTTTAGTGATGTTTGATGATATCAATGGTTAATAAAAATCTCGTGTCTTTTGGGACACAAAAATATTTGAAAAGCTGTTGCTGTGTGATTTTGTATTAAAAGCATTTAGCATAGTTTGATGGCACTTGCTATCATACCAATGTTGAGATTTTACGCACAAGGTATGTGGCAGTTTAAGATGTCGGTATCTACATATAGATGCTGTATTTATGGTAATCCTAAAGAGGTTAATATGTATAAAAAAGTCGCTGGGGTGGCTTTGTCGCTTGTGTTCATGCCTGTTATTGCAAATGCAGGGCTGATTCCACAGGTGAATGAAGGTCTTGATGTGCAGGCAGAGGTGGTAACTCCTTCTTTAGAGAGGAGGTACCCTGCTGACCAAGTGGATAGTGTCGTATATCCAGCGCAACTGATTACTAAAGGTCAAAAAGAATTGCATGATAGTCATTTTTTACCATCTGCTGGTGGAACGCCTGTCGAGGGAGTGATTGAGGAAAAATCTGAAAATTCTGATGTGGAAGAAGAATATGATTTTGACGAATATGCTGAAGACTTGCCAGAGATTGAAGTAACGGAAGCTGATGTTGAGGATGTTAACGCTAAAATTGACCCTCTAGAAACGGTAAATAGGGCTATATATAATTTTAATGATACGGTGGATGGTTTGTTATTACGACCATTGGCGCAAGGCTATCGTGATATTGTTCCGCAATGGGGACGGGACCGTATCGGTGGTGTCTTAGAAAATTTGCGTAGCCCTGTTTATGTTCTGAACTCCTTATTGCAAGGGGAGGGAGAGAAGGCTGCCGCAGGTTTTTGGCGTTTTTTTGTGAATACAACGATAGGCCTTGGTGGAATGTATGATAGCGCAACTGAGCTTGGGATGCCAAAAATAGAAGAGGACTTTGGTCAAACATTAGCTGAGCATGGAGTGGGGACGGGTCCTTATCTTATGCTCCCGTTATTAGGTCCAACCACAGCGCGTGATGCAACAGGACTTGTGTTTGATTCTGTAACAAACCCTTTTAACTATGCAGCAAGTGGTCTGGTCGTTGGCAAAACTGTAACGGAAACTGTGCATAGAAGGGAGGGGTTGATTGATACGCTTGATAATGTAAAGGAAGATTCATTTGATCCTTATGCTACGATTCGTAGTGGTTATCTGCAGAGGCGGTCATCTCAAGTTGAGCATGGTAGTGACGGCAAGTAGAAAATCTGGTAGAATGTTTGTTAATTAATTTACGATTTAGAGAGAGTTTTTAAGATGTGTGTAGCAACTATTATGTCCCGCGTTGGGGTGGCGATCGGTGTAATTGCAGTGCTTGGGTCGTTTATGGTCAATCCTTTGGTCGTGCTGGCTTCTTCTCCCCCAGTGGCTGTTCAACCTACTGAAGTTGAAGCTGAGGCTTTTGTAGTGGATATTAGCAATCAGGTGCTGTCTATTTTGGAAGATAAGGCTTCAGATGAGTCTGTTCGTGAGGAAAAGCTAACTACATTATTTAATGCATATGTTGATACGCGTTGGATGGCATATTTTGTAATTGGTCGTTACCGTAAACAGATGTCAGATGAGCAATTGAGTAAGTATTTGAATTTATATCATGACTATTTGGTAGGTAGTTACGTTCCTGATTTTAAAAAGTATGATGGTCAAGCAATTGAAGTTTTGCGAGTTCAGAAGGAATCTAAAAGAGAATATACCGTTCAAATTGCAGTGCAGCAGAGTGATAAGCCTTCGGTTCGTGTTGATTATCGTATTAGAACAACAAAAAACGGTGCATTTAAAATTATTGATATAGTTGGTGAAAGCGTAAGTTTGATTACAACCCAGCGATCAGATTTCGCAGGATTAATTTCACGTAAGGGTGTGGATTATTTTTTAGAAAAATTAGAGTCAAAAGTTTCTTCAATGGCTGAAGGTAAAGTTTGAGGTCTGTGAAATTAGCGAAGTGCAGAAAAAAAATTCTTCAGTATGGAAGAGCACTCTTTTTCATGAATTCCTGGATAAATTTCAGGTTTGTGATGGCAAGAGCTGGAAGAAAAAATTCTAGGCCCGTGCTCAACTCCACCACTTTTGGGATCTGATGCTCCGTAATATAGGGAATGGATGCGTGCAAATGAAATGGCTTGAGCGCACATTGGGCATGGTTCAAGAGTAACATAAATCGCGCAATTATTTAAACGTGGGCTTCCAACAAGGTCGCATGCCTTTTGTAATGCAATCATTTCAGCATGGGCGGTTGGGTCATTATTCTGTTCTGTTTCGTTGCCTGCTTTGGCTATAATTGCCCCAGATTCTCTATCGATTATTACAGCTCCAACTGGAACTTCATCTTGTTTAAAGGCGATGTGAGCTTGCTGAATAGCTTCAGTCATCGCGGGAGAATTAAGAAAGGACGTCGGTTTTTTCATTGCTGATAATAACTTGCTTTATGTTGGGTTAAGCATCGCAGAGCATCGCAATGCGCGTACGTTATTAGCAACATCATGAACACGAATAAATTGCACTCCGCACTTTGCAAGGTGCGCTGTGATAGTGCAGGTTTCAATGGTGCGTTCTCCTGCTGGGGATGATGTTATTGTTTTTAGAAATGATTTTTCTGAGTGGCCTACAAGTATTGGTAGTTCTAGGTCATGAAAAGATCGGATATGCGTTAGGATCTGCCATGCGTGTTCAGGGCTTTTTCCGAAGCCAATGCCCGGATCGAAAATAATCCGTTCTTTTGAAATTCCTGCCTGCTCTAATGATGCTATACGCTCTTCTCCCCATTCTAAAAGGTAGAGTATTGGGTCTTCATCATCTGGTAGTGTTTCATTTGAAGATGCTGGAACTGTAAGGCTGTGCATCATAACTAGGCGAGTATCTGGATATTGAAGGGCGATATCAATCATTTTGGGGTTCGTAAAGCCGCTTACATCATTTATCCAATTGACTATGCCGGTATCAAGAGCTTTTTTAACTGTATCTGGGTGGCGGCTATCAAGGCTGATCGTGCATTTACTTAACAACTCTTTGTCTTGTTTAAGTTCTTTTAAAACGGGTTCGAGCCTTTGCCATTCTTGTTGATGTGTTAGCGGTTGTGATTTTGGATTTGTTGATTCTGCACCAATATCAATAATGGTGCTTCCGTCATTGTTAAAAGATCTAATTTGTTCAATAGCAAGATTTGTATTTTGATTCAATCCATCTTTTGAGAATGAGTCTGGTGTTAGATTTACTATTCCAACAATCCATGATGTTGTTGACAAATTTGCGTTATGAATTAAAGGAGTGTTCATAGTTATTCTCCTAAAATTAATTGTGTTTTTTTGATATCCTTCCTTGAAGAGGGAGGAGGAAAATCATGATCAAAATATCGAGCAAGTGATAGGGCTGTTTCTTCATTACTTAGCATAATCTCTGGGGCGATATCTGCTAAAGGGAATACAACAAATGGACGCTCCGCTATAAGTGGGTGAGGAATGGTTAGTCGATCAGTATCTATTTCTTCTTTGTCATATAAAAGAATATCAATATCAATAATGCGTGGAGACCAATGGGCATGATTTTTTGGTCTACCAAGTAACTTTTCAATGGTTTGACAGGCGGTTAGTAGTTCGTCAGGAGGGAGGTCTGTACTGATTTTTGCTACCATATTCAAAAAAGGGGTATTCCATTCTTCTGGAGCGTCATCGGTGAGTACTGCTTCGGATTCATAGATTGGCGATAATTTTAATATTGGGGCTATATTATTAACATTGAAAACTGCTTTAGATAGCGCATTAAGGCGATCTTCTATGTTGCTCCCAAAACCAAGATAGGCCGTATGTAGTTCCATAATTAACTCAAGGCCGCAAATGCGGTTTATAAATTATTTATTGATTAGCTAGGTGTATTGGTTCTGTTCATTCATCCTCATGGGGGACTAATTTTCTAATTTCTCGCGCAACAATTTCTTCCACTAGCGTTGGAAGGTTCTCATTAAGCCATTCTGCAAGCATTGGCTTCATTGACTCAACCACTAAGTCTTCAACAGTTGCGCCAGAGCGAAATGCTGGGGAGTCAATTACAGGGTGTGGTATACTTTGAACCAATGACTTCATTGAAGCTGTTGCTTCTGCTGCAGACCCTTCTGAAATTAATGATGCTGGCTTTATATCTGATTCAACAACTGCTGCTGGTTCTTCAGCAAGTGTTTCTTCTGCAACTTCTATTGCTGCTGGTTCTTCGGCCGGTAGTTCTTCAGCAATTTCTTCTACGGCTGGTTCTTCGGCCGGTAGTTCTTCAGCAATTTCTTCTACGGCTGGTTCTTCGGCGGGTGTTTCTTCAGCAACTTCTATTGCTGCTGGTTCTTCGGTAGGGGTTCCCAGTATATTATCAATATCATCTAAGACGTCACCGCTTTCTGCAGGGGGGGCTTCTTCTATTTCTACCATTTCAGTGAGCTCGAGTACGTCCTCATCCTCTTCGGGTAAGTTTTCTTCAGGAGTGGGTCCTTCTGCGGTATCCTCAGCGCTTCCTTCGCTCGCGATAATATCACGAATTGAATGGAGGATGTCCTCCATAGAGTCTTCCCCATTATTTTCTGGCTTGTCTGCTGCATCTGCCATGCGTTATCCCCAACATCTTAAACCAACACAGCTGAAAACATACCAGACAAAGAACCAACAGACAACACGAATTATACTTTTTCAGGTGAAATCTATTTGAAAAATGCGTGGATAAGTCACTGAAGTGTCACTTAAAAGCGCCCTATTGCTAGTAGAGGCGGGGATGTCAGGTATTGCACGCGTGTGGTTAGGGTTAATAACCAATAAATTGATATTTTACATCGTTATAGTTATCGCGCGGGTCGTACAACTCTACATCTAGGCCCAAATCATTCGCGGTGAGCTCACCCATTGCGGCTAACAGGTTGTAGCAGGCCAATGTATAGTTTCTTTGTGCTGTAACAAGTCCAACTCTAGCAACAAAAAGTTCCTGTTCTTGATCGAGTACATCCAAAACTGTGCGTGATCCTACTTCCTGCTCTTCTCTCACTCCTTCTAGTGCTAGATCGGCCGCACTGACTTCGGTTTGTGATGCTTTGATATTTGCTTGAGTTGTTTGTAGGTCTTTCCAAGCTTTTGTTGTGGTGTCTGTTGCGGCATTTTGTGCTTGCTCAAGGTCATAAAAGGCATTCTTCATTTGTTCTTTAACTTGCCTTATGCGTGAATACTCACTTCCTGTTTGGTATAGGGGGACGGTAACATTGAGGGTAATTGATTCACTTTCAATTGAATTATAGCCTCGTAATGACCCTAAATGGTCGTCACGCTGTATACGTCCGGTAACATCAATAGTGGGTAATAGGGATGAGCGTGCCACGCGGACATCTTGCTCTAGGGCGCGATGATTATGCTCTGCAATTTTTAAATTTGGTGCATCAGCTATGGTTCGCTCCATAGCTTCATCAAAATTTTTAGGGAGTGTAAAGTTAATAACCGGCATTGTTAAGTTATCAGGTGCATCAGTAATAAAAACGCGTTTGAATTCAGAGCGTGCGGCAATTAAATTTCCTTGTGCCTGAATGCGGTCAGACTCAGCGCGTGCAAGGCGAGATTCTGCTTGGGCAACATCAGTTCTTGTGGTTTCTCCAAGTTTGAATTTTTCATCGGTGGCATCCACTTGCTCGGCAAGAACGCGTTCATTGTTGATACTAAGGTCTAAAATGCGCTGAGTACGGACAATATCTACATATGCTGTTACGGCTTGTGTAAAGATTTGCTGTTCAACACGGCGTAATTGTTCGCGTGCAGCTTGTACACGTTGCTTGGCTGCTTTTACGCTATAATAACTGCTTCCGCCGCTAAAGAGGGATTGATTATAGGTTAAAGAGCGTGAGTCAGGTGCATTACTGTCTTCCTGACCGCCTAATGTTTCTGTTTGGTGGCCTTTGCTATAGCGGATAGCTACGTCAGGCATCCAGCCGGATAATGCCTGTGGCATGCTTTCATCAACAGCGCGCACATTTGCCCGCTCAGCTTTTATTTGAGGGTTTTTTTGATATGCTAAAGCAAGTGCCTCATCTAAAGAAAGGGCCTGTGCTGAACTCGTAGTGAAAGCAAGTAAAGCTGCTCCTGAAAGGGCGATAATCTGAATTTTCTTTAACATAGTCATAGAACTTCTTCCTTTTATGCATGCCGAGGCATGACTCTCTTCTCGTTTCCCATTACTACTCTATTATATATTTGTACATTAATGGTATAATAAACTGATATTGTTATCGTAAAACGTAAAATATGTGTTGTTAGGTGTGCTCCAAAAGCTACGTCTATACTTAAGATTAAGAGTATATAGCGGATGTTTTTTGTTTCGTGGGGGTGTGTATAGTCTGATAAGGTGACTATGTCAATTAGAGCTAAGTGGGTGACATTGTTCTACTACTTCTATAAGAGTATCTTTAGAAATATGCGTATAGACTTGTGTAGTAGCTATATCTTTATGGCCTAGAATTTCTTGTAATAGGCGTAAATTCATGCCTCGATTGAGCAAGTGGCTGGCAAAGGAGTGACGCAATATATGAGGCGATACTTTGTCGGGCTGTATTGCAGATTTAATGGCTAATTTTTTTAATAATTGTCCTGTGCGTTGTCGTGTTAAGTGACCTGATTTGCTAGAAGATGGAAACAGCCAATCACTACCATCTTGCGGATTCTTTTTCTTTTTATGGCTTGCTGTATTATAGCTATCTCTTGCTGAAATTATTTTGACGTTAAGTAGATCTCTATAATCACTTATGGCTTGTTCCGCGCTGTGGCTTAGTGGGGTGATGCGTTCTTTGTTTCCTTTTCCTTTAACAATAAGGAAGGCTTGTCTTTTGCCGGACGGATGTTGATGATGTTGCAGAGAGTTTTCCTTTAGCGCTATTAATTCAGATATGCGTAATCCCGACGCATAAAGTATTTCCAGTAAGGCATAAAGCCTTTTTCCATCAAAGCTTTCATCTTGCTTGGCTGTATTGAGTAATTGTTTAACTTCGCTTTCAGTTAGAAATTTTGGAAGTGATTTTTCTTGTTTTGGTGTATCTAATCTAGAGGATGGGTCATCATTGCGTTCTTTTTCCTCATATAGGAAGCGATAAAATTGGCGTAATGATGATGTGCGTCGTGCGATGGTTCGTGGTGACATCGCACGGTCATGTAAATTGGCTATATAGTCAGCTAAATGGTCTTGTTGTGCAGTTTCTAAAGTTTCCTTGAATTGTTGGTGTAGGTAAGTTGAGGCATCGCTAAGGTCATATCGGTAGCTTTCTACGGTGCGTGGAGATGCTCCGCGTTCAACGGTCATCATTTCTAGGAAAAGGATGATCATAATGCGCTCAATTTATTTATTGCAGGTGTGTTTAGGAAATAAGGCCTTATTTAAGTGCAGGGTGGGAAATAGTTTTTGTAACTGTTTGCTGTGTAAGTTCAGCCTCCTGCATTGCTAAAACTCCGACCGTTGCAACAAGAATTACGGCAAGGCTGACAAATAGCATAAATTTAACTTTTCCAGCCTGTTTTTTCGCAGCACGACCCATGATAATGCCCCCATTTTCAATAGCGTTAATGTGTTTTCTTTGCTTACGATAGGAACATACAGTATGTTATGCGCCTATGCCAGCATGAAGACGCTGGAAAGGTTTTTTTAATTGCTGATAATTGTCATTAAGGGGTGTCAAATCAGTATTAAAATAAAAAATATATCAGAACTTAGAAGGTGTTATTGAGGATGGATTCTATAGAAGTAAAGCAGCCCGTTGCATTAGTCGGACTGATGGGGGCAGGCAAAACATCAATAGGAAAGCGTTTAGCAAAGAAATTAGGTCGTCGTTTTATAGATTTAGATCAGTATATCGAAAAAAAACAAGATTGTTTAGTGAAGGATATTTTTACACATTTAGGTGAAAATGCATTTCGTGCAATGGAGCGTCAGGCTGTTAGTGATTTAATGGATGAAACGGATATTGTGCTCGCAACAGGTGGTGGTGCTTTTATTCAAGGAGATATACGGGATATTTTGTTAGAAAAATATCTGGTTGTTTGGCTGAAGGCTGATGTGAATGTATTAGCGAAGAGGGTTGGAAGCGGGCGTTCTCGTCCATTATTGGCTGAATGTAGTCCATTAGTAAAGCTTGAGTCTTTAGCAAAAGAGCGCTATCCAGTGTATGAGCAGGCACATATTATAGTGCGTAGTGATAAAGGTCATTTTAATGATATTATTGCCGATATAGTAGGCCAAGTAGAGAAGTCATAAGAAAGTATTGGGGTATATCAAGTACTGTATCCATAAAAATAATAAGTAAGGTATAAGAAATGGCGCAAGTTGTGCAGGTTGAATTAGGGCATAGAAGCTACGAAATTAAAGTAGGTGATGGATTACTATCTTCTGCAGGAGAGAGCTTTTTGCCCTATTTAACACTGAAAAGAGTGTGTGTTGTTACGGATAGTAATGTTGCCGCCCTGCATCTTTCAGCATTGGAAAAGTCATTAAATGCTGTCGGTATATCATATGAAGTAATAGTTCTTCCAGCGGGGGAGTCTACAAAATCTTTTTCTCAGTTAGAGTCATTGCTCAATGAATTGTTATCATTTGGTGTGGAGCGTAACATTACGTTGGTTGCTTTTGGTGGTGGAGTTGTTGGAGATATTACAGGTTTTGCAGCGAGCATTTTGTTACGTGGAGTGCCATTTATTCAGGTGCCAACAACATTATTGGCAATGGTGGATAGTTCTGTTGGAGGAAAAACAGGCATTAATACAAAATACGGTAAAAATTTGGTTGGTAGTTTTTATCAGCCAAAGCTTGTTTTAGCTGATATCGAGCTATTAGACACGTTGCCAGAACGTGAATTATTGGCTGGATATGCTGAAGTGGTAAAATATGGCTTGATAAATAATGTAGAATTTTTTGCGCAATTAGAAAAAAGTGCCGATGTAGCTTTGGATTTAAGTGAATATGTATTGCAAAGCTGCCGTGCAAAAGCAGAGATTGTAGCACAGGATGAGCGTGAGGGCGGCCGGCGGGCATTATTGAATTTGGGCCATACATTTGGGCATGCACTAGAGGCTGAGATGGAGTATGATGGTCGGTTGTTGCATGGTGAAGGTGTTTCAGTTGGAATGGTGATGGCATTTTGGTATTCTGTGCGTATTGGTATTTGCCCTAAAGAAGATGCGCAACGGGTAGAGAATCATCTAAAAAAAGTAGGGCTGCCAACACGTCCCATGGATATTACGCCAGACTGGGATGTGTCCGCATTATTGGGGCATATGAAAAAAGACAAAAAAGTGGCTGGTGGCAAGATGGTATTTATTCTTGCTAATGCTATTGGAGATTCTTTTATTGATAAGGATATTCATGAAGATGACATGTTTAATTTTTTAAGTGAATTCATATAAACAATCGTAATTATTAAATTAATTATAAATAATGGAATTATAAATAATGGAAATTTTACTGGCAATTATTGCATTAATCGTTATTTCTGGATTTTTCTCGGGGTCAGAAACTGGTCTTACTGGTGCGTCACGTGCAAAAATTCATAATTTGAAATTAGATGGCAATAAGCGTGCGGCGCAAGTAAGCCACTTGCGGCAAGAGGAAGATAAGCTTATTGGCGCTATTCTTTTAGGTAATAATACCGTTAATATTGCGGCATCTGTTTTGGCTACTTCTTTTGCGTATACTCATATGGAAGAAGGTGGAGAAATTGTTGTAACTGTAGTTATGACATTAGTCGTCTTGATTTTTGCAGAGGTTCTCCCTAAGACATATGCTATTCAAAATGCAGAGCGTGTTGCGTTAAAAGTTGCTCCAATATTTATGATATTGGTAAAATTATTAGCTCCAGTGACTATTATGGTGCGTTGGATAGTAAACGGAATGTTGACATTTTTTCGGCTGAATAAGCAAGAAGATATTGAAGGTGCTGATATGTTGCGTGGTGCTATTGAATTGCATCATGAAGAAGGGAAGGTGGTAAAATCAGATCGTGATATGTTGGGTAGTATTCTCGACTTGGCCGAAACTGAAGTTTATGATGTTATGTTGCACCGTAAAGAAGTAATAACTATCAATGTTGATATGCCAGTGAAAGAAGCGCTGCAAAAAATTATGGATGGGCGCTTTACCAGAATTCCAGTGTGGAAGGATGATGCTGATAATATAGTTGGTGTGCTGCATAGTAAGGATCTGGTGCGGGCTGTGTATCAAGCGGAAACGGAAGGAAAAGAAATTCCGGCTATTGTGGATGTAATGTCTGAGCCATGGTTTGTGCCTGTGACAACGTCATTAAAAAATCAGCTTCATGCATTTCGTGAGAAACATCAGCATTTTGCATTGGTCGTAGATGAATATGGTGCATTAATGGGGATTGTAACACTTGAGGATATTCTAGAAGAAATTGTTGGTCAAATCGAGGATGAATATGATACTCATCACCAACATCTCAAGCCGCAGTTAGATGGGTCGTATGTGATTGACGGGCGGATGACAATCCGTGACTTAAATCGTGATTTGGATTGGAGTCTTCCAGATGAAGAGGCCGCAACTGTGGCGGGGTTAGTGATTCATGAAGCGCAGTTGATTCCAGAAATTCAACAAGTGTTTCATTTTCATGGATGTCGCTTTGAAATTTTAAAGAAGAAACGTAATCAGTTATCCAGTATACGCATCACAAGATTGGATAATATTTCAGGAGGTGAGGGGGATTAAAACTTGCGTTTATAAAAAAAGGGGCTGTAGTAGATTAGCTGTTTCAAAAGCACCATATTCTAAGAATTTTCAGTTTCTCTTTTGGTGAACCATAGTTGAATCTAAACTCACATTCTTTTAGAAACAAGTTAAAATTTTCTTTTGG
>Ga0316204_10000954_pt1 | contig 89838 bp, 80 predicted proteins | sample 6monrhotite_MG_2_FD_205661 | JGI IMG/M metagenome (GOLD analysis project Ga0316204, IMG submission 205661) | Microbial mat bacterial communities from mineral coupon in-situ incubated in ocean water Damariscotta River, Maine, United States -... | ecosystem: Environmental > Aquatic > Marine >... | reverse complement strand
CAATAATGTCTTTATCGGGCAACACACCACGATATAAATACCGAGACAAATATTTTAACGCAGGTAAACCTTGGCCAACATGTCGGCAATCGACAACCCATTTCTTAGGTAAGGTTTCAATGTGAGTAAGTGACTGCAACAGAACAAGAAAAACGACGACTAAAACGCAGTAAAGGTAAGCCGAAACAGTTTAGTGGTGATGATTTTTATTTTAATAAAAGCACCCATACCTGTCGTTGCCCTGCGGGTAAAGAGATGTGGTTACAAAGCAAGAACATTACGGTAGCAGGTAAAAGCTACACCCGTTTCACGGGTTATTTAAAAGACTGTAAGATTTGTCCTCTGCAACGACAATGCATGCGAAAAATACCCGTAAAAACAGGGCGACAAGTACAGTTTGTTAACGACAGTTCAGCTAATGTCATTAGTTACACCGACAAAATGAAGATAAAAATAGACAGCAGTGCCGGACGACGACAATACAGTAAACGTTTGGGAACCATTGAACCCGTATTTGGTAATATCACCGTTAATAAAGGCATGAATAAATTCACGTTGCGTGGTCAAGAAAAAGTAAACGCTCAGTGGCAGATGTACTGTTTAGTAAATAACATAGAAAAGTTAAGAAACACGCTTCATTAGCAACAAGCTAATGGAAACTCCTCTCATAATGGATAAAAACGCACTAATACCTCCCCAAAAAGACCAAACACTCTAAAAAATTGCGATCAAAATAATTATTAATAAAAACAAAGGATTCATTTGAATCACTGTTCAAAGTCAGTTAATGTTTCAGGTATTATCAAAAATAACAAAAAACGAGTAATTCTACAGGCTCGTTAAGTGGTCAGGTTAAACTCCGCATAATTAGCCAATATTTTTTTATTCAATTTACATTATAAGTGTCAATTATTTTTACACTTTTTTAACATTTCGTTACTGCTGTCTACTATCCCTTTGTTTTTTAACGGTATTGTTTGTTGGTTCAATTCTTGCTTATGTGTAGGAAAATAAAAACCAAAGGGAAATACATTGAAAATCAATATAATACGTCGATTAATTGCTCAAATCGTTTTTTTGGGATACTTACTGTTAAGTGCCTCCGCTAATGCAGGTTTAATATTCGAATCTGCTGAATATCCTCAGTCTGGTCAAACCCCGAACCTTGGTGGATTGGGTTTAGATGATACTTATTTTGTTATGCATAGGTTTTATTTAGACTCTACGTACTCCTTGGAGTCAATCGGTGGGTATTTTTGGGCTGATAGAGGAAGAAATATTTTTGGAGCTGTCGTACAGCTTTCTAATGAAGATGATTTTCCAAATTCTTATGATTTAACGACATCAGACGTATTAGGCACTACCTTAATTTCTATCGGGAGTCACGATGGCGACTATTTAGGAAGCATAAGTTTAATGCTAGATACTGGTTGGTATGCAGTTGCTTTTGGTACTGGAGCTTTTGGGGCTGATAGTGCGAACCCTGTAGGAGATGGTATTGGCATGCCTGATCTAGAAGTGGATTTAAGTAATGATTTGCCTATTACTTCAGTTTCTAAAAATGATCCATGGGGAGGTGTCCCTAGGTTTGTCTATCAATCGTCAACAACGAGGTTTATTGTTAACGGAAATCAATCAGTAGAAGTACCTGAACCTAAAACTCTGTATATCATTTTTATTGGCATTGCCTTGATAAGTTTATCTCGTAAGAGAAGCTCCCTTTAATAGCCACTTAACACATATGAGCCTTATTCCCGTCAATAGGCAATAGTCATCTTTTTTAGCTACCGCTAGGTAGCTAAATTGTTCGGCAATTCACAACATCATCTACTTCGCTATGTCGGTGAGCCATTAAACAAACGTTTACGGCAAACACATATAGAGGCTCTCTGGTCAATGCTAATGAATACTATTGAAGTGAGAAATAGACTTACACATCCCAAAAATTTATTAGAACAAACAGTAAATGAAAAAGAAATTGAAAACTGTGTTCAATATTTAATGTGGTTTTATGACAATACCATCCATTTTATAAAGCAGCACACAAAAAACTTAGAATCTGAAATTGCGATATATAAAGAAGAATATGGTGATATAACTAAGTAATTCACCTAACAGTTTTCAAGTCGGACACATAAAGTTGGCTGTGTTCGTGCCTCACATTTTAGCCAACTTTACTAGCCGCTTAAAACGGGGTTATAACTCAAAATCAAAGTCTTGTGCTACCTACAAGCTTTAACTATACTTTGTACTATTTAAAGTACAACTAAAGGTATCGTTATGAGTAGGATTCACTTTGATCAAGATATTCAGCCTCTTTCAGACTTTAGGGCTGGAGCTGCATCATTTATCCGTCAAATTAATGAAACAAGAAGACCAATTGTCATTACACAAAGGGGAAAAGGTGTGGCTGTCGTTTTAGATGTGGCAGAGTATGAGGCTATGCAGGAAAAAATCGAATTACTTGAGGAAGTACAAAAAGCAGAAGCTCAGTTTTCTGCAGGATTAGGTATTTCTAATACAGATGCCCGCACACAAATTTTGAAGAGTATTGAGCCTTGAAAATAGTTTGGTCTCCTTTAGCTTTAGAAAAACTGGAGGCAACCGCCAAATTTATTGCTCTTGATAAACCATCGGCTGCCGAAAAATGGGTAAATGATGTTTTTGATCGTACTGATTTACTTGGTGTTCAACCTGAGTTAGGTCGGGAAGTGCCGGAGTTGTTAGGTTCAAATTACCGAGAAATTATATTTGGTAGTTATCGCATCATCTATAAAATTGGAAACGAAATTAAAATACTAACTATACGTAATAGTCGCCAGTTGCTAAGTTCGGACAATATTGAGTTATAAGTTAAATCAATGGAGAACCATTCGCTGGCCAAAAGACGGCCAATGCGCTCACGTTTTCCGCTGTTTAAAGCGTTATATTTCTATCGGCAACTGATGCGCATCGCGCTACACTTGTTGCATGATTAAATCTTTTAAACACAAAGGACTTAAGAAATACTTTCAAACTGGAAGTGTTACAGGTATTCAAGCAAAGCATCAACGTAAATTACGTATGCAACTGACCGCAATAGATACCGCCCAAGAAATTGATGATATTAATTTACCCGGTTTTAAATTATATCCTTTAAAAGGAGATTGTGATGGGATTTGGTCTATTACTGTAAATGGTAACTGGCGCATTACTTTTGAGTTTATCGATGGTAATGCATATATTCTTAACTATGAGGACTATCACTAATGAGTATGTATAATCCGCCACATCCAGGGGAGTTTATTTACGACGTATATTTAGAGCCAGCTGGTTTTAGTTGTCGTTATTTAACTAAGCATTAGATGTTGCGTCATCTACTTTAAATCGAGTTCTTAAAGGTCAAAGTGCTATCTCTCCTGAAATGGTACTTCGCTTGTCTAAAGCAATTGGTAGTACTCCTGAGAGTTGGTTAGCAATGCAAGGTAATTATGATCTTTGGCATGCTAAACAACAAATTAACTTAAATAATGTTCACTTAGTAAATTTTGCAGTGGCATAAAAAATATCACATGTTGCTTAAACGGAAAAATAACAGTTGGCCATTGCTTCGCGATTATAGCCAACCATTATTTTCTGCTTAGCAAGGCGTTGGTATTTTTAATGCTGGTCGTAATGTCCTCCAATAGCGAAGATATAAATATTTTCATCGTTAAATTTATAAATCAGCCTATCTTTCTGGGAAATGCGCTTCGACCACAACCCCGATAAATTATGCTTTAGCGGCTCTGGCTTGCCTAAACCACTAACGGGATCTGAACGTAACATTTCTTTTAAAATCTTACATAGTGCCTTATGTAGTTTTTTGTCTTTCTCTCTTAATTGCTCATAAATAAGCCAAGTCTTACCTTCAAAAACTAGTGATCTCATTTAATTGCTCTTGTGTTGGTTTATACCCTGTATTGTCTTGGTGTGTGGCCATAGACTCAGCGATTTGCTGCATTAAGCTACTACTTTGTAATATGTGCAATGTTTCTTGTTCTCTTTCCCAGTCATCTGCACTCATTACAATAAAAGCATCTCCAGCACGCCTGGTTACTTTAATCGGTTCATGCTGGCTAACTGTTTGTTCAACGTATGTTTTTAAGTTGTCTCTAAACTGATTTACACTTATGCTGTCCATAGTAAACTCCCATTTATGTACGGTATTGTCGTACATTGTAGTTTAAAAAATATAACAAGGCAATAAAGTCGGAAAAAATACAGTTGGCTCCGCTCGTGCCTCGCAGATTTTAGTCAACTGTTCTTAGCCGCTTATTGCGGCGTTTTAGGTGCCAATTTAATACCGAAGGATAATTTAATAACGGTAACCGATTTTAAATTTGTTGCTCTTGATAAAAAAGAGTTTGATTCATTTATGGATTTGAATGATGAAGAACTTGCATTGCATCAAGCTAAATGGATGATTGTAGATGAAGAACTCGGATATCCTTGTCGTGTTTCGTTGGAAGATGCAAAAATAGGTGAAAGAGTTCTATTTTTACCTTATTGGCACCATGATGTAGAGTCCGCCTAATAAAGCCATGGGAACAGTTCTAGTGCGAGAATTTTCTCAAAGGATCAAGTTTGGTGTAAATCAGGTGGCTATAATGCTTAATCATCGACTGCTTTTGGTGTAAAACTCTCATAACCCTAATCGTTTCATCATCGACCCAATAAGAAACAATCATCGATATTTCAGGGATTATTAGCACTCTCCCACGAAAAATACCTCTTTCAACACCCATTAATGGGTGCTCTGGTAAATTCTCAACTTTAGCTTCAATAATTTGATCAGTTTTTTCGGCTGCACTTGGGTTAAAATCAAAAAGAAATTCAAATATTTTTTCACGATCATTTAATGATTCTTCTTCCCCAAAAATCATAATTTATCTCTATTACGGATTTTTTTTTCTTTCTTCCATCAAGGTTTTAGCTTCATCATGTACAATAAAATTCGCTTTTCCGTTATCAAATTTACCAAATGCCGCATTTATTTGTAACGATAACCATGCGTCATGGTTCATCGATTTGCGCTGTTCTTCGGCTAAGCCTTCGGTAAGTTCTCTGCATGCATCGCTTAGAGTACGGCCTTGGCTTTCAGCCATTAACTGGGCTAAACGTTTCGTTTCTTCATCAATTCTAAATTGAATACGAGTGTCCATTATCAGTTACCTCAACATTAATACTGTGCACACAAATGTTAGTACTGAGATTGTACCAAGGCAACATACAAGTTGCTTAAATGGACAAAAAAAAGCAGTTGGCTTTTGCTCTTTCGTCGCTTATTCTAGCCAACTATATTTAGCCTGTTAACAAGACGTTGGTTCTAAGAGAGTGTAGGGTTAATGTGTAACAATGAAAAACTGATTTCATTTTTCATCTTTATAATGCTAGTTAACTTCAATGTTGCTAATGCTAGTACGATAGAAGATCTTCAGCTCATCCAAATACTAAAAGATGATGTTAACGATGTTGATGGTTTAGGTAACCCTAGAAACGTGAAAGTCCTTTTAGATAATTCTAAGGTTTTTGTGTCTAGTGGAGACGATAATGCTTTCGCCGTTTTTAATTTGGATAAAGATTTTAAACTGACTTTCAGTCAAGTGTTTAAAAACGCCTCTTCTGACATAAATGGACTAGAAGGTGCTTCTGGTGTTACCTATTTTGATCGTGGTAATCAAATTGTAGTGACAGGTTTCTATGACGGTGCCTTAACCCAATTTTCTCAAAATAATAATAGTTACCGTTTAAGTCAATTTATCAGTGATGGCCTAGGCTATGACAGAGTATTTGATAGTGATTTACCCGTGGGAGAATTGGATAGCCTTGGTCTTTTAGGAGCTTGGGATGTCGTCAAGACGACCAACGAAAAACAACTCTTTGTTGCGAGTTATATGAGTAATGCTATCTCTATTTTAGATATATTGGCGGATAAAAAGGTTACTTTTAATAGAGTTATAAAAGACGCTAAACCACTTAAAAATGACTTAGGGAAACCTATTACAGTAGCTTTATCTCCACTAAATGATGAATTATATGTTCTAGGTTTTGATGGTCATCAATTAACTATTTTTGATAGAAGTAACAAAGGAGATTTATTAGCAAAGCAAGTGTTAAAGAATGGTGCTGATGGAGTGGAGCAATTTGTTAATCCACAAAAAATTGTTGTATCTCCAAATGGAAAGTTTTTGTATGTGGCTTGTGCAGGAAGTAATTCCCTTGTTGTTTTTTATAAACTTGATACCGGACAATATGCTTTTTTGCAGGCAATAAATAATTCAGATGTTGGCGGATCAGGCTTAGAGGGAGCAAGTAGCTTAGCGATATCGTCTGACGGCTCAAAAGTTTATGCAGCCGGGGAGTCGGGTGTCGGTCTTTATTTATTTAGTACGGGCGTTGATGGACGACTTAAATATAAGAATAAGCTATTAAGTGTTCATGATAATGAATTAAAGAGAATTTCATCCATTACTCTTACCGATGACAATAAACACCTATTGGTAGCGACAGGTAAAGGTAATTCGTTATTCGTCTTTAAAGTAAAGTCAATGTAGATGTCACGAAACATAATAAGTGTTTTCAAGTCGGACAAATGACAGTTGGCTTTTTTACTTTGTTCCTAGTTTTAGCCAACTATATTTAGCCTGTTAACCGTAAGCTCACTTTTTATTACGCTTTCGTTAACTTCTATGGGTTAAATTCAACTATAAAGTAAGGATCACTTTTGAAAACTACTACAAAATTATTACTATTACCTTTAGCTCTCGTTGTATCATTTCAAACTTTAGCAAATGACACTTTTACTTTTGGCCTAGGGGCTGGAACTTTATATAGTGGTCTTGGCGTTAATGCAGGCATCCAATCTAAAACAGATTTGAAGTATATTTCTGCTGGTTGCATTAGTTATTCTTCTGTTTACGGAGAGACCTGTGGCGTAGGCATTGGTTGGGTAAAAACTGATATATTTGATTTTCAAACCCCTAAACATGGTGCAAGCCTTTATATAGGTATCGTTGGGAGTGAATATGATGATTTTGATCGCGAAGCCATTTACGGGGCAGGCTTAGGGTATCATTACTTTTTTCGTGGTATAGGAAATTCTGGTACTAATTTAGGCTTTACTGTCACCGCAGGAAATACAAATGATGGTTTAGGTATTGGGGGGATGTTTCAGGTCGGTTATCAATTTTAAACATACAAGGCATTAAAACAGAACTGCTATCAGTTTGCTCGGTTCCGCTTAGCTTCACATTTTAGCAAACAATTTTTAGCCTCTTAATGAGGTTTATGTGTCTAGGAGATTATGGTTGTGATTATCAAGTTCAATGTGTTTGGCAAACAGATGTCTGTTCTTAAAAAAGAACATGAATGGCAACTGTTTAATGAATCAGATGCAGGTATTCGTTCACGTGTTTATGATGTGGTTATTCCGTCTGATTTAGAGTCTACTGAACTAGAAACCTATCTCGATGATATGTATCATGAATACTCATCAGATAAGCACCCTAAAGTAATAAAAATAGGTTAGTGGTTTATCGTGTCGTGCTTTTTTATTTTCTTTTTGGACTTTCTATTTCAAAGGTTCAATTACTTATAGAGAGCAAGATGTTAAAAAGAAAAAGCTTTGTTATTAGTCGGTTTGTTAATTATGTAATCTATTGCAGTAATTGATGAATTTTTTTCCGTTGATCTAGCGTAAATAACAAAACCACATCGCCTGCTTGCGCATTTTCTAATGCGTGTTTTGCACCAGTTAATGGACTATCACAGAGAGTGATTTGATTATCAGATATCTTATTATTTATCAGATGATTTTTTATTAAAGTAGGAACTTCACCTAACTGGCGGCCTCGTAAATAAAACTCTAGCTCAGCAATAATATATTCGTTTGGTTCAAAAAGGATAATTTCATCAGTCAACTCAAGCATATCTTGATTGCTTCTGTCGCCAGCAAGACTAAACATGACTAATCGTCTTTTGGCGGGAATATTTTTAGCCATTTCAATCACGGCATGCATGCTATGTTGATTATGAGCAAAATCAACAATAATCTCTGCGCCATTATATTGATAACGATTGCCTCGGCCTGGATTGTCATGTGGATCGCTACCGAACGTTTTTAGTCCTTTTATTATAGCGGCGTACTCGATTTTTAACGCACAGCACAAACCGATAACACCCATAGCATTGCGAATATTATAAATGGCGGTGCCGTTAAATGTCATTACGATATCATGTACGGAAATCGAAAATGAATGTTGCGCACTTACAAAATGAATATGCTCAGCGTGAAAATATACTACCGCGAGTCCTTTGGCCATATTAGCTTGAATGAGTGAATTGTTTTTATCCATACTGAACCAGCAAATGGTATGGCTGGTGTTGGCGCTTAGTCTGACTAGTTCATCGTCATCGGCATTTAAAATCAAAACTCCAGAGTCACTCAATCCCTTGTCAACAATAAACTTTGCTTCAGCCAAATCGGGTACTGAATTAATGCCATATTCGCCCAAATGATCTGCTGCTATATTCGTAATTAACGCTGCTTGGTTATCGCATACCGGTAATCCGCGCCTTAATAACCCACCTCGAGCTACTTCAAGAAAGGCAATTTCAGTTTCGGGGTGTCGAAGTAAGATACGAGCACCACCAGGGCCTGAGTAATCGCCAGTATCTAAGATAGAATCACCTACTTTAATGAAATCGGTGGAGGTAACGCCAGCTTGTAAACCTGCACATCGCGCGATGGTTGCAGCCAAACGAACACTGGTTGATTTGCCGTTGGTTCCAGTAATAAATGCCGCGGGAATTTTATTAAATGCAGACCATGCTATATCTGTTGCTTGAGGTAGTGCTGATATAGGCCAACTTTGACAAGTTTTTCCTGTGCCAAGTGAAAAATAGTCATCATCAACTAAGTAGCTTACTTTTTTTTCAAGCGCATTGTTAATTAATACCAACAGTTGAGGATTAATTTCAGCGGCAAGATGGCTTTTTAACGCGTTGAATTTTTGCTCTTTATCGGTAAATGGGGTTGATTGTAATTGTGCCACAGATAAAAACCAAGCTAATTCAACGGCTTCACAGGCAGTATATAAAGCGTCGATTGGGGCTGAAATAGACAGGCTAATACCACCTTGATATTTTCGACAATAAAAATTCTCATTTTGCCAACCGAGTAGGTTAAGTATTTCAGATATTTGTTGTTGCCAACTGTGCCACACCTCTTCGTGGCTGATACCCTTGATAGAAGCATCGATTAATGCACCTGGGTGCTGTGATAATAGATTAGCTCCGGTGATACGCCGGGCGTCTTCAAGCTTGAGTGTTATCATGAAATTTTTCTTGGTGTTGTTTAACAAAATAAAAGTAAAATATTAAGAGTAAAAAGCATTTACGGTCAATATTTTACTTTAGTATATAGCGCTATTAATCGCTATCTTCATCCTGCTCAACGGCTATGCGTACACCGCGTTCATCTTTTATTAACTTTTGACCATCTTCGAGTTGGTACTCATATTCAATGGGTTCGAATAGTTTTTCAGTATATTCAGAAGATGCTGTGTCTTCCATATCTCGCTTTTGTCCATCATCGCCAAAATGAACAATTTGTTTCCAACAGCGGGTAATGTTGTCACCTAAAACGATAACTAAATCGTCAGGTTCGCTGACACTGAGGGCATAGTCTATCGCATCAGCTTCGTTTGGAATGATATTGATATTATCGGCTGTAATACCCGAGGCTAATAGAGTCTGTTCTAACATTTTAGGCACTTCATCAAAACCGCGAGTTCGACGATCATCATCTGCTTTACAGATAAATTCGTCGAAGCCTTTTGCTGTAATTTTAGCGGCTTCAATAATGTCTTCATCTCTACGATCGCCCGGCATAGCCAGAACAATACGGCGTTTACCTTTAACATCAAGTCGTAGTGCAAGGTCGGTGATCATTTGTATTGCTGCGGGGTTATGAGCATAATCTAGTATGACCTTAAAGGGATGTTCATCAAAAACATTCATGCGACCAGGTGCTTGATAAAATGAATTTGTAAAGGTACGTAGTCCTTGGCTTATATAGTCTAACGATATATCAAATGCATAGGCCATTGCAGCAGCAAACATGGCATTTTGAACATTATGAAGAGCTTTTCCCTCTAGTGTTGCGGGGATCAAATGAGTCCACAGTAAAGGAATATGTGCGCCATTATCATAGAAAGTGATCATGTCACCGTTAATACCCTTTTCTAATACTACTGCTTTTCCACCATTTCTAATATGTTCGCGCACTAATCCGTGACCAGGATTCATGGTGGCATAGCAAATATGTTTGGCTTTGCAATGATTTGCCATTTCTAAACAATATTTATCATCTGCGTTTAAAATAACTGTATCTTTAGCTACTTCAACAACAATTCTTTTTACTTTTGCGAGTTGTTTAACCGTATCAATACCACGAGAGCCGAGATGATCCGCCGTTACATTGATACAACAGGATACATTAGACTCGTGATAACCTAATCCACGTTTGACAATTCCACCACGAGCGGTTTCTAACACTGCAAAATCGACACTAGGATCGCGTAAGACTATTTGGGCTGATTTAGGGCCTGTCATATCGCCTTTTACACTTAAGCTACCGTCAATATAAACACCATCTGTTGAGGTCATTCCCGTGGTATAGCCAGCAACTTTAGCAATATTGGCTAACATGCGAGAAGTAGTGGTTTTACCATTAGTGCCTGTGATTGCAGCTACTGGGATACGAGATTGTTGTCCTACAGGAAACAACATATCCATTACTTTTCCTGAAACGTCTCGTGATTTTCCTTCACTTGGTGCTACATGCATTCTAAAACCTGGTGCAGCATTACATTCAACAATCGCTCCACCAATATCTTTATAAGATTTACTGATGTCATCAGTTAAAAAGTCGACACCACCCACATCTAAACCTATCGCTTTAATTGCTCTAACCGCCATTTCACGGTTGTCTGGATGAACAATATCCGTTACATCTATAGCTGTGCCGCCAGTTGATAAATTTGCGGTAGAGCGTAAATAAAAGATTTGATCTTTTTCTAAAACACTTTCAGATGTGTAACCTGACTTTTCGATCAAACGCGTTGCTTGAGTATCAAGTTCAAGCCGCGTTAACAGATTTTCATGGCCAATTCCACGAAGAGGATTTTCATTAACTTGATCAACTAATTGGCTGATAGTTAATTTTCCATCGCCTTTTACATGGCCAGGAACGCGTTTAGCAACGGCGACTAACTCATTGTTAACTACTAACATTCGGTGGTCATAGCCAGTAACAAAACTTTCAACGAGTACCGCTCTGCTCGTGCCATGTTCTTTTGCATGCTCAAAGGCTCTTTCTACTTCGGCTTCGCTGTTTAAATTTATGCTAACCCCACGACCATGATTGGCATTTAGTGGTTTTAATACCACAGGAAACCCTACGCGTTTCGCCGCTTTGACCGCCTGCGTTTGACTATAGATCATCATTTGTTGAGGTACGGGTAAGCCCAGATCATTTAATAAATTGTGGGTATCTTCTTTATCACAAGATAATTCAACAGCAATATGTTTAGTTTCGCTGGTTATGGTTGCCTGAATACGTTTTTGATATTTGCCATGACCTAATTGCACTAGGCTATATTGATTTAATCGTAACCATGGAATATCACGTTCTTCTGCTGCTTTGATTAACGAACCCGTGCTAGGCCCAAATTCTTTTCGTTGCGCCATTCGAACAAACGCTTCAAGTTCATCGTTAAAATTAAAATTGATTTCTAGTTGTGTTGATAATTCGTTTTGCAATGATTCGGGTAGTAGTGACAGCAACAGGTTTTTGGCCAGAATTCCAGCTTCTAAGCCGACATCTCGTTGTTTATATTCATAGACAACCCAATATTTACCTGACTCGGCTAGAGAACGCGTTTTGCCAAAGCTAACATCTGAACCGGCTAAGTTTTGCAGCTCAATAGACACGTGTTCCCAGATATGCCCCATCCAGGTTCCTTCGTTTTCTCGCAGACGTCGAATAAAACCACCTTCCTCACCATACGAACAACCATGAGATTGCAATGAAGGGATTGCGTTTAACAATTGAGATATAAAAGGTTCACCTAATTTTAGCGAGGGCCAATTTTCTAAAACACCTAAATCTAGTTCATATCGTATAACAGGAAAATTTGCATAAACATTGGGGCCTACAAATATATTGGTTGTAGATATTTTCATTTTTACTTCCTAAATCAAAATAAGGTATTGATAATTTTTTAGCTATTTATCCTACAGCGTTCTATTAATTCAAACTCGTATACTGGAATACACATAATTTGATTTCAGTGGTATAACTAAATTAGCTCAGAAAATTGAATTTGCAAACTACTAAATAAATTATCACCAATATAAATTCTATGGTGATGATTTTTAGCTGTCAGCACGGTTAAATCTTTAAAGGAAAGGTTATAGATAAGCGAATAATTTTTTAAACGCTTGTCTCTTTTATCAATCCAAGTGAGCAATTTTATTATTTATGTCAAAATGTGAACCTGATGACAGAATATGCAATTTAACATTAATAATGGTAATCGCGTCTCCCGTTCGGGCTTCAGCCATAGAACTGTGATCACAATCAGAGGGATCAATTACCGTAATTGAACCACTGCCAACCACTTCAAAAATATTGTCTTCATTAATAAATGCTGCGGTATCTTCATCTAAACCAATACCAATCAAAAATGGATTATATGACACCGCAGTTAGTAGGCGAGATAATCTATTTCGTTGATTAAAGTGTTGGTCGATCACTAATTGATTACTTAACCCTAATCCCGGTGCGAGATTAACGCCGTCTTCTGTTGGTACAATACCTGTACCGCCACCGATGATCATATGTTGAGAAATTATCGCTGCACCTGCGGAGGTTCCTGCAACATGGGTACCCTTAGCATTTTGCCTGCGTATTGCTTGTGCAACAGGTGTTCCACCAAGGATAGTTGATAATCTTAATTGATTTCCTCCTGTGATAAAAATGCCTGTTGCTTCTTCCAAATGTTGAAGTAATTCTTCATTTTTTGCATCGGTTCTTTTTGTGATCGGTAATGAATAAGTATAACCAGCACCTAATTCTTCAAATATTTTGGTGTATCGTTCACCGGTATCTTTTAATTTAGACGCCGTAGGGATAATGACGATGTTGGCATTTTTACCACCACATAATTCGACAAATTTTTGTAATATGTCAGGGCTATTAATTTTTTCTTCAGCGCCACCGATTGGAATAACATAGCCTCGACAATGACCATCAAGAATTGGGGAAGGACACATAGTTTTATTTTTCTCTTACTTAAATTACGTTATTGGAAACCATTATGATTGTTTGGAAGACAAAATAATGATTAGTTGTTATTCAAATGTACCTTTGCGGCAAAGTTCTGATTCAAAAATATGCCAATTACCCATTGCCATTACATGGCTAATTGATAAGTTATCATTAAACACTACTATATCCGCATCCATTCCTTGTGCAAGTATTCCTTTATTTTTAAGCTGTAAAAGTTTTGCTACATTTGAGGTGAAAAAAGGTAAAATTTGCTCAGGTTTATAACCTGTTGTTAATAGTTTCCGAAATATATTGGTCATGGCTGACGATTTGCCAAAATCTAATTTAATTAAATGACCATGGCAATCAAAGTTAGGCAAACATCCCCCTCCGTCTGAGCTAATGGTTAATTTATCTTGGGGGAAATCACTTTCTATATAATGTGTTAACGCCATTTCAGGTTCGTGCCCTATATCGCCAGTTTCAAAGGCAGTAACATCAATCCAGCAGCCTTGATTTGTTAATTCACAGGCCTCGTGAAAAAGATCTTTTTTGCGATTAACATGCGTTGGATTAAAAGTGCGAGCAGGAATTTCTGATCCTGATAACGCATCTCGAACCAGTGACAGTCCTCGTGCCCCATCACCTAAATGTAAATGTAACACGCCCGCTTTATGGGTCATTAATCTTGCAACATGCGCATCTGCCGCTACTTTTAATAATTCGTTTAACGTTGGTTGGCTTGAACGATGATCACTAATGGCAAGTTCTCCGACACCTATAACGGGTTCGATGTAAACAATATCTGATTTAACCGATCCCGTAAGTGTGGTGGGCGGTAAATGATAGCCACCGGTATAACAAAATGCAGAAAGACCTTCTTCCCGTAAACCGTAAACTTGTGAAACTAATGATTCAGTTGAACGGCTAATATCATCTGTACCTAATAAACCGACTACCGTAGTGACACCTGCCAGAGTAAATTCAGACAAAGGCACCGGAGGCACACGAGTGGAGAACCCTGATTCACCACCGCCACCACAAATATGAGCATGACCGTCTATAAAACCAGGTATCAACATCCGTCCTTGTAAATCAATTACAGTGATCCCTAAATACTGGCTCAAGGCAGGTATTTCTTTGCCCATGTAGAGAATACGACCGCCAGCAATAAGTAAGCACAATATTCCTAATGGTTTTGGTGCGTAAACATTGGCGTTTTTAATCAGTGTGAATGGCGTTTGTTTGATGGAAGGAGTCATAATGGCTTAAAAATAGAGTTAACATCGATAGTTGAGAATAACATATTAAAAATGGAAACCAAAACGGCTAAGCAGATACGCAAAACACCGTTCATGCAGGGGCGACAAGTACAATTTGATAAGGACAGTCTAGTCAACGTCATCGGCTATAATAATAAAATAAAAATAAGCAGTGCCGGACGACAATACAGTAAACTTTTGAGAAAGATTGAGCCAGTGTTTGGTAATATCGTTTGGTAATATCCCCTTTAACAAAGGCATTATAGGCCTTTTAATTCTCGCTTAGTGGGAAATAACTTAATAGACTTGGTATAACATAGAAATGTTAAGAAACACCACGTATTAGCACCAGCGAACGCTAGTCCTATATTATTGATGAAAACCAGTAACCAGTTCCCTAAAGTATTCATACCCGTAAAAAATCGCGTTCAAAAAATGTTTAGTCAATGCAAAGGTTTCATTTGAATACAGCTGTAAAGTCCGTTACTGTTTCTGGCATTAACAAAAAAACAAAAAATAAAAAGCGAGTAATTTTACAGGCTCGTTATATTTTTCTGGATACCTAATATGAATTTGGACAAATCAACAAAACGTATTGCAAAACGGATCAAAAAAGGATTTCAGGGTTATCCAAAAATTGAGCTGGAATATTTTGGTGAAACAATAAGTTGTGCAACCGAAGTAAAAGTTAAGTTGATATCAGAAGAGGGCGCAAAAGTTCAAGAAGAAAAATTTGCGCGCAAAAGTGATGTTAGACAAGATGAAAGCATTCAAACTACATTATTAAAAATAATTGAACGTGCAAATGCAAAAACGGTAACAGAAGTTGAAGGCGTTTCACTTATAAAATAAAGCGAAGTAAACTATTAAACTATTAAACTATTAAACGATTAATAATTTACTTAGCGCTTAAAATCAGGTAGCAGTTCAAGGTTCAATTAGCCTACATTTTATGCTTGAAATATAAACCTAGTCAAAATAGAGCATCGATTTGCTTCTCAACAAGGTATTTCCAATCGTTTAAGGTTTTATGAGATATAAGTTGCTCCAATTAATTAATTGAGAGCAACTTTAGAATGAAAACCTAACGAGTGAGTGTGTTGGTTGGTGGACGATTACGTTTTATTTTATTAGACGATTCAGCATTCAGCATTAACTATTACTCCTTTATTTTCTATCAACTGCTTTTGCTTCATGCAATGCCGCTTGCTTATTAATGGCATCAAAATCACGGCTAAATGCTGGGCGTTTAACGTATTGTCCGGCACCTTTTACCGTTCGTAACTCACCTTCCGTCCATACAAGTTTTCCTCTACTTAACGTATGAACAGCGACACCTTGCACAGTGCGACCTTCAAATATATTAAAATCAATATTTTGATGATGAGTTTTAGCTGAAATAGTACGCTTTGCATTTCCATCCCAGATCACAATGTCGGCATCGGCACCAACAGAAATAGAGCCTTTTTGAGGGTATATATTAAATATTTTTGCAGAGTTGGTCGAAGTGACCGCAACAAACTCATTAGGGGTTAATCGTCCAGTTACGACTCCAGAATCCCAAAGAATTGAAAGTCTATCTTCTACACCAGCAGTACCATTAGGAATTAAACTGAAGTCATCCTTTCCTGCTGCTTTTTGGTCAGCACAAAAACAGCAGTGATCGGTTGCTGTTGTTTGCAAGTTACCCGATTGCAACCCCTTCCATAGAGCATCTTGATGCTTTTTAGGTCTAAATGGTGGACTCATAACATGAGCAGCGGCAAATTCAAAATCAGGGTTGCGGTAAACACTATCATCAATTTCTAAATGCCCTGCGAGAACTTCTCCGTATACTCTTTGGCCTTCACTACGCGCACGTGTAATGGCTTGCAATGACTCTTCACAGGAAACATGCACTGCGTAAATAGGAACGTTTAATGCCTGTGCTATGCGAATAGCTCTATTTGCTGCTTCGCCTTCAACTTCTGCTGGACGAGATAAAGGATGACCTTCAGGACCGTTTATGCCTTTTGCCAACATTTTGCGTTGTAAGTGATAAACCAAATCGCCATTTTCGGCATGTACTGTGGGCATGGCACCAAGTTCTAAACAACGGGAAAAACTGTGTATGAGTGTTTCATCTTCAGCCATAATGGCATTTTTATAGGCCATAAAATGCTTAAAACTATTAACACCATGCTCATTAACTAACGTGCCCATGTCTTTAGCTACGGAATCATCCCACCAAGTTATTGCAACATGAAAACTGTAATCTGTGGCTGATTTTTCAGCCCATTCCATCCATTGATTATAAGCTTCCATTAGAGGTTGCTGTGGGTTTGGAATAACAAAATCTATTATCGTTGTGGTACCGCCAGCAGCACCAGCACTGGTGCCAGTAAAAAAATCCTCACTCGCGACAGTACCCATAAAGGGTAATTGCATATGCGTATGTGGATCAATACCGCCAGGCATAACAAGCAATTGATCCGCGTTAATTATTTGGCAATCGGATGGCACATCAATATTTTTTCCAATGGCTTGAATAATGCCTTGATCACAATAGACGTCGGCTTGATAACTTTGATCTGCGGTAATTACTGTACCACCCTTAATTAAGATAGACATTTCACTTCCTTTTCATTGTTATATTTGTATATCACGAATAAATTTTTGTTTACATTTTGAACGGTTGATAGTTGATAATTAATCAAAAATAAAATAATAAGTAATCAATCGTTAGATTGGTCAGTTATATCATTTTAGTCAATATTTTATAAGTAACTGAATAGTATTGGTATTTTATTTATTTAAAAAATATCGATGATTTATCATAAAATAAACTTGACCATGTGGTCAAAATATATTTTTATATATAAGAGCAAAGATAAATTTTAGTCGACATAAAATTAAAATAACAATTAAATACAAGGATAGGTAATGACTATTACCCATGACATAAAATCGAATCGATTACTTGATGTTGAAATAATTGATAACTTCTCTGATATGACTCCACCATTAACCGACAAACAAGTGTTGGTTGCCAGTGAACGCTGCCTATTTTGTTACGATGCACCTTGCATAGAGGCGTGTCCAACGGGAATAAATATCCCACTTTTTATCAGAAAAATTAACACGGGTAATGCCCATGGCGCAGCAAAAGAAATATTATCTGCCAATATCTTAGGGGGCAGTTGTGCTCGTGTGTGTCCAACAGAAACGTTATGTGAACAAGCTTGTGTTCGTAATTCTTGTGAAGAAGCGCCTGTAGAAATTGGTCGATTACAACGTTACGCCGTTGATCATTTAGATAAAGATATGCCATATCCTTTTACTCGAGCTAAAGAAACAGGTAAACATGTTGCTGTTGTTGGCGCAGGTCCTGCTGGTCTTGCTTGTGCACATCAGTTGTCACGTAATGGTCATCAAGTCACTATTTATGAAGCGGCAAATAAAAGTGGTGGTTTGAATGAATACGGTATTGCCTTGTATAAACTGGTTGATAATTATGCACAAAAAGAAGTTGATTTTGTGCTTGAACTTGGTGGTATTGAAATTAAGTATCAGCAAGCCTTAGGGCGTGATGTTTCATTAAGCCAATTACGTGAAAAATATGATGCGGTGTTTATTAGTATTGGCATGAGTGATGTTAATGCGTTAAATATTCCTGGTGAAGACAGTGCCGGTGTTGAAGATTCGGTTGCCTATATCAGTGATTTACGACAAGAAAAATCATTAGCTAACTTACCTGTAGGACGCAGAGTAATTGTTATTGGTGCGGGTATGACTGCAATAGATATTGCGGTACAAAGTAAGAAGTTAGGGGCTGAAAATGTGACGATTGTTTATCGGCGATCCTTGAGTGATATGGGGGCCTCTGAGCATGAACAAGAGTTAGCATTAAAAAATGGCGTTCAGTTTATTTGCAATGCACAGCCTAAGCAAATAATAGCCGACAACTCGGGCGTGACCGCCATGGAGTTTACTAAAACAAAGTGTGATGAAAAAGGCAAACTAACGTTAACCCAAGATATTTTTTCTTTGCCATGTGATGTGGTATTTAAGGCGATAGGACAAAAGTTCTCATCCTCACCATTTGGCGAAAATACCGCCAATAAGCCCGCTTTAGATAAGCGTGGTCGCATAGCAGTTAATGATAGTTATCAAACTTCTTTTCCTGATGTTTTTGCTGGCGGTGATTGTATTGATGGTAAAGACTTAGTTGTTGAAGCGGTAGATCATGGCAATAAAGCCGCTTTGGCAATTCATCAGCAATTATCTGGTTTAATCTCCCCACAACAAAAGCAACTATAAAAGTAGGGTACAAGGAAAAGATTATGAAAAATAGAGAAAATTTAGCGTGTGAATTTATTGGCATAAAGTCAATTAACCCTTTTTGGTTAGCTTCTGCGCCACCTACTGACAAAGCTTACAATGTGATCCGTGCATTTAAAGCAGGTTGGGGCGGAGTTGTTTGGAAAACGCTAGGTGAAGACCCAGCGCCAATCAATGTATCATCACGTTATGGTGTACATTATGGTCAGAATAGACAAGTTGTTGGTTTTAATAATATTGAATTGATCACAGACCGTCCGTTGCAAGTCAATTTAGATGAAATTACCCAAGTAAAAAAAGACTGGCCCGACCGTGTCATTATTGTCTCGTTAATGGTGCCATGTGAAGAACAATCTTGGAAAAATATACTTCCTCGCGTTGAAGCTACTGGTGCTGACGGTATTGAACTAAACTTTGGCTGTCCTCATGGTATGCCTGAACGTGGTATGGGGGCTGCTGTAGGGCAAGTGCCAGAATATATTGAAATGGTTACCCGTTGGTGTAAGCAATATTGCTCATTACCCGTTATTGTTAAATTAACCCCTAATATTACTGACGTACGCAAACCCGCCGAAGCAGCTTGGCGCGGTGGTGCTGATGCAGTGAGTTTAATTAATACGATTAATTCAATTACCTCGGTTAATCTAGATACTATGTCGCCTGAACCAAGTGTTGATGGTAAAGGTACTCATGGTGGTTACTGTGGCTCTGCGGTAAAACCTATCGCGTTAAGTATGGTTTCTGAAATTGCCCGTAACCCTGAAACCTCAACTTTGCCTATTTCAGGTATCGGTGGCGTGTCCAATTGGCGCGATGCTGCTGAGTTTATTGCTTTAGGTGCGAGTAATGTGCAAGTGTGTACTGCGGCAATGCTTTACGGTTTTACTATTATCGATGAATTATGTGATGGTTTAAGTGACTGGATGGAGAAAAAAGGTTATAAAAACATCAGTGATTTCAGTCGTATGGCAATTCCAAATACAACTGATTGGAAACATTTGAACATGAACTACAAGCGTATTGCTTATATTAATGAAGATGCTTGTATCAAATGTGGTCGTTGTTTTGCTGCCTGTGAAGACACCTCGCATCAAGCAATATTAAAAACGGGCGATATTGATAATCGAAAATATACTGTTATTGAAGACGAATGCGTTGGTTGCAATTTATGTGAAATTACTTGCCCAGAGCCTAACGCCATCGTCATGAAAGATATTGATACGGGTGAACCTCACTTAAGTTGGCTGAATCATCCCGCGAATCCATTTAAGGAAACGCTATAAAATAATGATATAGCTAACAGTAAAACAGTAAAACAGTAAAACAGTAAAACAGTGAAGCAGTTATACAATAAACCAAGGAAAGAGCATGGAAAATGAAAGCAATAAAAATGAGAATTCCAGTTCAACCATTGTACAAGTAGGTGAGTTTGTTGAGCTAAATGTTCAAAGTGATGTTCGCAATAGTTCCTTATACAATGAAGATATTGCGCCAACTAAAATAAGTCAGCGAACATGGCATAAAGGTAATGTTGCTGCTTTATGGATTGGTATGGCTATTTGTGTGCCAACATATACGTTAGGAGGCGTATTAACCGCTTACTTTGGCTTATCGGTGATGGAAGCTTTATTTACCATTTTAGTTGCCAATATAATTGTATTAATACCATTAACTTTAAACGCTTTTGCGGGGACAAAATATGGTATTCCTTTTCCTATTTTATTGCGTAGTTCATTTGGTCTTTACGGCTCAAATATTCCCTGTTTAATTCGCGCGATTGTCGCCTGTGGTTGGTTTGGTATTCAAACCTTATTTGGCGGCATTGCTTGTCACTTATTACTCTCTGAAATTTTCAGTAGTTGGGCCGCCCTCGGAAGTGTTGGTGAAGTCTACGGATTCTTTATTTTTTTAGCGTTAAATATTTATGTCGTTATAAAAGGTGCTAATGCTATCAAGCAATTAGAAAACTGGTCAGCACCTATTTTATTAGCTGTGGGCATTGGTTTGATGCTGTGGGCTTTCCCGCAAATAAACTTAACAGAAATATTGGCAACTAAAGCGAATAGACCTGAAACTGATAGTGCTACGCCTTATTTAATGGCTGGTATTACCGCAATGGTTGGCTTTTGGGCAACATTAAGTTTGAATATTCCTGACTTTAGCCGCTTTGTTAAATCGCAAAAAGATCAAATTACTGGGCAAATATTAGGTTTACCATTAACCATGTTTTTCTTTGCTGCTTTGGGCGTAGTGTTAACCGCAGCATCAACTAATTTAGTGGGGGAAAGTATTTCAGATCCTATTAATTTAATTGGGAAAATAGACAATCCTGCCATAGTAGTGATCGCGATGATACTGATTATTATTGCGACCTTATCTACCAATAGTGCTGCTAATATAGTTTCGCCTACCAATGACTTTCAAAATGTGGCACCTAAGCTTATTAATGAAAAACGAGGTGTATTATTAACGGGTTTTATTGGCGTGTTAATGATGAGTTGGGAGTTATTAAAAAAAATGCATTGGTTAGAGTCAGATGTCAGCGTTGAAGCTTTATATTCAAATTGGCTATTAGGCTATTCAAGTCTGCTTGGCCCAATTGCGGGAATTATGATTGTTGATTATTTTGTCATTAATAAACAGCAGCTTGATTTAATTTCTCTATATAAAAAAGACGGTATTTATAGCAACGTTAACTATCATGGTTTAATTGCTTTTTTAATTCCAGTGGCATTGACCATTTTTTCATTAAGCACAGGAAAGTTACATTGGTTTTACGATTATGGTTGGTTTACAGGGTCGTTGTTTGGTGCATTAATTTACTATATTTTAAAGTCAAAAAGAGGCTAGAACATGAAAAATTTAAGAATAAATAAAGACCGTCTTTGGCAGAGTTTAATGGAAATGGCTAAAATTGGTGCTACAGAAAAAGGTGGCTGTAAGCGTTTAGCGGCAACGGCATTAGATGGGCAGGCTCGTGATCTATTTGTTAAATGGTGTAAAGACGAAGGTTGCACTATTGCTATTGATAAAATGGGTAATATTTTTGCGCGCCGAGAAGGTAGTAATAATGATTTACCAGCCATTGTAACAGGCAGTCATTTAGATACCCAACCCACAGGTGGTAAGTTTGATGGTGTTTTTGGTGTACTTGCAGGTTTAGAGGTTTTAAGAACCTTAAATGACAACAATGTTCAAACTAATGCACCTTTTGAGTTTACTGTTTGGACTAATGAAGAAGGCTCTCGCTTTCAACCTGCAATGCAAGGCTCTGGTGTTTATGTTGGTCGTTTTGATTTAGAGGCTGAATTAAATAAAACCGATGTTGATGGCTTAGTCTTACGCGATGAATTGGCTAAAATTGGCTATTTAGGTGATGAAGAGCCGGGTAGTCGTAATATTGGTGCTTTTTTTGAAACGCATATTGAACAAGGGCCAATATTAGAAGATGAAGATAAAGCTATTGGCGTAGTACGTTTAGGGCAAGGGATCCGTTGGTATGATATTACGGTTACCGGAAGAGAATCTCACGCGGGTTCTACACCCATGCACTTACGTTATGATGCTTTGTTAGCAGCAAGTAATATTGTTACTGAAATTAATAATATTGCTCATAATAATCCGCCTAATGGCTTAGGAACCGTAGGATTTATGGAAGTGTATCCTAATTCTCGCAATACCATTCCAGGCAGTGTTAAATTCAGTGCAGATTTACGCAATCCTGATCCTGATGTACTTGTAAAAATGGATAAAGAACTGCAAGGTTACTGTCAGCAATTAGCCGAAAAACATAATCTTGATATTGAAGTTGATCACTTTTGGTATTTTGCCCCTGTAAAATTTAGCGCTTCTGATAACGTTAAAATAGCGGCAGAAAAGTTAGGGTATAGTTACATGGATATTTTTGCAGGTGCTGGTCATGATGCTTGCTACATGGCAGATATTGTTCCATCGGGCATGGTCTTTACGCCTTGTAAAGATGGTATTAGTCATGCTGAAATTGAAGACACCACCGCAGAGCAATGTGAAGCTGGTTGTAATGTGTTGATGCATGCCATGTTAGAAGCGTCAAACAATATGACTATTAAAAATTAAGTTTAAAAGCGACTTTTATTATTAATAATCAATAAATTAAAGTTAAAATCTGTTGGCTTATGTATTGGCGCACAAATGTTAGTAACTGTTTGTGCACTAATGCAGAGTCAAGCAGGTTACTGAAATTATTACATATCAATTTGTTAAAAAAAAAGGGTACGGGTGATATACCCTTTCTGAATTTACTTAACCCTTATTTCATTTGCGACGTTCGCAAAATATCCCTCTAAGAGTTTATTAATTCTCGATTATTTGACTATGGCAGATCTGCCATCCAAAAAAACAAAGCCGTTAAGCGTTTATCGCGTTTTTCTCGCCCAAAATAACGCGTAGCGCTGTGCACCATATTGGCTTTATAAAGTAGCAAACGATTGAATTTGTTTTCAACATAACAATCTTCATGCCATGCTTCTGCTGGCAAACGTTGCACATTAAGCGCATCTCGCAAATTATTATACGGATCGGTCACCATGTTACCGCCAATGGCACCATTAGGATAACGCAAACGATAAAAGGAGGTGCCAGCTTCTTTTAGAGGCTCAGGGTTTAAATAAATAACGGCAGCTAAACGCGTTAATATGCGGCTATCGGTATGCGGTATAGCGCTCGATTCATGTTCACCAACTAACTGTGCAACATTAGAATCAAGCATAACGCCTGGTGAGGTTTCGGGTAACCATAATTTAGTGGCACCGGTAAGTGATTTTACGTGATTTTCTAATTCTATTAATTCAGTTTTCTTGAGCGCTTTATTGGTGCGCATGCCTGGCCATTTTTCAGAGGTGTAAGGTAGACCTTTTTTCCATCTTTTAGCATTAAAACAACGATTAGACACTTCACGAGCATTGGGTAAATAATCATCTACAACCCAGTAATTTTTGCCTAACTCAGGTGCTTCGTAGTGAAGTAAGGGGGCACCAGGTAATATCTCAGAAAGCTCGTTCTCTGGCTCAGGTAATTTATTCATGAATCATCCAAGGTTAAAATCGAAAATAAACATTAACGTTACTTTAACAAAATAGCAAAAAAATAAGTTTAATTGATATACTTTTTTGATCATTATTGTTGCTCTTTTTTTACATATTTATTAGGGCGCTTTTATTATTTCTGTTTATCTATGGCTTTTGAATACGTATGCATAAGCCATGCAGGCTTTGAATACGTATGCACAATGTATTACTTACTTGATTTGCACTTTATATTAGAGCTACCTGCAATTAAACCGTAATGTTTATTTGCTAATAACTAAAAAACTACATAATTAGACTAATTATTAAAAACAGGCGACTCGGGGGAGAAAATTATGATTAATTTTAAGCCAAGTAAAATGACACTAGCATTGCTTTCAAGCGGTTTGATTGCAGCAAGCGTTTCATCATTTGCGGCAGATGCTGTAGATGCTAAAGCAAAAAACAAAAAAGCAGATGAAAAACAAATTGAAGTAATTGAAGTGGTTGGTTTTCGTAAAAGTGTTGTTGAATCAATTAATACTAAACGTTACTCATCAAATGTAGTTGAAGCGATTTCTGCAGAAGATATTGGTAAATTACCAGATTCCTCAATTGCTGAATCTATTGCACGTTTACCTGGTTTAACTTCACAACGCTTAGATGGTCGCTCAAGTCGTGTAAGTATTCGTGGTTTTGGCGAAAATGAAAGTGGTACTACTTTTAATGGCCGTGAACAAGTTTCAATCAGTGATAACCGTGGCGTAGAATTTGATTTATATCCGTCAGAAATCATGAGCGGTGTAACCGTTTATAAAACGCCTAATGCTAGCCTTGAAGGGGAAGGTATTGCTGGTGTAATTGATATGCAAACAATTAAACCATTGTTGCAAGACGGTCAAGTTATTCAATTTAATGGTCAATTTGAAAAAACTAGTTTTAAAAAATTAAACCCAGATGGCGACAACAAAGGTTTTCGAGGTACTTTCTCTTACCTTGACCAATTTGCTGATGACACGATTGGTGTTGCTTTTGCTTATTCTAAGATGGTTTCACCAAACCAAGAAAAACGTTGGAATGCATGGGGTTACCCAGAGTTCGATGTTGATGGTAAAACATTCTCAGTTTTAGGTGGTGCAAAACCATTTGTTCGTTCTTCTACCTTAAATCGTGATTCAACGATGTTAGTTATTGAAGCTGCGCCAAATCAAGATTTAAAAATGACCTTTGATGCACTTTACGTAAACTTTTTAGATGAAAAACGTTTACGCGGTATTGAGGTTCCATTTGCGTGGGGTCAAGGTAGTTTAACTGCCAATAGTGTTGACGATGCTTCAGGTTTTGTTACCAGTGCAACTACTGAAGGGCAACGTGTTGTTGTTCGTAATGATTTTGAAAAACGTGATGCCAACTTAACCTCATTAGGTTTTAACACTAAATGGGTTGCCAGTGATAAATGGTCAGTAGATTTTGACCTTAGTTATTCAAAAGTTAAACGTGAAATTTGGAGTTTAGAAAGCTATTCAGGTACTGGTCGTGGCAACGATAATGGTTTAGCAGATACCATTGGTTATCAGTTTAACAATGGTAATACCGGTGCAACTTTCTCACACGATCTTGATTATAGTGACTACAACTTAATTCAATTAGGTGGTCCATTAACATGGGGTTGGAGTGGCGCGCTCAATGATAAGTTTGGTATTACTGGTACGCCTTTAGAAAATAGTGCACAAGATGGCTTTATTAATGCTCCGCAAATTGATGATGAATTAAAAGCCTTAAAATTTGCCGCAACTCAAGAAATTGATACTGATATCTTTACCGACATTACTTATGGTGTGTCTTACCGTGAACGCGATAAGCAAAAGAAATCTGAAGGTTATTTCATGACCTTAAATGCGTTTCCTGGGATGTTAGAAGTACCCGATCAATATCGTGAAGGCACCGTGTCATTAGACTTTATTGGTATGGGCGATATGATTGCTTACAATCCAATGGCATTAATTAACGACGGTTATTACGACCTAACACGTGAAAGCTTAACTAACTCAACGCATGCAACAAAATCTTGGACAGTAAACGAAAAAATTACTGCAGCATTTATCCAAGGTGAAATTAGTACTGAAATTTCGGGTATGCCGTTATCGGGTAATGTTGGTCTGCGTTATGTTCGTACTGAACAATCTTCACAAGGCTCGGCAATTAATACTATTGATGGTTTAGTGGTAACTGAACCAACAGATATAAGCCATAGCTTTTCAAACGTATTACCAAGCTTAAACTTATCGTTAAAAGTTGATGACACGCAAACCGTACGTTTTGGCGCAGCAAAAACTATTTCTCGTGCTCGTATGGATGAAATGAATTCATCGGTGAGTGCAAGTTATAATCAAACCCCAGATGAAAATGGTAATAACTGGAGTGTAAGTGGCGGTAATCCATCTTTAGAGCCTAAAGAATCGACTGGTTTTGATCTTTCATATGAAAATTACTTTAGCGATGAAGGTTACTTTTCAGCAGCATTTTTCTATAAAGATTTAAATAACTGGATTTTTGACGGCCATTATCAAGTTGATTTAGCGGGTGTTGCCGATCCTGCTACAGGCGAAGTACCTGCAAATCCACAAGCTTCGGGTAACGGTAAAGTGAACGGCGGTGGCGGTAAACTTTGGGGCTATGAGTTATCTGTAACGGTACCGTTTAAAATATTTAGTGAAAGCTTAGATGGCTTAGGTATTATTGCTAGCTATACTGGTTTAAAAACGAGTATTAAAGATCAAAACGATAATGACTATAGATTACCGGGTTTATCAGACAGCATTCAAAGCTTAACGGTTTATTATGAAAAAAATGGCTTCCAAGCACGTACAAGTATGCGCAAACGTGAAGACTTTAAAGGTGATGTTTACGGTTTAGGTTTTTCAACCAACCAAGTTGATATTTTAGGCGAAACTATTTGGGATGCTCAAATTGGTTACGACTTTGGTGAAGCGGGCGTTGAAAGCTTGAAAGGATTATCTATTTTCTTACAAGCACAAAACTTAACAAAAGAACCATTTACCTCTTTACAAGGCGACAATCCATTACAAGTACGTGATTACCAAGATTATGGTAGTACTTATTTGTTAGGCTTTAGCTACAAGCTTTAATATTTAAAGTGAAATAGTTATAAAATAAAGCCCTTGGAGTAAAATATTTCAAGGGCTTTTTAGTATTTATGGTTTTGTGTTTTTTTTGGATTATAAAAACATATAACTATAAGTATTCAAGGTGAGAATAAAAAATGAATCATGCAAAAATTAAAAATCTTGTTATTGTTGGGGGTGGTACCGCTGGCTGGCTCACCGCTTCATTACTTGCAAAAGTATTAGGTAAGGTAATTAATATTACGTTAGTTGAGTCCGACAAAATTGGCACTATTGGTGTCGGCGAAGCAACCATACCGCCTATTGTTAACTTTAACAGTGCTATTGGGTTAGATGAAAAAGCCTTTTTAAAAGCGACTAAAGCCACAATGAAGCTTGGCATTCAATTTGAAAACTGGGGCAAAAAAGGCGATAGCTATATGCATGCTTTTGGTGGTGTGGGGAAAAATTTTCCTTTTTGTGATTTTCATCATTTTTGGTTAAAAAGCCAACAACATGGAAATACGGCAGACTTCTGGCAATACTCTTTGAATTATCAAGCAGCTAAACATAATAAATTTGCCAAATTAAATCAAATTCCTGGCACTAATTTACCCGGGATCACCTACGCCTATCATTTTGACGCGGGTCTTTATGCCAAACATTTACGAACATCATGTGAGCAGCAAGGTGTTAATCGCATAGAGGGGACTGTTGAACATATTCAAGTGGCTAAAGATAGTGGTTTTATTCAAAGTTTACAGCTTGATAATGGCGCCTGCATAGAAGGCGATTTATTTATTGATTGTACTGGCCTTGCCGCTTTATTAATTGAAAAAACCTTAAGTACCGGATTTGAAGATTGGTCACATTGGCTACCTTGTGACCGTGCTATGGCGGTGCCAAGTGAGTTAGTTAAACCTATTATTCCTTATACGCGATCAATTGCTCATGAGAATGGTTGGCAATGGCGTATACCATTACAACACCGCACGGGTAATGGCTTGGTTTATTCTAGCAAACACTTAAGTGATGATGATGCAAAATCGTTGTTGTTAGCGAATTTAGATGGAAAACCGTTAGATGAGCCACGTATTATTTCATTTAAAACAGGGCGTCGACGTAAGCAATGGAATAAGAATGTAATCGCCATCGGGCTATCAAGCGGATTTTTTGAACCGCTCGAATCAACAAATATTCACTTAATTCAAAGTGGCGTTACGCGTTTAATTAAATTTTTTCCTCATCAGGGGATCAAAAAGGAAGAAGTGGCTGAATTTAATAGCCAATCAAAAATCGAATCGGAACAAATGCGTGATTTTATCATTTTGCATTATAAGCAAACGCAACGTGATGACAGTGAATTTTGGCGGGCTTGCCAGCGCATGGACATTCCTGACAGTTTACATAAAAAAATGTCATTATTTGCCCAATCAGCAAAAGTTTTTCGTGAACAAGATGAATTATTTACCGAAATTGCTTGGCAACAAGTAATGATAGGGCAAGGATTAATGCCAAAAGATTATCATCCCTTTGTAAATTCATTATCTGAAGAACAACTAAATGATTTAATGGCAAGTTTAAAAACACTAATAGATAAAACTATTGAAAAAATGCCATTACATGATGATTTTATCAATTTACTAGAGCACTAATTATTTTATGAAGTATTTTACTTTACCTCAAACAAAAATTAATTTATCACGCTTAATTTATGGGTGCATGCGTATTGCTGGTGATAATTCGCCTGCCGATAGAGCCAAAGGAAAATTGGCTTTACGGGCAGCACTTGATGAGGGCTATAGCCATTTTGATCATGCCGATATTTATGGTGGAGGCGAATGTGAAAGCCTTTTTGGTGAAATGTTAGTAGAAAATGCATCATTACGTGATAATTTAATCATTACTTCAAAAGCTGGTATTCGCCGTGCGGGTGATCCTGAAAATAATTTTACACAACGCTATGATTTTTCAAAACAATATATCCTCAACAGTGTAGAAGGTTCATTAAAAAGGCTTAACGTTGATTATCTCGATATGTTTTTGTTGCATCGACCTGATTATTTAATGAATGCTAATGAAGTTGCTGAAGCCTTTTCTCAGTTAAAAGCCAGTGGTAAAGTAAAGCACTTTGGGGTGAGTAATTTTAAACCATCGCAGTTAAGTTTATTACAGAGCGTATGTGATATGCCGTTATTGGTTAATCAAGTAGAGATAAATATTCATAATATTGACGCGCTTGAAAACGGCACGCTTGACCAATGCCAACAGTTAGGCATTACGCCTATTGCTTGGTGTCCGTTAGGAGGCGTGGTTTATCCTGCTTGGGGAAATACCTTTTCAAAGGAAGATGAACAGCGTATCAATACAGAAATTGTGCAGCAAGCAGAAAAATATAAAGTAGAAACTTGGCAATTAATATTAGCGTGGTTATTAAAACACCCCGCGAAAATTTGCCCTATTATTGGTTCAACAACACCTGAGCGTATTGTTGCCGCTAAACAAGCGTTGGCAATAAACTATAGTCGTGAAGATTGGTATCGGTTGCTTGAAGCGAGAAATGGTAAAGCAGTACCTTAAAATTAAGGAGTTAACTGTATAATGAATCGCACCCATAAATATATTTATGGGTGCGATTCATTCACTAAAGTAGGAATAATACGTTTATCTTTATGCAAAAGTATTAATATTATTCCCAGATGCTCCTACCGGAGCGTTTGATACTGTAGCGGCAGCTTGCACTGCGTCATCACTGTCACCATCACCATCAGGTTTTGTTCCTTCATTAACTTGTTCACTTTTGTTTAGAGATGACGCTGTTAAAGACGCCAAAGAGCTCGAAGCAGAAGATACGTTCATAATATAAACCTCTAATCAATGTCTAATAGAAAAATAAGTATTATTCTTCTTACTCTGAGTTTATCGGTAAATAAAATATTTTCTATAAGAGTGATTAAATATAACTATAGGTTTTATCGGTATATATATTTAAGGTTAACTTAAGGTTTCTATGCTTTGTATGTGTTTAATGGCGCTAGTTAATCTGATCTCAGTTATTAAAAAAATTTCTATTTTATTGTTTTGTTTGAATTTATTGTCGATTCTTTGGTGTTGTGCACTATTGATGTGAGCTGTTCAGAGCTGTTACTAGTTTGAATATCGTGTGTCAGTAATTTAGTGGTTTTACATACAATGCGATGACCTGCCACATAGGCGTTATAACCCAGTGTGCAAAATACACAAGGGAGTAATTTAAATTCAGGTTTGTTCATTGTTTAAATCCTCGATCGGTCTATTAAGTTTATTAAATTAATACCTAAAAAGTAAGGGGATGACCCGCTTGACAAGATAGACCGTTGGAAGTGCTTTTTTAGTTCAGCAAAGACTTAAAAACTAATTGTGTTCATATTAAAGAATACAATATGAAATAATTGTTGGCCTATTGTACACCAATATATATCTGAAAATTTCTAGCTACTTCATCTGTTGAACTCATAAAATCTTATCTGAATACGTATGCAATATATTGTTGCTAAGCATGTAACAGCGTAACTTTGATTAGATTCTGACCTGCGTCAGGATAACGTAAATAGTATGGTATAAGTTTGATTGTGACTTGAACTTTTTTGATATGAATTCACCTACTAAGAGTTCGTCATGCTGTACTTGTTTCAGTACTTATTAACGTGTAAAAAAATTAAAATAAAAGCGAGCAAAAAATGTTAGTGATGCAACGAAATCTTTCAAAATTTTTTTATATTCTGTTAAGTCTTCCGGCAACAGCAATGGGCTTTGCATTGTCGGTACAAATTTCGGCATTAAGTTGGATTTTAACCACCCAATATGGACTTGATATTCACCAAGTTGGTTTAGTTTGGGCAGCAGGACCTATAGCGGGTATTTTAGGTCAAGTTATTGTCGGTATTATCAGTGATAACGTATGGCTGTGGAATGGCAGACGTAAACCTTTTATTATAGTGGGCGGTACGCTGGCGGCAATGATGTTATTGGCGTTACCGAATATTGGTGTAGTGTCTACAACATTAGGTATGTCGGGATTGTTAGGCGTTGCCATAACCGTTGCGTTAACGTTAGATTTATCGATTAACTTAGGTTTTAATCCTACTCGCGCTATTATTGCTGATGTAACGCCTGAAGGGGAAGAACGCACCAAAGGTTATACTTGGATGCAAACTATTTCAGGTTCATTTGGTGTACTTGCTTATGGTATTGGTGCCTATTGGGGCAATTATGTGTTGATTTATTTTGGTGCTGTGCTGGTTTTATTTTTATCTATTTTACCGCCATTTTTTATTCAAGAGCCTCGTTATTTAGCAAGCGCTGAAAATCAACAGAAAAACACATCGCCCTCAGTGTCCTTTACTGAGGTAATGGTAAATATTAAACCACTATGGGGATTTATTGCCTACGATGTTTATGCTATGGCATTACAGCTTTCAGGAATGAAAACTGAACATTATTGGGCTGAGATTATTGCGAGTATCATTACTTTATTTTTTGTTTTGCAAACGTTACTAACCAAAGAAGTGGGTGTAGATAAAAAAAATACAGGTTTAATTGGTTTTAGAAAGGTACTCGCTGCACATTCTTTTAGCTGGATTGGTGTGCAAACCATGTTTGTATTTATTTTCGCCTTTTTACAAGATAAATCACCCAATGTAAGTAATGACGATTTAGGCAAAATTATCGCTACCAGTTTTTTGATTTTAAGTGCAGTTTCAGCAGTATTACCCGCATTAGTTTTAGAGCCATTAGCTAAGCGTATTGGTCGAGTAAAAACGCATACCTATTGTTTAGCAACTATGGCGGTTGGCTATGGCCTAGTCGTTATCTATGGCGCAGATACACAAGTGTTGTATTTGTTAATGGCATTACTTGGTATTGGTTGGTCGGCAATTATTAGTTTGCCGTTTGCTATCATGTCAGAAAAAGTTGAACAATCGCGGATGGGGCTTTATATGGGCTTGTTTAATTTGTCGGTGGTTTTACCGCAGTTGTTGGTGAGTTTAGGAATAGGCTTGTTTATTAATAAAGTAGCAGACAAAAGCTTAATCTTTGAGGTGAGCGCAGTTTCATTAGCTATTTCTGCTATTGCTTGGATTATGGTTAAGGAAAATAAAACGCCAGATAAAGGTTAAAAAATCCTTTAAACGTTTTTAGCTTAATGCGTCAGAATATCATTTATCAATGATATTCTGAATACAGTTTTAAATGATATCTAACGCTTCACTGAGTTTTTTTACACCAATCACTTCCATGCCTTCAATAACATGCTTAGGTGCATTCGCAAGAGGGACTATTGCGCGTTTAAAACCATGTTTGGCAGCTTCATTTATTCGCTCTTGTCCACTAGGAACTGGACGGATTTCTCCAGATAAGCCAACTTCACCAAAAACCACTAAGTCTTGAGGTAATGATTTATCACGAAAACTAGAAACAAGCGCTAATAATAAGGCTAAATCAATACTGGTTTCGGTGACTTTAACGCCACCAACGACATTAACAAACACGTCTTGATCGTTCATTTGTAAACCACCATGACGATGTAATATCGCTAATAGCATGGATAAACGATTTTGTTCTGCACCAACGGCAACGCGGCGTGGGTTACCTAAAGCAGAATGATCCACTAAAGCTTGAATTTCAACAAGTAAAGGGCGGGTTCCTTCCCATAATACCATGACAATGCTACCAGGAGTTTGTTCTTGCGAGCGACTTAAAAATATTGCTGAAGGATTCGAGACTTCTTTCAATCCTTTTCCTGTCATCGCAAAAACGCCAAGCTCGTTTACTGCACCAAAACGATTTTTGTTACCACGCAAGGTTCTAAAGCGTGAATCGGTGCTTCCTTCAAGCATTATTGAACAATCAATACAATGCTCTAATACTTTAGGACCAGCCAAAGATCCATCTTTAGTTACATGGCCAACAATAAGCATGGCAACATGGTTTTGTTTAGCAAAGCGGGTTAAATATGCAGCGGTTTCTCTTACTTGAGAAACACTTCCCGGAGCTGATTGTATATCGCTAAGATGCATAACCTGAATAGAATCAATCACCATAATTCTAGGTTTTTCTTTGTTAGCAATATTACAAATATTTTCAACACTGGTTTCAGAAAGCATTTTTAATTTGTTTGTTGCCAAACCTAAACGTTTTGCTCGCATGGCCACTTGTTGCAATGATTCTTCGCCTGTTACATAAAGTGCTTCCATTGAATCAGCTAGTGTACACATAGTTTGTAATAATAACGTGCTTTTGCCTGCGCCAGGTTCACCACCAATTAAAATAGCGCTTCCAGGTACAATACCACCGCCTAATACCCGATCAAATTCGGTAAAACCAGAAGTAAAACGTGGTAAATCTGTCAAATCTATCGCATCTAAGGTTTGTACTTTTGCTTCAATTTGTCCTGCGAAACCTGAAAAATTATCATGACGCATCGGCGTTTTTGCTTGTCTGAACTCTGAAATAGTATTCCAAGCATGACATTCTTTACATTGGCCTAACCAACGTGAGTATTCTGCACCGCAGTCAGTGCATACATAGGCTGTTTTTATTTTTGCCATAAGTAACCTTTAAGGGCATAATTATTGCTTAATTTAAAATTCTAAATAGAATCAAAAAAAAATTGCGAAAATTAAGTATTTGTTAATAAAATGAGAATTCTATTTGCTATGATAGCCCAATTAAGCGTATTAATTTATTGTAAACATTAAAAGTTGTTATGAGTACAGATTTTTCCAAATATCAATCAATAATCGAACAGTTACGAGGCGACGCAGGCTCAACTAATTTTGAGGCTAAGTTTACATCGCTAACACAAAATCTCACCAAAAAAGATCAATTTTTATTGAAAATGGAGGTGAAACGCTTGGCTGCCCCGTGTACACGTTTAGTTGATTTACGAGGATTAGTGAATGGTGAATGTCGTTTGTATGAGCATGGCGAACGTAGTCATTATTTAGATGAAACAGCGATAAAAATATTTGAAGAAAATGTCGCTTATTATGGCAGTTATACTTTTGGTGTTTATGAAGCGGTAACAAATACCGAAAATAATTTTCGGGTTATTTATCAAAAAGAAAAATCAAATATTAAGCCGGTAGAAGTTAAAGCTAAAGTCAGCTCTGATATTGTTGAAAAAAACCAATATCCAGCGAAATTATATTCCAGTGAAAAATATTTTGATCGTCGTGAAGAGCGCATGAATTATGCGGTAAATGTGAATGTTATTGTAAATAATAAAACTTTTGAGGCGGTTACTTCAGATATCAGTGTTCATGGTTGTAAATTACGACTTACGGGTAAGGAACAGCTACATTTAGATCAAATCATTCAAATTCGTTTTACTGGCTTAGAAGTGGATTTTCAATTTGGCGCTCAGAACACCTTTGATTATTGTGTTTGTAATATATCAATAATTGATAATATTCAATTTGTAGGTGTATGTTCACTCGACAGTAGTGAAGCAAATTTTACGAGTTTTTATCAGTTTTTACATGGTTATATTCAAGGTAATAAACGCCGTTATAAAATTAATTTAGATAATACTATTGCGGCATTACATGCCCGAACTTTTGAGCATTATGCTTTACCTAAAAGTAATGAATTAGTCGTTTTTATCGAACAACAGCAACATAAACTAGCCCCTCGATATGTAATGACTTGTGCCAATAATCATTATTTACATCAATATTGGCATGATGAAGAATGTCACTCAACCTTACATTTTTTGCTCAATGAAAAACGTCTAGAACGACTAGAAAAAGCAACAAAATTAAATCAGTCATTATTGGTGTATTGTTTTATTCATCAAAACAATGGTAAGTATTATTTTTATAGTGCTGATGAATATGAATTAAAAGAAGATAAAGAGTCTATGTCGCAGTTTTTAGGCTTTGCGGCAGCTAAAGAAAGCTTTTGTATTCTCAATTTATCTTTAAATAAAGTGTACTCACAACTTTCAAACTCGCCATATTTGTTAGCAGACAGTCCTACGGTTAAAGACCACTATATCAATTTGCCACCAACAGAAAGTGTTATTAGCGCCATTGATAATTTGCCCTTTTTTATTACTATTAATGAAGTTTCTAGTGATGGTATTCGTCGTGATTATCAGCAATTAGACTGCGAAGTACGTGATATTGCTAAATTAAAACAGTTTGGTCACCGTAAAACCAAAGTAGTTAATAACATCGAAGAAATAGAGATTAACTATTCTAACCAGCGTCAAGAAGTTCGCTTTATTTATAACACGCCAGTGGTTATTACTAAAAGTGGTGTAACTTGGTCAGGGAATTTAAAAGACTTTTCTGTTTCAGGGTTGAAAATTGAATTAGACAAGGCCGCAGTACTCAGTAAAGGAGAAATTGTTTATTTAAATTTGCCTGTTTTGCAAAAAATGACTTCTAAGTTTGTTTTACAAAAACTACCTTATGAAATTGTGCGCACTAATATGCAAAAAACGATAGTGAGTGTTCGTGCTGTAGTTGAGAACCATCAACATATTGGTAGGACATTTTTTAAATTTTTAATTGATAAAAATAAAGATAAGCTCACCTTAGATGATTATGATTTAATTTTACCTGGCTTACCAAAAGCGTTACGAAATTTATACGCACATAGCATTGTTACCCCCTCGTTACTTGTTCAAACCAGTGGTAGTCGCTATAAAGTGGAAAGTATACTTTGTGGACAGAAGCAATCAGCCTTATTTGAAGTGATGAAGCAAATTAGTGATCGTGACAATTATTATAATTTATATCCATTATTACATAATACTTCAGTATTAAACGGTTTAGATAGTTCACTTAAAAAAATGAATAGCAAAGATGCGCCGTTAATTGATGTGATATATGTGTCAGTTAAAGGCACCAAAGAGTCGATTGAAAATAAAGTGTTCAGTAAACGAGAAAATGATTTTGAATCAAGCGCAGCAAAAAAAATATTTATTAAACGTGCATTAAAATATGGTGATTTTTTCTGTATCCAGTTGTGTCTTTCTCGCACTAAAGAAGCTGATATGGCTTATTTGAGCCCTGAATTAACTTATATTAGTAGTTATGCTATTCACCGAGCTAAACAATTAGAGCAAGAAATTTGGAGTGTTGCTGGGGTTATCCAACTTTTTGATATTACTAACGAGGCGATGATGCGCTATAAATTATTATAGCGCCGAACATTAATTATTTTATTAAATATTATTTTAGCCAATGTATCAGTAAATCTAACCCCGCAAAATGAATACAGGTGTCGGCTTGAGCCAGTACCATTGGCTTAGCATGAAAAGCAACGCCGAGTTGGGCTTGAGACATCATTAATAAGTCGTTAGCACCATCACCCATCGCTACAGTTTGCAGTTTACTTATTTTATATTTATTACTTAAGAGGTTAATACTATTTGCTTTCGCTTGAGCATCAACCACGTCGCCTAAAACTTTACCCGTTAATTTTCCATCAATAACTTCCAGAGTATTAGCAAAAATATCATCTAAGCCCAATTGTGTTTTTAAATGTTCAGCAAAGTAGGTAAATCCACCTGAAGCAATAGCGATACGCCAATTATGTTGTTTTAGTGTCTCTATAAGTGTTGTTAAACCAGGCATTAGTGGTATGTTTTTTAAAACATCAATAAGTATTTGTTCTGGAGCATTCGCTAAGGTTGCAACACGTTGGTGTAAGCTTTGTGCGAAATCGAGTTTACCTTGCATGGCCAGCTCAGTTACTTCGGCTACTTGTTCACCAACACCTGCTAATGCGGCTATTTCATCAATACACTCTATTTGTATAGTGGTTGAATCCATGTCCATCACCAATAAGCCGCTTTCGTTTAATAAAGGCGCATCTTTAATTAATATTGCTTCAATCTTATTTTGTTGGGCAAACTCAGCTAAATCTTTTCTTGCTAAACGCATGTCTTCTAATTTATCTTCTGCAACGGCAAAACGATAACTTTGCTGATTATTCCTATCGTTAACTGCGTTAATAGCACGCAGAGTTAAATGGCAACTAGCGCATAACGATTTGAGCTGAGCGAGGGTAATATCTGCGAGTACCACTAATTCTAAGGAGGTATTATCAACGTTATTTTTTTCGGCAAAAGTAGTTAATATTTGCTCGGCAATAAATGCTTGATCTAATTGCTGTAATGGCGATGTTAAAGTTGAGGTTGAAGCTGACACATTTTATCCTGTTGCATTAAAAGGTAATTTAAATATTAATTGACAGATATGGATGATAAATATTTAAAATTCTGTCAATAATCACTATAGTGTAGTTATTAATCTATTAATTAATTGTAGTTTTATGGTGCAAACCGAGCAGCCTTTATACCCTAAATTATCGTCGATTTATAATAAAATAATGCAATTAGCTATAGCGATTGTGTTGATTATTGTTGTCATGAACTTATGGGTAACTAGCGATTTAAAATATAACCAAGTAATTCAAGAGCATGTTAGTCGTATTGGCAATGATTATACGGCCAATATAGCTAAAACTATTAATATGATGCTCACTGAAAGGCGTACAAAAGCTAATAGAAAATTATTAAAAAAATATATTCAATCGTTAAGTTCTTCAGATTTTATAAAAGATGCTCGTTTATACGACCAAAATGGGCAACTACTACTTTCTGTAGTGAATACGCGCAGTATTAATGAACTCTTTGGTGTAAGTCGAAATAAAATAGATCACAGTGATGAATTTTTGCCTTTTGTTGAAGAATTACGCGACAACAATAATAAAGTACGCGCCTATTTTAGTTTAACCATTAAAAAATCATTTTTAACCGCCGCTATAAATGCTAATAATGCCGATAAACGCCAACTTGAACGTTTGATGTTTATTATGGCTGGTGTTATAGGATTTTTATTAACGCGCGGTTTAAATCGATTTAGTCGGCAAGGTTATCGTCTTAAACGAGCCTGAAAATTCCATCAACATTTAACTCTATTTGTTCAGCGACTTGTTCGGCAGATTCACATCGTATGTTCACTAATGCATTAAATACATTAACAATCCGTAATGGGCTATTAGGTTCTCCTTGAAACCCATTTAACGGCATTGCTGGCGCATCGGTTTCTAATACCAAACTACTTAATGGTAAACGTTTAATTGCATTAATGGTTTTTTTTGCTCTTGGATAGGTAATGGTGCCACCAATGCCCAGTTTATAGCCTAAATCAATATAGTGTGTTGCTTGCTGATAACTCCCTGAAAAAGCATGAATAACTCCTGTTTTATTTAAACAGTGTTGTTTTAGTAGCGGTAAAATATGTTGATGAGAGCGGCGGTGATGAACAATAATGGGCAAATTTTCTTGTTTTGCTAACGCAAGTTGATAATCAAAAAAATGCAGTTGTTTTGCTAAGTTGTCATGTTGCTCTGCAATTTTGCCATCAATACCTGCTTCACCTATGGCAATAATATCGGTTTTATTTTTTTTTACTGCTGCAGTTAATTCGGTTAAATGATCCTTATTTAAATCATTTAAGAACCAAGGGTGAATGCCTAAAGCACCATATAAACGTATAGAAGTAGTGCTTTGCTGAGACAATCTTAGCACTTTTTGCCAATTATTAGGGGCGATGCTGGGAATAATACAACGATGAATACCCGTTGCTGCGCATTGATTTAATAACGTTTTAAAGTTTAAGGAAAACTCGTCGAAGTCTAAATGACAATGGCTATCGGTAAATTTCATTGTGATTAATGTTATAGCGTATTTTCATCTTCAAAATTAGGTAGGATCCCTGAACGACTATGCTCAAAAATAAGCGAAGTTTCTACTGTGGTAACTTCATCACGTGAGGTTATTGCTTCAAAAACAAAATTTCTTAAGTGCTCGCTATCACGTAATGACATGTGAATAAAGTAATCGTAATTACCTCCCATGTGATACATCGTTAAAATTTCTGGAAGTTTTAATAAATCATCACGAAGTTGGTTTACTACTTCTTTATTATAGGGTTGTAGACGAATAGCAGCAATAGCTTCAATATTACCACCAACCGTTTTTAAGTTAACATCGATAAAAGCATTTTTAATTACACCACTATTTTTTAAACGTTTTACCCGTTCTAAGCAGGTTGATGGCGCAATGCCTATTTTTGCCGCAAGTTCTTTATTGGTAATATCTGCATTTTTATAAAGAATAGTTAATATGCGTAAATCAATGTCATCAAGTTTTTTCATAGTATTGGTAATTGTGTGTTTAAAATTGGATTGTTATTTAATACTATACCTAATTTAAGTAGATATTCTAGTAAGTTAGCAATTGTTTTTGAATTAATGTCGATTAATTACGTATTTATCGAATTAACTTCACTTTGAATTACATTTTAACAATAGCATTAAAGTGTTTTTACGTTAAAATAACTCACCATTGAAATTTAGCTTTTTATATGTCTTTTACATGTTACACACTGCGCACAACTACCAAGATTTAATTAGGTTATTTGATCAACAATTTTATCAACAGCATAATACCCGTTTGATTAAAGGTGGTGATGAGCCTTTATATGCTCCAGCTAATGACAAATGTAAGCACCATCAAATTATTTTTGCGCATGGTTATTATGCGAGTGCCTTGCATGAAATCGCTCATTGGTGTTTGGCAGGTAAGGCTCGCAGATTACTTGAAGATTTTGGCTATTGGTATCAACCTGATGGACGTAACGAGCAACAGCAAAAAGCTTTTGAACAAGTTGAAATAAAACCGCAAGCTATTGAATGGGCATTTTGTATTGCTGCGCAAAAAATCTTTAATGTTTCTGCCGATAATTTAAATGGTTTTGAAGCAGATACAAAAAGCTTTAAAAAAGCCGTTTATCAACAAGTACTTGTTTATATAGAGCAAGGATTTCCCGCGCAAGCGCAACAGTTTATTCGCAGTTTAGCCAAGTATTATCACACTCCATTTCCTTTAACTAAAGAGCAATTTGTTTTATGAATGCTATTTCATTACCAAGTAAATTTAAACTGGGTTTTATTATCAATCCTATTGCAGGACTTGGTGGTAGCGTCGCTTTAAAAGGTAGTGATGGAGAAGGAATTACCGAGCAAGCTCTCGCCTTAGGAGCAACGGCAAAAGCAAATAGCAGAGCAGAGCAAGCGTTAGCGCTTTTAGTACCTTACAAAAAAGACATTGTTATTTATACCGTAAGCGGTGAAATGGGTGAAAATTGTGCCCGAAATCTCGGTTTCTCAGTAGACGTTGTTTATTGTAGTAAAAGCGATAAAACTACCGCAATTGATACCGAAAATGCGGTACAAGCATTAAAAAACACAGGAATTGATATCTTGCTCTTCGCCGGTGGTGATGGTACGGCGCGTAATATTTGTGCCACTGTTGGCGCTATTTCAGGCACTGGTTTAGAAAGTAGTTTAGACAATGGTTCAGGTGATGGTTTAGCAAATAGTTTCCCCGTATTAGGTATTCCCGCTGGTTGTAAAATTCATTCAGGCGTTTATGCCATTACGCCCAAAGCCGCAGGTCGTGTTATCGAACTTATGTTAACTAAACAATTAGTGAGCTTAACTGAAGCTGATGTCATGGATATTGACGAGAGTTTATTCCGCCAAGGTGTGGTAAAAGCAAAACGCTACGGTGAAATGCAAATTCCAAGTGAGCTTCGCTATATTCAAGCGGTTAAATCGGGCGGTAAAGAACTAGACGAATTAGTACTGCAAGATATTGCTGCTGATATTATCGAACGTATGGACGATGATCTTTTTATTATTGGCTCAGGTTCAACGACAGCTTTTTTAATGGAAGAATTATCGCTTGAAAATACTTTGTTGGGTGTAGATGTTGTTTACCAACATCAATTATCAGAAAACGATTTAACTGAAGCGCAGTTGTGGCAATTAATACAAACATATAAAAAGAAAAATGTAATGGTGAAATTAGTGATCACCTTAATCGGAGGACAAGGGCATATTTTTGGCCGAGGTAATCAGCAATTAAGCCCTCGAGTGATCCGTGAAATTATTGCTCAACAAGGAGGTAAAGAAAATATACTTATTATCGCCACTAAAACAAAACTGGCTGCACTCAATGCAAGGCCACTGATTGCTGATACGGGAGATAGTGAATTAGATCAACAACTGTGCGGTTATTTTGCCATTACCACCGGTTATAAAGACCAAGTGCTATATCAAGTAAGCTCGCCAGAATAAGTTATGGTATGAATTAATAAAAATAGCTTAATCAATAAAAGTCAAAGATCCTGACCTTCGTCAGGATGACGAGAACGAAAAAATTTTGTCATACAGAACTCGTTTCAGTAACTAATCTAAATAATAGCTTTAAGCAACATCTGTAAAAAAATAGGAAATTATAAAAAATGGCTCAAAAAACCTTAACCGATTTATATCATTATTTTGATGGACTATTTGATCAAGATGCGAGTCAAGATACGTTATTTGCGAGTAGTTATGTTCGTGGTTTTATTGCCGTGGAAGCTGTGGCTTTTGGTGATGATAGTCAGATATTAACAACAACGCTTTATCAACAAGTGTTAGCAAAAATGAATGTCGCTAAAACTGAATTATCGCCACAAGATCGCGCAATTGTTGAGAATTTCTATCTAGAGCTTAACGCTTTTTTCTCCGAAAATAATTAAACTTCGATAAAACAATGCGAACTCGCTGATACGCGAGTTAGCATTGTTAGCATTGTTCAGTTAGGTAGATTAAAATTGATAACTGACACTAAAGTCGACCGTTCTTGGAAGGATATAACGACCATTTGACGATAACGAATCGCGAGGATCGCCTTCTGTTAAGGCATTTTTATCAGTTAAATTACTTACCGATAATTGCATTTGTACAGCGTCAGAAATATTTAAGATCACCCCTAAATCAATCTTCTCATAACCTTTTTCAGTAAAATAAGCGTTGTGAACATCAACAACACTTAGTTATGAAAATTAAATAAATACCTGTGCGAATGCTTCTTTTAGTAGCGTTATTTTATTCAGTTCTCGTGGTGATTTTTTATTTACTAGTGATAAATGGAATTGATAGGTTAATTTGCTCGGTTGAATAAGTCGAAATTCACCGCGATTTAACTCACGCTGAATGGTACTTTGTGGTAAATAGCCTATATATCGCCCTGAAAGTATCATCGCTTTGCGAGTATCAAACTGATAAGCTTTTGCCGCTAAATTTAATTTTTTAAGCTGTTCACGACCATCACTGTCAATATCAATACCGGGATGAATTGCTGGCGCGGTTGCTAATAATTGTTCGTCAATCTCGCCATCTAAACGGTCGAAAAAAGCATGATTTTTACTACAGCATAAAAAAATCGGTTCGCTGTAAATGGGTTGATATTCAAGCCCTTCTATTTTTTGATAACCCGGTAATAAGCCGACATGCGCTTTATCTTTAAGTAATTGTCGTTCAATATTTTTAATTGAATCTACGTCTAATACTAAGTGTAAATTAGGGGAGTTGTCGTGAATAACTTGAATGATCTCGGCAAGTTTTTGCTGTTTAATGTGATCGAGTTGATCGGCAGACAAAATCACTAATTCTCCACTTAGTTCAGTGCCTAGAGAACTGACTAATAAAGAAAAGTCGTTTAATGATTCAAATAAGTTATTTGCCGCATGATAAACCGATTGACCATCTTCGGTTAACGCAAAACCACCACGACCACGACTACAAAGTTTTAGCTGCATCCGCTGTTCTAAATTCGACATATGAATACTAATGGTTGAACGAGAAATACCTAACTCTGTTTCTGCTGCCGAAAAACCGCAGTTTTCTACTACCGCTTTAAAAATACGCAATAGCCGTAAATCATATTCAGCAACAGGTTTTGGAATAATCGATGTTCTTTGCAAAAGTTTTACCTACATCAAACTTTGGTTTTATACTTTGGTATTTAACCTGAGTTTAAATTGATATTCAATAGTGGTTATCAATTTATCCATGCTTTTATCAAATATTTTGAAGCATTCTTTATTAAAATTTGAGGCATCTCATGAACAAGCTTAACGATAGCGAATTAGTTAAACGTTTTTCCTACATTAATGGTAGTTGGCATTCAAGCACAACTCAATTTGAAGTCATTAACCCTGCAACCGGAGAATTACTGGTTGAAGTTGCGAATGCGGGCGTTGATGAAACAAAATTAGCGGTTAAAGCGGCTAAAGATGCGCTGAAAATGTGGTCAGCAAAATCTGCTAATGAACGCGCTACCTTGATGCGCAATTGGTTTAATTTAATGATCGCACATCAAGAGGATTTAGGCCGTATTTTAACCTTAGAGCAAGGTAAGCCTTTAGCTGAAGCAAAAGGCGAAATAGCCTACGGTGCGGCATTTATAGAATGGTTTGCTGAAGAAGGTAAACGCGTTTATGGCGATACTATTCCTGCGCCATCGGGTGATAAACGAATTGTTGTGATCAAGCAACCCATTGGTGTGGTTGCCTCAATTACTCCGTGGAATTTTCCTAATGCAATGTTGGCGCGTAAAGCAGCCGCTGCATTAGCTGCTGGTTGTACGTTTGTTGGTCGTCCTGCAAGTCAAACACCATTATCTGCATTGGCAATGGCTGAATTGGCAGAACGTGCAGGTATTCCTGCTGGCGTATTTAATATTGTTGTCGGTGAAGACGCGCGTGGTATAGGGAAAGTCTTAACAGAGCATCCTGATATTGCTAAATTTACTTTTACCGGTTCTACAGGCGTAGGAAAAACACTAATCAGTCAATGTGCTAGTACGGTTAAAAAAGTGTCGATGGAATTAGGTGGTAACGCGCCTTTTATCGTGTTTGATGATGCAGATATTGATGCCGCGGTACAAGGTGCTATTGCCTCTAAATATCGTAATGCTGGACAAACCTGTGTGTGTACCAATCGCATTTTTGTACAGCAAAATATTTTGGAAAAATTTACTGAAAAATTCACACAAGCCGTTACTAATTTAACTATTGGTAATGGTTTGAATGAGGGTATTAATATTGGTCCGATGATTTCAAAAACAGCAGTTACCGATGTCCATAAATTAGTGACTGACTCAATTGCCGCTGGCGCAACGTTACGTTTAGGTGGTGAAGTTGATGCTGCAGGCGATAATTTTTACCAACCAACAATTTTAACTAATGTTACCAATAATATGCCAGTTGCAGAGAACGAAATATTTGGTCCAGTATCGCCTATTATTGCGTTTACCGATGAAGACCAAGTGTTAGCCATGGCCAATGCGACTGAATACGGTTTAGCCGCTTATTTTTATTCGCGCGATATCGGCCGAATTTGGCGTGTAGCGGAAGGATTAGAATACGGTATGGTTGGTATTAACGAAGGTATTATCTCAAATGCAGCGGCGCCGTTTGGTGGTGTGAAGCAATCGGGTAATGGTCGTGAAGGCTCTAAATATGGTTTAGATGATTATTTAGAGATCAAATATTTATGTATGGGCGGTTTATCTAAGTAACGTTTAAGAAAGGGATTTCGCTTAGGTTCAAGGGCTGCAAGGTCGGCCGTTAACGCCACGCTAGATAATATTTTGATGGTTAAAACAGCAGGTACTAATCGTCGTCAGTATGACGGAATACGCAGATATACTGATCGGTTTTGCTGCTTATCGTCATCCTGAATTTATTTCAGGATCTGTTTAAAAAGAAAAGATGAAGACCATCGTCAGTATGACGAAACATATTCATCAAATACTTATTGTCATCCTGAATTTATTTCAGGATCTGTTTGAGAATAAAAGAATTAGGTGATTAATATGAATAACGAACAATTACAGCAACGCAAAGTAAACGCAATCGCCCGAGGCCAAGGTAATGTGTATCCGGTTTATGTAGAGCGCGCTGAAAATTCAGAAATTTGGGATGTTGAAGGTAAACGTTTTATCGATTTTGGTACCGGCATTGCGGTTTGTAATACGGGTCACAGTCATCCAAAAATAATTGCTGCAGCGAAAGCGCAACTGGATAAATTTAGTCATACTTGCGTGATGGTTAACCCTTATGAAGTGGCGGTTGAATTGGCGGAAAAGCTTACTGCAGCGGCACCGGGCACTAGCGAGAAAAAATCGATATTTGTTTCAACAGGCGCTGAAGCGGTTGAAAACTGTGTAAAAATAGCGCGCGCACATACCGGACGTCGTGGCGTTATCGCCTTTAACGGTGGTTTTCATGGTCGTACTAATTTAACCATGGCACTGACAGGTAAAATTACCCCTTATAAAAATACTTTTGGTCCTTTTCCTAGTGATATTTTTCACGCGCCTTTTCCTATTGAGTGCCATGATATTTCAGTTAAGGCGTCATTAAACGCGTTAGAAAACTTATTTAAAGTTGATATTGCGCCCAGTGATGTTGCTGCGATTATTGTCGAACCGGTGCAAGGTGAGGGTGGTTTTTATCAAGCACCTAATGAATTTTTACAAGCATTACGCAATATTTGTGATCAGCATGGTATTGTATTAATTGCTGATGAAATTCAAACTGGTTTTGGCCGTACCGGAAAAATGTTTAACTTTGAATATTCAGGCGTTGAAGCTGATTTAATGACCATGGCAAAAGGTATTGCTGGTGGCTTTGTTTTATCGGCTGTGGTTGGTAAAAGTGAGATCATGGATGCACCATTGCCCGGTGGCTTAGGTGGCACATATGGAGGATCTCCCGTGGCTTGTGCTGCGGCACTTGCGGTACTTGAAGTGATTGCAGAAGAAAACTTGATCGAGCGTGCTAATCAACTCGGCGCGTTATTCAATGAGCGTTTGTCGGCACTGCAAACAGAATATCCAAAACATATTTTAGAAGTGCGTAATACTGGTGCGATGATCGCCATGGAATTGGTTAATGAAGGTGATGCAAACCAACCTAACACAGCGCTTACGCAAGCGATTATTGCTAACGCGGCTAAATATGGTTTGGTGTTATTGGCCTGTGGATTTTACGGAAATGTGATCCGGTTTTTACCTGCGTTAACCATGAGTGATGATATTGCCAATGAAGGTTTAGATGCTTTTATCAAGTTGTTTGCTGAGGTTGCGCAATAATAACGCGCGAGTTTTAATACCCGCACGTAACGGGATTAAAACCCAATCAAAAACGCTTAGCTGTTTCACTTAGCCTGTTAGGATATGAATATTCCCTATCAAGATATAATGTTCTTGGCAGGCTAAGTTTTTTTATGCAATTAATTTATACGGGTAGTTTGTGCTGCACGATATCTTTAATAACAAACCGATTAGGCGCTAAGTTATACAGCATTTGGTAACTTACAGGATAAGGTAAGCCACATAAATCAGCCGTTATAATATCGGCTAAAAGTGGCGCAGAGCACAATCCTCTTGCGCCTAAACCACTTAAAATATATAAATTGTCTAAACAAGGTGCAGGTGTGTGCACAGTAAAGTTTTTATCTTTAGCTAAATGTGCATACGCCGTTTTATGTTGTTCCGTATCTGGCATTGCGCCAACCATCGGAAAATGATCAGGGCTTGCACAACGTAACCGCGCTTTCGCGCTGATCACATCACTAAGTTGCCACTGAGTAACTTTAGGTAAGCACTGTTCAAGCATAGTTAAATTATAAATATCTTCTTCAGTTTTAGCTGATGTATCCGTTGTGCCGCGCTCAAAAGACGCGCCAATACATTGCTGATTATGATGAACAGGGGTTAAATAACCTTTATGACAAATAACCGTGGCCAATTTTTCAGTATGATTGTTCGGTTTCATTGATGATACCTGACCACGAATGGCGACCAATGATGATTGTTGTAGCACATTTAAAGTGAGCGCTTCTGCACCGCCACATAATAATAATACCTTAGCTGAGATCTCACCTTTGTTAGTGCTTAGTAACCAAGTTTTTTCTTTGTTATTATCTTGGTTAGTTTCTTTTTTCTGACTCAGGCTTTGACGAATAGATTCAACCTTCACATTACAGCGTATTCTTAATTTTCCTGTTTGCTGTGCGGCACTAAAAACTTGCTGAACGCATTCTTGAGGTGCTATCCAACCAGCTTCGGGATAAAACAAACCGCCATCGTTTAAAGCTAATTTGGCACGCTCACTCGCGCCTTTTTTATCTACACTGTGAACTAACTCATCAGGCCATAAATGTAATTGTTCAAATTTTTGTTGAAACGTTTTTAATTTATCATTAAAGGCTAAATCGAGCAGTCCGCACCAATCGTGGCTAAATTCAAATCCTTGGGTATTGATATCTTGATAAAAGCTTTTAGCCCGCCAGAATGCTTGTTGATAAAAATGGCTAATGTCATCGGGATATTGATGAATTAGGGGAAATAACGCACCAATAGCATTACTAGAAGCGCCTTGTGCAATTTCACTATCTTTACAATACACCACAACTTTCACACCTTGCTTGGTTAACGCATAGGCGGCACAAGCGGCAGCAATACCACCGCCTATAATGGTAACTTGTTGGGGTTTAATGCGGTTAGGTCTTTGCTGATAACCTTTGCCAAAAGGAGCTGTTTGAAAAGTGCCGACTAAAATTTCTCGTTTTTTGCCGTGGTTTAGCTTTTTTTGTAAGCGAAAACCCACCTCGCTTAAACCGCGTCGAACAAAACCCGCAACGGTAAAAGTAGCAAGGGTTGCTTGCGGCTTTGATAATCGAGCTATTTGTACAAATAACTCGTTACTCCACATTGCAGGATTTTTTTCCGGTGAAAAGCCATCTAAATACCAAATATCAACCAAGGGATAATTTGGACAGCCCAACATAGGTGGCACAGGTGCTGGAAATAATTTAGCCAAGGCTTGACTAGCATCATCAATAATAAGTTTAAGGGTGACATGTCCATCAAAAAAGCTTAACTGACATTCACCGCTAGGCTGCTGTGGATATTGTTCAGTCAATAAAGTTATATAGGGTATCAATTCAGGAAAAAGCGTTAAAGATTGCTGTAATTGCGACTTTGTTAACGGATATTTTTCAACGCTAATAAACTCGATATTTGCCAAGCTGTGAGGAGCAATGTGATCCGCTTTTGCTGCTTGTATGCGTTTTTGTTCCAGTAAATGATAAGTACACAGCGTTAATAAAAAATTAAGACCAGTACCAAATCCTGTTTCAGCAATGGTTAACTTAGTTTGACCTTTTGTTTGTTTAACGTTAAGTAATCTTTCTTTGAGTTGATTACCCTCAATAAACACTTGCTGACTTTGCTTAAAACCGCTTTCTCTATCAAAATAAACATCATCAAATTTTTGTGAATAAGGTGTACCTTGTTCTGTAAAAATAAGTGAATTTTTATTATTTGAGAGCTTAGCCATGCTTTTCCTGTTTATTCGCGTTAAAATGTGTTGCTTATTGAAAAATTTAAGACACTAAATTTTGATTTACATCATAGTGTTGGCAAAAACAGCGTACAAGTGTACACTGAACAGACCACTAAGGGAGCGAAAGTTGTTATTATACCGCTCGAAATTTTTAAATTATATAATGGTTAACTAAATGAAACGTGTAGTGATCACCGGTCTCGGTATTGTATCAAGCATCGGCAATAACGCTGATGAAGTATTATCTTCTTTAAAAGCTGGAAAATCTGGCATTACCTATGCTGAAAGTTTTGCTGAAATGGGCTTGCGTAGCCAAGTTTGGGGTAAACCTACCATAGATACTAAAGCGAATATTGATCGTAAAGCATACCGCTTTATGGGCGATGCTGCTGGCTATGCTTATATCGCGATGCAACAAGCAATCGATGATGCTAAATTAACCGACGAGCAAGTTTCAAACTTTCGTACGGGTTTGGTTGCGGGTAGCGGTGGTGCCTCGTCATTAAATGTGGTTAATTCAGCAGATACTTTGCGTGAAAAAGGTATTAAGCGTGTTGGTCCTTATGCGGTACCAAAAACGATGTCGAGCACATGTTCGGCTTGTTTAGCGACCCCTTTTAAAATTTTAGGTAATAATTATTCAATTAGCTCTGCTTGTGCAACGAGTGCGCATTGTATTGGTCATGCAGCAGAATTAATTCAACTTGGTAAGCAAGATATCGTTTTTGCTGGCGGTGGTGAAGAAGTTGATTGGTCGTTAGCAATGATGTTTGATGGCATGGGTGCCTTATCGTCTAAATATAACGATACTCCTGAAAAAGCCTCACGCAGCTATGATGCAGATCGTGACGGTTTTGTTATCTCTGGCGGTGGCGGTATGGTTGTCGTTGAAGAATTAGAGCATGCGCTAGCGCGTGGTGCACATATTTATGCTGAAATAGTGGGTTACGGCGCAACGTCAGACGGTTACGATATGGTAGCGCCAAGTGGTGAAGGTGCAGTACGCTGCATGCAACAAGCCATGCAAGGTGTTGAAGGTAAGGTAGATTACTTAAACACCCATGGTACTTCTACGCCAGTAGGTGACGTAAAAGAATTAGGTGCAATTCAAGAATTATTTGGTAATGATTCACCTGCGATCAGCGCCACTAAAGCAATGACAGGTCATGCGCTAGGTGCTGCTGGCGTTCACGAAGCGATTTATTCATTATTAATGATGGAGCATAACTTTATTGCCCCTTCAATTAACATTGATACACTAGATGAAAAAGCTGAAGGCTTAGACATTGTTACTGAAAAACGTGATGCAGAGCTTAACTTAGTTATGTCAAATAGCTTTGGTTTTGGCGGTACAAACGCGACTTTGGTCATGCAAAAATATAAATAGTTCTAAATTGTCATCTTGACGCAGGTCAGGATCTCATCAGCGTATAAGTTCTAAATAAATGCGCTTGTATAAAATCCCGAAATATCACTCAATAAACGAGCTGGTTTTCGGGATTTATTATGGCTAAAATTAGATTTTTTAGTCGCGGAAATTGCCAAGTGGAGCCTGTTGTGCATAAAAAACAGAAATAAAACTATAGGCCGTGTATAAATGCCGATAAAGATATTATGAACTCGGTACTCAGGTTTGAGCATAATATTATGATTAGGAATAACTGAATATCTAATTCATGTTTCGAGTAAAAGTTATTTCCAAATGATGTCGAGAATTACTTATATGTGTTTTTACTTTTGAATATTTATTGCTTAAAGCAAGGTGAATATTTTTAAGGAGTCATATTATAGGATCAATGTTATTCTGTCGAAACTCTAACAAAAATATACTTAAATTAGCATTATTAATTTGATCAGGAAGAAATACATTTGGAAAAATTGAAATGGGGTAGAATATGGCTAACTTGTGACTGATATTTAATATTAGAAATAACATTATTTTTAATATTAAAATACAACACCAATTAATAATTGGTGTTGATTTTTTCGTATATATAATTAGGTTATTTACAAATTAACAACCTTGAGACCGCTCTCTTAGACCTTGTTCGCAAATACTTTGAGTATTACTTTGGAGACATCCATCATACCAATATTCGGCATCTGCTTGACACTGGGATCTTTCATCATTTGATGAAGTACCAGCCCATTGATCAAAGTCAAAATTCCAGTCAGAACCACATTCAGATGGATCTGTATCACAACTTGCATGAGCTTTATTAAGATTCCAACTCCACCCAATTGATAGTTTATTAGCAACGGTATCATAATCATTATCATTTTCTATATCAGATAAGTTAGCGCTTAAATTAGTAGATAGAAAAAATACCAGTGTAAAAATTTTTATTATTATTGCAGAAAGTTTCATATTTATCCTTAAAGATTAATTAAATAACAGTTGTTCAATTTTGATTAAAAATTGGATTGCTATTTTACATTCATATATTACAGCACCATTTGCTGAAGTTCTTTTTTTGTACATATTTGTTTCGTGAAGTCGTGTTGAACCAACTCCTTTGAGGAAGATTGGTTCTGCTTCATTAATTATCGGATTTTCGATAATTAATTGTATCAACTCACTATTTAATCTTAACATTAGTAAAGGTGATGTTGCAAATGCGTTAATGTAAAATTTAAAATATTCAATTTTAATTGTACTTATATTCTTTGTACTCCAAGCAAATATTTCTCCCCAATACTCTTTTGCTAACTGCTTCTTTTCTGGCTTTAACGATATTTCTAGCGCTCCTTTGTATTTGGCTAAAGAGCCATTAACTAACCTATACAATGATGGATTTAATAAAAATTTAGTGTCGGTGATTAGTCTATCCCACAGCAACCTAGCCATTCTTCCATTACCATCTAAATAAGGGTGAATTAGTGAAAACTGAGTATATGCATGGTACGCCCGAACTAAAGGGGAAATTTCCTTATTGTTAATGAATTTAACTAGGTCGTTTATTAAATAAGGTAAGCTTGTATGGATCGGTGGTATAAATTGGTATTCTTTTTGGTTTTTCGCTACGTAATTTTGCTTGTTACGTAGTTTCCCACCAATTTTTGTATTTCCTATTAAGATCGCATGAGCAGTGTTTATATTTTCTTTGGTAATATATGATTTGGTTTTTAGATATTTAAGGGCTGTTACATAATTTGTAAAACTAATAACAAGAGATTTACCCTCTTTATCATCAAAATCATTGATTGCCTTATTTAAAAATAGCCTTTTAATAGAAACGCGTCTCGATTCGGTCAGTGAGTTTCCTCCAGACAAATATCTAGATGATATAAACTGCAAAATATAAAATAAAGTCTTCGGAATTTGAGGCAATTTAGTTGATAATAAATCGTCACTTAAAATTGCGTGGACATCTTCTATTTTTTTTAGTTTTGCTGGAATTTGTTCTTTAATTTTACCTAAATATTCTTTCATTAATTCATTGTCTAAATAATTTAAAGCCAACTTTATAGTAAATCTTAACCAAGTCAATAAATCGGATATACTTTTGATAAAAGTAAAATAATTGAAAAAACATTACGTGATAAAATTCTATTTAAATCCCCTCAACGTTCGTTATACTTTAATTTACCTCATTTTTAATGTTGACTATTATACTGATAGTGCATATTTAAAGTGTTCAAAAATGTAGTTTATTGTCAAAAAATCAAACATTTTTTTGGATAGTTTTACTTAATTAAGATATAACTTTAATGGTGATAAATATATGATTTACCTTATTAATTATATTATATAAACTCTTATCGAAATTGTTTTTATTTGCTATTATTCGACTTTAAAAGTTAAAAAACCAAATTTATATGATCAAAACAACACAGCTCAACCGTGTGTATGGAACGGGTGATAACCAAGTTCACGCGCTTAAAAACATCAATTTAACCATTAATGAAAATGAATTTGTTGCCATTATGGGGGCTTCTGGTTCTGGTAAATCTACATTAATGAGTATTTTAGGTTGCTTAGACACGCCTACTTCAGGCGACTATTTGTTATCAGAGCAATCAATAAAGTGTGTTGATGATGAAAGCTTGTCAATCATTCGTAATCAAAAAATTGGCTTTATCTTCCAAACTTTTCATTTATTACCGCGTTTAACGGCCTTGCAAAATGTTATTTTACCGTTGCGATTTAGCGATATTAGCAGTGAAAAAGCGCAACAGCGTGGTATGGAAATGTTAGATAAAGTTGGCTTAGCCAACCGAGCAACTCATAAACCAAACGAAATGTCAGGCGGACAACGTCAGCGAGTTGCTATTGCTCGAGCATTAGTAAATAAACCGCAAGTAATTTTTGCTGATGAACCAACCGGTAATTTAGACAGCAAAACATCTTATGAAATTATGCAATTACTTACCCAATTACATCAACAAGGTCAAACCATTGTTATGGTCACTCATGAACAAGATATTGCAGAATTTGCTGATCGAATTATTAAAATGAAAGACGGTATTATTATTGAAGATGTAAAATTTAATAATAAGGCAAGTACTAAAAATAACGTTAGCAATAGCGAGTATATATTGGCGGTTAACCATGATTAATAAATCACTTGTATACCGATTCATTATTATTAGCACCTTTATTTTTGCACTAAGTATTTCGCAAAATTCATTTGCTCAAAGTTCTCCCACCATAAATTTAAATGAGATTTTATTATTAACTGGTACGGTGAAGGCACAAGAAAATCAAACGTTTTATGCTCCTAAAACTGATAATTGGCGTGTTGAATTGAAATGGATGCCACCTGAAGGAAAAATTATAAAAAAAGGTGAACTGGCGGTTGTTTTTGACAGTGGTTCAATTGAAAGCAATATTGAACAAGCCGAAATTAGTTTAATTGCTGCAGAAGAAGAATTACAACGTTTAATTAAAAAAGGTCAACAGGCGGTACTTGAAGCAAAATTTGCCGTTAATAGAGCCAAACTGTTATTAAAAAGAGCAAAAATAGAAGCGAATATTCCTAAAGAAATGATCATTGAATATGATTATCAAAAATTTCAAGTGGAATATGAAAAAGCGGTAGTCGCGTTAGTTAAAGCGCAAGACATTTACAAACAAGCTCAGTTATCTGATAACGTTTCGATAACTAAGCAAAAATTAACGATAAAACAATATCAAAATTCGTTAACTTATAATAAAGATAAGCTAAGTAAAATGGCACTTTACGCCAAACGAACCGGTCCAATTTTATTTGCAAATCATCCATGGAGTGGGACTAAAATGTATGTTGGGATGACTGTGCAAGCCTCATGGAAAATAGCAGAAATCCCCTCATTATCTGATCTCTATATTGAAACTTGGGTACATGAAATTGATTATGATAAAGTGAAAAATACTGCACAAGCACAACTTTCATTTGATGCTTTCCCTAATCAAAAATTTACCGCGAACTTAACAAGTGTAGCTACTCAACCTGAAGAGAGAAAAAGTTGGGGCAATGACGTTTATTATAAAGCAACGTATCATTTTAATGAGACAAGTTCTCTTAAGTTATTACCAGGAATGAGCGCATTATTAACCTTACAAAGTGGCAAAAATAGTGTAGTAGAAAAACAGGGAGAGTTAAGTGAATAAAATTTTAGTTGTCTTATTACAGATTTTTACTTTGTTAGCATTACAAGCTTGTCAGTCAGAAAATAGTGTGACGGTAAAATTGGAATCAGTAAACGTAACCATCTCAGCTAGTGGCGAGTTAGAGTCTAAACAACGTGCATTTTTAGGGCCTCCAACTATCCCTAGAATGTGGCAACATCAAATTAAATATATGTTACCTGAAAATAGCCAAGCTAAAAAAGGGCAGCTGGTAGTCTCGTTTGACGATAAAAAGGTACAAGAACGTTTGCGTGACAATATGGGTAAACAAGCACAAGCGCAAAAAGAACTTGAAAACAAAAAGCGTCAAGAAGCTGCGGAAGAACAAAAACTTGTTTTAGCTTTGGCTGAAAAGAAAATGGAATTTGAAAAGGCTCAACGTAAAGCAAAAATTGTCGATAATTCAAGTTCTAAAGTTGAACAGCAAAAAGCACAAATAGACTTTACTATTGCTGAAAATGATTTAACGCTAGCGACCAAAACTTTGCAGTTTCATCGCGATAATATGCAGGTAAATATAAAACGGGCACAAGCGAAATTGGATCGTCTAACCAGTAAGGTTAATGCACTTAATGGCTATATAAATCGTTTAAAAGTAAAAGCATCGATGGATGGATTAGTGATTTATAAAAGTGATTGGAATGGTGAAAAGCCTTCTATTGGTGGCAATGTGCAAATGGGGCAGTCGGTTATAGAACTTGCAGTAATCGAGCAGATGCAAGTAAAAGCGCAAATCGAGGAACCCGATAGCGGAAATATTCGAATTGGTCAGACGGTTAATATTACCTTTGATAGTGCTAAAGACAAATTGTTTAAAGGAAAAATAGACAGTTTAGGTAAAGTTTTTCGAGAAAAATCATGGCAAGACAAACGTAAAGTTTTTGATGTAATTATTGCGCTAGATAATATCGATGCACAAGTAATGAGGCCTGGGATGACCGCACGTATTGAAGTGATTCAAAAAACGTTAACCAATGTCTTAACCTTACCGCAAAAGGCTGTTAAACAAATAAACAATCATGATTTTGTTGATGTTATTAAAACTTTCGGCAATGAAAATAAGCAAATTTTAGTTAGTAATGTAATTAATAATAAAGTTGTGATCACTAGCGGTTTGCAAGCTGGAGATAAAGTAGCCTTATGAAAACATTTTCTTTAATTTTATCTTTTTGCACGTTTTTTATTCTTTGCGCCTGTAGTGATGTTGAAAAACCTTTGCTGTACAAGGTCAGTGAGCAAAACTTCTCTATAGTTATTCCTGCTAAAGGTGAATTTTTTTCTGCTAAAGCCACCGTAATTAATACACCCGCAATTGGTGGTATGGGAAAAACCATTGCGTGGTTAGCACCTGAATATTCCTTCGTTAAAAAAGGACAAGTTATTGTCAAATTTGACGGTGAAGCGATGAGTGTTGCTAGCGAAAAGAAGCACAATGAACTATCAATGACCCAACAAGATTTTAATGAAAAAAATGGTGGTTTAGCACAACAGCAAAATGCGATTGATGAAGATATAAATTTAACAGATAAAGAAAAAAATTTTGCAGAGAAGTTTTCAATAAATGACATTCGTATTCGATCAAAATTGAAAATTTTAGAATCAATGCAAAACAGTGAATATTTAACAACAAAAGCTCAATATCTCGCATGGTCAAGCAGTAAATTTGCTAATCGAGCCGAAGGTGAACGCTCTCTTATTTTAATAAAGCAAAAACAATTGCAAAATAAACTTGATCAATTAAACAGTAATTTATCGCAACTTGAGATCAAAGCCCCTCATGATGGTTTATTAGTTTATGAAACAGTTGGACGGAACGAAAAACCAAGAGCAGGGCAAATGATGTGGCCCGGACGAAAAATAGCTCAGTTACCTGATGTTAGTCAAATGCAACTAAAATTGCAGGTTGCTGAAGCTGAAGCTTTAGGTTTATCGGCTAAGCAAAATGTAAATTTTCATTTAAATTCACAAGCAAATAAAACGTTTACCGGTACAGTAATAAGTGTGGCTCCTTTTCCTAAAAGTATAAGACGTGGTGATCCCTTAAAATATTTTGAGGTAATAGTTAAGCTGAAAAACCAGCAAGACTTGTTCTTACCAGGTAAAAAGGCAAATGCTGAAATAATAGTTGCGGCCAATCGAAAAGCCGTGATTATTCCACGGCAAAGTATTTTTACTGAGAATAATAAAACCTTTGTTTATGTCTATCAACAAGGGATATTTAAAAAAGTGGATGTGGTGCTAGGGGAAAGTAGTTTGAGCCATATAGAAATTATTAAGGGATTAAATGTTGGGCAAGAGATTTCACTTTATAATGAGGATAACATCTAATGAAATATTTTAATTTATTGCTCGATACTCTTAGTGAATTAGCACAACATAAATTAAGAACATTATTAACTTTATTAGGGATGATATTTGGTGTAGGTGCAGTTATTTCTATGCTAAATATTGGCGAAGGTGCAGAGCGTGAAGCCTTAAAAATGATCGATAATATGGGGTTACATAACCTCATTATTAACGCTAAAGAGTTTGACGAAAAAGAATTAAGGGAACAACGTAAACATTCAATGGGCTTAAGTATTTATGATGGCAAAATAGCGGTTGCAGCGATGCCATTTGTTACGGCTTTTAGTGCGCAAAAAGTTATAGAAACTTACAGTATTTTTAGCGCTGAAGGCAAAAGTAGCGGTGCAGCAGTTGGCGTTAGCTCTAACTTTTTTACGCTTTCTAAGTTTAATCTTGCCAATGGTCGGGTATTAAAACAAAGTGACGAACAAGCTTTTTCTCAAGTAGTTTTATTAGGAGCAGGTGCTGCCAAACAGCTGTTTCCATTAGGCAATGCTATTGGAAAAAATATTAAAATAAACAGCCAATGGTTTAATGTGGTTGGTGTATTGAAAGCGCCATTTTTAAAGAAAACTGAATTTCAAGGAATGAAGCTTGGCGGTGAGCAAAACCAAGTATTTATTCCGTTAACGACAGCTTTGCATAAATTTCCAGTAAAAAATCTTGCTAGCGAAATTACTAGCTTAAAATTACAAATAGATAAAAATGTTGATTCAATTGCCGCAGCCAAAGCAGTGAGCCACCTATTGCATCGTCGTCATAATCAAGTAGACGATTATACTATGGTCATTCCTGCTGCTCTTTTAGCGCAGCAAAAACAAACACAGCAAATTTTTAATATTGTTATGTCTTGCGTTGCTGGTATTTCACTACTCGTTGGCGGTATTGGTATTATGAATATTATGCTAGCAACTGTGTTAGAGCGTACGAAAGAAATTGGCTTGTTGCGTGCCGTCGGGGCTACACAAAAAGATATTCGAATTCAGTTTGTTGCTGAAAGTTTTACTATTTCGATTATGGGCGGTTTATTAGGGGTTATATTTGGTTTGTTTTTATCTGAATTAATCTCAATTTATTCACAATGGGCGGTTTCATGGTCTATCACTGCAATTATTTTATCCTTTAGTATTTGTGCTTTAGTTGGTTTGGTTTTTGGTGTGTATCCTGCCATAAAAGCTTCGAAGCTTGATCCAATAGAAGCACTACAAAGTGATTGATTTTATTAATGACAGTTTTAAAAGTTATAGTTAATAGAGTGATTTTCAATTAGGTTTTTTATAAAATGTATCAACTTAATTTACCCTGACTCTAGTCAGGAACTTAAATCACACGAAAAAAGTAACAATATAAATCCCGAAACTTCACTCTATCAAGAAGCTGAATTTCGGGATTTTTGTTATAACAATAAGAACGCATAAATTTATTTATAGTATTATATTAATCTTATAAACTAAGTGAACATTTCTACTTGTTAAAATAAATGCCTTGCTATTAATAGCTTTTTCTGTGTATAACGTAGATTAGTTAATTAATAAAATTGGTATTACAATTACATCAATTACATTATGTTACGAAAAATCCCTTGATTATTAAGATTAGACTCAGTTAAGGGTTACTTAAGGTTCTTTTTATATAGTGGTAGGTATGAATAGAATAAGCGTCACAACAACATTATTTAGCATTACTATTATTGTCATCTTACTATTCGGTTGGTTAGAAAGTGATGAGTATTGGTATACAGCTAAACACGGGCTTGGTTATTCCTTTGGTATAATTGGTTCAGTAATGATGTTGCTGCTTTTACTTTATCCCGCCCGTAAATATTGGAAACCTATGCGTAATGCTTTTAAAGTACACCATTGGTTTAGAATACATATGATTTTTGGGGTGCTTGGTCCCTCTTTTATTTTATTACATAGTAATTTTAATTTGGGCTCGTTAAATAGTAATATTGCTTTGTTTTCAATGTTACTTGTTGCTGGAAGTGGCCTGGTTGGCCGATATGTTTATCAAAAAATACATCGTGGTTTATACGGTGAGCAAATAGCCTTTTCTGACTTGAATGATGATTATCAATTAAGTAAAAAAAATTTTTCTACACATCAATTTTTAACAAACGATTATGCGATGGCACTCTCTAGCATCGAAGAGCAATTAATCCAACGCAAAGTCTCTTTGTTAACCAGTCTTTCTGCAAAACATAATGTTAAAAAAATTCAAAAGAATTCAATAAAATTACTTAAAAAAACGATACAAAGTGACCAAATAGTTGGCGAACAAGAGCAACTATTAATTAAAAATTTTAATGCATGGAATGCTGGTTTAATAAAGTTAAGAACAATGGCTAATTACGCCTTATATAATCGACTTTTCTCTCTTTGGCATGTTTTTCACTTGCCTCTTTTTTTTATGATGATAATTACCGCAATTGTTCATGTTGTGGTGGTTCATCAATATTAAGTGTGGTTTGGTTTTGATATGAAATATATTGTTATCACCTTATTTTATTTGATTACTATGTTGTCGAGTACAAGCGTAGTGGCACAATCGAATGATCTGAGTTTGAAGCAATTATTATTAATGCCAGGAAAGTTAGCTAATGCACATGCAAAAATAGAAAATCAATGCAACAAGTGCCATGCAAATTTTGATAAAACCAACCAATCGCCTTTATGTTTAGCATGCCATACTAAAATTAATCAAGATATTGTAAATAAAACCGGTTTTCATAATAGCCTTTCAAACAAAGAAAAACAGCAATGTCCATTATGTCACAGTGATCATAAAGGACGAGGTTTTGATATTACCAGTTTAGATCGAGATCATTTTGATCACAGTAAAACTGATTTTAAATTAGAAGGTATTCATCAACGGCTTAGTTGTGGCGATTGTCATAAACCCACAGCTAAGTTAGTGGATAAATCAGTAAATAAGTTAGTCAACACAACATTAGAAAAAAACGGTTTAACAGAAAAAGAAGGTGCATTTCATCTCACCTTAAAAACGGATACCTGTTTAACGTGTCATGCGGATCAACATAAGACCAAATTAGATACACAATGTACTAAATGCCATAACCAAACCAATTGGCGTGTTAATAATTTTGATCACAATAAAACAGATTTTGTATTAAAAGGAAAACACCAACAAGTCGCGTGTAAGTTATGCCATATAAACGATGTGTCGGTTAAAATTGGGACTCAATGTAGCAATTGTCATTTATCTAAAGACAAACATTTAGGAGTGTTTGGTAAAAAATGTTCAACATGCCATAGTGAAAAAACATGGAAAAATGATCATTATGATCATTTTAAAGAAACCAAATATCGTTTAGTTGGAAAACATAAAAATTTAGCGTGTGCAAGTTGTCATAAAACACCAATCGCTAAAATTAGAAAATCAAATAATACTAATAGTATCGCTAAAACCTGTAATAGTTGTCATAAAAGTGATGATATTCATGCGGGAAATAATGGTACTAACTGTCAAAAATGCCACAACAATAATTCGTGGAAAAAATCTACCTTTGATCATAATAAAGACACAAAATTTACATTGCAGGGTACGCATAAAAAATTACATTGTGATGCGTGTCATTTACCTAATACTTTAAAAAATGTTGATCATAAAAATGCTATTAAAGACGTCAGAGAATGTTACAGCTGTCATCAGTTAACTGACCCTCATAAAGGAAAACTTGGTAAAAAATGCCAAAGCTGCCACAAACAACAAACATGGCAAAAACAAGTCACCTTTAATCATGATTTTTCTCGTTTCCCTTTAACGGGCGGCCATAAACTTTTGGTGTGTCAGTCTTGTCATGAGTCTGCAGATTTTGAAATAAAAAGTATTAACTGTCGAAGTTGTCATCAAGGGGATGATATTCATGAAGGCACGCTTGGTAAAAAATGTGAACAGTGTCATAACACGGCAAGTTGGTCGACGTGGATGTTTGATCATCAAAGTGAAACTAAATTTTCACTTGAGGGCGCTCACCAAAATTTAACGTGTGATCTTTGTCATAAAAGTTCATTAGCTAAACCTCTTTTTCCACCTAAGTCTTGTGTAGATTGCCATCAAGGTGATGATGTTCATCAAGGTAGTTTTGGGCAAAATTGCCAAAGATGCCACAATACGGAGAGTTTTAATGATTTCTAATACTAAACTCGTACAACTAATGCGGAATATTCCATTACTTATTTCATTTGTTTTTTTGTTGTTTTTTAGTGGTAGTTTGTGTGCTGAAAAATTTGATCATCAAATGACTTCTTTTCCTTTAGAAGGGCAACATTTAACGTTAGATTGTCAAGATTGTCATATTAATGGACAATTTCAAGGTACGCCGACTGATTGTGAATTATGTCATAGCAATAGCGGTATTGTTGAAGCGTCAATAAAACCAAGTAACCATATCCAAAGTAGTAACCGTTGTGCCGATTGCCATGTAACCGCAAGTTGGAATGCTATTGTGCATTTTGAACATTTATCAACGTCAGGTACCTGTGCTAGTTGTCATAATGGTAATGTCGCTCAAGGTAAAAATGCCGCCCATATTCAAACGACAGAAAACTGTCAATCGTGCCATAATGATAATAATTGGCAAACAGTATTTACAGTGGATCACCTTGAGGTGATGGGCTCTTGCTCAAGTTGTCATAATGGCAATCAAGCAGCAGGCAAACCAGAAACGCATTTTCCAACCACACAAGAATGTGATCAGTGTCACATGTCTACGGCATGGGTTCCTGCAACCTTCGATCATGTAAATTTAACCTTACCTTGTAGCTCTTGTCATAATGGTAGCAGTGCCACGGGCAAAAATCCTCAGCATATATTATCGACTGAAAGTTGTGAATCGTGCCATAACACTATTGGTTGGACACCTGTAACGATGGTGGATCACCTTAACGTGCTTGGCACTTGCGCAAGTTGCCACAATGGTAGTGTCGCTTTAGGTAAGAATACTCAACATATTTTAACAACCAACAATTGTGAAAGCTGCCATGCAACCGAATCGTGGGCACCAGTAATAAAAATTGATCATGATAATGTGCTGGGTTCGTGTGCCACTTGTCATGATGGCAATACTGCCACCGGTAAAACGGTTGATCATTTTGCAACTAATTTAGAATGTAACGCTTGCCATTTAACCACTGCATGGACTCCTGCAACGTTCGATCACAGTGATACTGTTTCAAATTGTGGTAGTTGTCACAATGGTAATGATGCTACGGGCAAAAACGTATCACATATTTTATCAACTGAAAATTGTGAATCTTGCCATTCAACCATTGCTTGGGTACCAGCAACCTTAGTTGATCATGCCGAAGTTATGGGTACTTGTAGCACATGTCATAATGGCACTATAGCTGCGGGTAAAACATCCGATCATTTTGTTACCTCACAAGAATGTGATGCTTGCCATACCTCTACAGCTTGGACGCCTGCTAATTTTAATCACCAAGATATCACCGGCACTTGTAGTAGCTGTCATGATGGTAATACCGCTACGGGGAAAAATGCGGATCATATATTATCAACAAATAATTGTAATACTTGTCACTCAACGGTTTCTTGGACACCTGCAACAGTAGTGGATCATAATGAAGTATTAGGCTCGTGTAGCAGTTGTCATGATGGTAATAAAGCCACAGGTAAAAATGCACAGCATATATTATCGACCGAATCGTGTGAAAGCTGCCATTCAACAACAACGTGGAATCCAGTAACGACCGTTGATCATAATAATGTATTAGGGACTTGTGCTAGTTGTCATAATGGGAATATAGCTACAGGTAAAAATGCACAGCATATTTTATCGACGGAATCATGCGAAAGCTGCCATTCAACAATAACATGGAACCCTGTAACGACAGTCGACCATAATAACGTAATAGGTACTTGTAGTACTTGTCATGATGGCAATACTGCCACCGGTAAAACGGTTGATCATTTTGCAACTAATTTAGAATGTAACGCTTGCCATTTAACCACTGCATGGACTCCTGCAACGTTCGATCACAGTGATACTGTTTCAAATTGTGGTAGTTGTCACAATGGTAATGATGCTACGGGCAAAAACGTATCACATATTTTATCAACTGAAAATTGTGAATCTTGCCATTCAACCATTGCTTGGGTACCAGCAACCTTAGTTGATCATGCCGAAGTTATGGGTACTTGTAGCACATGTCATAATGGCACTATAGCTGCGGGTAAAACATCCGATCATTTTGTTACCTCACAAGAATGTGATGCTTGCCATACCTCTACAGCTTGGACGCCTGCTAATTTTAATCACCAAGATATCACCGGCACTTGTAGTAGCTGTCATGATGGTAATACCGCTACGGGGAAAAATGCGGATCATATATTATCAACAAATAATTGTAATACTTGTCACTCAACGGTTTCTTGGACACCTGCAACAGTAGTGGATCATAATGAAGTATTAGGCTCGTGTAGCAGTTGCCATGATGGTAATAAAGCCACAGGTAAAAATGCACAGCATATATTATCGACCGAATCGTGTGAAAGCTGCCATTCAACAACAACGTGGAATCCAGTAACGACCGTTGATCATAATGAAGTATTAGGATCGTGTAGTACTTGCCATGATGGTAATATTGCTACCGGTAAAACAGCCGATCATATTTCCTCAACTAATGCGTGCGAAACTTGTCATGCTACCAGTACTTGGTCTCCTGCAACTAGGGTTGATCATACTCAGGTTACGGGGTCTTGTAGCACTTGTCATGACGGCAATATAGCAACAGGGAAAACAGCTGATCATTTAACAACCACTCTCGAGTGTGATTTCTGTCATTTAACCACTGCATGGACACCCGCAACATTTGATCATAGCGATATAACCAATAATTGTAGTAGTTGTCATGATGGTACTACGGCGACAGGCAAAAATAATCAACACATATTATCGTCTACATCATGTGAGGCTTGTCATTCAACGTTAACTTGGTCTCCTGCTATAAAAGTCGATCACAATGAAGTGCTTGGCTCATGCTCAACGTGTCACGATGGTGTTGTTGCAACGGGTAAAAATAATGGTCATTTTGTTACTAGCGAGCAGTGTGATTCGTGCCATACCACGCAAAACTGGAACTTTACCACTTACACCCATACTGGGTCATATCCTGGCGCTCATCGCACTAATTTGAGTTGTAATGACTGTCATACTAGTAATAATGAAATTATTCCATGGCGTTTTCCTTATGGCCCCGATTGTGCTGGATGTCATGCTAATTCGTATGACGCTGGAGAGCATAAGAAAACCAGAAGCCCATCTACCATTCTATATACAGTATCTGAATTAAGGGATTGTAGCGGTGCATGTCATGAATACACAGATAATACCTTTACAACAATAAAAAATTTCAAAACGAACGAGCATAAAGTTAGTGATGGTGGTTTTGATTAATGAAAAAAATAAATAATATCCATGTACTGATGTACTTAGTCTCAATGAATGCATTTTGTTTAGCTCATGCTGAGAATAATGAGCTACCTTCAAATAAAGTCATTACATCTAATAGCAATCAAAGTACGCATACTGTATTAGCAGGCGAAAATTTATTTTCGATTGCTGCTCAATATAATATTTCAATTAAACAATTGAGAACATGGAATAATATTGACAATGTTAATGTTATAGCGCCAGGACAAACATTATTTGTGGTTGCCCCACAAAAAAGTGATAGCACATTAATAAATCAGGCTCAAACGGCTTTAACACAAAAAGAATATTCTCTCGCGATTCAGTTATTAACACGTTTACTTAAACAGGGGAATGAAGAACAACAGCAGTTCGCGTTAGAATTTTTAGGTGTCGCACGTGAGAAAAAAGGACAGAAAGCATTTGCAAAACAAGCTTATGAAGCCTTTTTAAAACAATATCCTAATGCTAAAACAGCAAAGCGTGTACAAATACGCTATGACAATTTAATTGGTATTGAAACCTTATCAAAAAATAGAGAATTTAAAAAATCATCCAGAAAAAAACAACAATCGACTCAATCTTTTACACGAGGTAGTCTATCCTCTGATTATCGTAAAAGTGTTTTTATTGACAATAGTGGCAACAGTAGAGACTCACTGTCATTGGCCAATGTTGATTTAGATGCTCGAGGGAACTATCAACAAGAAAATTATGATGTAGGTTTTAGAGCATCCGTTGGTCATTATCAAGATTTTCTCCCCAGTGGCCGAAATACCAGCGAGCGCATACGTTATTTAAGCTTATTCGCAAAAAGCAAAAATGAAGATTATCAAGTTAAATTGGGTCGACAAAGAAGTCGCGGCAAAGGAATTTTTGGTCGATTTGATGGCATAGTTTTAAGTAGTAAATTATTTTCTAATACTAAGATTAATGCGGTGGCTGGTTTTCCTGTCAATTCATCTAAAGTAACCAGTATTAACAGTGAACGAAAATTTTATGGTTTAAGCGTTGATGTTGATAAAATTTGGGACAACCTTGATGTTAGCATGTTTGTTTTTAATCAAAATATTGGAAATTTAACAGACAGGCAAGCTATTGGCGGCCAGTTTAATTATTATAAAAATTCCACCTCGTTATTTGGCTTAGTAGATTATGATATTTATTATAAAACATTGAATGCACTGTTATTATCAGGCAGTTATTCTACAGCCTCATCTCAACGATACAGCTGGTCTTATAATTATCGAAAAAGTCCTTATATAGGTACTCGCAATGCTTTAATCGGCCAAACAGTCGATAGTTTGGCTGAATTACAGAATTTATTTATTACTGATGAAGAAATATTAGACCTTGCGATTGATAGAACATTAACCAGTAAAACTGCATCGTTTCAATATTATCAACCACTCTCTGATAATTATGATCTTAGCACTAGCTTCACCTGGATGAATATTTCAGGCGCACCTAGTTCGGGAGGTGTTCCTGCGATAAGTGAAAGTGGATCTCAGTTTTATAGCAATATAAATTTAACGGCAAAAAAAATATTTAGTGCAAAAGACACCAATCGCTTAGGATTGAGATATTCGAGCTTAGCAAGTTCAAAGGTATCTTCACTTTATGTGAGTAACCAGTATCGATTTACCACTGGTTTATCTATTATTTCTAAATTAAGGCTTGATGACCGAAGTAACACAAACGGGAGTAGTCAACGCAGTATATCACCTACTTTAAGACTACAATATCAAAGTAAAAAGCATTACTTGTATACTGATTTAGGTGGGATTTTTTATAATAATAAATCAACCATTTTTCCATCACAAAGTACTAAAATATATTATCTTTATTTGGGCTATCGATATTATTTTTAAACGTTAAATGTATTTTTAATATTATGCTATGCTCATGATAAATATAAGGATTTAAATTTTTTAAGTAATAAAAATATAATATTAGGAAATAATGGAGATGGTTGCAAAAGAATTCAAAAGCCTTTAAATTTAATTCACCAGCTAAAGTGTGATGTAGTTCAACGGACATTTTTTGCTAAACCAAGGCCCGATATAAATATTTTTACTTGGTACAAAGCGTAACAGGAAAATACCATGGTGAATGTACTACCTAACTATATTTTTCATAACAAAAACAACTCTAAATATTATATTTTAGCTTTAAATATCTTTATTTTGTTACCGTTTGTGCGTTGGCAATTTGGGCTCTTACTGTTTCATACTTTAGTAGAGTTTTATACCATTGTTATTAGTGTTTTAATGCTCGTCGTGGTTATAAACACAAAAAAACTAACAAATAATGAATTTTTAGTTTTTATTGGTATAGGATATTTTTCTGTAGGGCTACTCGATACTTTTCATATATTATCCATTAAAGGAATGCCTTTCTTTCCTGAAACTTCAATACAAACTACGGTACATTTTTGGGTTTACGCTCGATTTTTTGAAACACTAACTTTACTTTTCGCGCCAATATTTCTTCATCGTAGAGTCGATATCAAACTTTCTATTTTGATTACCATTAGCATTGTTATATTAATTAGTTGTTTATCATTTTTTTTTGTAAATCCTATATTTATCAATAATGAAGGTTTAACTGATCTTAAAATTAACAGTGAATATTTTATTATTGCATTACTCGTAATATCACTATTAATTTATCAATATAATAAACAATATTTTTCAAAAAGAGTATTATTAAACATGTCAGCGGCTATTGTATTTACAATATTGGCTGAATATTCATTTACCTTTTTTTTTAATTTTCAAAGTACAGCATTTGTTATTGGTCATTTATTTAAATTCATTTCATTTTGGTTAATATATCAAGCTATTATTGACACAACATTTAAGCAACCATTCAAACAACTAAACAAAACGTATAACTCATTTAACGTATTGCCACATCCTGCTATTACAGTGGACGAAAAAGGCAATATTTGCCAACTTAACAATGCGGCATCAAAAAGCATTGATGCCAATTCAAATATTATTATTGGCCAACCTGTGCATGAATACTTTCATCCTAACGAATTAACACCATCACAATGCTACTTATGTTGCCAAGCTGACAAAGGGAATACGGTAACAGAAAAACAAATTTTCTTTTCAAAGCGACAACGCTGGTATCAAATATCAACACAATTACTTTATGAACAGTCTGTAAATGTTAAAATTCATCCTAGTTATGTTTTAGTATTAATTGATATTACAGATCAAAAAAATGATTTGGCATTACTTAATAGGGCATTAGAGGCTTTAAGAAACACTGAAAAAACAGCTCGTTTAGGTAGTTGGAAATATGAAGTAATTGATCAAAAATTAACATGTTCAGATGAAATATTCACACTTTTAGATATCTCAAAAAATACCTCTCCTAGCTTATATAAGTATTTTTATAAAAGAGTTCAATCAGACTATGGAACGAAGTTTAAAGAGTATTGTTCTTTTTATTTAAATTTAATTGCTTGTAGCAACTCTGCTGCGGCTATAAATATTGATGAAAATGGAAGTAAACAAATAACATTAAAAATAAGAGATAAACAACATAAAATTAAGTATTTGTTTTTAGAAACAAGTATCGTTTTAGATGCTAAAAATCATCTTGTAAATATTGAAGGTCACATACAGGATGTTACCGAGCGGCGACAGATGACTGAAGCGCTTCATCGTACCGAAAAATTAGACGCTTTAGGTAAATTAACGGGAGGTATAGCTCACGATTTTAACAATATACTTGGTGTTATTTTAGGGTTTGGTGAATTGTTGAGAAATGATCTATCTAGTTCGTCTAAACAAAGCGGATATGTTAAAAATATTATTACCGCAGGAAATAGAGGCGCTAGTTTAACCAAAAAACTGTTAACCTACTCAAAAGAAAAACAAAAAAATATTAATTTAATAAATATTAATACGTTAATTGAAGAAAGTGAAGATCTGCTAACCAGAACATTAACAGCGAACACCACCTTAGTTTTGTCTTTATCTTCTGATTTGTATCTTACCAGAATAGATGAAAATGCATTTAATGATATATTATTAAATTTATGCATTAATGCTAATCATGCCATGCAGCATAAAGGATTGTTAACTATAAGCACTAAAAATGAGCACTTATCACAAGAAGAAAGTAAAGTTTTAGGTGTAAGTTGTGGCAATTATATAAAACTAAGTATTGAAGATAATGGTTGTGGTATGGATGATGAAACTAAACAGAGGATATTTGAGCCTTTTTACACAACTAAAAAAGACATTGGTACGGGTCTGGGCTTATTTCAGGTATACACATTTATTACTGCTAATAATGGAGCAATTAAAGTTTATTCTGAGTTAAATGTTGGTTCTCGTTTTGTGTTGTACTTTCCTAGTTTTAATAACGAACTAACAATAAATAATACAAATAATACCCATGACAATAATCTTATTAAGCCAGATAAACATTCAACCGCAGTTGATCTTAAAATATCGTCCCCAAAAACTATTTTGGTTGTTGATGACGAAATTCAACTTTTAAATTTAGCTACCACTATTTTAGAAAACGCAGGTTATTATGTTTTGACCGCGTGTAGTGCCAAAGAAGCATTACAACATTTAATTAAAACGCCAATAGACTTATTGCTAAGTGATATTATTATGCCTGAAATAGATGGCTTTGAATTAGCAAAATCAGTGGCGCAGTTGTACCCCAATACAAAAATTTTGTTGGTGAGTGGTTTTGCAAAGAATAAATCAATGGATAAAAGTGAATTTTCAGGAGTTATACTTGATAAACCTTACAGTCCAAATGATTTATTGCGCGCAGTAAAAAATGCTTTAGGAAGAAATTGATTATTGAGTCGGTAATAGGCAAGCAACAACTTATAAGTGTGAAGGTTGGGATATATTATCAATATTATCCAGTGTGGTTGTAATTGAAACATTGATAAAAACTTCGCGTGACAATTTGTGTGATATTTATTGTGAGTAACTAGCTATACATGCTAGAAAAATATGGAATTAACAGATAAGTGAGTCACTTTGGAACTGCACAAACTAACGGCTATTACTGCTAATACCCAGTTCGGAAATTTACACCATCAATTAATGCAGATAGGCTTGATAACCAGCACTTCTAGGTGTGTTTAATTTATTTATCGGGTATTAAACGATGTGTATTTTGACGGTTTAAAAACCTGTGTCGATTGGAGCAAGTAATAACCACCGAATAGCATGTTCAACAACATGGTTATTATCTTTTTCTCTAACAATAAAAATAGTAACAGCAGATTTAACAAAACGCTTATCAATAGGCTTATCGATTACCTTGTTAATTTTTAAGCTGGTATAAAGTTTTTTTACTTCGCTATCAAACGTAGCGTTGAATCTACCGCACATACGAAACCTTTTTAACTTTGCTGATATTAGCTATTTACAGATATTAGCTATTTACAGATATTAGCTATTTACTGATTATAACAGCTTACTTTAACAACTAATTTTAGGAATATGCCGCCAATTTGTGGTGAATTGTGGACTAAGAAAATTGCGTTTCATGTTCCACTTTTCTGTTTGTCCGGCACTGGCAATACTAATACTACCGGCACCATAACGTTTATTAATCTTATCAAAACATTTCATTAATGTGGGATTACTATTATCAATGCTGAACAAGTCACCTTGCTGGAATTTATTACTGGCCAACTCTATAGCCCCCACACCACAACGATAAAAGTTAACACCTGATTGATATATTTGCGGTAAAACCAACGAAACGGCTTGTACTAACTGACTGGTATTATCGGTGGGCATTGCAAATGGGTAAACGATAGCTTGCTTATAATAATAGTCATCATGTGGTGAATTTGACGCAAATACCATCAGCTTTTTAACTTGTGATGATTGCTGACGCAGCTTTTTGGCAACAATGGTGGCATGGCTAGATAAAGCGGCATAAAGCAGGTTGTAATCACTTATTCGTTGACCAAAACTACGGGTTGAGAATATCTCTTTTTTAGGCTCTTTAACCTCATCCCATGATAAACAGCTGATGCCGTTTAATTCATTTACGGTACGTTCAGTCACAACACTAAACTGTTTTCGAATATCTTTAGGGTTTTGTTTGGCTAAATCAAATGCGGTATTAATGTTTTGTATGGCAAGTTTTTTAGTTATTCGACTACCAATTCCCCAGACGTCTGACGTATTCATCCGTTGTAAAATGGGTTCAGCACTTTCTATTGTGTTAATCACAGCAACACCATCGAACCCGTCTAGTTTTTTAGAGGCGTGATTAGCCGCCTTTGCTAAGGTCGCGGTAATACCAAAACCGACACCTACAGGTAAACGAGTTTCTTTCCATATAGCTTTGCGTATTTGGTGACCATAGTCATACCAATTGTTAATCGCCTTGTGAAAGTTATCAAAGTATAAGAAGGATTCATCAATAGAGTAAATATGTTGGTTATCACAATAGCGACTAATTACCGTCATCATCCTTTCTGATAAATCAGCATACAGCTCATAGTTTGATGAGCGAATAACAACACCATGTTTATGCAATAAATCTTTAATTTGAAAGTAGGGTGTGAACTTAGGAATACCAAGACGTTTGGCAATAGGGCAAACGGCACAAATACAGCCGTCGTTATTAGTTAAAACAACCACAGGCTTATTGCGAATGCTCGGGTCGAATACCTTTTCAGCCGAGGCATAAAAAGACGTGGCATCAACTAAGCCATACATGCTTTTAATTCTGGCGCCTGGTGATGTAGTCGAATTGAACGAGTCACTACACCCTCTAATTGAAAATCATCATCAGGTGAAATCGTTACAGGTAGATGGTGTTTAGACGCTGATAGTAATCGTGCTTGTTGCTTATCAATGATTTTGCACACGAAACAACCATTATAATTGGCAACAATAACATCACCATTTCGTGCAGTAAGCGCTCGATCAACAATTAATAAGTCGCCATCGAATATACCAACACCTTGCATAGACACGCCTGAAGCTTGCCCGATAAAAGTTGCATTAGGATGACGGATCAATAACTTATCTAGTGATAATCCGAGTTCTTTGTATTCTGCTGCGGGTGATTCAAAACCTGAAATACCCGCTTCTATGTATATTGGAATAACTTTCATAACGCCTAAATGATTACTGTTTATTTGTACAGTATAAATCAAATATTAAAATATGAAAGTAAAAGTGAGTTTTACCTATTATTTTAGATTTTTTTATGAGCAAGCTAAAATAATGGATTTTAATTCAAAGCTTTAATGCAGTTCTTTAATCGAGCTCTTTAATACAACTCTTTAATACAGTAATGAAATAATCAATATCTTGTTTGCTAATATCTAAATGTGTAACAAAGCGAATGTATGAACTTGGTGTGATTAAAATACCTTTTTCTTTAAGTGCGTTAGCGAGCTCTTGAATATTAATGTTGTCATTGACTTTGGCAAAAACCATATTAGTTGATACTGTGTTTTCATTGACGCTAAACTCGGTAACTGTTGCTAATTGCTCAGCTAAATATTGTGAATTTTGGTGATCAATAACTAATTTATTTACGTTATCTGTTAGTGCTATTTTAGCCGCTGCGCATAGAATGCCTGCTTGGCGCATTCCTCCACCTAACACTTTTCTCCAACGCCTTGCTTTAGCAATTAATTCTTGTGAGCCAAAAAGTAAAGAGCCAATAGGTGCCCCCAATCCTTTTGATAAACAAACAGTCATGCTATCAAAGTATTTCGCTATCTCAGTAATGTTTACATTAAGCGCAACCGCTGCGTTGTATACTCTTGCGCCATCTAAGTGTAAAGCGAGTGTATGTTGTTTAGCAAAGTCACTTAATTTTGCTAAATAAGATAAAGGTAATACTTTGCCATTAATGGTATTTTCAATGCTAATAAGTTTAGTTTGTGCAAAGTGACTATCAAGCGGCTTTATTGCTGCTTTTAGCTTTGTTATACTGATTGTTCCGTCTGGTTCATTGTCGATAGGCTGTGGTTGAATAGAACCAAGCACTGCTGCGCCTCCACCTTCGAATTTATAATTATGCGCTTGCTGACCACATAAATACTCATCACCACGCTCGCAATGTGCCATTAATGCAAGTAAGTTTGCTTGTGTACCTGAACTACAAAATAGTGCTGCTTCAAAGCCGTGTAGTTGCGCAGACCACTGTTCAAGATCATTAACGCTTGGATCATCACCATATACGTCATCACCTACTTCAGCTAAAGCCATAGCATTACGCATTTTTTCACAAGGCCTAGTAACAGTGTCGGAGCGAAAGTCGATCATAAAAAAACCTTTTAAAAAGACAACGTTCAAAACAAGTGAGCTTGTTAAAAACGATATTGTAGAGATGCAGAATTCATATAGTATAGTAGCAACTTGATTAAAAGTATCAAAGTACTTTATCAACGCTAGCGTTATTTAATGCAATGATATTACAACATTTTATGAGGTTACTTCAGATATTAGTATAGGATGATTAGTAAGTGAATGTAATTCAAAATGGTGCGTATTTCGTGCCCAGGTAATACAAGTAAAATTCTTGGTTTGACAGGATTAAATTACGTATAGGGGGCAGAATAGATGGGGTAGGTAGTTTTATTGGTGCTATTGAAATCTATTGTAGAATTCGATCTGACATTTTATTATGAATAGATATAAAAAAGCCCTTACCGAAATTAGAGCTACTCTGTCTTCAAAAAAAGGAATTGTGGCGACTAAAGACTATGTACGATAATTTTCCAACAATGAACGTGAAAACGATAAATCACCGTCTCCAATAGTTAATATGCGCCGCGCTGGATTGATGTACATAAATAATCAATTATAAAAAAGTAAGGAAGAAATAAAGTATTTTACCTTAAAAGTTTTCTAATATAAGCGCCTATGAATATGGTGATAAATAAAATCCCTATAATAGATTCAGTAGTTACTATTGTTGTTATTAAACCTTGTGGATTGAATGCCTGCCACTCACCAAAAAAAGAACTGATAAAACTTTGAAAACTTAAAGCCAGAGATTGATAAAAATTTAGTTGATTCAGCAATAAATTAAAACTTAACGCAAACATTAATATTAATAATAAAGAAAATATCGCTAGGTTTCTTAACCTGACTCCCCAGCCAAAAATACGCCCAAATAAGAATTTCTTAATTGGCGAAAGCTGATGGTTATCGCGCATATGAAAGAAGGCAATATCTTCCATGTCTAATTTACCTGAATCTGCAAGCCAATGTTTAAGAGAGCAATAGACATCGCTTTTTTCCTGTTGTGTTATGTCTATTTCAATAAGAGAAAACTTAGTGGGTGATAACAAACTTTCTTTAGCGTATTGATTTAAAACTGTTTCAGGCTCGATAATAAATCGTGAAGAGGTAAATTTTCTGAGATCAAGTTTAGTATTTGATTGGCAACGATTGTTTTCAAAGTAACAATTTTCACTGACAGCACTACCAAAAAGATCTATTTTTCCATCGAGTAGATTATTCTCTATTTTAAAGTGTCGTCCAATACTTGATTCATACAATGCAAAGGAGTTACCGCCGCTTAAGTGGCAGTGCTCAATTAATAAGTCTTTGCTTGTTGATAAGTCATGTATGTTTATAGCTTTACAACTAAGGTTAGAAATACTCACCTCTTCTGCATCTGTTTTATTTATGTTGATTTCAGAAGATATGTTGTATCCATTAATAACTAACTTATTATGAATAACCGTTTGGTTAGCTCTTTCAGCTTGGTACAAGTCTTGACCAATAACTATATCGCCAATTGTATGAATCTTGTCACTACCTGATTGATCTTGGTCGTTTAATAATTGTAATTCAGATTTAAATTCACCACCTATAGATAATACACCGCTAATGTTCATTTCATTTAACCAAGTAATATCATTTGGCCCATTAATCGAAAAATCTAAAAAAAGATTTTCTGATTGGAACCCCCTAAATGAAACGCCTCCTTGCCCAGTAAAGTTTACCCCTTCAAAATGAGCGCTGCCATGAACCAAGCTGTTTTTGAAGCTAAAATGTCTTGCAAAACAACTGTTTGAAAAAAACACGGTACGGTGAAAAACTGAATCTATAAAACGTGCATTACCTGTAAATTGGCAACCTAAAAAAGCAACTTGTCTGGATATTTTTATTTGTTTAAGCTCAACTTCATCAAATTGACATTCGATAAAAACGAGAGGTTTAAGATCATTTGCTTTAAGTAAATTTGTAAGTTCTATTTGAGAATAATGTTGATTGCAATAAAGTTCATAAGGGGAGGAAGACGTTTTCTCTACAGCCTCCATTGCTTTGATTTGAATACCCCGATAGTTTTTAACTAAATCATTTCTATCGTCAAAAATTATTTCAAAGGTTTCATTTATCGGCCAGCTAGGACGCTCTTGTAAGAAATGCTCACGCCAATAACAAAAGTGTAGACTGTTATTTTCTGCAGACAAGATTGAAAATCGTTCATTATTATCATCGTTATATATTTTTTCAAATATCATATGGGAACTTAATTATTTATCGTATTTGATTAAAAGCTGATACGTTGACCTTGATAAGCAAACCCTTTAAATGCTTGAGTTACAATATCTGTATATTCTTCAAAGTTATCTTCGTAGCTCATTAAAAACATTTTTTGTTTAATACTTTCTGGATATTGAGTGATCAAGCTATCGAGAGTGGCGTGAACAGGGTTAAACTGGCTAAGTGTTACGTCATGAAAACCGATATCAAAATTCAACGTAGTAATGGTATCTTTAATTGCGGTAGTGTCGCTTGAGTAAAATACTTTATCATCAATTAATAAACCGAATGTTGATTTATTTGGCGTATGCTTAACGGGTACAAGCTGATAGTGAGTATCAAATATTGTGAAACTGTCACTTTTTAGAATGTTTAAGTCAAAATAATCACTAAATGTTGCTTCACCTTCACCAATTTTCCCGAGAGAGCCTTTTAATGTTTCATGCCAGAGTTCTTGATAAATGCTTTCATGAAATATTAGGGTAATTCGTTTGTTATGGGTGAATTTAGCTTCGTAAGCAATGCGCTCTAAACCAAAAACATGATCCCCATGCACGTGTGTGATAAAAATAGCATCAACATCAGCTATAGACATATTCTGCTTATGCAGTGCATGTTTAATTGTATGACCGCAATCAATAAGCATATTGCCTTTAGGCGATAATATAGCCGCATTATTATTAAAATGAGTAAGGGATTCTGAATGCCCGCAACCAAGAATAAGTAATTGTTTTTGCAAAGTTCTATCTTTAAAAGTGATAAGTTTAAACATAGTAAACTATCTTTTTATTACTGTCAGCTTACGACATCAATTATTGATTAATTACTGTTTAATTCATATTGTCTATCATTTATAAAACCCACTGGCGAGATTTTATCTTTTATAACAGATAAACTGTCGTCATTAATTTATCAACGATTGTATTTATGGGCTATTTATTTGCAGTGACCCTGCTTTGGGCATTTTCTTTTAGTTTAATTGGGGTCTATTTAGCAGGCCAAGTTGATGCGTGGTTTAGCGTGTTGATGCGCATTGCACTGGCTACTTTAGTATTCCTACCGTTTTTAAAATTTAAAAATACACCAAAGCCTTTAGCTATAAAGCTTATGTTCATTGGCGCGATACAACTTGGCGCCATGTATGGTTTTTACTACCACGCATTTTTATATTTATCTGTGCCCGAAGTATTATTATTTACGGTAATGACACCCATTTATATTACTCTACTAAACGATGCGCTTGAAAAGCATTTTAACCCTCGTTTTTTTGTTATAGCCATTATTGCCGTGTGTGGTGCGTTAGCTATTCGCTATGAAAGTATTAATAGTAATTTTTTGATTGGCTTGTTATTAGTGCAAGCCGCCAATATGTGCTTTGCCACAGGGCAAGTTACTTATAAACGTTTAATGAAAAACAGTCCGCTGGATCATAAAACTGTATTTGGGTGGTTTTTTATTGGCGCATTAATCGTCGCTACCGTATGTTATGTTTTATTTGGTAATACAGATAAGTTGCCCAGCACAGCAACTCAATGGGGTGTACTCATTTACTTAGGCATCGTTGCATCGGGTCTTGGCTATTTTGGGTGGAATAAAGGAGCGACCTTAGTTAATGTAGGTGCATTAGCAGCAATGAATAATGCACTCATTCCTGCAGGTATTATTGTTAACGTACTGATTTGGAATAAAGAGGCCGACATACTGCGATTAAGCATTGGCGGTGGGATTATTTTGGCCGCATTATTACTTAATCAGAGAAACACTAGAGCTTCGGCAAATAAAACCTTGCTTGCTGGCTCGTCATAAAATAATAAAGGCTAACAAAACAAGTTTTTTTGGACAAATAAAAAAGCCTCAACATAAATGCTGAGGCTTATTATCTTCATAAAGAAGGAATGGTGCCGACTGCCGGAGTCGAACTGGCGACCTACTGATTACAAGTCAGTTGCTCTACCAACTGAGCTAAGTCGGCACACGAAAACGTGTGCGATAATTGTATTCTTTTAAATAAACTATCTTGGCACCGAATAAAGGATTGTTAATTAACAAATCATTCATTCTAAATAATGGTGCCTCGACCCGGAATCGAACCAGGGACACGAGGATTTTCAAAAGAGCGCTTTGTTAAATCCTTATTATAAACAATAAGTTAAATTCATAAAAAATAGCTTTGCAAAAACTTTGCAAATACGCTTTAAGACTGCTTTAATAGCGCTATGAGCAAATTAATTGAACGCATCGATATAAACGATACTTTGTATATTTATTTACAAGATAACAGCAAGCGCTGGTATGCACGCTTTGTATTATTCGGCAAATGGTATTCCAAAGCAACCAAACAAAAAGACAAAGACAAAGCCGTTATTATAGCGCACCGTCTGTTTTTAGAGCATGAAATTGGTATTGAAACGAATACACTAGTGCAAAGTAAAGCATTTCGCTTTGTCGCAGAAAAATGTATTGAAGGCATGGAGCGTGAACTCGAATACGGTGGAGGCAAACTAACCTATAAAGATTATATCTGCGCTTTACGTAAATACCACATTCCTTATTTTGACCGAACTTATGTTACTTCGATTGACCAAGAAAGAATACGCCAGTTTGATGCATGGCGTATCGACCAATTCAAACGTATTCCTGCACGTTCAACATTACAAACGCATAACTCAGCACTGCAAATGGTATTTAAAGAAGCCATTGAACGCAAATGGATGATACCTGCTCAAGTGCCTATTTTAAAAAGTGATGGTGCAACAGGCCAACGAAGAGCAGCCTTCAGTCCAGAGGAATATGACAAAATTTTTGATGGTGTATTGGCATCCATAGATAATAGCCATACGAATAAAACCCGCCAAATTCGAGAGTTGTTACTCGATTATATAGAATTTGCCATTTATACTGGTATTCGCCCCGGTACAGAAATGGAACATATTACGTGGGGTGATATCACCATTGAAAGACAAGATGAAAAAGTTGCGTTTTATGTGCATGTTAGAAAAGGTAAAACCACTAAATATACCGGTACACGAGAAGTGGTTTGCCGTAAAAATATCTTTAGCTGTTTATGGACATTAAGAGATAGGTTTCCTCATCGTAAACCAAGTGACAAGCTATTTAGGCTAACTGATGGCACAACAACCAATCAGCTAGGTAAAGCCTTTGAGAAAGTGTTATCACACCTTGGAATGAAAAATTCCCCGCATGGACCACGAACATTATATTCACTGCGCCACAGCTATATTACTTGGCAGTTGTTAAAAAAAGACATCAGCATGGAAATTATTGCTAAACAGTGTGGCACCAGTGTTGCCATGATAGAGCAGCATTATAGCCACGTTGTACCGAAGATGTTTAAAAATGAACTCTCAGGGGTGGATTTTGATAAAGACAAGCCGAATAAAAAACATAAACCCCTAAGTAAAAAATCACTCGCAAATACGACTGAAAAAATGAAAGCTTGGGAGCTTGAATTCAAAAAAAGAGGTTGTATTTAGTGGATATTATTATGTCAGTAAGTAACAATTTTGCAAAATTCTTTGGTTTGGATTTAGCACGCTTACCCAGTACAGACGGTAAACGAATTGGCACGCAAACTATAAGCTCTGATGAAAACACCTTATCTTGGCAATGTCAGGCACTCACTGAGCATTCTCGCTCGCGAGTTGCAACAGTTATTGCGGTAGAAGCAAGTAGTCGGTATAGCATTATTTTCCCCAATTTAGCTAAAATGCCGATGCTAACATTTGAACAAGAATTAAAACGCCGTTGGCTTAAAGAAGCTTTACTTATGGTGGTAGATAGTGGTGCAATATCGGTTGAACGAACGGATAAAATGAAAGAACAATTTGCCAAGACAACAATGCAGTTTCAATGGTTCAAAAATACTGATTTGAGTGTCAACGGTCATGTTACCGATACTGAACAGTGGATCAGGGCAGGCTCAGTATTACACCGCATTAATTATCTTGGTGAAACTGAAGCAATTGAATTGGGTTTTAATATTAATAAGATGAGAAAAAAAGTAACCATTAGTGCGCAGAAAAAACTCCATGAGCGTTTTGTACCCGTCGCTCGATTATTAGATGACGCTTTATTTCGATTTGCACAAGGCTTAAGTTTTGATCAATATCCGGCTACCGATGTTGGAAATTTCCCCTGCCCTTATGAACATTACCAACAAAAAAGGCAAGATAAGCTAGTTGCGCATGGTGTAAGCTTGGAAACAACATCAAATGTTATTAGCTTCGATAAATACAAAAGTGTGAAAAAATGAATTATAAACCACCTTATCAAATCACCAATGAAATATTAAATTTAGTGGCTGAAATTAGCCTGCTGCTTGGTCATTGGACAGCCTCAAATGAAACGCTGCTTTCACCCAAATTAAGACGCGGCAATAGATTACGTACCATTCAAGCTTCTTTAGCAATTGAAAATAACACGCTAACGTTAGAGCAAGTAACTGCGGTTATCGCGGGGAAAAAAGTATTGGGCTTGCCAAGAGAAATTCAAGAAGTGAAAAACGCTTTTGATGCATATGAGTTATTACCCAAACTAGAGGCGGTTAATGTTGAGCATTTATTAGCGGCACATAAAATCATGATGCATTCACTGATGGATGGTGCTGGCAGTTTTCGTCAAGAAGGTGTTGGTGTTTATAAAGGAGATAAACTTATTCACATGGCACCGCCAGCTTCACGCGTGCAATTATTGATGAATGATTTAGTTAAATGGCTTAAAGATACCGATAGCCACCCATTAATCGCAAGCTGTGTATTTCATTATGAATTTGAGTACATTCATCCTTTTGCCGATGGAAATGGGCGTATGGGAAGATTGTGGCAAACACTCTATTTAAGCCAATGGCAAAAACTATTTGAATACTTACCGGTTGAAACAGTTATAAAAGAACGACAAGATGAGTATTATCAAGCATTAGCAGCATCTGACAAAGCCAGTAATTCCAACCCATTTATTATCTTTATGCTCAATGCTTTATTATCTGCAATGAAAGAAACGTCAATGCAAGAAATTCCCGATAATAAAGCCAACAGCGCTCAAGTAGGCGTACAAGTAAGCGCACAAGTAAACACTCAAATAAAGCCGCTACTTAATTGGTTAAATGGCAAAGAACCACAAAAACTGGCAACGATAATGACAGGGTTAGCATTAAAACACAGAGCAACATTTAAAAAGAACTATATAACGCCAGCATTAACAAACGGCTTTATTGCGTTAACGCATCCTGATTCGCCAAGAAGCCCCCAACAAAAATATTACTTAACGACATTAGGTGAAAGTTTGTTGAACAAGACAAATAGCTATGACTAAACAGCACTTTTGTTCAGCCATTGATAATGAAAACTCTTTACTAATTTTTGATGAAGATGATCAACAATGGCAATTAACCTTAATGAAAATAGCGACAGATGACGATTTAGAAAACAACCATCATCTAGAAAACGTTGGTGATATTATTGAGCAAATCACCATCCCTGTTAATTTTTGTCCTTATTGTGGAAAGGAGTTATTAAATAACAACTCGAAAATTGCCAGCTATGTTTGCCATGATTTTTCTCATTGGTAATAGATGGTTTGTGTTATGAATTTAACTGTAGCCGTTTGTGCTGTTGTAAAGTTCCCCCTTTAGGATAAAAGTAGTGAAGACAGTAAATACTTACTGGCTTTACTATAAATTAAGCAACAACTGGTAGTTATATTATCAAATTTAAAAAGACTACATAAAAGCACACATATTTAAAGTGATAAACACACCGCTTTTTGTTGATGATGTTAATAAAAACTAATATAAAACACTTAATTACTGAAAATTGTTAAGTATATACATTATAATTTTTCATATTGGGCAAGGCTTTCAACATATTTAATGTGAAAATATGTTAGCCTTAATTTATTTGGCTGTTACGATTAAAATTGTTTACCTAAATGACTAGGGATGTCATTTAGGTTCATTGTTCTTTAATGCTACTCGTTGCATTAATACTGTTAGAAGGTATATGCCGTGGTACTAAAACCGCTTAAAATATCATTAGTTGGATTAGGTAATATTTCGAAAATTCAACTCAATGTAATAAATGAACTTGAATTTTTTGAATTGGAGTCAGTTATAGATGATCATTCTGATAAATTTTCATCCGTCTCTCAAAGCATAACCCGATATAGCTCAGTGGACGAAGCGTTCTCTAAATCAGATGCTGATATTTTCGTTATTGCAACCCCTAATCAAACTCATTTCAATATAATATTAAAGGCTATTAAAGCAGGACGTTCCGTTTTTGTTGAAAAACCAATCTGTTTGAGTAGTCATCAACTATCAATTTTAAATAAATTAACACTTAGTCGACCAAATCAAATTCAGTGTGCGTTCCATGCTCAATACGCTAAGGATTTATGTTGGTGGTTAGATTACATCAAAGATAAAGAAGAACATCTCGGTAAACTTAGATTTTTAAAACTTGGCTTTTATGATCCATATATAGTGCATGATCAACTTATCCCTTCTGCTACATCATTATCTGGTTCTTGGATCGACAGTGGAATCAATGCCCTAAGTGTTGTTGGAAAATTAGTAGATATTAAATCGGTAATGATCACTGATTCTAAAATGACAAATCTAAATATGTTTAAATGTAAACAAATTCAAGGTGCTGCAATATATTCTACAAATAAAGATTGTTTGATTTTAATAGATACAAACTGGACTTTAGGTTTGAATCAAAAGACCACTCGACTATTGTATGAACACGGTGAATTTTTACTTGACCACAGTAATGAAAGTATATTCGAAATAGTTAACGGAAAACATCATTTAATAAAGAGTTGCAAGGACAATAATGAACGTCTCAATAATCATTATAAAGCAATGTTTTTGGACTTAAAGAAAAGGTTCACACAAGGGGAATCAAATTTTCAAAATGCAATCCAAATCCACAAACTTTATCTTGATGCTATTGAATTTAGACAATAGGAAATCAAATTGACATTAAGCAAGTTAAAAGCAAGCTACAAATTACAGGCCACAAAAGTTTTTACTAATAGAGAAGCTGCACTCAATACATTTAAAAGGCATTTAAATAAATACCAATCTCATTGTGGACTATTTAAAGTAGTCGCATTCTATGGTGTGGGTGGAATTGGAAAATCTGAATTATTCAAAAAACTTCAATCTCAACTAGGAGACTATGAAGGAGTCAAATCTGTAAAAATCGATTTAGGTTCAGCTAGCTGTTCGTCACAGTTGGATTTTTTACTAAATTTAAGAATTTCGCTGAATGTCAATTGCGAAAGTTTTGACTACGCAGTTGCTCAGTTTTTAGCACTTCATGGTCGCTCTCTTAATGATATAAAAAGTTCATCCATTCCTGATAACAGTATTTTATATGATCTACAAGATGTGGCTGCAGGGATTATTGGCACAGTTGCGCCTGCACGATTAATAAAAAAAATTTATGATCGCGCTGATCAGTCGATAAAAGCTAAGATAGGAAAAAACAAGGTAGATTTTGACCGAATTGATAATATGTCTCAAGAAGAAGTTCAATGCATGCTTCCTGTATTTTTGGGAGAAGCTATTGAAAAAGCCAATAAGCATAAAAGCAAAAAATTTGTTTTTTTTATCGACTCAGTAGAATCATTAAAAACACAATCTTTCTACAGAAAAACAAAAGAGCAACATGATGGTTGGCTCGCTGAATTAATCGCGAGCTCAGAAGCCGGGCTATGGTTCATTGGTTCTCGAGATAAGTTAAAATGGGAAGAAGAAAATAATAATTGGTCGGAAGTATTAGAACAGCATATTCTTGGACCACTATCAGATGTAGATTCAGATTTTTTTCTTAGCCGAATTCCGATAAAAGAAGATAATATCAGGAGCCGCATAGTCAAGGCCGCACATGGAGTCCCCTTGTTTTTAGATTTACTTGCTAATACTTATTTGATTAGAAAGAATGAACATAAATCTATTAATGAGAGTGATTTTTCGCTGCAATCATCAGAAGTTGTAAACCGTTTCATTAAGCATTTAGATAATGAGCATCAAGAAGTTCTTAAGATTTTGTCTCCACTTAGTGTGTTTAATTTCAGTTTATTTGAGCGCATTGTCAAAGCGTTCAATATCAAATTCCCAATGACTCTATTCGATGAGTTTTGTTCAACGTCGTATGTAGAAAGTATGGACGGAGAAAAATTCAAACTTAATCGTTTACTCCGCCAATTTATTTCCATCAAATTGACTGACAAATTAGCTTCGTTAATTTTAGAGCAAGTTTGTATTGAGATAGAAGAATCAATTGCAAAGAGTGTGGTCATTGAGTCACTTTGGTTAAATTCGGTGTTGATAGATTTTTTGGATACTCATCATCATTTAAATCTGCACTTTGACATTGGTATTTTGTTTCATTCCATGCTGTATTGCATTGAATCTGGTCTGTGGTTAGAAATTTATGCGTTATTGGACAAACAACACATAGAAGGAATATTTGAGAGGAATCCACAATCAAAGTTTATTTTTGGATTTATTTTAGCAGTGATTGAGAGGAAAAAAGGAAATTTAAGTAAAGCAAATATATTGTTTTCCAACATTGAAAATTTAGTAAAATATATTGGTGATCATAAAATAGTAAAAACATATCAATATTATTTTGCACATTTAAGACATTTACGTGGGGAATATGAAAGTAGCGCTAGAACCTATAGAACACTATTCACAACAGCCAGCAATGATAAAGATCAATATGCGCTGCTAGCAAATAGACAATATTGCGACATTCAGATGCTGCAAGGACGTTTTAAAGAGGCTCTTTCTGGTTTTTCATCTTTAATATCTAAATCGAACTTACTATGGAACGCTGAGATATTCCGTTTTCAAGGGCACATCTATCGGTTCAATTTTTTATTTGATCAGGCCAACGCTGATTATGAGAAAGCCATGCAAATATCCAAATCATTAAATGCCGATGCAATGGTTGGAAGAATTTTGAATAATATGACCGAAACATATTGTTGGCAGTCACCAGAGAAATCTATCCAGTATGGTAAAGAAGCTATTGAAATCAACGCTGATTTGGGAAATAAAATCGAGGTTGGAAAAACATATGCTGCATTATCTATTGCATATTCCAAGCTTGGTGAAAAAAATATGAGCGAAACCTCGTACCAAAAAGCAATAGATATTCAACAAAAAACAGGATATCGTTCAGGTTCCCTATTTGCATTACATGCAAAGGCATGGCAACTAACATTTTTCGAAGACTTTAAATCAAGAGAAAAGGTTATTTTAGAAATGAGTATGCTCAGCAACGAATTAAATGTTTATAAATTTTTATTGTATCCATTCCAATCCGCAAGAAATATTCCTCCTTCATTACTAGAAGAAATACAATGGCTAAATACACCCCCCTCAATCAATGGTCATAACATATAAGGCGTTAATTCATTCTCTTTGTAGAGTAGTTATACTTTTACTAGTCAAGTCTTTAAATAATTAGTGTTTAGTAAAGTGAGACTACTGCTTCAGTAGAAACAAATAAAGCTGAAGGCTTATTGCAATCTAAAGCAGCAGGGGGTATGGCTGAAGTTCTATTTAATGTTACCAGCAATGCAAAACTGATCCACTTTGGCACATATTAGCAAGTAATATGACCTTAGGTGTTTTTCTATAACCCAATTGTAGTCAACCTTTCAGAGTATCAAATGTTATTTAGAACAGCACTAATACTGGAGCGATTTTAGTTGCTAATCAACATCCTGCGCTAGGTAAACCGCATAACAATCGCTTGATTCACTTGTTTGTCATCGAGAAAAAATCGATATCAGAATTATTCGAGCTGGTTGCTTTTTGTACTGCATAGGTGTAGTGTTTTAATTTAATAAGGAAATAACAATAGAAGAAAAAGGATGAACCTTTCGTTAACTCAAATAAAACTAATCTGTTTTTGTATGGCTTTTATCATGCAAGAGAGTTTAGCTCTTCCTACTAATTATGCTACTTTAAATAGGACACAATCTCTCTGCCATAAACCAAATAAAGATAAGTTGGTGCGTATATGGATGTTCTTTGTAGGGCAAGGAAATTCGATACTAATTCAAATTCCTGAATTTTTCACTGGTTTGAGTGAACCTTATGACGTTTTAATTGATGCAGAGCCAAGCGATAAACTTGCCAAATCTATCACGAGACTTTATCCAGAAAAAACAACAATCAAAAATTTTGTTATATCTCATCACGATAACGACCATGTAGTAGGTTTATCCCATTTAGTAAAAAACGCAGACTTATCTATCGAGCATGTTTGGCATAACGGTTTGGTTTCATTTGAGCCTAATGCTTTTAATTTAACCTCTGACCAGCTTTCTAGTGCAAACTTAATTTCTAAGAAAAATAAAAAAATCCTCAAACGATTTATGGGATTAGTTAATGTCAGTAGGAGTGGATGTTCATATAGTGCAAAAAGAATCATCTAAAGAAGTTTATTATAAAAAAGTCATTCGCCGTTTGGTCTAATGAAGGAAACTCTTTTTATTGGAATTAATATTCCATGTTCTGAAAATAAATAGAGAGTTAGTTGTTTTACATCGTTGATTAATTGGTAAAATATATAATTTAAAGGGGAAAAATATGCAATCAGATATGCATTACTATGGTACATATGCGATGGCTAGAGCTGCAGGATTAAACAAAGAAACGTGTGTTAAAATCGCTTGTTCTGCTCAGTTTGTAGATGATAACGCTGGTCACGAAGACTTATTTGCAAAAGATAGAGCTCATCTTCATGTGACTGCTACTGCTCATCATGCTACGGACTCTGATAACTTAGAAGATGAAGATCAGCCTCTTGTTTGGGTACCATTTCATTTTTTACCAGGAGGCCAAGGAAGCACTTATGAAGAGCGTTTAGTTTGTAAAAAAAACAGTAAAATAGCTCAAGAAATGTTTAATCATTACTTGTCGTTACCAGCTACAGAGTTTAGTCCATATTTAATTGGTATTGCAGCACATGTATATGCTGATACTTTTTCTCATTACGGTTTCTCAGGTATATCTTCAGATTTAAATCGGATAGATGCAGATTCATTTGAATTTAAAAACAACCTCACAGGAAAAGCAAGAAAATATATTGTGGATAAGTGGACGGCATTTAAGACCAAGATGGCTGCAAGTGCTGCAGAAAGTCTATCTGGTGGTCTGGGGCATGGAGCCGCACATACATATCCAGATAGACCATTTCTTACTTGGCAATTCACTTATGAAGGAGGTAAAAAATCGAATTGGCGCAACAATCCCAAAACATTTTTAGAGGCTTGTGAAAAACTCTATCTTCTATTCAATCAGTTTGCACAAAATAACCCTGTTTATAAAGAAGGTGAAGGTGTTGGTTTTGATTCAATTAGGGAATCAGTGTCTACAGTCTTAAACACTCAAGCCAATATGAAAGGGCGTATTAAGTCTTGGCAAGAGCAAGCAAAGGCTGGAGCTCTTTTTGATTTTGAAGAGCCTATTCCTGTGTATAGTGAAAAAACATGGTTAAAACAAATACAAAGTGTGGAAGACATCGAACATTCCAAAAAAATATTAAATAAAGGTGTTTTTAGATTTTTACAAGCAGCAGCAGTCCATAGAACATTTGTATTAAGAGAGTTATTACCTAAATATGGATTACTTGTTAGGTAAAATTGAGCTAAAAAGTTATCAGTAGGTAATATTGACTACAGAGTAAGATGTAGAGCTATCAAAGGCTGATAGGCTGAACTGATAATATCACACAAGCCTACATAATTAGTCGTATACCTATAAATAAAATTAAGGATTAAAATGTTTAAACAAATTATTATTTTTTTATGCGTATTCTTGTTAATAACGGGATGCGCTCAAGTTCCTCAATCATCCGTTATTTTATCTAATTCAATAGCTGATGATGTAATAAATATGCAAAAAGCTCATAAGAGTTTTATTAATTACTACTATAATGGTTTGGAACAGCAAGCTAATGATTTAATTAATGATAAATATAGACCAAGTTTGATTCGTCAAATCATTGAACAGGATGTTCAGAAATTTAAAACTCCAGATAAAAAGCATCAGTCTTTGTTTAATGCTATCCAAAAAGCATTTGTTGACAATGAAAATATGGATCAAAGAGAGGTTGACTCCTCACAATCAAATGCTTTACTAGGTATGAAGTTTTTCTATACAAAAATCGATAAAAAAGTTGAATATGAACGTAGAAAACTCCTAGAGCCACTGAAGAAGCAAAGATTGGATTTATTGAGCAGTGTTGATAATAACTACATGAATATTGTTAAAAAGAACGCAGTGATCACATCACTTTTAAATAGTGTTATTGACGTTCACGAAACACAGCAAAGTCTATTCGAAATGGCAGGAACTAAAGAAAATATTAGAGAAAATCTAGGCAGTAAGTTAGTAAATCTTGCTGACAACGTTGAAAAAATACAGAGTAAAATAGATAGCAGTAGTACAAAAGTTGAAGACGTAGAAAAAGCTATTGCTAAATTTAAAGATTTAATAAATAACTAATTAAAACAGGAAAAGACAATGCCCCATTTTGACCCAAACGCATTCGCTGACATGATGGACGATTATATTGAAATTGCTGATACTAATATTAAACAAGAGTACCAACGAGAGCTAAATGCATTGAAAGGGCTCTCAGCAGAAAAGATCAGTGAATTTGGAGGAACTACTTCTCAAATGAATGAAATAATAAAAGAGATAGAACTAGCAAGAGATTCGAATATCAAGCAAGCTGGGTTAATTGATAATTTGCGTACATTAGGCGAAAGTACGTATAAATTGGCTAAAAAGGTCTCCGCTCTAGTGCCATAAGAATTAATTATAAATTACTTTACTGATGTACATAAGTTGCTATAGGTGTAATTGTAGTATTGATAAAACGTTGCGCTCGAATAGGTCGTAGTTATTTATCGCTTTTGCATGACTCTAAGGGTAATCGAATTGATTTGGATGCTTATTCTACAATTAAGGCAATTAAAATCGTTTTTTAATTTGTCAGATTGTTAACACAAGCAAAACCAACTTACATAAAAACATGAATAATATTTATAAGGGGTTATGAAATGACCGGTCCGTCACAACTACTTTCAAATGAATCTAAATTCTTCTTAATTGTAATTTTAGGTGGTGTTTTTGGTGGGATAGGCTCAGTTATTCAGGGCTGGGAAATTATCAATACTACAGGTTTTTTCAACTTTCATTTTATTTGGGAAATGTTATTTGTGCCTTCATTGATGGGGGGGATTGCTGCAATCCTTGGCGTGTATCTATTCTCACCTAGTATGCCAGACAAAAAAGCTAGAGCATTTGCATTTGCAATTGCTTGTGGATTAGCTTTTCCTACGTGGATTGCTAAAACAGGCTCTCTTGCTGAGGAAGCGCAAAGTCATGTTCTTAGTTCGATAGCCCAAGATACACAAAACGAACTAAATAAAATAATCAATAGTGGTACCCCTGAGTTTGAGGTTATTGCAAAACAACTGAATGAATTAGGTGACCTAGCATCTTTTAAAGGTGCAACTAATTCTGATGATTACTATATTCTAAGCCAGCAGATAAAAAACTCTACATCTGTGGACGATGATAACCTTAAATTAATTAAGGAAAAAGTTGATGGGTATTACAAATCAAGTTTTAAAGATAATAAGATCGACCTTAAGCTATTGTCTCCAGATTTATTAAAAAATCAAACTCGAGTCGTTCTTGGGGGAAATGGCGTTGACCATAGTAATAAAGGTTAACACCTTCAACTTAGTGAGGGAGGTAATAACATTTCATTTGAAAAAAAGACAATAACGGCCAATACTGGTTTACAGACGATATTGGTATAACATCACTTTCAGGACCAATAGCTTTGATTAATTTGACAACTGGGGAACAAATATCTATTCCATTTTATGAGTAGATTCGGACTGGAGCGATAAGTTGTTCAAACGAACGTCTAACAGTCGGCTGTCAGTTCGTTTCTCACTTATTTTAGTCAATTTATATGATCACCCTCTTGTCAACAACAAAAAATAGATACAAAGAAATTAATACATACTTATGTACGATCTCTATAATGAGAAACTATTCTCAGGCGCTTTGATATTTACGCGAACAAGATAGCGCTAAACTATTAGTTGGCTACGGACTAAACCGGCTGATTTTTATCTTCGTTAGTGCATTTTTGTTGTTTAAACTAAATATTCTCTTCCTTTTAAGCTGCCAATAACTCAGCTTTATATTCTGTTCATTGTGTCAGCATGGCATAGGCCGTTCTGACGGTTTTATTAGCCAGTGCTACCACTGCGCACTGTTTCCCTCGACGCTCGACTAAACCTTGTAACCAAAAATCTTTTTTGGTTTTCGCTTTTCGTTTAATGGCATGTTGAACCGCCGCGGTTACGCCGCATGTTAACATATTTTAGCCAACTTATTACTCACCACTTAAATTTAGGGGATAATTCAGTATGAAAGCACCAAAAAGTGAGCTTGTTAGTCGAGCGGGTGTTCACTATGCAGGGTACGTGTTTTCCACGGAAGGCATCGTTTTCAGAGAAACAGCATCAACAGATGTAGGAATAGACGGACAGCTAGAACTAATTTCCTCTGATGGTGTGGCAACTGGTATGTTGATAGGTGTTCAAGTAAAAAGTGGAAATTCTTTTGTTGATAGTAATTCGAAAGTGTTCTCATTTAAGGCTAATAAAGAACATTTTGGATATTGGAAACGTCTCTGCATGCCTGTAATTGGCGTAGTATATTCACCGACACTAAAAATAGCTTCTTGGTTTGATCTTACCAAACATTCTGAAGAAATTTTGAAAAACAATAAGCCACTCGTAATAAAGCAAATGCTTAATGTACAAAATTCAATCGAAATAGGACATAGAATTAGTCATTTAAAAGAATAGGCTCTTGAGTACTATAAGCAACCAGTCAGTAAAGATGATGTAGAAAAACTGCTGGTAATTCAGAAAGAAGCTGCATCTGATAGTCCATCCACAAAAGAAGAGTCTTGGAAACGCCTTATCTCAATATTCTTTTCATCTGATAGCGATAGTGAAGTTATCGGTGAGGTAGGGTATCGGTTGTCATGGTATTTTCCTACTGTATCTGAAATTCAGAAAAGTCAGTTTAAAGACCGCTTGCAAATTTTAACTCTGATTGAGTTAAATAGGATATTTGATTCGGTAAAAATGGCAATAGATCGACATAGAGATGATGTGGTGTCTCACATTTTAGACCTAATAAGTTATAAACCAGATATAACCAAACTGCTTGATAAACTAGATGATGAAGGCTTTATTAAACATCAGGATTGTCAATTAGCAACTAAAATTGATCCACCATTAGCACGCAAAATTGACCCACCCCCTAGTTTTATTTTTTAGTCTTTTTTTGACTTTCTTTAAACCGATAAGAATCGTTTTTAGTTTCAATTATT
>Ga0316204_10000953_pt1 | contig 89879 bp, 71 predicted proteins | sample 6monrhotite_MG_2_FD_205661 | JGI IMG/M metagenome (GOLD analysis project Ga0316204, IMG submission 205661) | Microbial mat bacterial communities from mineral coupon in-situ incubated in ocean water Damariscotta River, Maine, United States -... | ecosystem: Environmental > Aquatic > Marine >... | reverse complement strand
GCTGCCACGGCTCCAGTTGAGGCGGCTCCAGCTGCCACGGCTCCAGTAGAGGCGGCTCCACCAGCTACCACAGCTACAGCCGATACGGCCCCAGCAGCCACGACTACAGCTGGCACGGCCCCAGTTGAGGCGGCTCCAGCTGCCACGGCTCCAGCAGCCACAACTACAGCTGGCACGGCTCCAGCTGCCACGGCTCCAGTAGAGGCGGCCCCAGCTGCCACGGCTCCAGTTGAGGCAGCCCCAGCTGCCACGGCTCCAGTTGAGGCAGCCCCAGCTGCCACGGCTCCAGTTGAGGCGGCTCCAGCTGCCACGGCCCCAGTTGAGGCGGCTCCAGCTGCCACGGCTCCAGTTGAGGCGGCTCCAGCTGCCACGGCTCCAGCAGCCACAACTACAGCTGCCACAACTACAGCTGGCACGGCTACGGCTGCCACGGCTCCAGTTGAGGTGGCTCCAGCTGCCACGGCCTCAGTAGAGGCGGCCCCAGCTGCCACGGCTCCAGTTGAGACAGCCCCAGCTGCCACGGCCTCAGTTGAGGCGGCCCCAGCTGCCACGGCTCCAGTAGAGGCGGCTCCACCAGCTACCACAGCTACAGCCGATACGGCCCCAGCAGCCACGACTACAGCTGGCACGGCTGCGGCTGCCACGGCTCCAGTTGAGGCGGCCCTAGACGAGACCACTTCAGACGACAACGATACGACCTCAGATGATACAACCACAGACGATACAGACGACACCGCTTCAGATACGGCTACAGAAGACACTTCTACAGAAGAAACCGATACGACATCAGGTGATGCTGATACCGACGACGTGACAACTGAGGATACGACCACGGGCGATACTGATACAGAGGAGACTGCTTCAGACGACGATGATACGACCTCAGAAGAGACCGACACAACCAATACCACCACAGCTGATGCCGTCTCAGAAGACTCGTCCACAGACGATGAAACCTCAGACGATACAGCAGGCTCCGCTTCAGATACGGCTACAGAAGATACCAGCTCAAAAGACGCGGCCTCAGACGATACGACCACGGGCGATACCGAAACAGGTGAGACTTCCGATGACAACGATAAAAATGATCATGACAATAAGGAAACGGACAAGGGAGATCATGATTCTAAAAATTCCGAGGAAGATCATGATTCCTCCAAAAATTCTGATGAGGATGACGATAATTCTAAAGATCACGGCAAAGACGATAATGATCATGACAATAAGGAAACGGACAAGGGGGATGATAATTCTAAAAACTCCGAGGAAGATCATGATACCGAAAAGTCTAGTGCCAATGACAATGATTCTAATGAGGGAGGTCAAGAAATTGACGGCGGCAAGGGAGATGACGTTCTTGAAGGTGGCTCGGGTAATGATACCATGGACGGCGGCAAAGGAGATGACGTTCTTCAAGGCGGGGCGGGCAATGATACCATGGACGGCGGCAAGGGAGATGACGTTCTTCACGGCGGAGCGGGTAATGACACCATGGACGGCGGCAAAGGAGACGATACATTTACTTTTGGTGCGAATGAAGGTAACGATACTGTTTCAGGCGGTGATAATGGGGGATGGACAGATGTCCTTCAATTGGATGGTTTTGAAGGTGGGGATTCTCAACAGGGTTGGACGTTAGCCCTTGATGATGGATCAACAATTGCCTCTACTGATGAAGGTGCCCACGAAATGATGTTATCGGACGATTCCTCGGGAACAATTACTTTTGACGATGGGGGAACCATTGATTTTGACGGAATTGAAAAGATCGTTTGGTAATATATCATAGGAAAATATTGTAAAAGGGCACGTCAAATGAGGTGCCTTTTTTGTTTTTGACAATAATGTTTTCTATGCTAACATCACTTTTTTATGACTAATTAAGGATTGAGAAGTGAAAAAAAATCCAGTTGTCTCCTATGGTGAATTTATCGTCCGTCATCCCTTTTTGGTTCTTTTAATCTCCTTTTCCCTGGTCTTTGGTGCGGCTTATGGCGCGAAGAATATTTATTTTTCAAGTGATTATAGGGTTTTCTTTGGGCCAGATAACCCGCAATTGGCCGCGCAGGATGACTTGGAGCATACCTACAGCAAAGTGGACATGGTTTCTGTTATTTTAAAACCAGCGAAAGGGGATATTTATAATAAAAAATTCCTTGAATTGGTTCATGATCTTACAGAAAAATCCTGGCATGTCCCCCACGCTATCCGCGTTGATTCCCTGTCCAATTTCCAATATACAAGTTCCAAGGAAGACGATTTAACCGTTGAAGATTTGGTGCAAGATACAGAAAGCCTAGATCAGAAAAAACTAGATCTTATCCGCACAGTGTCCTTGTCTGAACCTGCCTTGCTAAACCGGTTGGTGGCAAAAGACGGTAAAACCACGCAAATTCTCATCACGATTGAGGCCCCGGATGCAGAAGCAAGCACCTTAAACAAGGTCGTAAAATATGTGCGGAAAATGGCAGACGATGCCCGCCTTGACGATGCCGCTAAAAACTTGGATGTCCATATTGCCTTGAGTGGTAATGTGATGATGTCCATTACCTTTGCTGAAGCCGCGCAACATGACATGACAGTCTTATTTCCTTTGATGTATGGGTTGTTAGCCCTGACCATTTTTCTGTTTATTCGATCTTTTACGGGCATGTTGAGCGCGATGCTGGTGGTTTTTCTCTCTGTTGCGGTGGCTATTGGTATAACTGGATATTTCGGGTGGGGGCTGAATGCGGCTTCGGTGAATAGTTTTGTCATTATTCTTACCATATCTGTGGCAGATTCAATTCATTTATTGATCACTTATTTTAATGAATTGCATAAAGGTGAGGAGAGGAAAAAAGCCGTCGTTGAAAGTCTGCGTATAAATATGCAGCCGGTTTTTCTGACGTCGTTGACGACGGTTATTGGTTTTCTCAGCCTTAATTTCAATGACAGCCCGCCTTTTCGCGAATTGGGTAATATTTCATCCTTTGGTGTGGTGGCGGCTTGGGCTCTCTCGATCACAATGTTGCCGGCTTTTATGGCCATCATTCCTATGAAGGCCGCATGGCATAAAGATTATGAAAATAGTTATATGTCGCGTTATGTGGAATGGGTTATGGCTCAGAAAAGAAATATTCTTATCGGTTCGGTTGCTGTCGTCTTAATTTCTGCGGCTTTTCTCCCTAAATTGATTTATAATGACAAATTCGTTGAATTTTTTAGCACAAATATTCAGTTTCGAAAGGACACTGATTTTTTGATGAAAAATTTAACGGGAATATACACGATTGAATTTTCTATTCCATCGGGAGAAGATGGCGGAATTTCCAATCCGGAATACTTACGTAAAGTCGAAGACTTTGCCAATTGGTTTCGGGCGCAGCCAGAGGTATTGCATGTGATGAGCATCACCGATGTGATGAAGCGGCTGAATAAAAATATGAATGGGGATGATCCTGCGTTTTACCGTCTTCCTTCCCGTCGAGAGCTGGCCGCGCAATATCTGCTCCTCTATGAAATGTCATTGCCTTATGGTCTGGATTTGAATAACCAAATTGACGTGGGAAAATCGGCGACGCGCCTTACAGCTATTCTTGGGGATATTAATTCAGGGGCCATGAAAGATCTGAAATTTCGGGCAGAGGCCTGGCTTGCGGCCAACGCCCCACCTGAAATGCAATCTCGCGGAGGGACAAGCGTGAATCTTATTTTTGCTTTTCTGACCAAGCGAACTTTTGATAGTATGTTTTGGGGAACGGGCTTGGCCTTTCTTCTGATTTCGGTTAGCCTCGCGGTGGCACTGCGGAGCTTAAAACTGGGGCTTATCAGTCTGATCCCAAATATTATGCCTGTCATTGTAGCTTTCGCTATTTGGGCGGTTGTTATTGGCGAGCTTGGGATGTTTGCGGCCAGTGTGACCGCGACGGCACTCGGGCTAATTGTGGATTGTACCGTTCATTTTTTAAGCAAATATTTGCGCGGGAAACGCGAATTTGGCCTTCATGCCGAAGATGCGGTACGCTATGCTTTTTCAAAGGTGGGGAACGCCTTATGGGTATCTTCTCTGGTGTTGATCGTCGGTTTTAGTTCCCTGATGTTGTCTGATTTTTCTATGAACTCTAAAATGGGGGCTTTGACCGCGCTTATCATTGGGGTAGCCTTAATCATCGATTTCTTATTGTTGCCCGTTATTTTGCTGTATTTTGATAAAAAAAAGGAAACCATAAATGGTTAGTATCATAAAGACGTTATCTTTTTCTCTTTTGATGAGTGTGGTTGCCCTGCCGGCGGTCTCCTTGGCGCAAACTGCTGAGGAAAAGGGTTTGAATATCGCAACGGAGGCGGATAAGCGGGATGAGGGATTTCAGGATACGGTCGCCACCTTGGAGATGATCTTGAGTAACCGTCAAGGGAGAGAAAGCAGACGAAAACTCAAAATCAAGACTTTTGAGATGACAGGGGCCGGCATCGGCGATAAATCCCTGGTTATTTTCGATAGTCCCCGTGATGTGAAAGGAACGGCATTCCTGACCCACTCAAAAGTTCTCGAGCCGGATGATCAGTGGATCTATTTGCCCGCCCTTGGCCGCATTAAAAGAATTTCATCTAGCAATAAATCGGGGCCTTTCATGGGGAGTGAATTTGCCTATGAAGATATGTCATCGCGGGAAGTCGGGAAATATAGCTATAAATGGCTTCGGAATGAGCCTTGTGCCGAGGGCACTTGTTTTGTGGTTGAAGCCTACCCCCTCTATGAGAAATCGGGATATACCAAGCTGGTTTCCTGGATCGATACCGCAGAATATAGAACCCTTAAAACAGAATTTTATAACAGGAGAGGGGACTTGCTCAAGGTTCTTAATTTATCTGATTATAAATTATATTTGGATAAATATTGGCGCGCTGGAAATTTATTTATGGAGAATAAAATCACGGGTAAGACGACGCGACTTGTTTGGAGTCGTTTTAATTTCCGCACAGGCCTGCAAGAAAATGACTTTTCCAAGGATCGGTTGAAAACCGCAAGATAGGGTTAAAACTCCATATTTTCTCTCATTTTTTTTAAATTTGCGATGTGGGTAACTGCTTTTGCTTTATTTATTCTTTGAGACAATTTATAGTTAACGCAGGGTAAGTTTGGACAGAAATGTCTTGTAATTACTTAGAATTTTAGAAAAAAACGACTAAAAATATCGTTAAATGAGAGCGATAGTTAGGCCCTTCTAGATTATTATTTGCCATTATTGCCAAAATGAATTGCAAGCAACTATTTGAGAGAGCCATTTGCTATACCCTAAATTACACCCCGCCGCTTCAAAATATATCAGGTCAGGCACGTTTCACTGCCGCCAATTGATCATTTGTGTCTTGGCATTTTCTTTCTTTACCGTGACGGCGATCGCGGCTCATGCCCAAACAAATATTCTTGCCATACATACGGGTTTGCATCCCCATAAAACCCGTGTCGTCATTGACATAAGCGAGCTGGCCAATTATCACGTGTCCACCCGTGGGTCTCCGCCTGAAATAATTGTCGATTTTAGCAAAATCCCAAGCAGGAACGATATCGCGGCGCTGGTTAAAAATGCCAAAGTGATTGGCCTGGTGGATCATATGACGGTTGAGGATAAGGACGGCGCGGTACGGTTACATATTTTTTTACGTAAATATGCCACGGTTGATAAGAGTTTTACGTTAAAGCCTGAATTTGGACGGCAATATCGACTGGTATTTGATTTAAAGGCCGTCTCTGCGGCGCAATGGGCGAGGCAGGTAAGGCAGGCGGCCCCACCAGTACCGATAGCCGCAACAAAACCGTCCCCTGCGATGATGATAAAAGAGGCACCTGTCGTTCAGAAAAATACGCCAATCACCCAGAAAACCGTCCCAGTCACACAGGAAACTGGGACTGATCCACAGCCAGAAAGTTCTGTTCTAGCCTCACGGCCGTCCCCATCACTGGAGGCGGAAAATTATAATGAGGTGATGACGGCCGACAGCAGCTTCACGCTGTCTGGTTATGTGGAAAGTGAAGGCCGTGGTTTTACCCAATCCAGTTTTAGTCCAGAGCAAAAGGACTGGACCATGTCTTTCGCCATCGAGCCTTTGGCCGAATATGTCTCAGGCAGCGGCGATACTCAAATGACGTTTCGGCCTTTCGGACGGGTGGATGTCAATGATAAAAACCGCAGTCATTTTGATATTCGGGAATTGAAATGGATGAGGACGATGGATCGTTGGCAATTGACGGTCGGCATCAATACGGTTTTCTGGGGCGTCACGGAATCTAACCATCTGGTGGATGTTATTAACCAAAATGACAATTTGGAGGATATTGATCAGGAAGACAAGCTGGGCCAGCCGATGGTCGTTGCCTCTTATAATAGTTCGTTTGGCGTTTTTTCTGCCTATATTATGACGTATTTTAGGGAGAGGCGCTATCCCGGCATTAAGGGCCGTCTTCGTCCGCCGCTTCCCGTTGATTATTCACAAACCCAATATGAGGCTGCCTCCGATAAATGGCATACGGACGTGGCGTTGCGCTGGACATATGTGATTGATAATGTGGATGTGGGGCTTTATCATTTTCGGGGAACCAACCGGGAGCCTGAATTATTGCTTGGCTTTGATGGCAACAACAATCCCGTCTTGATCCCCCGGTATAATTTGATAAATCAAACAGGCCTTGACCTGCAAGGCACGTTTGAGGATTTCCTGGTGAAATTGGAGGTTCTTCATCAGTCTGGGAATCATTCGGGTGTGGGCTATGATTATTGGGCGATGACGGGCGGTTTTGAATATACGTTATATGGTCTTGGCGGCGGGGATTCCGATCTTGGTCTTTTGGCGGAATATCTTTATGACGAGCGCGGCGATAAGGCGACGACACCATTTGCCAATGACCTGTTTGTGGGTATGCGCTGGGCATTTAATGATATTGATGGGACAGTATTTTTGCTCGGGGCGATCTCTGATCTCAAGACGTCGACGAAATTCGTTAGTTTTGAAGGAAGTCGCCGCCTTGGCGATAACTGGAAGATAAGTTTGGATGCCAGATTTTTCTTGGGCGTTCCTATGACGGATATTTTATATTCTCAATCACGGGATGATTTCTTCCAAATCAGACTGGCGAGATATTTTTAGAACCCTGCCTGTCTCTGGGGGGGTCGGCATCCCTTTGTGATGATACCATTCACGATTGCAATTTTGCCGCATTTACCCTATATTGCCACATTACCGTACATTGAGAGTCAATCAAGTTTTCTGGTGAGGTTATTTCTGTGGGACAAGGCAGCTATAAATTATTATTATTTAAATTATCTGGCGCAGCGATAAGTCTTGTTGCGATGTTATTTGTTGCCACTCTTATGGGCCAAAATTTTACGCAGCAAAAAAAAAATCATGGGAAACAGAAATTATCTGAGAATTTGGATCTTAATTTTGCCTTTAATCAAGACTTTAATATTGTTGCTGAAACGGTGCCCTCGGCTGCCGATAAGGTTTTAAATAAGGCCAAACAGATCAAGGTCACACTTATCATGAAAAATATGGCAGGCATGATCAGGGCGAAGTCTCATATGGTTGAGACCTTGAACCATATGATAGAAAAAATCGCAAAACAACGCACTATTCCTGCGGATATTAAAGCTACTATGGTGGCTGATTTGGCGCAGGAACTAAAGTCCAATGAAAAAAATATTGAGGAGATTGCAAGAAAAATGGAGCAGTTTTCTTTTGAATTAACTTTGTCACATTTCAAGGCAACGTCACCTCTCAAGGCGACGAATGTGTCTGTGTGCCCTAAAAAGGATGCTCTTGGTGAAAAGAATAAAACCAAAGGCGTGCAAAAAAATTCAAGTGCAGCTTTTTACTGGATTTAACCCTCCCTGAAGACCTCATTTAAATTCTTATCTTTATTTCTCTGACAGTTTACTGGTAAGTTATAATAATATAACATATTTTTAGTAAGTTAACGAGAAAGAGACGGGGATGGTTGCACATATTGGGACAGTTGCCTTTGTGGGGATAGAGGCCCGTTCTGTTGATGTACAGGTGCAGGTCGCCTCTGGACTTCCTTCCTTTACCATCGTTGGCCTGCCGGATAAGGCCGTTGCCGAATCCCGGGAACGGGTACGGGCGGCCCTTGGGGCCATCGGACTTGCTTTGCCGCCCAAAAGGATCACGGTCAATCTTGCCCCCGCTGACCTGCCCAAAGAGGGCAGTCATTATGACCTTGCGATTGCCCTTGGCGTGCTTGTGGCCATGGCGGCCGTGGCCAGTGATACGGTGGAATCTTATATTGTCTTGGGGGAACTGGGTCTGGACGGCGCCATTCAGGCGGTGCCGGGCGTTCTGCCGGCGGCTTTGAAAGCTATGGAGCTAGATTGCGGCTTGATTTGCGCGGCGGCCTCTGGCGGCGAAGCGGCATGGGCGGGCGAGGTGGAAATCATTGCCGCTGATAATCTGCTCAGCCTGATCAACCATCTCAAAGGGAGTCAGCTTCTGGTGCCGCCCAAGGCCGAAATCGCTTTGGAGGGCGATGATTTTCTTGATCTTCAGGATATTAAGGGACAAGAAACCGCCAAACGCGCGTTAGAGATCGTCGCCGCTGGTGGCCATAGCCTCTGTATGGTTGGCCCGCCGGGATCTGGAAAATCCATGTTGGCCGCAAGATTACCGGGTATTTTGCCGCCGATGACCCCGGAAGAGGTTCTGGAAGTCAGCATGATAGCCTCTATTTCAGGCCTATTGACCGAGGGCAAGATTACGCGAGAACGGCCCTTTCGCAATCCTCATCATTCGGCTTCTATGGCGGCGCTTGTGGGCGGCGGGATGAAGGCAAAACCTGGGGAAATATCATTGGCTCATCGGGGTGTGTTATTTCTGGATGAACTACCAGAATTTAACCGTCCCGCCTTGGACAGCCTGCGTCAACCGATCGAAACGGGGCAGGCGGTGGTGGCCCGCGCCAATCGTCATGTGACGTATCCGGCCCGTTTTCAGCTTGTGGCCGCCATGAATCCTTGCCGCTGCGGCTATCTTGATGACCCGGCGCAGGCCTGTAGCCGCGCCCCAAAATGCGCCGTAGATTATCAATCGAAAATTTCCGGTCCTATGATGGATCGCTTTGATATTCATATCGAAGTCCCCGCCGTGAGCGCGCAGGATTTAACCCTGCCCACCCCATCGGAGAATAGCTGCGATGTGGCCGCGCGGGTTAATGCCGCCCGTCAAATACAGACCGCCCGCTATCACGCTATGGGCCTTGGGGGCCGGGTGCGCTGTAATGCGGATGTGGACGGCGAAGCGTTGGAACAAGTGGCCGTTTTGGACAAGGCAGGCCAAGAAATCCTGACCCAAGCCATCGAGGTGATGAAATTAACGGCGCGGGGCTATCACCGCATTCTCCGCGTCGCTCGCACGCTGGCCGACTTGGACGCCAGTCCCGAGATCAGCAAGATTCATGTGTCAGAAGCCCTAAGTTATCGCCAAAGAAAACACATTCGCTAATTTTTCTGGTAGTCAGTTTTTTGGCGTTTCTGAGATGGGCATGGCGGGGGCATTTTTGGATTTGTTTTATCCTTCCTCGAATAACTCTCATCATAACATCTGCAATAATCATTAGGACTATTATAATTTTTGATGCTATGATCCGAGCATCATATAATAGGAACATTTTCATGTTAAAAAAAATCATTTTGATTATCGCATTAACGATTATACCGACCATGGCCTTGGCAAAGTCTGCGGATAAGAAGCGTGCCGAAATTCTGGAAATGCGGACGGAGACCCTCAGCCAGCTCTATAAAAATCACGCCGAAGCCAAAAGCATGCTGAACAAGGCAGAGGGCTATGCGGTGTTTAATAATGGCGGCGTTAATTTGGTTCTCCTTTCTGTTGGCAGCGGCAAAGGGATCGCCCATGATAATAAAACGGGCAAAGATACCTTCATGCGTATGGCCACGGGCGGCGTCGGCATTGGTCTTGGCATAAAAGATTATCGCGCGGTGATGATCTTTCATAAGCGGTCGGCCTTTGATCAATTTGTCGATAAAGGCTGGGATTTTTCAGGCCAAGCAGATGCGGCGGCAAAGCTAGATGCGGATGGCGGCGAGGTGAATGCAGCGGATACGGTTGTTAGCGGCGTTACGGTTTATCAAATGACCCAAAAGGGCCTCGCTCTGCAAGCCACGTTGCAAGGCACCAAATATTGGAAAAATGATAAGCTGAATAAATAGGTCTGTGATTTGAGTGAAAATATGGTGACTGGTAAAAATTGGCGAACGTCACTATTTGAATATTGTCACCCCCGCGTAGTCGGGGTGTTTTTTATGGGGATATCCAGCGGTTTCCCGCTGACATTATTATTGTCATCCTTGGGTTTTTGGCTGATAGATGAAGGCTTGTCAAAAGCCACCATTGGGCTTCTGACGCTGTCCCTCATCCCTTATTCCTTAAAATTTCTTTGGGCGCCGGCCTTGGACAGTCTGCGGATACCCCTTTTAAATAGATTATTTGGTCGTCGGCGGTCTTGGTTGATCGTCATTCAAATTGGACTTGCGCTGTCGATCATTGGTTTGGCCACCACATCACCTGTTCAAAACCCGCTGCATTTTGGTGTGATGGCCCTGCTGGTCTGTTTTATGAGCGCCAGTCAGGATTTGGTCATTGATGCCTACCGCATAGAAATCTTAAAAGACGAAGAAATGCCGGCCGGTGCCGCCATGACCCAATTTGGCTATCGTATCGGCAATTTGATTGCGGGGGTTGTGACCTTAAAATTTGCCGATTGGTATGGTTGGGAGATTGCTTATTTATCAATGCCGCTTCTGCTTCTTTTTGGGCTGATCCCGATCTTTATCTTTGGCGAGCCTGCACTGCGGGGGACGCATCTTATGGATAAGGAAATCAAGACGGTTCGGGGCTGGATGGCGCGCCGGGGCCAGAAATCAGAATTTGTCACGAAGCTGATTGAGAATTTCTTCACAACCGTTGTGGTGCCGTTTAAAGAATTTATCCAGCGGCGCGGATGGTGGGTGGTGCTGCTGTTCATTATATTGCTGAAAGTCGGGGATAGTATGGCCGCAGTCATGACGGCGCCTTTAATTGGGGACTTGGGTTTTTCCAAAGATGAAATTATATGGGCCAATAAGACCGTTGGTTTTGTTGCGGTCATGGTGGGGGCTTTCTTTGGTGGTATTGTCCTTAATCGGCTCGGCACGTATCGTGGTTTGATGGTGGCGGCAATTTTAATGATGGTGACAAATTTAAGCTTTGCACTCTTGGCAGAAAATGGCCGGAACTTAGATTTGCTGATCTTCACCATAGGCTTTGAAAATTTTGCCACAGGCATGGGCGGCACCATTGCCATCGCCTATTTATCGGGCCTGTGTAATCTTGCCTTTACGGCAACCCAATATGCGCTTCTGACGTCTTTTGCCTCCTTAGGGCGGCTCTTGATTGGATCACCTTCGGGACTTATGCAGGAATCGATTGGTTATACGGAATTTTTTCTGCTGACGACATTGGCGGCTATTCCCGGGATAATTTTACTGGTCGTTATGAAAAGGATGGGCTATGTGGGCGATGACATCAGGGCCAAGAGCGCGTAACGGCGTGGGAAATTAACTTCGGCGGGCGATGATATTAAGTGTTGTGGAAAATCTATTTTCTCGCCAGACCATTTTAAACCCATGCTGTTCCAATAAAAACATGATATTTTTAGCATGGAAAAAATTTATTTGTTGGGCGAGGGGCGAGGTTTTTCTCCAAAGGCGCGTTACGGGTGTTGATAAATAGAGGGTATCGCCGGGCTTAAGCAGGTTGAATTTTTCTCTAAAAAAGAGGGCCAAATCTTCTTGAAAGGGCAAGCTTGTATCATATGCCCTGCCGTCGCTATGGTAACGTTGGACAGGAGTAGCCCCAAGAATAGGCGCAGCCCGACATTCAAAGCCGCAAAAAATACAGTGATAGGCACCATGGGATCGGGCGCGGGTTATTTTGGCTCCGCATATGGGGCATGTGCCTGAAAAGAGGGTCATATTGTATTATTATCCATAGTAAATTTATGGTTATCCTTATAGGTTAGCCTTGCAGATAAGGTAAGATGATTTATAAGATTTGTATAGATTAGAATAGCGATATATATTGCTATCGCGTAACACAACAAAAATGAGAAAAACGACTTGTATAAAAAAGAGCCAGTTATTTTAAAAGCGGGTGATATTGAAGTCCGCATTGCCATGTCAGAAGATGAATTAAAAGCGGCACAAAAATTGCGCTATAAGGTTTTCTATGAAGAGATGGCCGCCCAGCCTAGCCCGGAAGTGGCGCAGCAAGCCCGAGACTTTGATGATTTTGATTTGACATGTGATCATTTGTTGGCCTTCGATACCACAAAGACAGGGGAAGAATCGGTCATTGCGACCTATCGCTTGCTGCGCGAAGAAAAAATAAGTGGCTTGAATGACTTTTATTCCTCTCAGGAATTTGACCTTCGTCAGATGAATAATGATGTTTTTCGCGGCAAAATGGCAGGGCGGCAACTGCTTGAGCTTGGCCGAAGCTGCGTGCGGGAAGAATATCGATCAAATAATGTTATCCATCTAATGTGGCGATCCATCGTGCGTTATATCGTGCGCCATGATGTGGGCTGCCTGTTTGGCTGCGCGAGCCTTGCAGGCGTTATTCAGGGGGATCTGGAATTACCGCTTTCTTATTTATATCATAAATATAAAACGCCCGATGAATTTAATATTCCGGCGTTGCCCGAACGGTATCAGCCCATGAATTATTACCACTGGGATGACATTAATATCGGCAAGGCGAAACGGCAACTCGCCCCGCTGGTTCGGGGATATGCCAGATTAGGCTGCTATATTGGGGAGGGGGCCGTGATTGATGAACAATTCAACACCACCGATGTCTTTATTTTATTGCTGGTGGATAAATTGCGGGAAACCAGCCCGCAATTATTCGAAGGGACGTAATTTATATATATTCTGCTTGAATATATATGGCCAAATTTTAGGCCATTTTTTATTGAGTTCATATCTTATTTATGCATATTCACATTATGGGCCGCCAGTGCCGCCAGATTGATGATTTCCGAGGCATAAGACCCCATGGGAATGACCTGCACCGAATGGGTCAGGCCAACCAGCATGGGGCCAATCACGTTCCCGCCGCCAAGTTCCCGCAATAATTTGGTTGAAATATGGGCAGAATGCATGCCCGGCATAATCAAGACATTGGCGGGGCCTGACAGGCGGCAGAAGGGATATGACTTCATAATTTCGGGATTAAGGGCGACGCCCGCATGCATTTCCCCTTCATATTCAAAATCAACTTCCTGGGCATCTAAGACGCTTACCGCCGCGCGCGCGGTCGTGGCTAAAATGCCGCCCATGGGATTGCCGAAATTGGTATAGGACATAAAGGCCACCCGAGGCTCAATTCCAAAATGACGCACGGCATTGGCAGCCTGTATGGCAATCTCGGCGGTTTCTTCGGGGGTTGGCATTTCATTAATGGCGGTATCGGCCACAAAAATAGTCCGGCCTTCCTTGATGATAATGGACAAGCCAATGGCTTTGCAATCGGGGGCAGGATCAATGACTTTCATAATGCTGTCAAGGGCGGCAGCATAATGGCGGTTATGGCCCGTAACCATGGCATCCGCATGGCCAAAGGCCAGCATACAGGCCCCAAAGACATTACGGTCTGTACGCACAAGACGTAAGCAATCTTGAAAGACAAAGCCTTTACGTTGTAATTTTCCAAAGAGGAAATGAGCGTATTCTAGGCTTTTATCACTCGAGCGACCATGATGGATTTCTAAGTTGTCATCGCGGTCGTGACCGATATGTTCCAGATGGTCACGTATTTTTTCTTCATGGCCAATCAGAACCGCATGGCCATAACCATTCTGTTCAAAACCAAGGGCGGCCCTGAGTACGGTTTCCTCGTCGGCTTCGGTGAAGATGACCCGTTTGGGCTCTTTACCCAGCTGATCATAAATCATTTGCAAGCTGCCCGTGGTTGGATTGAGCCGCGCCGCCAGTTCCTTGCGGTAGGCATTCATATCAATGATTGGCCTTCGGGCCACGCCGCTGTTGATGGCAGCTTCCGCAACGGCCGGTGATATGGCACTGATGAGGCGCGGATCAAAAGGCGCGGGGATGATATATTCAGGGCCATATTTGGGGTGGCCTCCCGCGTAGGCAGCGGCGACCTCATCGGGGACATCTTCACGCGCCAAATTGGCAATGGCGCGGGCAGCGGCGATTTTCATGTCGTCATTGATGGTACTGGCGCGTACATCCAGGGCCCCTCTGAAAATATAGGGAAAACCAAGCACGTTATTGACCTGATTGGGATAATCAGATCGTCCTGTGGCGACAATAGCATCGCCGCGAACGGCCTTTACGTCTTCCGGCGTGATTTCAGGGTCAGGGTTGGCCATGGCAAAAATGATCGGGCGCTTAGCCATGCTTTTGACCATATCTTGCGAAACGGCCCCTTTAACAGAAAGCCCCAGAAAAATATCGGCGTTAACCAGCGCGTCCTCCAGGGTACGGTGGGGCGTTACGGCGGCATGGGCAGATTTCCACTGGTTCATGCCTTCTTTTCGGCCTTTATAAATGACGCCTTTACTGTCACACATGATGACATTTTCATTTCTTACCCCCATAGCCTTAACAAGTTCAGTACAGGCGATCGCGGCCGCGCCTGCGCCGTTAACTACAAGTTTGACGTCTTCAATATGGCGTTTTGTAAGGTCAAGAGCGTTCATTATGCCTGCGGCGGTAATGATGGCGGTGCCATGTTGATCATCATGAAATACAGGAATATCCATTTTTTCCCGCAAGGCTTGTTCAATGATGAAACATTCAGGCGCCTTGATATCTTCGAGATTAATACCGCCAAAGGTTGGGCCAAGGAGCTTCACGCAGTTGATAAATTCATCGACATCGGTGGTATCCACTTCAAGATCAATGCCGTCGATATCGGCAAATCTCTTGAAGAGAACGGCCTTTCCCTCCATCACGGGCTTTGCGGCAAGCGCCCCTAAATTTCCAAGGCCCAAAATGGCCGTGCCATTGGTGATAATTGCCACGAGATTACCCTTGGCCGTATAGTCATAAACCAAGTTAGGGTCATTGGCGATGGCAAGAACGGGGACAGCGACGCCGGGGGAATAGGCAAGGGACAAGTCGCGCTGCGTCGCCATTGATTTTGTGGCGTGAATTTCCAGTTTTCCGGGACGTCCCGCCGCATGATAATGAAGCGCCTCTTTATCCTCAAAATCATTCTTTTTGTCACTCATTGCCTAACGTCCTTTTCCTTGGTTTATTTATGGCTTTATTTTTACAACTGATGCCCCCCCCTGGAAGAATTGCTTTCCCTGAGGCTTGTAGATAAACTATAACCAATATGAGAGGCGTAATATATATCTTAAACTTAAATGATGAGATTAAAATTATATACAAACAATCACAATATTACTTATTTTATAAATATATTGTAATTATATTAAATGTAAATACATAATATCTTTATTAATATTTTAAAATCGAAGAATTTTATGACAGATGTCCTGATGACAAACACACAAAATAAAAAGCCAACTGAAGAAAAACACAAAGCTCCTTCTATTGTGACTCCGATGATGGTGCAATATTTGGAATTGAAGGAAAAAAACAGGGAATATCTGTTATTTTACCGCATGGGGGATTTTTATGAGCTGTTTTTTGAGGATGCCGTAAAGGCCTCTGCGGCGTTGGATATTACCCTGACCAAGCGGGGAAAACATAATGGCGACGATATACCCATGTGCGGGGTTCCTGTTCATGCGGCAGAGAATTATCTGTCTCGCCTCATTAAAAGTGGTTTTAAGGTCGCCGTTTGTGAACAGATGGAAGACCCGGCAGAAGCCAAGAAACGTGGGGCTAAATCAGTCGTAAAACGTGATGTGATACGCCTTGTCACCCCGGGAACCATTACCGAAGAAAATATTTTGAATGCGCGGCAAAATAATTTCCTTGGCGCCCTTGTCCGGGTGCAAAATACGTTTGCCCTGTCCTGGCTCGATATTTCCACGGGCGAATTCTTTGTCAGTAGCCTTTTACCCTGTAACTTAGACGCCGAACTTGCCCGCCTTAATGCTGGGGAGCTTATCCTGTCGGCACAAGTGCTGGAAAGTGAGGATTTGGGGGACGCGTTAGAGGATTGGCAGCATATCATAAGCCTTGTGGAAAGCAGTAGCTTTGATAGCACAAGGGCCGAAGAGGCCTTGAAAGAAATTTACGGCGTAAAAATAGGAGACGTCTTGGGCCGCTTTAACAGGGCGGAGTTAGCCGCCTGCGGCGGCCTGGTGACATATTTGCGCGAGACCCAGAAGGGTAAACTGCCCAATCTTTCTCTGCCTGTTCCCGTGGGCGAAGATGCTGTTATGATGATAGACGGCGCGACACGGCGTAATTTGGAATTAACCCATACCTTATCAGGAGCGCGGCAGGGCAGCCTGCTGCATACCCTTGACCGTACGGTGACCGGTGCTGGCGCGCGGTTGCTGAGCGCGCGTATGAATGCCCCCTTGATGGCGCCCACTGTGATTAATCGGCGATTAGATCAGGTGTCATATTTTCATGATAACGAAGCCTTCCGCCATAAAATAAGAGAAAAACTGAAAGGATGTCCTGATTTAGAGCGGGCCATGTCTCGTCTGTCATTGGGCAGAGGCGGCCCCCGTGATCTTGCGATGGTTCGGGATGGACTGATCGGCGCGGCAGATATCAAAGGACTATTTCTTAGCTTACCTTCGGCCATAAAAATGAATGACAAGGCGACCTTGCCCGCAGATATTGAGTTAATTTTGACAAATTTAGGGGCCCATCAGGAAATTATTCTTTTGTTAAAGCGGGCCTTGGCCGAAGACTTACCGGCGATTATTCGGGATGGGAACTTCATCGCAAAGGGCTACCATGCCGGCCTCGATGACTTTCGAATGCTGTCCAGCGAAAGCAAGCGCCTGATCATGGCCCTGGAAGTGAAATACCGAGAAATGAGCGGTATTAACGGGTTGAAAGTGAAATATAACAACGTCTTAGGGTATTTTGTCGAGGTGACGGCTCTTCATGGGGATAAGGTCATGACCCCGCCCTTGAATGAGACCTTCATTCACCGCCAGACCCTCGCCAATGTGGTGCGGTTTAACAGTAGTGAACTTGCAGAGCTTGCCTCAAAAATTGGTCAAGCCGCAGACCGTGCCCTCGCCTTGGAACAGGGAATATTTGACGAGCTGGTCACGGCTGTTCTGGCAAATTGGCCGGATATCAATCGGGCGTCGCAAGCCTTGGCCCAGTTAGATGTGGCCACGGCTCTGGCCCAATTGGCGGCGGAAAAAAATTACGCCCGGCCACTGGTTGATGATAGTGTATCATTTGAGGTGAAAAATGGCCGACATCCTGTGGTCGAGGCCGCCCTCGAAAAAAGCCATGTGGATCATTTTGTTGCTAATGATTGCAATTTAAATGCAGGCAATCGTCTGTGGTTGATCACAGGCCCAAATATGGCGGGGAAAAGTACCTTTCTGCGCCAGAATGCCCTGATCATATTGATGGTGCAAATGGGCAGCTTTGTCCCGGCCAAATCGGCCCATGTCGGGGTCGTTGACCGGCTGTTTAGCCGGGTTGGGGCCTCGGATGATTTGGCGAGAGGCCGGTCAACCTTTATGGTGGAAATGGTTGAAACCGCTGCTATTCTTAATCAATCAACCGCGCGATCCTTGGTGATACTGGATGAAATCGGGCGGGGGACGGCGACTTATGACGGCCTGTCTATTGCCTGGGCGGCCGTGGAACATATTCACGAAGTGAATCAATGCCGGGCCTTATTTGCAACCCATTATCATGAAATGACATCCTTATCGTCAAAGCTTGATAATCTGGCCTTACATTATGTCAAGGTGAAGGATTGGCAGGGCGAAATTATTTTCCTCCATGATGTCGCCGCAGGGGCTGCGGATCGCTCGTACGGCATTCAAGTGGCCAAGCTGGCAGGATTACCGAACGTGGTGATCGAGCGGGCAACCCAAGTCCTTCATAGCCTGGAACAGGGCGGGCAGGGGGCCGAGAAAGGTCAAAGATTGGCCCATAATATTAATGAGATCGCCGATGATTTGCCCTTGTTTTCTGTGATGCAATCACGCGTGGAGCAAAAACAGAATGATGAAAATACGGCAGCGGTGAAGATAGAAAAAGAGCTGTCTACGATTCACCCAGACGAGCTAACCCCAAGAGAAGCCATGGATATTCTCTATAAATTGAAGAAAATACAAAAAGATGGTTAAAGTTAAAAAATATAAGCTGGTGTTTGACCGCGCCAGTTTTTCCCAAAAGCTAAAGATTATTTGTCAGACGCATGCCCCCTCTGCTGTGAGGCCCTTCTTGTTGGATCTTTTGAAAGAATATTATCAAATCGGCTTTGACGAAATCCAGCGCCGCTGTGATGAGGGGGGCAATGGGGCATCATTGACGGCGGCCCAGACGTTACTTACCGATGAAATTATCATCCAGATTTATAAGGTCACGACAGAGGTTATGCTTCCTGTGGAAAATAGAACGCAAGGCGAGAAATTAAGCGTCGTGGCTATTGGGGGCTATGGACGGGCGGATATGGTGCCCTATTCCGACGTGGATCTGCTTTTTCTTCTGCCGTACAAACAAACGCCTTGGGGCGAGCAAGTCGTAGAATATATGCTCTATATGCTATGGGATATTGGCCTTAAGGTTGGCCATGCGGTGCGGACGATTGATGAATCGATGCGCTTGTCAAAACAGGATTTGACCATTCGAACCTCCCTGTTAGAATCACGGTATATTTGTGCGGATGAGCCATTATATCAGGAATTTTTGGCCCGTTATTATGCTGATGTCGTCACCGGGACGGAGCCTGAATTCGTAGAAAAAAAATTGGAAGAACGGGACGCGCGGCATGTTAAACTGGGCCAGGCGCGTTATGTGGTCGAGCCAAATATAAAAGAAGGCAAGGGCGGCCTGCGTGATTTGCAAACCCTTTACTGGATATCAAAATATATTTACGGCGTACAAAGCGTGTCCGAGGTTGTTGAGAAGGGTGTTTTTACAAAAGGCGATTATCGTCTTTTTCAAAAATCATATAATTTCTTAACAACGGTGCGTTTTCACTTGCATTATGTTACGGGCCGGGCAGAAGAGAGAATAACCTTCGGGGTTCAAAAAACACTGGCGGATCGCCTTGGATATGCGGATCGCGAAGGTCTCTCAGGCGTTGAACGTTTTATGAAACATTTCTTCTTAACGGCAAAAACAGTAGGGGATCTCACACGTATCTATTGTGCCTATTTGGAAGACGAGCATAAAAGAAAACCGCTGTTACGGCTGCCGAAATTTGGCCTCCGTAAAAGAAAAAAAGGCGTTTTTCCGATTGAAGGTAGTCGTATCACCCTTAGCGCAGCACAAGATTTGAAAGACGATCCCGTTAATTTGATCCGTATTTTCCATGTGGCACAGAAATATGACCTGGATATCCATCCCCGCGCCTTACGGCTCATTCGTCAAAATTTAAACCTGATTAGTCGAAAAATACGGAAAAACCCAGAAGCCAATAATCTCTTCATGGATATTTTGACCTATGAAAAAGGGCCCGGCTTTGCGCTACGGCTTATGAATGAGGCGGGGGTCTTGGGTAAGTTTATCCCCGATTTTGGCCGCGTGGTGGCCCAGATGCAATTTGATATGTATCACGTCTATACCGTTGATGAACATACCATCCGCGCCATAGAACTTTTGTCTGAGCTTGAAAGGGGCATTTTGGCAGATGACCATCCCTTATCCAATGATATCATTCACAAGATCCTGTCCCGGCGGGTTCTTTATGTCTCTGTCCTGCTCCATGATATTGCCAAGGGGCGTAAGGGAGATCATTCGGTCTTGGGAGAAGAGGTCGCCAAAGCGCTCTGCCCACGATTTGGGATGACCCCGGCACAGACAGAAACCGTGGCGTGGCTGGTGCGACATCATCTTATAATGACCCATGTGGCGTTCAAACGTGATTTGAATGACCCAAAAACCATTGAAGATGTGTCAAAAATTATTCAAAGCCCGGAACGCTTGCGTCTCTTGCTGATCTTAACGGTGGTTGATATTCGGGCTGTAGGGCCAAAAATCTGGAATGGTTGGAAGGGGCAATTGCTCAGGGATCTTTATTATAACGCGGAAGAATATCTCTTGGGCGGCCTCATGGAGAGCGGCAATAAACAGAGGATTGTGGCGTCTCAGGAGAAACTTCGCGACGCCTTAACTGATTGGACTGACGAAGAGTTCGAGGCGTATAAACGACGTTTCTATGAGCCTTATTGGATGGCGCTCAGCACGGAAAATCAAGTGCATAATGCGCGGATGATGATGGCGTCTGATAAGCTAGATGACAGGTTAAATATTAATATTCATGTGGATGAATTTAAAGGTATTTCAGAATTGATCATATATGCTCAGGATCATCCGGGTCTTTTTGCACGCATGACAGGCGCCATTTCTGTTTGCGGGGCCTCTATTCAAGATGCGAAAATTTTTACCACAAAGGATGGGATGGCGCTGGATACTTTTTGGATACAGGAAGCCGATGGACAAGTCTATAAAGAAGCCCGTAAAATTGCGCGCCTAAAAAGAACCATCGCGCAAACTTTGGCTGGAAAACTATTACCCCGCAAAGAATTGGCCGCGTTACGTCAGCGCCCTCAGAAGGCCGATTTTTTTACCGTGGAGCCGCGCGTTTTGATCGATAACAAGGCCAGTAATCGCTACACAATTATAGAATTGAATGGTCTTGACCGCCCCGGTTTCCTTTATATGTTATCTCAGGCCTTGGTTGATTTAAAATTATCAATAGGCAGCGCTCATATTGCCACATTCGGAGAAAGAGCGGTTACGGTATTCTTTATCCGTGACCTTTTTGGTCATAAGGTGCATAATCCGGTAAAATTGAAGAAAATCAGAGAAAAACTGATGAAGTCTCTTGTTTCTGGTATGGAGCCACCCATCGGGAAACAGAGAAAAACCAAGTAGGTAATGCCCCAATATGTCCCTTGCTAAAGCCGTCGCTATCTTTAGTAGCTTTACGTTTATTAGCCGAATTCTAGGCTTCGTTCGTGATATTTTATCGGCCTCTATTCTGGGGGCTGGTATGGTTGCCGACTGTTTTTTTGTGGCGTTAAAATTGCCCAATTTTTTTCGAAGACTTTTTGCCGAGGGCGCCTTCAGCGCCTCGTTCGTTCCTGTCTTTACGGCAACCTTGAACCGGGGCGGTAAGGAGGAGGCCCTCAGCTTTGCCGAATCCGCCTTTTCCAGTCTGATTGTGGTTCTTTTGATTATTGTTGGACTTATGGAGATATTTGCCCCAGGGGTCATCTATATTTTGGCAGGCGGGTTTCGTGACAATGAGGCCAAGTTTCAGTTGGCCGTTATGCTGACGCGCATTACCTTTCCGTTTTTGTTCTTTATCAGTCTCGTCTCGCTTCTTGGCGGAATTTTGAATGCCTTAGGCAAATTCTCTGAAACGGCCGCAACACCAATTATCCTGAATCTCTGTATGATTACGGCCTTGATTTTCTTTTCTGAACATTTGTCAACAGCGGGCCATTCTTTGGCTTTTGCGGTATCACTGGCAGGGTTCATTCAGTTGATCTGGTTGTATTGTGCTTGCCGCCGGGTGGGCTATAAAATTCGCATTGTAATGCCGCGTATGACGCCCCAGGTAAAAGAAATGCTGCTGATCATGATGCCGGCGGCCTTGGGGGCGGGGGTGATACAGGTTAATTTGATGCTGGATATGATTATTGCTTCCCACCTGCCTGATGGGTCTATTTCATATCTCTTCTATGCGGATCGGTTAAATCAGTTGCCGATCGGGGTCATTGGCGTTGCGCTGGGCACGGTATTATTACCCATGCTCGCCCGTAATATAGCCGAAGGGAACGAGGAACAGGTTAGCGCAAATCAGAATAAAGCCATTGAACTTGGGCTTTTTTTTACCATACCAGCGGCGGTGGCTTTTATGGTTGTGCCCTATCAACTGATCCACGTGTTATTTGAGCGGAATGCCTTTACGGCAGAAGATAGCTGGCAGACGGCCTATGCCTTAATGGCCTATGCGGCAGGATTGCCGGCTTATGTTTTAGCCAAGGTTTTTAGCCCCGGCTATTTCGCGCGGAAGGACACAAGAACGCCGGTCAAATTTGCCCTTGTTGCCTTGGTGGTTAACCTGATGCTTAATCTTATTTTGATGCAGTATTTTGCCCATGTAGGCCTAGCGATGGCCACGGCCATATCCGCATGGCTCAATGTGGCGATGCTCGCAGGGGGGCTTGTTCGCCGGGGACATTTTAGCTTTGACCGTAAAATTGTGACCCGCATCATTAAATATGTGAGCGCAAGCATTGTGATGGGCGGGGTCGTCTGGCTGGTCTCGGGCCGGATGACCGACATGTTCGCGGGCCATTTGGCGATGAAGATATTAGCGCTTCTTGTCGTGATTTTTTCGGGCGTGGGCTGTTACCTCGCGATGATTTTTATCACGGGCGCCGTCAAGCCAAAGGAATTAAAGGCGCTACTTAGCCGGAAAAAACCCACATAGATTGTCATTGAGATTTTCGCTTAATTCCGTGATGACATGTTGAAGATTTAATAAGCCTTCATGAGGTTCCAAACTTTTTTCATCCATGTATAAGGCGCGGTTAAATTCTAGTTGTAACGCATTTTTATGATCTTTCGCACTACCGTAATGTTGCGTGTTATACCCGCCTGAATAGGGTATGTTAAACGCAACCTTCAGGCCATGATAGGCCAAGAATTTTCTGATATGTTGGCTCAATTCGTCGGAACAGCTCTGGCCGAAACAATTTCCGATGACCACATCTGCTTGCAAATCATTCGAGAGGCCGGGGTCGATAAATGCATGTGAGGGCATGGAATGACAATCAAGTAAAAGATAGAATCCTTTTTTCTGATAGAAATTGTCCAGCTGCTTCTTTAGGGCGTTATGAACAGGATAATACACATGATCTAGCCTATAACGAATCTCTGACTCGGGCAGTTTGTCGTCATATATATCTTGATTATTAAAAGCTTTTCGAGAAAAGACCCCAAAACCTCGCATGACTTTATCTGTTTTATCAAAATCTGTATTTTTGGTAAGATTTACAAACATGTCTGGATCAATTTCAAGGGGGGATCTGTTGGTATCTACATAGGTTCGGCTCTGGTGATTAATGAGAATCGTAGCCCCAAAAAAGGGCGTTTTTTTGATAAGTTGATCCACAAAAATATCACCTGAATAATGAAGCAAGGCTGGATCAATAGCGATTTTCTTCAGAAAAGCCGAGGGCAACTGGGTACCGCTATGGGCACTGTTAAAGAGAATAACATTTGGGGGGGTCTGGGGCCGAAAAATTGAGAATGATGCCATCTTTATTTTTCCAGTGGGATCGCGACTATAACCTTATCTTAATAATTTAGTGAAAATACTAGAAAAAATGTAAATATCTAAATAATTTATTGAATTATTCATAATTTGTGGGCTATTAAAAAATATACATTAGTGTAGAATAATTTTATTCGGCCCTAATATTAAATATTTAAAGGTGTAAATAGTGCCGCGCATTCTACTAGCCGAAGATGATGATACGATGAGAAGTTTTTTGACAAGATCGCTGCAAAAAGCAGGCTATCATGTTGTTTCTGTCGGTTTAGGTACGGATGCCTTGCCTATACTTGCGGGGGGGGGCTTTGATTTGTTGTTAACCGACATTGTTATGCCGGGCATGGATGGTATTGAATTGGCGCGGCGTGCCATTAAAATGCAACCAAAGTTAAATATTATGTTTATTACAGGATTCGCGGCCGTCGCCATGGATAAAGCGAAAGATCGTCCTGTGAATTCCAAGGTTCTTCAAAAACCTTTTCACCTTAAAGATATGGTGGATGAGGTTGATCGATTATTTAGTGAAGTCGTTTAAGGATAGTGTCATCAAACTATTATGATGTTCTCGAAGATACGTCTTAAACAGCAATATAGTTGCGTTTATATTTTTCCAACTTATGAGGCGCAGCCCTGTGAATAAAATGTCCATTCTACTTGTGGAAGACACAACCCCGTTAGCTGAGTTATATATAGATTATCTGGAGGAGGAAGATGTGGAGATCACCCATGTAACAACCGGTGATCAAACTTATGCTTATCTCTTGAAAAACAGCCCGCAGATTGTTATTCTGGATATGCATCTGCCCGATGCAGATGGCATGGATATTTTGAAATATATTTCTGATTCAGGCATGAATTGCTGCGTTATTGTGGTCACGGGTCTCGGGTCTGTATCTCGGGTGGTAGATGCCATGCGGCTTGGAGCCTTTGAATATCTTCAGAAACCTTTTGATCAAGGCCGTCTTGTTTTGACCGTTCGTAACGCCATGGAACGCATGTATTTGCGTCAGATGGTGGATCAATATAAAAGCCAACTCGGCATCACCGAATATCATGGAATGCTGGGAAGTTCTCAGATAATGCAGCGGGTTTATGATACGATAGAGAGTGTTGCCTCAAGCTCCGCCACGGTATTTATCACGGGGGAAAGCGGAACCGGTAAAGAGCTTTGCGCCCAAGCCATCCATGATATAAGTATGCGCGGGGATAAAGAAATGGTGGTCTTAAATTGCGGGGCTATTCCAAGAGACCTTATGGAAAGCGTGATATTTGGCCATGTGAAAGGCGCGTTCACTGGCGCGATTTCAGACCGTGAGGGCGCGGCACAAAGTGCGGATGGGGGGACGTTATTTCTTGATGAAATTGGGGAAATGGATATCAGCCTCCAACCAAAGCTCTTGCGTCTCATACAATCGGGTACCTTTCAGAAGGTCGGAAGCACAAAGACTAGTAAAGTTAATATCCGATATATATGTGCGACAAATCGTGATCCCTTGAAAATGATTGAAGAAGGCCGGCTGAGAGAGGATCTTTATTATCGCCTGAATGTCATTCCCATAAAACTGCCCTCCTTGCGAGAGAGGGGCAGGGACAAGTTAGAAATTGCCTTGAATTTTTTAAGAAAATTTTCACGCGAAGAAACCAAGAAATTCACGTGTTATTCCCCGCGTGTAGAAGATGTTATTTTACGGCATCCCTGGCCGGGAAATGTCCGGCAATTGCAAAATGTCATTCGTAATGTTGTCGTGCTTAACGAAGGTGAGATGGTGGAATTAGACATGCTACCGAAGGATTTTCTGGCCAATATAACGAACGGTGATTATAATGGTGTCGTTTCTGAATCTGGCTTAACCATGACTATTGATAAACAGGGAAAAAATGACGTTCACTCAATACGTCCCTTGTGGGAAATTGAAAAAGAGGTAATCGGGAATGCGATCGATATCTGTGACGGCAATATATCCCGCGCTGCGGTATATCTGGATATCAACCCCTCGACGATTTATCGGAAATTAAAAATTTGGCAAGCTAGCGGCGTGATAGATCAAAAGCCGTAGCGTTTGGACGATGACTTTCTCATAGAGATATTTAGCTTAAATAATAAGGATAGAAAAATATGGTTGAGGCTTCCTCTGCCCATCAGTCACCTAAAATAAAACACCCCAACACAAAATATTTAAAAGAGTATCAGAAGCCAGCCTTTCACATTGCAAGGCTGGAATTAAATTTTAATTTATGTGATGGCATAACCCATGTTCAGGCAAAATCCACCGTTAAACGTGTCGGGGGGGGAAACGGGCCTTTAATTCTTGATGGTCATGATATGACCCTGAAATCCGTTTCGGTCAATGGCGATAAACTAGGTCCTCATGATTATGATCTTTCTGATCATTGGCTTACCCTTAAGAATCTTCCGGATGACTTTGACCTTACCATCGAAAATGATATTGACCCTGGCCGCAACACAGCATTAGAAGGCCTTTATATGTCCAAGGGCATGTATTGCACGCAATGCGAGGCGGAAGGGTTTCGCCGGATCACATATTTCCTCGACCAGCCGGATATTATGGCGACGTACCGCGTTCGGATAGAAGCCGATCAGGCCGCCTATCCGGTGTTGCTCTCGAACGGCAATAAAAGAGAAGAAGGCACCTTGGACGGGGGTCGCCATTATGCCATTTGGGAAGATCCTTTCCCCAAACCAAGCTATCTTTTTGCGCTTGTCGCGGGCGATCTAAGCTTTCTGGAGGATCATTTTACCACCCGGTCGGGGCGGGATGTGACCTTACGAATTTTTGTGGATGAAACCAACCTTGATAAATGCCCTCATGCCATGGAGAGCCTTAAAAAATCAATGGTGTGGGATGAGCAGATTTACGGCCTGGAATATGACCTTGATATCTTTAATATCGTCGCCGTTAGCCATTTCAATATGGGGGCTATGGAAAATAAGAGCCTCAACATCTTCAATACGAAATGCGTTCTGGCCAAGCCGGAAACGGCCACAGATTCGGACTTCGCTGCCGTAGAAGCCGTGGTCGCCCATGAATATTTCCATAATTGGACGGGAAACCGCGTTACCTGCCGCGACTGGTTTCAACTTTCCTTGAAAGAGGGGCTTACGGTCTTTCGGGATCAAGAATTTTCAGCCCATATGGGCTCACGGGCCGTTAAGCGTATTGAAGACGTTCGTATCTTGCGTCAGCATCAGTTTGCGGAAGATAGTGGCCCGATGGCTCATCCCGTACGGCCAGAGAGCTATATTGAGATCAATAACTTCTATACAGTGACTATCTATGAAAAAGGTGCCGAGGTTATTCGTATGATCCATACGCTTCTTGGGGCTGATCATTACCGTAAAGGCATGGATCTATATTTTGCCCGTCATGACGGGCAGGCGGTGACTTGTGATGATTTTGTTGCCGCAATGGAAGATGCTTCTGGCGTTGATCTTACCCAGTTTAGGCTATGGTATTCCCAAGCAGGAACGCCGGAAATCACGGTTTCGCATCATTATGATAAAGCCGCCGCAACCTTGGCCTTGACCCTGAAACAAGCAACGCCTGATACGCCAAATCAACAGAATAAAAAACCGTTGCATATTCCGGTTGCCCTTGGCCTTCTCGGGCCGGACGGGGCGGATCTGCCGCTTCAATTGCTCGGAGAGAATGCCCCCACGGATCGTCATGGTACAAAGATGCTCGATCTGACAGCAGAAGAACAAACCTTCACGTTTATCGGCCTTAAGAATAAGCCTGTTCCGTCTATACTACGGGGGTTTTCAGCGCCTGTTAAGATAAAAAATGACGTGAGCCGAGAAGACCGCCTTTTCCTGCTGGCCCATGATAGTGATAGCTTCAATCGCTGGGAATCGGGACAGGAAATTGGTGTTAGTATTATCATGGGGCTGGTTGATGATATTGCTGCGGGCCGCGCCCTTCGTCTTGATCAAGACTTTTGTGATGCTATGGGAGATATTTTATCTGACAAAAGCCTCGACCGGGCCTTCATCGCAGAAATCGTAAGCCTGCCGACTGAAGCCATGTTGGGACAATATGCCTCCCCCATAGATGTCGATGCCCTTCATCAGGCGCGGAATTTTGTCCGCCGAGGCTTGGCTCAAGCACATCGTGAGACATTTATGGCCTTATATCACGTATGTCACACAACGGCGCCTTATCAATTTGAGCAGGGGGCGGTGGCCAACCGCAGATTGAAAAACTTATGCCTGTCTTATTTGATGACATTGGATGACCCTGAAATACGTGACCTCTGCGTGGATCAGTTAAGGCGAGCCAATAATATGACCGACGAAATTTCGGCCTTTTCCTGCCTCGTGCATAGTGACTTTCCTGAGCGAGATGACGCTATGGCGAATTTTTATGATAAGTGGCGCCATGATGATCTTGTCTTGGACAAATGGTTCTCTGTTCAGGCATCAGTTGCCAAGCCAGTCACCTTGGATTTGGTTCGCGCGTTAATTTTGCATCCGGATTTTGACTTGGGGACGCCCAACCGAGTGCGTTCTGTGGTGGGGCCATTTTGCGGCATGAATCTCACATGTTTTCATGACAAATCGGGACGGGGCTATGAATTTCTGGGGGATATGATTGAGAAATTAGATCCGATCAATCCTCAGATAGCTTCCCGCCTCGTTCACCCTTTAAGCCGCTGGAAATATTATGATGAGCGCCGTCAAAATCTTATGAAAGTCACCTTGGAAAGAATATTAACGCGAAATGGCTTATCGGAAAATACCTATGAAATGGTGTCAAAAAGTCTGACGTAAGCCTAAAACTGAAGGATGAGACCCACTACGGGGCCAGAACCATCGATGCTATTGCCAGACAATTTTACGCGATATTCAACGGTCACGTCAATATGGCTCCGGAAGGCCTCATATTTTGTGTCATTGAAATAATAACGCAAATTAAGACCTGGGCCTGCCTCAAACAAGCTTGCTTGCCTGAAACGATCTTTCTGCCAACTATAAAGTCCCGTCAGGCGCGGCTGTAGTATTATGGTGTCACTGACCGAAATATTATACCCTGCGGTGACTTGACTGGTCAGAAAAATATCGGGGTCAGCCGGTTTAATGAGGGCTGCATCCAGATAAAGGCTATAGCTCCACCAGGGGGCTTTTTCTGATCGGTAGCCGCTCTTATAATCCTGTGAATATCCGGCGCGAATCATCCAATCATTGCGGGCGAAATTCCCTACCTTAATCATCCGTTCTGCCGATAGGACAAGATTATGATCTGCAAAAGGCTTAAGACGCAGGCCAACGCCTGCCTGATAGCTATGGGGGTTAGGTTTGAGACTATTTTGTGTCATGCTCGATAACAAGCGGGAATAAAACTGAAGCGTTTTCCCATTACGAAAGCCGATATTTTCTGGCTGATAGCTCACGCCTAATCCTGCCTGAGATTGCGTGAGGTCGGCCCCCAATGGCCTGATCGATGAGGATGCGCCACGATAAATGGCATAAGAGATTATATCAAAACGATTTTCCAGCTGTTCGATCTCCCTTTTTATGGCGATAGGGGGGATGCCCTCATGGTGATCTATCGCCGCTTTATAATGCTTAATGGCTTTGCTATTCTGTCCCAAAAATTTATAGGCATAGGCCAGTTGAGTATGGATTTCTAAATTATTTGGCGAATATTGTAAGGCAATCTCAAAATACGTAATAGCTGTCTGGTATTTTTTCGCTTCATAGGCGGCATAGCCTAACATGGCGGCGTGACGCCATTTTTGCGTCGATATGGCTGGGATTTTTTTAGGCCGTAATCCAGGTGCAGGATCGGCTATCCTTCTCACTGTGAGTTTTGAGGCTTTAGAGCCTGTGGCTTCGGGTTTTGTGGAATTTTCTGGGCGCGGGGGGGATATTTTTCTCGTCTCCTTGGGAGAAAATGTAATATTCACGGCAGCCTGCACAGGCGAAACCAATTGTACGGCGTCCAGTATTTTTTCCATAGAAGGGGAGGACGAAGCCACGACGATAGAATCGTTCTGCGTCACGCGGTGGGCCATTTCTTGATAGGGATATTGATGGAAATAGGCTTGCTCACGCTTGGCATAATCTGTTTGCAGGAAAAGCGAGAGCAGGCCGCTCAGACCAGTCACAGATAAAAATATCAAAATGAGAAATTTATATTTGCTGGCCATAGTGTCCTTCTTGAAGAGAGAGGGCATCTTGGAGCTGATGATCCGTGATATGGCCTTTATCAATGAGTATTTTTCCAAGCTTGCCGCCATTTTCTTTTTGGAAAGACAGGGCTTGCTGCAGATTATGTGGGGTGAGCGTCTTTTGTTGTATCAGCATTTGGCCTAATCTTTTTTGAAAAGGCGCCAATTGTGCAGAATCTGGAAATACATGATCCGTTTTATCCCAAACGAGGGGAATATCGAACAGAATATGGCCGCTGTAGATATATACGGCGCGTACCGAGGCCAGAAAATTTAAAATATTGCCCCATAATTGGCGGGGTAATGACAGAAGAGCCACCCTGTTGCCATATATGTGATGGGTGAAATAAAAGCGTTGCAAGGCACGGTTGAGGAAGAATAGTAAATTAGCCCACAGCAGATATTCAAGGGGCTCCCCCCGATGAAGAAGCGGTGGATAACGATAGCCTGTGGGGAATACCCATTCGATCAGCCAAACAATGAGAATGTTCAGCAATATAAAATAGGCTATTATCGACAGATGAGATGTTAAAACACCCTTTCTGTCCCGAAATAAGGCGTATTTCATGGACAGTGGCCCCCCCCATTTTTGATTGCGCCAGCCTTGAAAGGCAATGCCCATAATCCAGCGGCTTTTTTGGCGCGTGACCGCCGTGATGGTATTTGGAAAAAATTCACGTGTGGCGATAATGTCGCCCGCGCTGGCTTTAAAACGGGCAAAGATGAGGGATAATTTTTCCTTTTTAAGCCTGAGAGCCAAGTCATAATCTTCGGTCAGATTGCCTGTGTCAAAGGGCGGCGATGTATGGTCATGGCTTAAGGCCGCTATGGCGCGGCGGCTTAAGACCGTCCCAACCCCTGCGGAGGGAACGTGACCTGTCAGGCTTTCCCGAACAACCATTTCTTTACTATGATTTTCGGCGAATTCATCCTGATAATGGCCGCCCGTCAGATCATACCATGGACGTTCCAGAGGTATAACAGGAATTTGTATCAGATCTTTACGCGGGATCAGGTGATTATAGAGCTTTAATTCTAGAGGATGAACAATGTCTTCCGCATCATGAAGGACAAGGCCGGCAAACGTAAAATTTTTCTCGTGCTCAAAATCATAAATGTCTTTGTAAATCTGATTGAGGCAATCCGCCTTACAGGTAGGCCCGTCTGTATCGAGAAGGCTCACATGCAATTTTTTTTCATGAGGGGTAATTTGGTTTATTTCAAAAATAGTCTCAGGATCATTACGGTAACAGCCTACAAAGATATGATAATTTTGGTAATGATAGCTCGATAAAGTATTTTTTAGCATAGCCTGAATAACGGCTGACTCTTGCCATGCGGGGATCATAATCGCAAAATATTGTTCTTCTTTTAACAGAATATCATCGGCGTGATAGGCCCGAAATTTTTTATAAATAAAAATCCGGCGTCTTATTTTATGGATGATGTAATAGAGATCAACAAACGCGTCATCAATATTGCTTAACAATATTAAGAGGGCTGTCATAAAAAAAATGAGTTTTAAGAAAAAGAGATAATTCGTAAAGACATCTAATATTTGTACGTCTCCCTTTGACAATCAATCTCTTCTGATTGCGGCTAAGACTTAGTATCAGGATAGTATAGATTATTTAGATATTATTATCTAGTGTTGTTCTCTCTAGAAATATTGGCCTATATCTTCCGGCGTCGCCGGTAAGCCATAAAGCCAAACCCAAGGCCAAATAAGGATAACATAGGCGGCACCGGAATATTCACAATATAAAGTGTCATTGCATCCGTCCCCGATAGCGGCACGCCATTATTTGTTATACTCGTAGAGCCATAATTAAAGGGATCACCATTATAATCAATCATCAGTTGAATGACATAACGACCAAGTCCGGGGAAATTTGTCCCGCCTAACGGGAATAGCGCAATATTATTATTAATGACGTTATTTAGCTGAAGGTTATGACCAAGAACGGCAACCGCATTGCCATCAAGCTGTAGCTCCCAATTTATGTTAAACAAAAGATCAAACGCCGGTGATCCTATGGTCGTTTCAATGTCACATAGCGATATTGAGGCGACGGAGAAGGGGTCAGGCGCACAACCATCCAAATTAAAATCCATCCCATAAAGAATCGTCTGATCAGGCCCTGCATCAGCAAAAATCTGTATCGGAGTCGGCGTAGGTGTCGGGGTTGGCGTAGGCGTTGGCGTAGGTGTCGGGGTCGGCGTAGGCGTTGGGGTAGGCGTAGGCGTAGGTGTTGGCGTCGGGGTAGGTGTCGGAGTTGGAGTTGGCGTCGGCGTTGGCGTCGGCGTTGGGGTAGGCGTAGGCGTAGGTGTCGGAGTTGGAGTTGGAGTTGGAGTTGGCGTTGGCGTTGGGGTAGGCGTTGGTGTCGGCGTCGGAGTTGGGGTAGGTGTTGGCGTCGGGGTAGGTGTTGGCGTCGGGGTAGGCGTTGGGGTCGGCGTAGGCGTAGGTGTCGGCGTAGGCGTAGGCGTTGGTGTCGGTGTCGGAGTTGGAGTTGGAGTTGGGGTAGGCGTCGGCGTCGGCGTCGGAGTTGGGGTAGGTGTTGGCGTCGGGGTAGGTGTTGGTGTCGGAGTCGGCGTCGGAGTTGGTGTCGGTGTCGGCGTAGGCGTTGGAGTCGGCGTAGGTGTTGGCGTCGGCGTCGGAGTCGGAGTAGGAGTAGGAGTCGGAGTCGGAGTCGGTGTCGGCGTAGGCGTTGGAGTCGGCGTAGGTGTTGGCGTCGGCGTCGGCGTAGGCGTAGGCGTAGGTGTCGGAGTTGGCGTAGGCGTTGGGGTAGGCGTAGGCGTCGGGGTAGGCGTTGGCGTAGGCGTTGGAGTAGGAGTTGGCGTAGGCGTCGGGGTAGGCGTTGGCGTAGGCGTTGGGGTAGGCGTAGGCGTCGGGGTAGGCGTTGGAGTTGGAGTCGGCGTTGGCGTTGGAGTCGGCGTTGGCGTTGGCGTAGGCGTTGGCGTAGGCGTAGGCGTTGGAGTCGGCGTTGGCGTTGGTGTCGGGGTAGGAGTTGGCGTCGGCGTAGGCGTCGGGGTAGGCGTTGGAGTTGGAGTCGGCGTTGGCGTAGGTGTCGGGGTCGGCGTAGGCGTAGGTGTCGGAGTTGGCGTAGGCGTTGGGGTAGGCGTAGGCGTCGGGGTAGGCGTTGGCGTAGGCGTTGGAGTAGGAGTTGGCGTAGGCGTTGGAGTTGGAGTCGGCGTTGGCGTAGGTGTCGGGGTCGGCGTTGGGGTAGGCGTCGGCGTTGGTGTCGGAGTTGGCGTAGGCGTTGGGGTAGGCGTTGGCGTAGGCGTAGGCGTTGGCGTCGGCGTTGGGGTAGGCGTAGGCGTCGGAGTTGGAGTTGGCGTAGGCGTCGGAGTTGGCGTTGGCGTCGGCGTCGGCGTCGGAGTTGGCGTCGGCGTAGGAGTTGGCGTCGGCGTAGGTGTCGGAGTTGGCGTAGGTGTTGGCGTCGGGGTAGGTGTCGGAGTTGGTGTCGGAGTTGGAGTCGGCGTTGGCGTAGGCGTTGGAGTCGGCGTCGGAGTCGGCGTCGGAGTTGGTGTCGGCGTAGGTGTTGGCGTCGGGGTAGGTGTCGGAGTCGGAGTTGGCGTAGGTGTCGGGGTCGGGGTCGGAGTCGGAGTCGGAGTCGGTGTCGGCGTCGGTGTCGGAGTTGGCGTTGGGGTAGGCGTTGGTGTCGGAGTTGGCGTCGGGGTAGGCGTTGGAGTTGGAGTTGGAGTTGGAGTTGGAGTAGGAGTAGGAGTTGGAGTTGGCGTAGGCGTAGGTGTCGGAGTAGGTGTCGGGGTTGGCGTAGGTGTCGGGGTCGGGGTAGGCGTCGGCGTCGGTGTTGGCGTCGGCGTCGGCGTAGGAGTTGGCGTCGGTGTCGGTGTCGGTGTCGGTGTCGGTGTCGGTGTCGGGGTAGGCGTAGGTGTCGGAAGCACTATTCTGCTGCCTAAACCTTCTAGAGCTTGGGCATTGGGGCCTAATGCTGACCTTGTATTGGGGGTGTTGAAGAACTGACCTATTGTTTGTGCTGTAAAATTATTATTAAAGGTTTGCCCGCTGGTATCTGCCCCGCCTGGCGTCAGGTTTTCTAGCATGGCCAAAAGCTGTTCGTTCAGTTTATCTTTCATGTTGTTGATATCAACAGGGGATAAGATCACGCCGACGATATAGGTTCCTGATTTACGCTCGGTTTCAAACTTCATATTGATAGGCTCGCCATCACTTTTGACTAATGACGTGAGTAGCCAGCCATCTGTATCGCCTCTTTGATGGAAACCTAAGCTCACGGGTTCGGCTTTTGGAGTATCATTTTTGGCACCCTCTTCTCCCACTAGGCTCACGCCATTGGAAGAGAGTTTCGCCCATTGAGGGTTTCCGGTTTGCTTGGTATCGACAACACGAATTTGATTTCCATTGATGCCAAATTTATCACCAAACGGATGAGGGGCAGGCATGCCAGTCGGTAAAGGCGCTGTGAAAACAAACAGGCGATAGCTCCCCTTCTTTACATTAGGAATACCAAATGAATCTACATTAAGGATGCCGTCGTTAAGAAAAATATTTTCCTTTGAGGATTCGAGGGCCAAGAGATTTGTGCCTTCAATATTTGCACTTGTCGGCGTGATGCGGATAAACCCACGGTGCGGAATTTTTTTATTGGGGCCAAAATCCCATCCAATGTCACCCAAATTTAAACCAAATTCTGCCAAGGATGTATAAGGGATAGTATAAGCAGATGTGGCAGAACGCGCCGCGGCATCGATTACTCTGGCGGCGGCATCTTTCAAATTATTGTTTTTTCCAACAGCCCCGGATTTTCCAAGGTCACTGAGTATCGTCGAGGCAAGTTCGGTTATTCTATCAGGCTGTCCCGCAGAAGTATCAAAATATTTTTGCAGGATTTTGAGTGAGTTTTTATCACCGTCTATTGCGGCCTTAACGGCATCTTTACGGGCAATGGTGTCAAATTTACTCGGTTCAATTGGGCGAGTATGTGGTATCTTTTGGGTTGTTTTTGACTGAACTGTCAGTGTTTGTTTAATCCTGGGCGTAAAGTGATCTCTTAGGGCTGGAATATTTGGTTCGGAAAAAATAGTTCCTTGAGGGACAAGTTTCGAATTGGTAGCGCTAATATTTTTCTCTTGTGAGGGATCTGCACCGGGCATAATAATAGGATCATCGCTTGAACCTGCCTTGGATGAGGCGACATATTTCGGTGTGATCTGTTCTGCCCAAGCGAGAAGATCGCCTTGATCTTGCACGGCTTTTTCGGTGGCGTCATTATGTAATAAATCATTATATGCCCACGTACTCAGGGCTATTGTACTCACCACGGCCAATAATTTATACTTTAAGTCCATTACTCTAAAACCTTAAAATCCGTTGCCCTAAAACCTTATTTTTTTCTAAAAATAATACGCTAATTTCACCTAACTTAAAATGGTTAGTTCGCCGCATATTTAATTAATATTTATATTCTGACCAATGAGCGTTAATATGTTGATAATAAATAGGGTTAATAACCTGTGAATAGTCTCGTATTGAGATATGCTACAGGTAAAAATACACATAAACTGATCGCAAGGCATTTTTGAGGCATTTGAATAATAATGGCATTTTTGCTACGGTTTTCTCATATTTAAATATATGATCACATGCAAATTTTATACCATATAACCTAACGTCCTGTAATGATTAGGGTTTGTTAATTGTAGGTGGCCTTAAGTAAGCTTTAAAGTGAGATGTTTGAACAAAACTGTAAAGAATCCTGACAGTTTGTGATAAGAGGTTATATAAAATTTTTCATGAGGTAAAATGCCTTATATCGTTGTTTTGAATATATTTAATGGTTCTGTAAAAAGAGGTAACATATGACTCTAGATGATATATTGAAAAATTTACCTGATATGAATCCTGGTTGGGTGTGGCTCGCAGGGGCGGGGCCGGGCGACCCTGGACTATTGTCTTTGTTGGCCCTAAAGGGAATGATGCAGGCTGATATTGTCGTTTATGATGCCCTTGTTAGCCAAGATGTTCTTGATTTTATTGGTAAAGATGCTGTTCTTGAGTTTGCCGGAAAACGCGGCGGGCAGCCGTCCATGAAGCAGGCAGATATATCTGATCGACTGGTTCAGCATGCTATAGCGGGAAGGAAAGTTTTGAGGTTAAAGGGCGGCGACCCCTTTGTTTTTGGGCGCGGGGGTGAAGAAGCGCGTTGTCTTGTAAAGTCAAAAATTCCTTTTCGGGTCATTCCGGGAATTACAGCGGGCATTGGGGGGCTTTCCTATGCGGGAATACCTGTAACGGATCGGCATACAAATTCTGCGGTGACGTTCCTGACGGGGCATGGCGAGGATGGCGGTTTGTCAAAAGATATAGATTGGGATGCCTTGGCAAAATCATCCCCTGTGATTGTCGTCTATATGGCCTTGAGTAGAATTGACTTGATGTGTGCCCAATTTTTGAAATCAGGACGCAAGCCGACGGAATCTGTGGCGGTCATAAGTAAGGCAACGACGGCCGAGCAAAGAGTGCTTGAGACCACGCTGGCTCACGCGGCGCAAGACGTTGCAAAGGCAAATTTAAAAGCGCCTGCGATGGTTGTTCTTGGGGAGAATGTTAAATTGAGGGCGGGACTGGATTGGTTAGGGGCAATGGAGGGAAAAATATTGGATGCAGATTTATCTATCGTTAGTCCACAAGGAAAAAATTAGGGTATTATTCCTAGATATATCTATTTAAAATATAGCGAAAAATGATATATAAGGATACCACAATAAAGAGAAGTGTATAGAGAATTTTTTTATAGGATGTGGCAATATAAACAAAGATAGAATTTGCCTCTAAGTTTATATTTTTTTTCTCACTTCCCGTTAATTCTCTTTCCAATTTTTTCTGTTCTTCTGCCCAGATATGTTTGTTGTTTTTATAATCATCCGCGCCCATTTGGAACCCGAGATTTAAGATGTTTGCTACATTTTTTCTGTAGCTGAATTTTAGATCTTTAGAGGTAAAATAAATCGTTCTCAGGGCGGCGTCATCTTTAAAGGAATCCAAAAAACTTCCGACAGATGTCGCCCCTAAATCATTTTCGCTGCTATGGGTCATCAGGGCGTCAGATTGGGGCAGCGAAAAAAAATTTTCTTTAAGTTTTATGTCTGGTTTATGGAGCGGAAAATTTGTGAGATTAGGATCTTCCTCATCCTCATCATCAGAGAGGGTGTCTGCAGAGAGCAATCTATTATTCAACCTAAGTTCTTTAGAAAGTTTTTTTGCTTCTGAATTCTTTTGATACCCAAGATTTTGACTGCGGGCAAGATCACTGTAAAAAAATATTCTTTGATGGATCTCATCGTTACTTTTCAGCGCATCGGTGGGGACAATGACCACGGCATTAGATAGTGCTATTGGAAGAAATAGTCCAATTATAAGTGTGGATATTATGCCTAAACGCCATTCCATATTATAAAAATACTCAATATCTTATTCTATTGAAACATCTAAAGTAATATATTGGACGTTAAAGTTAAAGATTTTATTATTGTCGGTAAAATTAAGGAGAGATTTTAGTGATGCGCTTATTTTCTCTGGAAATAATTGTGTATTTTACCATAGGATGCCTTGTTTTATTAAATAATATGACCATGCAAACCTATGCCGAAACAAAGCTTAAGGAAGAAAACGCGCCGCTCAGAGTTGTCGTGCGGCCCAGAGAAAATGTCCAAAAGCCAGAGCCTTCTTTAATTAATCCAGAAATGCTGCGCCGTCTCAACGAGACTGGAATCACCTTTAGCTGGAAAAATATATTGAATAATGGTTTTTATTCTGGCTACCAAGATGAGGAAAATTTAAAGAAATATGGTTATTCTGTAAATTCTGAGATAGGCCTTATTTTGCAGAATAAAATGCGCGGCACAGATGATGCTGATAATATGTTACATCTTAATGACTATAGGAATAAACAACTTTATAGCGGCGCGCCATCCGTCATTATTAATCCCATGCAGGAAATTCAACAGGGTTGCCTGTCGAAAACGTCGGGCAAGTGCGGCTTTGAAAAATATGGCCAATTCTGGCTAAAATCAAACTTGCGTAATATTGACAACTCAAAGGATCGGTCAGATAATTCTCTCGCCAATATGGTCAAATCCCTTGATTAGGATGAGGGGGCTAATCAGGCAGAGTCTGCCCCAATACGCGAAGGGTATTTTCGCCCATAATTTTTCGAATATCTTCTTCGGAAAAATCTTGCTTTAGTAATTCTTGCGTAATTAAGGCCATGCCGCTCGCATCAAACGGGGCCTCTATGGCGCCGTCAAAATCTGAACCAAGCGCCACATGGTCAACGCCAACGAGATCCGCTGTATATTTTATGGCTTTGACAATGGATTCTGCGCTTAAGCCACAGGTCGCCACATCCCAAAATCCTATGCCAATAACGCCGCCTGACTTGGCGATGCCTTTGATGTGATCATCACTCAGATTGCGTTGATTATCACAGGTGCCGCGTACGCCCGTATGAGAAGAGACTATGGGCGTCGTGGCAAATTTTATAACATCATCTATTAACGCCGGGGAGGCATGGGCAACATCAATGAGCATGCCACGTTCCTGCATTTCCTGAAAAACGGCGCGTCCAAAGTCAGTCAGGCCACCAAGGCTCACCCCATGGGCCGAACCACCAAGCTCGGTATCAAAAAAATGGGTTGCCGCCATCATGCGGAAACCCGCATCATACATGGCTTTCACATTGGTAAGTTTGCCTTCTAAGACCTGAGCGCCTTCAATGCCAAGAAACCCGGCGGTGATTTTCTCGCCCGCGCGCCGCGCCGCGATAAACTTTGCCAAATCGCCTTTGGTCTTGATAATAATGAATTTTCCGTGTGACTTTTGCGCATAGTCATGGAGCTTCTTTGATTGATATAAGGCACGTTCTTTCAGACTGAAGAGGGACTTGAGCGGCCAATGTTCCGCCAGAGAAAGGAGCGTTATTTGGTCTGAATCCCCTGTATTCTTGTGAATATTTAAACCCTTAGGCACCTTACTTACGATGGTAAAGGCCTGTAAAGCAACATTGCCTTCTTGCAAACGAGGCAGATCAACAAGACCGTAATCGTTTTTGACGAGAAAATCCCTGTTCCACAATAAAAAATCAGCATGAAGATCCGCAACAATCAGATCATTATGTAGTTTTTGTGCTTTTTCACTGACATGATAAGGGGGGTGGGTTGCCGCAACATTCATCTTCCCGTCTTTATGCGCGGCAAATTCAGGCAGGCCAATATAGTAAGTCGCTATCAGCAAGAGGGCAAAAGCCAGGGCGATTATTTTGATTTTTCCACTTGAATGTTTATTTTCCATTTTTTTTCCTGAATCTCATTTTCATTCATAGGTTTGATTTTGAGTATGCGAGACAAATCGCGTAAAGGCAATGCAAAGATAATTATTATTTTATCGATAAGTTATTTTTTGTGTTATCTGATATTCATATTCAAGTTAGATATTAATTGAGCATCGCCCATGTCAAAAAATGAAGTAGAGATTGCCCAAAGAAACCACAGGGTTGGGGCGACATATGCCTTGGGGGCATTTGCGCTTTGGGGCCTGATGCCCATATTCTTTAAGGAATTATCCCACGTGGCTTCCTTGGAATTTTTGAGCTATCGGATGATTTTCTCCTTCATATTTCTGATTTTTCTCTTGTCATTCCGGCGGACGTTGCACGGGTTTATTCAGGAAATAAAGCATATTTTTTCCCATAAGAAATTATGGCTTATGCTGTTTTTTTCTGCGGCATTAATCAGTAGCAATTGGCTGGTTTATATTTGGGCGATTTCTCATGATTACGTGGTTGAGACGAGCCTTGGATATTTTATTAACCCCTTGATGAATGTGGCACTTGGGATGCTCGTTCTTGGGGAAAAGCTGACCAAGGTTAAATTATTCTCCGTTGCCCTAGCCGCCATTGGCGTTCTTTATATGATTTTTCAAGGAGGAAATTTCCCTTGGGTCGCCCTTTATTTGGCCAGCAGTTTTGCCCTATATGGTTTGATTAGGAAAAAAATCCTCATCGGGGCCATCATTGGTTTATGGGTCGAGATACTTATTTTGCTGCCTGTGGCGTTATCTTATTTGATTTATTTGGACCTATCTGGCCCAGAAGACGTCGCGGGGTATGATGGTTATACCATGTTCTTATTTGTGGTCAGCGGGGCCTTGACAACGATACCCCTGGTTATGTTTGCCTCGGCCGCAAAGCGGCTTCCCCTTTCAACCATAGGGGTTTTTCAATATCTTGCCCCTTCGATAAGTTTAATGCTTGCGGTGTTCTTATGGCACGAGCCTTTTCCCGTGGTTCGTATGATCGGCTTTGGATTTATTTGGGGCGGGCTACTGGTTTATTCTCTGGATAGTTTTATGAAAAGAAACAAACGTGACGTGGTGGTTTAAGGCTAATCCTTCAGAAACGCCAAAGTATGCGCGCTATAGTCCTGCGCAAATTCAGGTTCCTGTAATGCCCAAAAGGAAACATCTTTGACGGCTTCTGCGGTAATATCCATATGGTCATTTTGCCATTCTTCTATGATTATTTGTGCGGCAGGAGAAAGGCGCGGGGGGGCGGACAGCGAAATGTCCAGCCATTTTATGGCGAGTGATTTTGGCAGGTTCATTTTGTTGAGCGCAAGAGCGGAAAAATCATGGATCATTTTTTGTGAGAGGCCATAACCGGCTATTTCTATGATGTCTTCAGAGCTTAAATTTTCGCGCGTTATCTCAGATGAGGTGGCTTTGCTGGCCTGTCCGGCCAATTTTATGCGCTTAAATTGATTTATGAATTTTTCACCATTCGTCACCGGCGACCATAAAATAAGCAGATCGGTGAGGCCCTGGTTTTTTTGTATCAGGTCAGCCGCAATAAGTGCGCCCGAGCGCATGGCCCAGAATATGAGGGGCGCGGGGGCTGTTTCGCTCAGCCAAGACATGGCGGCCAAGATGTCTTTTTGCCAGATATCTATAGAGGCATCCTCAAGGATACCTTCGCTGTCCCCTGTGCCATAGAGGTCTAAAATCAACACGCCGTAACCCATGGCGGCAAAGCGCCGCGCTTGATGGCTAATCATATGACGGGATCTGTTTAATTCTTCTGCGAAGGGCGGGATGAAGAGAATATTGCCTTTTAGAGCCCGCCCGTCTTTTGGGGGATGGTAAAGGGCAAAAATATTACCTTTGATGCTTTTGATAAATAGGGGTTTCACATTTTTGCTCACGGATCTTTTGGGGTTGGGCTTTTTGGTTATGGGGCTTGTTTTTCTTTTATAAAGTCACAAAGACGGCCAAATGTTTCAAATGTTTCTGCGCTGATGTCATCATCTTCGACGACGATGTCGAAATGATCCTCCAAGGCGGTAATCAGCATGGCGACAGCCATTGAATCGAGTTCGGGAATATGACCAAGGAGAGGGCTATCCCTGTCAAGGCTGTTGGCTCGCTCGCCGATCTGAAGTATTACTTTCAGAGTTTCCCGTACTTCTTCAACTAAGGACATAAATAACGCTCTACATATATATTGAGTATAAGGTAAAAATCGAGGCAGTTATACTATATGATCTTCTCATAAGAAAGCTTAAACCCTTGGGTTGCTCATCGGCAGGATAAATTGTTTAAGCCGCGCTTTCCACGTTTTCTTTAAATAGTGATATTTTCCCGAAAAATTGTTGTTATAGGCTGTCAGGATTATTTTCTCGTGGCAATATGTCATCCACTCTCTTTTATAAGGGTCATTGCCGCTGCCATAGTCGATTTCTGTGGAATGATCTTGGTCAAAAGCCTGTTGCATCATTTTTAAGGAGAGTATGGCGCCTGTGGAAAGATGTTTATAATCTTCATGGTAGCTTAATTTATAAATAAGTGTGGTTGTGCCATGGAAAATATTAAATTGGGCGGCCGTGGCGATATTATCCACGTAAAGAATGCCAAGCCGCAAGGTCTTTTCTGTAGCACAAAGTCTCATGAGATCCGGGATGAAGCCTTTATAATGCTCTTCGTCTTTCCAGCTTTGATGATAAACGTTAAAATAATCCGTAATGCCTTCCTCAATGTTGGTCTTGTCTGACCATAATTTGAAGCTCACCTCATGTTCTCGGTTAAGGCGTCTTTCTTTGCGTGCGATATCCTTGATGCGAGAAGGACTCGCGCTGAGATACTCTCTGAAGTTTTTGGCGGTATTTTCATACACCCAGTTTTTATGGCTGAGGCTGTGTGTCAATTTAAAATATTTTTGCAGCGCCTCCTTCAGATAAAGAGTGCTTAATTTTCCAGCGTCCATAGGAAAGAGGGACAGGTGGGTCCAGCCTTTTTCTTCTGTTGCCAAATAGTCCACAAAAATACTGATTTCTTTTTGGCAATTTCGGGTCTTTTTGCAGAAATATGGCTCATATTCCATACTATAATAATTGGCTAAACTGCTCAGGCTATAGCCTTTACGGTCTTTACCATATGTTTTAATAAGTGGAAAAATGGCCTGAATATTTTGAGTCTCATCTAGGACGCAGTAATAGATTACCTCACGCCCATCGCAGGAAATATGTTTTTGAAGAAGGTCAAACCATGTCATTTTTTTAAAAAGATTTTTGTTTTTTTTATCTATATCTTCGATAAATGAATTTTGGAATGACGCGGGGAGCGCCTGAATATTACTATATTTTTCAATAATCATTTATGTTTATCCATAGGGGTCTTGTTTTTTCTTAACATCAGAGAAAACACTAGTATAAATGAAGAAATAAGAAAATAACCTTTTATATTCACGTTTTTATAAGAAGTTGTTTTTATAGTGCTGTCAAAATAGATCAGGGAAAATATTTTTGCCTTTATGATGAACAGATTATCAGACCTCATTACGCGGCAGGCAAAAACCGCACCGTCACATCCTGCCGTTATTTTTAAACAGCAAGAAATGACTTATGGACAGCTTGCTGATGAGGTGCGCTCTTTTGGCCATGGCCTGCTCGCCGCAGGCATGAACAAAAATGACAGGGTTGCCATTTATCTGCCGAAACAGATGGAAACTGTGATCTCGTTTTTTGGCCCAGCCTATGCGGGGGGCGTGTTTGTGCCGATTAATCCCGTATTGAAGCCGCATCAAGTGGCCTATATTCTGAAAAACTGTGGGGCTAGATTTCTTGTGACAAGCGCGGATCGGTGGGTAACGTTGAAGGATGAACTCACGAATTGCCCGGGCATGGAACGCGTGATTATTACCGGTGACGTGCCAGACTCTGATTTGTACCTTGATTATAAAATAACGTCATATTGTGATTTTCTGGCACAAGATCACCTGATGGACGCGAAGCCTCATGATGTGACGAACGCTGATATGGCGGCCATTCTTTATACGTCTGGCAGTACGGGATTGCCGAAGGGCGTCGTGCTTTCCCATGGCAATATGATTGTTGGGGCGCAAAGCGTGGCAAGTTATCTTAAAAACACCTCTGAGGATAGAATTCTAAGCGTGCTGCCCTTAAGTTTCGATGCGGGCCTCAGCCAATTGACCACGGCTTTTTCCGTTGGGGCTTCGGCTATTTTGATGACTTACCTTCTGCCCCGGGATGTGATCAGGCAGGCAGAAAAATATAAGGTAACGGGGATTACCTTTGTGCCGCCGCTCCTGCTTCAGATGGGGGATATGGCATGGCCAAAGGCCGTAAAAGACTCCCTCCGTTATATCGCGACCACGGGCGGGAAAATGCCTGTATCAGCCACCAGTAAATTTCGCAAAATCCTACCTAAAAGTGACATATATTTGATGTATGGTCTTACGGAGGCCTTCCGTTCGACGTATCTTCCGCCGTCGGAAATTGATAGAATTCCTGGCTCGATTGGGAAGGCGATCCCTCAGGCGGACGTCAGGGTGGTGCGGGAGGATGGCAGCCTTTGCGATGTGGGGGAAGAAGGCGAGCTGATACATCTGGGGCCCTTGGTCGGCATGGGATATTGGAATGACCCAGAGCGGACGGCGCAACGTTTTCGGCCGGTGAGTTCAACTGATCCCGCGCGGGCGGTATGGTCTGGCGATAGGGTTATAAGGGATAAAGATGGCTATCTTTATTTTGTGGGCCGTGGTGACGACATGATAAAAACGTCTGGATTTCGGACAAGTCCGAACGAAGTAGAGGACATTATCCAGTCGAGCGGTCTGGTGACAGAAAATGCGGCGGTTGGACGGGAACATGAACAACTGGGGCAGGTCATATGGGTCGTGGCGGTGGCCCCTGGTTCCAGGGGACTGGATATGGCGGGAATTATGGCCTATTGTCGGACGAAGATGCCGTCTTACATGGTTCCGCATCGCGTGATAGAATGGAAAGAATTACCCAAAAATGCCAATGGCAAGATTGACCGAAAGGTCATCTCAAGGGAATTGGATAAGGAAAAAGACGCCTGATGGACAAGAAGAAACCTGAACATGCTCCCCTAAAAGCTTTTCCCGTCTGTGATGGGGAACTGACCATTGGCGGCCTTAAAATAAATCAACTGGCCAGGCGGGTGGGGGCGACGCCTTTTTATGCCTATGACCGGGAATTTATCACGGTACGTATGGCAGAATTACGGACGCATATGCCGCCTCAGGTGAGGCTGCATTATGCCATGAAAGCCAATCCCATGCCGGCAGTGGTGCAGCATATGAGCCGCCTCGTTGACGGTATTGACACGGCCTCTGCAGGGGAAATGGCCATCGCGCTGGATACGGGCATAACGCCGTCGATGATAAGCCTTGCCGGGCCTGGAAAAACGTCTCAGGAACTTTCGCAAGCCATTGCGGCGGGCGTTGTTATTAACATGGAATCCTTCAATGAGATGGAAGTCATTGCCCAGTTATCACGAACCAGCGGGGCCACAGCCAAAGTTGCCATTCGGGTTAATCCTGACTTTGAGCTTAAATCATCAGGCATGAAAATGGGCGGCGGGGCAAAGCCGTTTGGGGTTGATGCCGAAGAGGTTCCGGCCATGTTAAAAAGGCTTTCTGAATTAAATCTGGATTTTATGGGATTTCATATTTTTAGTGGATCACAGAATCTTAATGAAGAAAGTTTGCTGTCGGCACAGAAAAAGACCCTTGCTCTTGCTCTGTCCCTTTCTAAATACGCGCCGAAGGTGCCTCAAAAAGTGAATATTGGTGGGGGCTATGGCATTCCTTATTTTCCGGGAGATAAGCATTTAGACCTAAAAACCCTCGGACAAGGTCTGTCACATCTTCTAGATGATTTTCATAAGGTGATGCCAGATACTGAGGTCGTCATGGAGCTTGGACGGTATTTGGTGGGGGAAGCGGGCATCTATGTGACGAAAATAATTGATAAAAAAGTCTCGCGTGGGGAAACTTACCTGATTACGGATGGGGGAATGCATCATCATTTGGCCGCTTCGGGTAATTTTGGTCAAGTGATCCGAAAAAATTACCCTGTGGCCATTGTGAAACATTCACAAAATAAGGGGCTAGGAGGAGAGGGTAAGGCATTGGTCAATATAGCCGGATGCCTCTGTACGCCCCTTGATCGGTTAGGGGATAAAATGATGCTGCCTCAGGCGGAAATTGGCGATTATGTGGTATTGTTCCAATCTGGCGCCTATGGGATGACGGCAAGTCCCACGGCATTTCTTGGACATCCGGCCCCGAAAGAAGTTATTTTATAGTTAATAGAGAGAAATATGTTATATTCTCTGTTATATTTTGCCGGTTTAGGGTTTTGTCCGAATGAGGGTTGTGTTAGGTATATATTATCGAATTGGATGTTCGCCGGATACTTGCGTAAACTGGGAAAATTGATATATTATTTGGGGAGTATTATAACAATACTCGTCGTTATTTTAGTAGGGTAAAAAAACTTTTGGTTTGTTTGTAATAATTTAACCTATTCAAGTTATTAAATATCTCTAGAACCGAAAGTCTCCCTATCGATACGGGTGAATAAAGAGATGCAAATTAAAAATATAATTGAAGGGACGTAAATCGTGATTAAATTCTTTTTCAAACCAAGAATTGTTTCTCAAACTATAAAATATGCCATTACTCTTGTAAGCGTTATGATCTTGGCAGGTTGTGCGACGGGAAGCAACAATAGCTTACCATCCGCACAATTCGTTCCGGCTGTTGAGGGGCCGGGGCCGCAATATATTGTGGGGCCTTTGGATAGTTTACAAATATTCGTGTGGCGAAATCCAGAATTGACCACATCAGTTACGGTTCGGCCAGATGGACGTTTTTCCGTACCATTGATTGATGATATGACTGCCACAGGGCGTACGCCTACGCAATTAGCACGGGATATTGAAAAGAAATTAGCCGAATATATTCAGAGTCCGATTGTTACCGTCATTATAACGGGCTTTCAAGGGCCGTTTGCTCAACAAGTTCGGGTGGTAGGGTCTGCCACGTCACCACAAGCCATCGCGTTTCGGGCTAATATGACCCTGTTAGATGTGATGATCACCGTGGGCGGCGTTACTGAATTTGCCTCTGGTAATCGCGCCACGTTAGCGCGTATTGAGGGCGGCGTACAAAAAGAATATAATCTGCGGATAGATGACCTGATAAAAGATGGTGATGTGAGTGCGAACGTGAAGATAAAACCAGGCGACGTGATTATCATTCCGGAAAGTTTTTTCTAAGCCTGAGGGGAGAAGAAATTCTAAGATATTGAGATATGAGAATGGTCAGAATGGAAATGAATTTCATAGGCCATCCTCAGTTTCTTGAAACGTTAGTGATATCTTGGTTAATCAAAAAAAATAGAGCATCAGAAAGACTTGAATTATGAACGAGGTGTATCAACAAGTTATCTCGATATTATATGGCGTATGGCGACAAAGGATAGTGGCTATCTCCGTCGCGTGGATTATTTGTTTGGTCGGGTGGGTTTATGTCGCACAAATTCCAAATGAATATAATTCAGAAGCACGTATCCATGTTGATGCAGAAACGTTTCTTAAGCCCCTGCTTGGAAAAATGGCGGTTCAAAATAATATTTATAATCAGGTTGCGATGATGCGCCAGACGTTAATCAGTCGCCCAAACATCGAAAAAGTGATCCGCATGACGGATCAAGATCTTCTTATAAATAATGATAAGGAAATGGAAAAAAAAATAGATGAAATAATGAAGAAAATAGGCATTAAAATTCAGGCGGCTAACCTCTTCACGATTTCTTATAGCAATGAATCACCGGCTGTCGCCAAAGCAGTCGTGCAATCTTTGTTGAATATTTTTATGGAAGAAAACCTGGGACAAAACCGGAAAGACTTAACGTCGGCGGTGAGGTTCATTGAAGATCAAATACGCGAATATGAAGAACAGCTTGAAATTTCAGAGCAACGCGCCTCTGAATTTCGTCAGAAGAATATGGCTTTTCTGTCTGACAAATCGTATTTTCAAAAATACGAGTTAAGTATGAAAGAAGTCAATGAGGTCAAGCAAAGCCTATCAGAGCATTATAATCGTAGGAAACAGTTAGAGGATAACCTCAAAGCTATTCCGGCCTTTATTCCTTCAACGAGCAGAGGATCGACATCCGGGAGCGGGGGTCAAAATTCTGCCATACAAAACAGAATTAATTTGATGGAAAGCCGGTTGGACGAACTTTATGCGCGCGGATATAAAGATCAGCATCCAGATGTTCGTATCGTCATTAACCAGATAGAAGGCCTTAAAGAGAAACGTAAGAAAGAACTGGAAGCCTTCAGCAAAGCCTTGGAAAACAATGATACGGAAGCTTTGCAAGCCACAGGCGGGGTGATGGCTAATCCTGTTTATGATCAATTAAATTTGAAGCTGATTGATCTTGATGGCGAAATTGCCAGTTTGCAGTCACGGCTACGCAATAAAGAAGCGGCGGCGAAAAAACTTCAATCTATGGCACATCGCATTCCGGAGGTGGAGGCAGAGCTTGCCCGCCTTAACCGCGATTATGGCGTTCTTAAAAACAATTATAATCAGATGCTTTCGAAACGGGAGGCGGCAAAAATATCATCTAATCTGGAAACAAATACGGATCGCGTGCGTTTTAGGATTATCGATCCCCCGCAAGAAGCAAGAGAACCGGCGAGCCCGAACAGGTTGTTACTCGTGATTGGCGTTTTAGTTGCAGGTTTGGGTGCGGGCGTATTTTCAGGCTTTGTTTTAAGCCAGATGCATGCCACCTATTCGACGGAACGAAATTTGAGAGATGCGTTTCCTTACCCTGTTCTCGGCTGCATTACGATTTTAAGATCCAAAGAAGAATTATTACTGAGTAAGAAAAAATTAATTATGTTTTCTATCATGATGACAGGACTTTTGGTTTCGAGCATTAGTGTGTATATCGTCATGATTTCTATGCATTCAATACCAGCTTAAATGGTCGCCGTACCTAGGTTAAAATAAGAAGTACAAAGGTTGAAATAATGAGTTTAATTGACAAGGCAGCTTCTAAGCTAAAAAAAAGCGAAAGTTTAGTGGAGCGTGCGGCGCGGGCATTGAAGCAGGCTCCTGCGGACATGCGGAAAAATACGGCTGAAATAAACAAAAGACAACCTGAGATGACGCCTAAGAAAAGGCCAGAGGTGACTCCAGAGTCAACAGGGCCATCTGAGGAGAAACAAACCACTAAAAAAGGGGCAAAGGTTGATCTTGATGTCGATATTCTTAAAAGTCATAATATTTTTATCAGTGAAGATGACGAAAATTCCATAACGACCGAAGAGTTCCGTATCATAAAACGAAGCCTTTTATTGAATGCCTTTACCAAGGGCGATTCTGCCATTAAAAATGGTAATATTGTTTTGGTCACGAGTACGCAACCGGATGAGGGAAAAACTTTTTGTGCGGTAAGTCTTGCGTTAAGTATGGCTGCAGAAACAGATTTGACCGTATTGCTTGTGGATGCTGATGTGTCCAAGCCTGATGTGTTGAATACGCTGGGGGTTAAGGGCAACAAGGGACTAATAGATGTTATCATTGATAAAAATATGAATCTTAGCGAATGTTTGCTCAGAACAAATATTCCCAACTTGACGATTTTACCTGCGGGTAAGAAGCATAAATTAACGACGGAACTTCTGGCCAGTGAACGTATGGGCGACATCATGCTGGAGCTAGCAAAAAGATACCATGATCGTATCATTATAATTGATTCTCCACCTGTTTTGGCCAGTAGTGCCGCGTCCGTTTTGGCGACTCATGTGGGGCAAATACTCTATGTCGTTGAAGCAGAAAGAACGCGGCAAGAAGAGCTGGGGGATGCTTTTAAGATGATTGAAAAATGTAAACATATTAATCTCCTTTTAAATAAAGCACGGTTTACCGCAGGTAAGAAAAAATTTGGATCTTATTATGGGTATGGAAATGACTATATAAAATGAGGGCGGGGACATGATGCATAACAAAAAATCACTACTACTACTGTTGTTGTCAACGGCGGCGATGTCTGGGCGTGTAATATCTGCGCATGGGGCAAATTGGAACGTGGTGCCTTCTCTTACGTTTAACGAAACCTATACAGATAACGTTGATCTGGATTCAAGCGTGAGAAGAAGTGATTTTGTAACTCAGATTGGCCCGAAGGTTCAAATTACCGGTGAGGGGGCAAGACTTAAGGCCAGTTTGTTATATGCTCCCAATTATTTTTATTATCCAGCGGGTCATGATAAACATGAATTTAGGCAAAATCTCCAAGCAAATTTGTCTAGTGAAGTGATCAGGGACACTTTCTTTATCGACGCGAGTGCCGGTATCAATCAGAGATTTCTAGATCGCCGCCAAGCAATTTCCACAGAACGGGTGAGCAGGACATCAAACAGGCAGACCATTCAAACCTATCAATTTTCCCCTTACGCGCGACATAGATTTGGATCATGGGCTACAGCAGAATTAAGGTATAATCTTAGCTATGTACGAAGGGCAAGAGGCGCCTTACAGACGACGCCAAATACAGTTTTCGGAAATAGCCTGACACATCTGGGAAGCTTTTCAGTCTCTAGTGGGCCACAATTTCAAAGATTGACATGGACAATGTCCGCGCTTTATCAAAAAGAAAAAAGAGAAAATCTCAGTAACTATAAGACGACTACGGCACGTGCGGACTTCTCCTATCAACTATCAACTATGTTTTCTGCTTTGGGAAGCGCCGGCTATCAAAAACGTGATGCCATAGGGTCTTTTGCTAATTTTAAAGGATTTATATGGGATGCCGGATTTAGGTTCGTTCCCGGCCCGAGAACATCCGTCTCTTTTCGATATGGTAATCAATTTGATGGGAATACTTTTTCTTTAGACGCGCTCTATAAAATTACATCAAAAAATAACATAAGTCTGACCTATAGTGACAAGATCCAGACATTTCAATCGTTAGCGTTAGATAGCAATAGTACAACAAATTTAGGGACATCCTTAGGCGGTAATTTTATAAGCGGAGATCTTACGCGCCGGAAACAGTGGAATTTTACAGTGAGTGGGACGCGAGGCCGCACCACTTACGGCGCTTCGGCATTCTATAGTAAGTTCATATCAGACAAGGTTGTCTTGAACGAAAAAAGATATGGGGGATCTGTTACTATCGCCAGAAACCTGAATAGTAAATTGAGTATTAATGGTGGTTTTTCTTACAATTTATCAAAATTTCTTTCTGATAATGTGAATGATAAATTCTGGAGCGCTTCCGCAAATGTGAATTACAAAATATCCAAATCACTTATTGGGACGATTGGTTATGTCCATTCCAATCGTGATCAAAGGCGGTTTGGATTGTTAAATGGTGGTTCTAATTACGTCTCCCTGTCGATCAGTGCGGCACTCTAGGTGAATAATGTTTACAGATTTTTATGGATTTAGTGGCAAGCCATTCCAGCTGACGCCTGACCCTGACTTTTATTTTGATAGTTCTACGCATCATAAGGCTATGGCATATTTAACCTATGGCCTCAGTCAGGGTGAGGGGTTCATCATTGTCACAGGTGATATTGGGGCGGGGAAAACCACGCTTGTGGGCCGACTTCTGGCGGATCTTGATAGCGAACAATATGTGGCGGCAAAGATTGTGACCACTCATATCGCAGCTGATGATATTCTGCGGCTCATCGCAACGGGCTTCGGGATAGATATTGTGTCAAAAGACAAGGCCGTCTTGCTCAATGAGATCGAAATATTCCTGCGACAAAATCATAGAAAAGGCAAGCGATCTCTCCTTATCATTGATGAGGTGCAAAATCTTCCTATCGCCGCCCTGGAGGAGCTGAGAATGCTGTCAAACTTTCAAGAAGGCAATACGGCCTTGTTGCAAAGTTTTCTGATTGGCCAGCCAGAATTTAGAGATAAATGGGCCTTTGCCCCTGAACTAGAGCAGTTGCGCCAACGGGTGATCGCGACACATCATTTGCAATCTATGACCTATGATGAAACGCGGGACTATATTCAGCATCGTTTAAAAATTGTGGGCTGGACAGGAAATCCTGATTTCACAGACGATGCGCTTCGCGCTATTTATCAGTTTACTAATGGAGTCCCCCGGAAATTAAATACGCTCTGCTCGCGTGTACTGTTATTCGGAACCATAGAAGAGCTGACCATAATAGATAAAAATACAGTGTCCGATGTTATCGACGATATGGAGCAGGATATTAACTCATCCAGTCATGGGCTTAAAAACAACGTTGGTCAGTCCATGAATGGTCAACAGCACGTCAAAAATCACGCCCCCTCAAACCAGTTTGATGCGCAGGACAACGCGCGGGATAGCCAGGAATCGGATATATTAAAAGAGCGCATTTATGTCCTTGAAAAATACGTTAAGATTCACGATGAAACCATCAAAGGCATGTTAGATATCGTGGCGAATATGATTGATCAGAATGAAGACCAGGATAAATAATAGTCATGACACCTCAGATTAAAAATGCGATGACCGTAGATGTGGAAGATTATTTTCAAGTGGGGGCATTTGAAAATGATATTGACCCTAACGACTGGCAAAATATAGACTGTCGCGTGGAGCGAAATATAGATGTTATTCTTAAGATGTTTGATGATCATTCTGTCAAGGCGACTTTTTTTGCCTTAGGCTGGATTGCCGAGAGATATCCGCATATTATAAAAGAGATTGTTGAGAATGGCCATGAATTGGCTAGTCACGGTATGAACCATGGGCGCGTGAGTGACCAAAGTCGTGAGGAATTCAAAAGGGATGTCGAAACCTCAAAAAAACTCTTGGAAGATATCGGCGGCACGCCGGTTAAGGGCTACCGCGCACCGAGCTTCTCCATCGGGGAAAAAAATCTTTGGGCGTTGGACGTCCTTTGTGAGGCGGGATATCACTATAGCTCAAGTATTTATCCCATCAGGCATGATCATTATGGCATGCCGTCCGCGCCGCGCTTTGCTTTTCTACCCATAGAAGGTCAAAATTTTAAGGAAATGCCCGTGACGACAGTGGAATATTTTGGCCATAAAATACCCTGCGGCGGCGGAGGATATTTCCGGCTATTGCCCTATTTCCTGTCAAAACGCGCGATGTCACGTGTTAATAATAAGGATCAGGAGCCTTGTATTTTTTATTTCCATCCTTGGGAAGTTGATCCGGAACAACCGCGCCAGACGCAGGCGAGCCTTAAATCTAAATTCCGTCATTATACAAATCTTGACGTCATGGAGCATAAGATTAGAAAAGTGTTAACAGATTTTAATTGGGGCCGAATGGATGATATCTTCTTGAGGGATCAGGGGTAATATGATGCAGATAAAGATGTTGGATATTTTCAGTGATAGCCAAAAATGGGACGATTATGTAGGACGTCATCCAAAAGCGACCGTTTATCACTTATCGCCATGGGGCCGGGCGGTTTGCCGCAGTATGAAACATGATTTCTATTATATTTATGTTGAAGATGAAGATGAAATTTGCGCGGTTATTCCTCTTATCCACGTGAAAAGCAGGCTCTTTGGAAATTCCCTCATTTCCATGGCTTTTGCCACAAATGGAGGGCCTCTCTATAACAATAAAGAGGCTCTTGACTTGCTGGATGAGGCATGCCGAGAGCTGGCGAAAAAACTTGATGTGGACTGCCTAGAATGCCGTAACCTGGATCAGGTTCATGAGGATTGGCCGGTGAAAAAGGACATGTATTCTACGTTTCGCAAGACGTTATCTTCCGATAATGACGAAAATATGCTGGCTATTCCCCGCAAACAACGGGCAATGGTGCGAAAGGGCATTAATTTTGGCTTAAAAGCGGTCATAGATGACCTCCCCGACCGATTATTTTCCATGTATTCGCAAAGTGTTCGAAATTTAGGCACCCCTGTTTTCCCTAAAAGCCTGTTTTATTATTTGAAAGAAGAATTTGGCAATAATTGCGAGATACTGACTGTGGAAACCCCAGAGGGTAAGGCTATATCGAGTGTTATGACATTTTATTTTAAGGAAGAAACCGTCCCCTATTATGGCGGTGGAACCATGGAGGCAAGGGCTTTCGCCGCCAATGATTTCATGTATTGGTCTCTGATGGCGCGTGCGGTAAGTGAGAAAAATTGTACAATTTTTGACTTTGGCAGAAGTAAAAATGACACGGGAGCCTTTCGTTTTAAAAAAAATTGGGGTTTTGTGCCTAAAGCTTTGAATTACGAGTTTATCTTGAATGATGGCCATGACATACCAGACATTAACCCCCTAAATCCTAAATATCAGCTGATGATCAAAACGTGGAAAAAATTACCGTTGCCACTTGCTAATTTTATTGGGCCCTTGATTTCGAGATCATTGGGATAAAGAAATAAGGCGCATAGTAACGCTTTTGAAAGCTATTTCAGACATAAGTTGAGGCGTAATAAATAATAATATAGAGGGTTGATCAGGATGAAGATGCAAGAACATGACATAGTGGCTCAGTGGCAAAAGGCCGCGATAGCCTTAGCCGCCATAACGGGCGCTGTACTTCTTGCCTTCTTTGATACCGCCCGTACGTTGGTCATAACATGGTGGGATAAACCAGAATATAATCATTGTTTATTGATTTTACCGATCATTGTTTATCTGATAAATGAGCGCCGGGAGGTTTTTAAGAAAATCGCGCCAGAGCCTTGTTGGTTAGGGCTTTTGCCTATTTTGGCCGGTGGCATGTTATGGCTCCTCGGGGAGCTTGGGGACGTAAATGTCGTCGAGCAATTTGGTCTTATCATCGTCATTCAAGGGTGTATTATCACCATTTTGGGTAAACGTGTTGCGCTTGCCTTTATATTTCCATTGTTTTATATGGTTTTTCTCATTCCCTTTGGCGATTTTCTGGTTCCCATGTTGCAAGATTTTACGACGGCCTTTGTCATCGCTATTTTGAATATGATGGATATTCCCGTTTTCGTTCAGGGCGTTTATCTGTCCATACCTGCGGGGGATTTTCATGTAGCAGAGGCCTGCGCGGGGCTAAGGTTTTTGGTTGCAACGGTCGCTCTGGGAACTTTAATGGCAAATGTCGCCTATAAAACAGTTGGACGTCAGATCATTGTTGTTGTCCTTGCCTTCGTGGTTCCGGTAATTGCCAATGGATTTCGGGCAAGCGGTATTATCCTGATCGCCAACTGGTCGAATATGAAATATGCGACAGGCGCTGACCATATTACATTTGGCTGGATATTTTTTGCTATCGTGCTTCTGATTTTTATTTCCATTTCCATGACATTTACCAATAGAAAATTGGATGATCACTATATTGACTTCTCAAAGGGCTATTGGACGATGAACAAGGCCGTAAGCCTAAAAAAGTTTTTGCCCTTTCTCGCTGGTGCCTTTTTCGTCATTATTTTTGCCCCTTTATATGTCTCTATCATAGAACAAAGATATCAGTCCTATGACACTTACCATATGAGCATAGAAGGCAAAATTGCGGGGGAAGATAATACGAAGGTAAGCGACTGGTTGCCCTATTATAAAGGGGCGAGCCAAACATTCCATCTTAATCAAAGGCAGGCGGGGGCCGGGTCAATAGATATATTTGCCGCTTATTATAAATACCAGGTTGGCGGCTCTGAAATGATTCAGTATGGGAATGGTATCGATCGCGAGGAAATATGGGGGCGTATCGGGAGCAAAAAAATTAAGGCCAATGTTGGGGGCATCAATACCTCTGTGATAGAAGTGAAATTACAATCCGGTCGAGAAAACAGGCTTGTGTGGTATTGGTATTGGGTTGATGGTAAAATTATGACAAGTAATTATAAAGCTAAGTTCTTTGATGCGAAGGCTAAACTATTAGGGGGAAGGCTCGATTCCGCGATTATGGCCGTTTCTGTTGTTGTTGATGAGGAAAATATTGATCAACAGAGAGCCCTGCTATCCAATTTCACCGCTCATTTACCCTTATTAGAAACCCTGGTAACGCAATGAAAAATATTCAAAAAATAATAATTTATATGGGGGCAGTTTTTGTGAGTGGCCTCTTCCACAGCCTTTCTTATGGTGGGGACACGGATTTTCCCGATCTTGTTCGTAAGATAACACCGTCTGTGGTTGCTATCGGCACCACAAGTCCCCTTCGTAGCCCGAGAGTAGTCATGTATGGTACGGGATTTGTCGTGTATGATGGTCATTATGTCATCACCAATGCTCATGTCTTGCCCCGGGATGTCGATCTGAAATATAACGAGAAAATCACCATATTGACGGGGCGGGGCAGGGGTGTTGTTGCGCGTCCTGCGGAAGTTATTCGGATCGATAAAGAACATGACTTAGCCTTATTGAAGCTTGACGGAGATAAACTTCCTCAATTCACGCTAGGCTCTGGGGGGATGGCACCTGAAGGTACCGCAATCGCCATAACGGGTTTTCCTATCGGGTCAATATTAGGATTGTTTGCCGTGACCCATAGGGGTATCGTCTCAGCGATAACGCCAATCGTCATTCCGCAATCAAGCGCAAGATATCTTGCCGCTAAAATCATAGAACAGACACGCTATGATGTCTATCAACTTGATATAACCGCCTTCCCGGGAAATAGTGGAAGTCCTCTCTATAATGCGACCACTGGCAAGGTTGAGGGGATATTGAATAGTGTGGCCGTTAAAGGGACAAAAGAAAATGCCCTTTCTCATCCGACGGGGATATCTTTTGCCATTCCCGTCATCTATTTGCATAACTTGCTCAGAGATGCCGGATTAAAATAAATAAAACGCCATCTCTTACTCTTTAAGCAAGACCTCTCTTACTTCACAAGCAAGAGTTATATAAACAAAAAAGCTGACGCCAAAAAAATATTTTTATTTTTTAGGCGCGGCTTTTTCTTGACCAGCTGCAGGCAAAATCTGTTGCATTTTTTCCGCAGCGGTGGGGGGGGTTTGGGCTATATTAGTGTCTGTTGAATTCAATGCTGTCCATACGGACACCACGGCGACAACCCATCCTAATACAGCGCCTGCAACCCATACCATTAAGGAATGCCGCATGGAAAGTCTATCTTCTTTTTTGTCTTGTGTCGTGTTTACATTGTTAACCATAATAAAGCTCAATATTTCAATATGTTATGTTTCGCTTTAAGAAAATACTATCTTATAGTTAATAAAATCTAACTACTAGCTTTTTTTTTCACTAAACATTTTAATCATCTAAATATACGCGTAGCATTTATATATATACAAGATTTATGCCAACTTTATTATTTCCATATAAAACAATACCTTAGGCTATTTAAGGGAGATTTTCTATGTAAAATGAGGGGAAAACTGTAAAAAAAACCGACACTTTATGTCCGGATTTTACACTTTTGCAAAAATTACCCTCTATCCAGAGCATAGCCAGCAGATCGGACTGTTCTGATAACATCAGCAGAATTATTGTTATTGAGGGCCTTGCGAAGCCGGCGGATATGAACATCAACAGTGCGGGTTTCAACGTAAATTTCATTGCCCCATATGCTGTTCAATAACTGCTCTCGAGAGAACACACGGCCGGGGCTTTCCATGAAATGTCGTAAAATTTTAAACTCAGTTGGGCCAAGATGAATAGAAACGCCAGCGCGGCTTACCTTATGGGAGGTGACATCTAAAATAATATCATCGTAGGATAGCGACTCTCCTGTTAGGACGGGCCTCATCCGGCGTAATATTGCCTTGATGCGGGCAATGAGTTCTTTAGGGGAAAAAGGCTTGGTAACATAGTCATCCGCGCCCGTATTAAGCCCCCTGACCCGATCGCTTTCTTCGGTTCTTGCGGTGAGCATAATGATAGGAACATTTTGCGTGGCTTTATTTCGGCGGATCCTGCGGCAAACTTCTATGCCCGATAAATTCGGCAACATCCAATCCAATAAAATCAAATCAGGTAATATCTCTTCTGAGGCGAAGAGGCCTTCTTCGCCATCGCTCTCGCACTGGACGTCGAAACCTTCCTGCGTCAAATTATAGTGAATAAGTTCGGTCAGGCTTTGATCATCTTCAATGAGGAGAATTTTTGTTTTCATAACATATTACCCATCAATTTTATGATTTTTAATTATCAATATCACTATCGGCTTCCGCATAATTGCTGCTGTCGTTTTTTGGTCTTTTTAGGGCCAGTAATTCGCCCTCATTTATATAATAGACCAGCTCTGCTATATTCGTGACATGATCGCCGGCACGTTCGATATTCTTTGCAATGAACAGGAGGTGAGTTGCCGGCGTGATATGGCTAGGATTTTCCATCATATAAGTTAACAATTCTTTGAACAGATTGTTGAACGTGATATCCACATCCTTATCACGGCGCCAGACATGAATAGCTTTTTCAATATCACGATTGATATAGGCGTCTATGACATCAGAAATCATACCTCTTATTTGCGCGATCATTTGATCCAGAAAAATACTGCTGACAGATATGGTTTCTTTATGCTGGACAACCTTAACACGTTTGGCCAGGTTTTTTGCGTAATCACCAATACGTTCCAAGGCGGAACTAATTTTTATGGTGGAAATAATATCTCTAAGGTCATCGGCAACAGGTGAGCGCAGGGCAATCATCTGAATAGCTTTTTGCTCTATAGCCATATCCAGTTGATCAATTTCAAGGTCAGAATTACGAACCTCAGCGGCCAGCACGAGATCTTTATTTATAAGAGCTAGTAAAGCGTTTTGATATTGTTCTTCAACCAGACTGCTCATCTTGACGACATTTGCCTTGAGGCTGTTGAGTTCGTCGTCAAATGAAGAAGATATATGATTATGTGACATGCTCGTTTCCTGTTTTCAGGTTAAATTAACCAAAACGTCCTGTGATATAGTCTTTTGTTTTTTCAATTTTGGGATTGGTGAATATCTCTGGCGTATCGCCATATTCAAGGATCTCGCCTAAATGGAAAAAAGCGGTCTTTTGCGATACCCGGGCGGCTTGCTGCATGGAATGGGTTACAATGACAATAGCAAAACGACCTTTTAAATCCGCAATCAATTCTTCGATGATAGAGGTGGCAATGGGGTCAAGGGCGGAGCAAGGCTCGTCCATTAAGATGACTTCCGGATTAATGGCAATGGTGCGAGCGATACAAAGCCTTTGCTGCTGTCCACCGGACAGGGCAGTTCCTGGGGTATCCAAGCGGTCTTTCACTTCATTCCAAAGGCCTGTTTTTTGAAGGCTGGTAAAGACGATTTCATCGAGTTCGCTATTGTTCCGCGCCAGCCCATGAATACGCGGGCCATAGGCAACATTGTCATATATGGTCTTGGGAAATGGGTTGGGTTTCTGAAAGACCATACCAACTCTGGCACGAAGCTGTACGACATCAATATTTTTGTCATAAATATCCTGTCCATCTAGGGTTATTTTCCCTGTCATACGGCAGGAGGGAATGGTATCATTCATGCGGTTGATACTGCGTAGAAACGTTGACTTTCCACAACCAGAAGGGCCAATTAAGGCGGTTACTGTGCTGGGGTCTATGTCAAGATTTACCCCTTTAATTGCATGGGTTTTTCCATAGTAGACATCCAGATTTCTGGCTTCTATCATCGCCTTTACTGGATTATTGTCTGTGTCTTTCATGGGGATTTCCCTGCTTGTATTAACCATATTCATATTTTTACCAACGTTTTTCAAATTTTTGTCTCATCCAAATGGCCAGACCATTCATGAGGACTAAAAACATTAAGAGTACAATAATTGCCGCAGATGTTTTTTCCATAAACCCTCTCTCGGGGCTATCTGCCCAGAGAAAAATCTGTACGGGAAGTGCCGTTGCCGCGTCCAAAAAGCCTTTTGGCACATCAACTATAAAGGCCACCATGCCAATCATCAATAGTGGCGCCGTTTCGCCAAGCGCTTGGGCCATGCCAATAATCGTGCCTGTCATGATTCCAGGCATACTAAGGGGAAGGACATGATGAAATTGGGTTTGTATTCTTGATGCTCCCATGGCGATGGCCGCATCGCGGATCGACGGCGGCACAGCACGGATCGCCGCCCTTGAAGAAATGATAATGGTTGGCAAGGTCATCAAGGCCAGGGTCAGTCCCCCAACAAGCGGGGCGGAACGTGGCATATTGAAAATATTGAGAAAAATAGCGAGGCCAAGCAACCCAAAAATGATAGAGGGTACCGCAGCAAGATTATTAATGTTGATCTCAATGATGTCAGTCCATCTGTTGCGTGGGGCAAATTCTTCAAGGTAAAGGGCAGAGGCAACCCCAATAGGAAAGGCGATGATGAGCGTAACCAATAGGGTAAGGAATGATCCTGCGGTCGCGCCCCAGATGCCTGCCAGTTCAGGCTCTCTGGAATCACCAGATGTGAAGAAGGTCCAGTTGAAGCCTTTTAAAATACGGCCTTCTTGTGCCAATTGGTCGAGCCAGGCGATCTGCTTATCGGAAATTTTACGCATGGAAGGACGAATATCACCAGATATTTGGCCTTTGAGGTACATGTCAATGGTGCTGGAAGTTGTCAGATTCATGGAGACAGTCTGGCCGATGGTATCTTTATGATCTATAAGCCACTGCATGACCTGATCACGCGCACCGGAACTGACGAGCCTTTGCAGGTTCATGACATTTTTTCGGCCTTTTACGTCGGGAAATTTAGCCATCAGACTATTTCGGATCAGGGCGCTCTGATTTACCGTATGGATATAGTCAATATAGCCTTTTTCTGTGGCATCTTCTGCTGTTCCAATGATGGCGGGATCCAAAAAGACATCGAGCCGAATTTTTGAGTCCTGAAAGCCACTTAATCCCGTGCTAAATATACTGACAACCATAACAGCAAGGGCCAAGAGGCCAGATATGAGACCGCCTAAGCCAACGGCTTTAAATATCTTTTCTTTTCTGTAACGTTTTTTAAGCCGGGCTTGAATTTCCTTTGCTGTCCTTTGATAAGGGGCAAGGTCATGGGCTGCGTCAGACTCAGAATTTGGGGACATGTCAGTCATATTGCTCCTGATATTTTCTGACCAACTTGATGGCAATGAAATTAAGAAATAATGTTATGGTAAAGAGCGCAAGGCCAAGGGCAAATGCGGAAAGCGTCTTGGCACTGTCGAATTCTTGGTCTCCGGTGAGGAGGGCGACGATCTGCACGGTGACAGTCGTGACAGCCTGGAACGGATTGGCGGTGAGATTGGCGGCCATACCGGCGGCCATGACAACAATCATCGTTTCGCCAATGGCCCGGGATGCGGCCAATAGAAAAGCACTGACAATGCCCGGCAGAGCCGAAGGAATGATGATATGAATAATAGTTTCTGTCTTGGTCGCGCCAACTCCGTAGGACGCATCACGCAAACTTTGTGGTACGGCGGAAATGACATCATCTGATAAAGAAGAAATGAGCGGGATAATCATAACCCCCATGACGATTCCTGCCGCAAGAGCGCTTTCCGAAGCGATTTCAAGGCCAAAGGCATTTCCCGTCGATCGGATAACGGGGGCCACAACCAAGGCGGCAAAGAAGCCATATACAACGGTTGGAATTCCGGCGAGCAATTCAAGAAGTGGTTTGAAGATAATCCGGGCGCGGCGGCTGGCAAATTCTGTCATATAAATGGCGGAGAGCAGCCCAATCGGGACGGCAAAAAATAAGGCAATGAAGGTGATCAGGAGGGTTCCTGTAAAGAGAGGAATGGCCCCAAAGGCACCGGAGCTTCCCACTTGATCTGCACGAATAGCTGTTTGAGGGCTCCATTTCAAACTAAAGAGAAAGTCAGTTATGGGGACATGTTCGAGAAAACGCAGTGTTTCAAAAATGAGGGAAGATACAATACCGACGGTAATTAATACGGCCAACGTAGAGCAGGAGAAAAGGGATATGACGATCAGTTGATCCAACATATTGCGAGATCTTAGCTGAGGCGTTATTTTCCTTAGGGACAGAAAAGCAGACAAGGATGACGCCGTAATGGCCAATAAAGAAAATATCCAGAAAATATATACCTGAGTATGCGCGTAATAGGCTGCGGCATTGGTTAATACGGGGGTTAGAGGCCGTGATATGGCATCCCCGTCCACTAAATTACGGACATCATTTAAATAAAGCGCGCGATCAAAATCAGAAAAATTTTGGATTTCCCCCCCAAGGGTCGCGAAGGTCAAATTATCGATGATTTGATTGCTGAAAAATATCCACAATAAAATAAAGAATAATCCCGGTAGAAAACTGAGAACCGCAGAAAACAAGCCGTAATGAACCGGTAGAGAATGTAAATTCTGAATATTACCCTTAACGGATTGTAAAGCCTTCTTTCGGGCCATAAAAAAAGACGTCGAAGATATTACGATTAGGACGAAAATTAGGGTAAAACTATTTATCATTACGAAAACCGTGATTAAAAAAATATAGAAGCCGACATTTATCGGCTTCTATACTCCTATTTATTATTTATATACGCATATTTATTATTTAGTCAATGTTATCAGATTTTCTGAAATATTACGCATCTTTTTCAGATCAGCTTCAGGCAAAGGGATCAAGCCTTTTTCTGCTAAATAACCATATTTACCCACTGCTTTTTCGCTCATGAATGCAGCCATGTATTCTCTTATACCAGGCGTTTTGCCAACATGGGCTTTTTTCACATAAAAGTAAAGTGAACGAGATATAGGGTAGGTGCCATTTGAAATATTATCAAAGGTTGGTTCTTTACCTTTAATTACACTGCCCTGGATAACATCACTATTTTGATCTAGATAACTATATCCGAATATGCCAAATGCACTTGGGTTAGCCTGTAATTTACCAACAATCAAATTATCATTTTCACCAGCTTCAATATAGGCGCCATCTTCACGAATGGTGTGACAGACTTTCTTATATTGTTTTTTATTGGTTTTTTTCAAAGCCTTAATTTCAGGGTATGTTTTACATCCGCCTTCCATTGCAAGTTCGGCAAAAGCATCACGGGTACCAGATGTCGGAGGCGGGCCAAGCACTTCTATTTTTGTGTGCGGCAGGCTAGGATTGACCTCATTCCAATATTTATGGGGATTAGCGACCATAGCGCCATTCACAGGAACCTCTGCGGCAAGTGCTGTCCAGATATCCCGTAGATCTATGTTAAGTCTTGGGGCTTTTTTTGAATTGGCAAAGACGATACCGTCGAAGCCAATTTTTACCTGTACAATATCGGTAACGCCGTTTTTGGCACAGCGCTTGATCTCAGAAGATTTGACCGCGCGGGATGCGTTGGTGATATCGGGGTAATTTTCGCCAACACCTTCGCAGAAAAGCTTGAAACCGCCGCCTGAGCCTGTGCTTTCAACGATGGGTGTTTTAAATTTATTGCTTCTGCCGAATTCTTCTGCAACTGCCGTGGCAAAAGGATAAACCGTAGATGATCCGACCATGCGAATTTGATCGCGGGCGATGGCTGGTGCAACTATCGTCATAGTTAAGGCTGCGGCACCTAATAGTATTGATATTTTTTTAGTAGTCACGTTATCTCTCCATTATTAGTAACTGTAGGTCATTCGCTACAGATTGGACTGTAAAAATTTACAATTACCTATTTGCGGCAGTTTTGTTAAACAATTATGACAGTCCTTAAATTGGTAAGTTGAGGGTTACTTTTGTGGTGGAATTAATCACACTTTCAAAATGAATATGCCCCTTATGGCGTTGAATAATATGCTTTACAATAGCAAGTCCCAGCCCTGTCCCGCCCAAACTGCGGGATCTTGCCGAATCAACGCGGTAAAATCGCTCCATTAATCGCGGTAAATGTTGGGCTTGAATGCCGGCGCCCTCATTGATGATGGTGATATTAATTTCTTTGGGAATAAATTCGCCTTCTGTTATGGGATTTATGAAATGAGACACTTTTATTTCTGTTCCCGCGCGGCCATATTTGATGGCATTTTCAATAAGATTTTGAAATACTTGGGTGAGTTGGTCATGATCACCCGTTAACTCGTCTGGGCCACTGGGAAATATGGTGACGATCATATTTTTATCCTTGGCTTGAGGCTCAAGAACATTAATAACCCTTTCGATAAGGGGGGTAAGATTGACCTTATCAGAGGGCGGAATATGCTGATCTCTTTCAATGCGTGACAGGGAGAGGAGATCTTCAATAAGACGGCTCATGCGATTGGCTTCGTCAAACATTATTTTCAAAAAGCGTTCATGAGCCTCGGGATCGTTTTTTGCCGGGCCTTGCAATGTTTCAACAAAACCAAGGATCGAGGCCAGCGGTGTCCTCAGCTCGTGACTGGCATTGGCCACAAAGTCAGCCCGCATTTTATCCGTTCGTTTCATGGCCGAGATGTCATAAAGTGCAATGAAGATATATTGCTTGTCCGGCGTATCAATTTCCTTTGAATAAACATCATGATTTGCGGTCAGATCAAAAAGATGAATGCGCGTCAGATAGTCCTTGGGATTTTGCCGTCCGAATTGAATTTCGCAACTGCTGGTACGGCCTGTGGTTTGGGCGCTGAGGAGGGCCTCATCCAAGTTAGAATTTCTAATAAAAACTGAAATATCTTGTTTTAGGATGTGATTTCCTAAAAGTTCATGGGCGGATTTATTGGCCATTAATATACGATTATGGGAATCAAGAATGAGAAGAGGGTCAGATAATTTTTCCATAATCGACATTAAAAGTAGTTGACTGTCCTTTGTAGCCTTATTGTCATGAAATTGTAGTGTGGCATGCCGGCTGAGGAAATCCAGGCTGCTTTGATAGTGCTTTATGATAAGGAGGAGGGGGATCCAAATTGCCGTAAGTAAAGCGACCAATTCCCAGTTGCTTAATTTATAATGCCAATAAAGATAGCCTATAAACAGAGCAAGAGGAAGAGATATCAACGCCAACTTTATCAGGCCCAAAGGGCCCATTTCTTCTTCATTATTTCTTATCATAAATTTTTGAACCATTTATATCATATGGCGCCCACCGTAAAATATATGTTCATAAAAGTCACTTCCTGTCATAAAAAAATAATATATGAGATGTGCCAAATAAATACGAAAAGTGTAAAATAAGGCTGTTTTATAGAGGAAAAGTGTCAGGTTTTTTTACAGTTTTAAAAAGTCTATTTTCCTAAGGTGTTGAAAAACAAAGACTTAAAGTTTTGGCGTGAATATTGCATGTTTTAAAAGTATGTACCGAAGTAATGACAGTGGGTTATACTGTAATACTTATGGTTTTTTATGGGAATTACATATATATTATATTTTTGCATATGGATTATGAGATGGGCAATGATTATGACAGAAGAACATAAAAGTGACAAAATGATAAAGGCCATTGAACATAATCGTATCAAGCGCAGAAGCCTTTTGAAAGCAGGGGCTGCGGTTGCCCCGCTGGCGATTACCTTGCACGGCGGCCTTGCCATGGCGTCTGTGACATCTGCCGGCTGTGTTGAGGATTTGGAAAAACATATTGAAGTTCCGCATTATGAATTAGATACTCCTGATGATGGGACAGGTTTGCATGAAACTTATCACAGAAGTAGCTCTGATCATGACCAAAAATTTGATCCTGAATTTGGCAAAACCGGTCGAAAAATACATGATAAAGATGGCCTACTTAAAGAAGAAAGTCATTGGGATTACATTATTAATGAAGAATCGACTGGGGCGTCCTGTTTGCAATCCTTTGCCAATAAGGGGTATGAACATCACGATGACGATGATCATCATGGGAGTTAAGCTTTCGTATCGGGTATCATATTTTGTTTTCTGCAAAAAAAACATATCATCAGAGTAACCTCATAAACACGGCTGTATTCAAGGGTGCAGATACCGCCTGTTTTTTATGGAAAAATATGGATGATGCCCATGTTGTTTATGATAAAAGATCGGGCTATTCTCAGGCATTGAATGATTTTGCACGTGAAATATTTGCAATTATTGAGGAAAAACCCCGCCGTCTTTCTGACGTTGAGCGAGAATTAGAATCTATTTTAGGCGGCCCGCTAGAGTCCGACCTGAAAAAGATGGTTGAAAAAACAGTTGCGGAATTTGACAAAATGGGTTTGATTGAACCAATGAATTCTGCATAATGAATTTTGGCCAATGAATTCTAAATGAAGAGATTTAACCATCACTCCAATGCCCCCTGGAAAAAAATGTATAACTGATCCTGATACGATCACAAAAAACTTATCAGGAAAGGGACTTCTGCTGGACATCGGCCCTATTTGCACGAAGGTATCTATAAAATTTCCTTCCATAAGGGAAGATTTTTTGCATATCTATAAGGGCTATCCTTTTTTAGAAGGCCCTGCGATTACGGACTATTATCTGGAGGCCTACGCGCGAAATTTCTATCGCCGGTATATGCGGCCACAGGTGGCGATCAATACCTATATGCGGGATGATTTTATTCCGCTCCCTGACTCTATGGGGCTTTTATCCGTTGAAATGAGCCTGAATTGGCAAGTGGCATTTGGCTGTAAAAGCCATATTCTCTTTCATGCGGGGGTGGTGGAAAAAAACGGCGTGGGGGTCATTATTCCGGCCATATCGGGTAGCGGGAAAAGTACGCTTTCAGCTGGACTTGCCTATGATGGGTGGCGGTTTTTTTCTGATGAATTTGGTATGTTAGATCAAAATACGGGAGATTTATACCCTTATCCGCGCCCCATATCGTTAAAAAACGACTCCATCGCCGTCATGAAGGCATGGGTCGGTAATGATGAATTTTTCAGCCGGGAATATCACGGGACGCCAAAGGGAACAATCTGTTACCTCCGGCCTCCCATGGCGAGTATTGCCGCGATGACTGAGCCGGCCAAACCGCGCGTAGTCATTCACCCTGTATTTAAGCGAGACGCCAAGCCAGAGATAAAAACCTTGACCAAAACCATGGCATTTTTCCGGTTGGTACGCTCCTCGGCAAATTATGGTGATATTGGAGAGCCGGCCTTTCATGCCTTGGCAAAAATCGCAGAAGACTGTATTTCTTGTGAGGTCACCTATTCTTCCCTAGAGGAAGGCATTGCCCTTGTTAATAAAGTCGTTGATGAGATAAGTGATGCGTGAGAAGGGGCTGCTTTTAGATGTCTTAATTAATCCACAGGCGATGCTTGAGCTAGATATTCGTGGCTGGAACAAAATTTTGTTAGAGTCGCATATATTGAAGCTTCGGGCGCGGCTGGCCCATGATGCTATGGCTTCTGGCCTCTGGGACGAAATACCCTTGGAAGCCCAGAGAATATTGACCAATGCGCGGATCGAAACAGAAGCCCGTCACCGAAAAATTCGATGGGAAGTCAATCGGGTTAACCGGGCTTTGTTCGGTTTTGAGGATAAAATAATTCTTGTAAAGGGCGCGGCTTATTTGGCCAGAAACCTCGCCTGTGCGTCGGGCCGGACTAGTGTTGATATTGATATTCTGGTGGCCAAGAAAAATCTGGATATTGTCGAGAATTTTTTGTTTATGGCGGGCTATGGCAGCAGGGTCTTAAATGACTATGATCAGCAATATTATCGGGAATGGGGACATGAACTTCCGCCCATTATTCATCCCGATAGATTGATTGAGGTCGACGTCCATCATAATATATTACAAGTCACCAATCGGCTTTCGCCCAATATTGACCTTATGATCACCGAGGCCAAAGTCCTTGAAGGCAATCTCTATGTCTTATGTGACGAGGATATGCTCCTGCATTCCATTGTTCATCAGTTCGTTGATGGGACGGTAAAAGGGAGCCTGCGTAATCTGCTCGAACAGCATGATATGTTTTTGGAATTTAGCAAGAGAGCGGATTTCTGGCCGTGTTTCATGAAGAGAGCAGAAGCGTTGAATTTTACGCGGCCCGTATTTTACAGCCTGCGTTATTGCAGGTTATTCCTTGAGACAGATATGCCTGATGAGGTCACTTTTTGGGCCGAAAAATTTGCGCCAAATCCCCTGACCTTAAAAGTCATGGATCTGATGATATTGCGGGCAATGGTTCCTTTTGGCCAGGGACGTTCTAAATTAACGGACTATCTTGCCACCAACGGGCTTTATATACGGTCTCATGCACTTCGCATGCCGCCGATGTTGCTCGCCACCCACTTAACCCGTAAATTCTTAAGGCGTCTAGGTTTTTCAAAGGCCTAAAAGATTTTTCAAAGGCCTAAAAGTCTTTGCATAAGTCCGTCATCGCTTGAAAAAAATCATCATAATGGTCAATGACCGCGTCAGGATTTAACACGTGTACAGGGGTCTTGCTATAGCCAAAGGACACACAGATAGACGTCATGCCCGCTTTTTGTGCGGCAAGGATGTCATTGGCAGAATCACCCACCATAATGGCGCGTGCCACAGAGCAGCCCATTAGTTCGAGGGTTGAAGTTATATGACGGGGGTCTGGCTTGGACCAGTCAAAGCTGTCACCGCCCACAATGACGTCGAAATAATCGGAAAGGCCAATTTCTGACATAAGCTTATGGGTAAGCTTCAGTGTCTTATTGGTGCAAAGTCCCAAAGGAATGCCGCTTTGGGTGAGTTTTTCCAAGACCGAGAGCGCGCCGGGAAAAATAATGGTTTGTTGCGTGATATTCTCCAGATAATAATCTAGAAATTCTTGCAAGATGTCGTCTATCTCATGGGCGCTCGGCAATTCTCCTGATTCTGTGAAGCCTTTTATGATCAAGGCCCTTGCGCCATCACCTACCATATTCCGCACGCGCTCACGGGCGATTTCCGGCCTTTTTGCGCGGCGCAAAACATGGTTGAGGGCCGCCGTTAAATCACGGGCGCTATCCACTAATGTCCCATCCAGATCAAAAATGATGGCTGATGGCTTATTGATCATAAAATTGCCCTTAATATTATTCATGTTATTATATTATTATTAGTAATCTTGTGGCAGGTTGACTGAAAAACAATTATCAGTGTTATAACGCAACTTCACTATGGGAAAAGAAAAATTATCATGCCGCAATCTGAATTAGCCGTCATCATCCTTGCAGCGGGGAAAGGAACCCGCATGAAGTCTAAATTGCATAAGGTGTTACATCCCCTTGGCGGGCGACCTATGCTACATCATTTGATGGCCACATTGGACGAGCTGTCCCCGGCCCGTAAAGTCATTGTGGTTGGCGCCGGTAAAGAACAGGTGGAAAAGTCTGTGGGGGATCAAGCTGAGATCATTGTTCAGGAGCCACAGCTTGGTACGGGCCATGCGGTGCAAGTCACCCGTGATACGTTACAAGGATTTAACGGTACTGTCCTTATTTTATATGGTGATGTCCCCCTGTTATCGGTTGCGACGCTGAAAGAATTGCTAAACGTGAGGAACGGCGCGAATAATCCTGCCGTTGTGGTTTTGGGATTTGAGCCAGAGGAGAGCAAGGCTTACGGGCGTCTGGTGATCGATGACGGCGGCGGGATAGAGGCCATCGTGGAATATAAAGATGCCACAGCAGAACAGCGGGCCATCAGGCTCTGTAATTCAGGCATCATGGCGCTTGATGGCGCGGTTATGTTTGACCTGCTGGATCATTTGGATGACAATAATGCGGCGGGCGAGTTTTACCTGACAGATATTGTGTCTATTGCCAAGGCACGGGGCCTAGACTGCGCGGTCTCTGTTGCCAGTGAGGGGGAAGTGATTGGTATCAATTCACGGGGCGAGCTTGCCGAGGCAGAAGCCATCTTTCAGTGGGGCAAGCGGGTGCAGTTTATGGCGGCAGGCGTGACTCTTCTTGATCCGTCTTCGGTATATTTCAGCTATGATACGGTCATTGGCGCGGACGTTACCATTGAGCCCAATGTATTTTTTGGCCCGGGCGTCAGGGTTGCGGAAAATGTGACCATTAAGGCATTTTGTCATTTTGAAGGGGCCACTATTCACGGCGGGGCAACCGTCGGGCCTTATGCCCGGCTTCGGCCGGCTGCCGAGGTTGGAGAGGGGGCCAAGATTGGAAATTTTGTTGAGGTGAAGAAGTCTATTATTGAGGCGGGTGCGAAAATTAGCCATTTAAGCTATATCGGAGATGCCTACGTCGGCGAGGGTGCAAATATTGGGGCCGGCACGATCACCTGTAATTATGATGGGTATAACAAGGCGTTAACTGATATTGGCAAGGGGGCTTTTATCGGATCGAACACGTCATTAGTGGCGCCCGTAAGAATTGGTGACGGGGCGATCGTCGGGGCGGGGACTGTTGTGACGGGGGATGTTTCTTCTGATGCGCTAGCCGTTGCGCGGCCAAAACAAAAAGAAATTGCGGGCTGGGCTGCGGCCTTTCGCCAAAAACAAGAAAACTAAGAACGAAGAAATAAGGGTATAATATGTGCGGAATTATTGGGATTATCGGAAAAGAAGAGGTCACGTCACGGATTGTGGAGGGCCTGCGCCGTCTTGAATATCGGGGATATGACTCAGCGGGTATCGCGACCTTATGTGATGGGAAAATTATCTCTCGCCGCCGGGCACAGGGCAAACTCATTAACTTGAGGAATGTTCTGGCGGAAAATCCTTTGGCGGGGGAGGTTGGCATTGGTCATACGCGCTGGGCGACGCACGGCGCCCCGACGGTGGCGAATGCTCACCCCCATAAAACCGAAAAAGTCGCGGTCGTCCATAATGGCATTATCGAAAATTTTCGCGAATTGCGTGTGGAATTAGCCGGCAAAGGCCATATTCTGAAAACAGAAACGGATACAGAAGTCATCGTCCATTTGGTTGCAGACTTTTTAAATCAAGGCTTAAACGCGCGGGATGCCGCCGCCGCCGCCCTAAACCACCTTGAGGGTGCTTTTGCCTTAGCCATTATTTTTGAAGGCGAGAGTGACCTTCTCATTGGCGCCCGAAAAGGCAGCCCCCTTGTTATGGGCTATGGCGATGGAGAAATGTATTTAGGTTCTGATGCCATTGCCTTGTCAGACCTCAGCCATAAAATCACCTATCTTGAAGAAGGCGACCGGGTAGAGTTAACGCGAAAATCAGCCCGTATTTTTGACATTACCAATAAAGAAGTCATTCGAGATATTCATGTGGTTTCTGCGGCGGGTGGTATGATAGATAAGGGCAATTACCGTCACTTCATGATGAAGGAAATCCATGAGCAGCCCATGGTTGTTGGCCAGACCCTCGGCACCATGATTGACCCTATTCACGGACATGTAAACTTGCCTGAAATGCCCTTTGAAATAGCGCAGATCCGGCATGTGACCATAATCGCGTGCGGCACGTCTTTTTATGCGGGGCTAGTGGCAAAATACTGGTTGGAGCAGATGGCCCGGATTAATGTGGAAGTGGATGTGGCGTCAGAATTCAGGTACCGTGAGGCTGTTATGCCCGAAGGCGGCCTCGCCATATTTATATCTCAGTCGGGCGAGACCGCAGATACCTTGGCCGCGCTGCGTTATGCAAAATCCCAAGGCCAGCATATTTTAAGCATCTTGAACGTGCCGCAAAGCTCTATGGAGCGCGAATCCGATATTATCTTACATACCCATGCCGGGCCAGAGGTTGGCGTGGCCTCAACCAAGGCCTTCACCTGTCAGCTCGCCGTATTGGCCTGCCTTTCCATTGGGATCGCCAAGGCACGGGGCAAGATAGATGACGCTGAAGAGGCGCGTCTGTGTATCGCCCTGACCGAGGCACCTGCGCGGATGGCGGATGTCTTGAACCATGAAGAAGCCATCAAGGCATTGGCGCTAGAGGTGGCGAAGGCGCGGGACGTGATTTATCTGGCACGCGGGCTTGAATTTCCGATTGCCATGGAAGGCGCCCTTAAGCTCAAGGAAATTTCCTATATCCACGCCGAAGGCTATGCTGCAGGGGAAATGAAGCATGGCCCCATCGCGTTGATTGACGAGAATGTTCCGATTATCGTGATTGCCCCAAGCGGGCGGCTCTATGATAAAACCGTCTCAAATATGCAGGAGGTCATTGCCCGAAAAGGCAAAGTGATCTTTATCACCGATGAAAAAGGCGCAAACAAAGATGGCCAAGATGCCGTCGCTACAATTGCCCTGCCCATGCTCGATGAGTTTGTTACGCCGTTGCTCTATTCTATTCCCGTACAATTATTGGCCTATTATGTGGCCGTTGCCAAAGGAACGGACGTGGATCAACCAAGAAATCTCGCCAAATCCGTGACCGTTGAATAGCCCTAGCGCTAAATTCATGCATTATCTTTGCAGGATGATAAAATAACCTTCCTAAAGCAATTATTAAAGGGATGAGGGGGACATGAGAGAAATATTGTCCTGTCATAAGTTAAATCATCACAAGTTAAATCATCACAAATTTTTTTCAGGACTGTCATAAAAGCTTTATATCATTAGCCTAAAAAGCATTAATTAAGGAAACGTTAAGACTCGTTTTTTTAGCAGTTGGTCATATTTTTGTTGCTGACGTCGCTTAAAGCATATTTTAGGTAAAAAAATTTGATCTTTTGATCAATATTATTTATATCTAACGCCTTGTCATAATAGATTGAATTTATTGCTATTTTAAGTTGCGTATAGGTAAGTATACGACCAGATCATAGAGCAGAATATTAATTCATCCGAAAGGGAGAGAAAATGAAGAGTTTAAAATCAAATATGACGGGCCTCATGATGAGTTCAGCGCTCAGAAGTAGCCTGTTACATACGTCGTCAGCGGCGGCTATCGTCCTCGCTTCTGTTACGACTTTTGCAATCCAGGCAGAAGCACAGGTAACCACTTCGCGGCTTGTGGGTACAGTGGTAACAGAGGATAATAAGCCTGCGGCAAATATCCAGGTTAAAATCGTTCATGTGCCCTCCGGCACGACGAAAATTGTAGAGACAAATAACAAGGGGGCCTTTAATGCCTCTGGATTACGGGTTGGCGGCCCCTATAATATCTCAGTGGAATCACAAGATGGGAATGCCAAGGCGCATGATATTTTTCTTGGTTTGAGTGATGCCTCCAGTGTCGCCTTGGTTCTTCAATCAGTTTCCTTTGAAGAAATTGTTGTCACAGGCATGGCGGCGACCAATCAAATCAAGATGGGGTCAAGTGCCTCCATCGGTGCAGATGCTATTGAGGGCATCCCGACGGCGTCTCGCGAGATTTATGACCTTGTTCAGATCAACCCCCTTGTGAGCATTGACCCAACAAACAGCAATGCCATCAGCATTGGCGGCGCCAATAACCGCTTTAATAGTGTTACTGTTGACGGCGTGAAGCAGAATGATGACTTTGGTTTGAATAATGGCGGCTTTCCGACGCAGCGTAGCCCCATATCCATTGATGTCATTGAACAAATAGATGTTAATGTGGCCCCTTTCGATGTTCAATATAATGGTTTCCTGGGCGGAAATATTAATATTGTCACGAAATCAGGCTCTAATGACTTTCATGGTTCCGCTTTTTTCACGTATCGGAGTGATTCGCTGACCGGGAAAACACTCAATGATAAAAAGACAAACCTAAACTTTAACGAAAAAGTCTATGGCGGCTTTCTCAGCGGCCCTCTCGTTGAAGATAAGCTGTTCTTTTCTGTTGGTTTCGAACAATTAAAATCCACCAGTCCCGTGGACACGGGCGCGACCGGTTCAGGTTTCGCCAATGAAGTTCCAGGGGTGACAGTTGCGGACCTTGATAATATTCAAGCCATTTCAAAATCTGTCTATAATTTTGATCCAGGTTCTTTGTCTGATTTGAATAATATTAATGAAGATGATCGTAAAATTTTTGCGAAACTTGATTGGAATATTAATGAAAATCATCGGGCCGCCTTTACTTATCAATATAATAAAGGTAATAACCTGAACCCTCAGAATACCAGCGTTTCGCGCAAAAATATTGCGCTGCCTTCACAATGGTATAATAAGACAGAAACCCTCAAAACATATTCCTTGGGCGTTTTCTCGGATTGGACAGATAATTTCTCCACCGAAGTTCGGGTGTCTCGAAAAGAAGTCGTCTCCCGTCAGGAAAGCTTGAAGGGGAATAAATTTGCCCAAATGCAAATTAAACTTGGCACGGGGGCAACGGTCTATATCGGGCCAGATCGTTATCGTCATGCGAATAAGCTTAATAATAGCACCTGGCAAATTAAGGTTGCCGGCACCTATTATCTTGGTGATCATGAAATTTCTGGCGGTTATGAACGTGAAACAATTGATGTGTTTAACTTGTTTGTAAACGACAGTCTGGGCATATATAAATTCAACAGTATTGCCGATTTTCAAAACCGTACGGCGGCGTCTTTAAGTTATAAAAATGCTTATACCAATAATGCCACTGATGCGGCGGCCACATTTAAATATAATGTGAACTCCACATATCTTCAGGATCGCTGGACGGTTAATGATGACCTGACCGTGATGGGCGGGGTACGTTATGATTGGTATACGACGGGTTCCGTGCCGACCTTTAATCAAAATTTCAAGGACCGCAATGGTTTTGAAAATAATGCTACATTGAACGGACGTCATATTTTCATGCCCCGTTTTGGATTTAACTATCTGGCCGGCGAACGTACAACTATTCGCGGCGGTATTGGCAAATTCAGCGGCGGTACGCCCAATGTATGGGTGTCCAATACCTATACCAACGATGGCGTGACTATTGTGGGAACAAGTGCCAATAATATCACAAATGTTGATGGTTTTAATATTCCGCAAGCCGTCAAAGACGCCTTGGTGCAGGGCAATGGTTCCGCTAATTATCTGGATCCAAATTTCAAAATTCCTTCTGCCTGGAAATTCAATATCGCTGTTCAACATGAATTTGATCTCGGAGAAGCCATGGGCGATGGTTATGTGGTTACAGCTGAAATTATCCATACGAAACAGAATAATTCAGCCACTTGGGTTGATGCGGGTCTTGTGGATTCAGGTAATGCCGCGATGGATGGCCGTAAAATTTATGTGGGCAAAACCGGCGGAAAAACAGATCTGGGCGTGACCAATATTGACGGCGGGAAAAGTACTGTTTTTGCCCTGGCCCTAAATAAGGAATATGACAACGGTGCCGATTTCAGGTTATCATATGCCTATACGGATGCGAAAGATGTTAATCCGGGAACAAGTTCTACCGCGACATCAAACTATGGTAAGTTTGCCACATCGGATATTCAAAATCCATCAGAAGCCACCTCCAATTATGAAGTTAAGCATCGGATTGTGGCCATGTTGAATTATCGTACCGAACTAATTAAGGATCTTGAAAGTCGTTTTGGTTTATTATTTACCGCACAATCCGGACGTCCTTTTAGTTACACATTTAATGGTGGCTATAAACAATTCGGAGATTCTCAATGGTACCGTGATCGTCAGTTATTTTATGTGCCAAATAATGGGGCAGAAGTCGGTTTGAATAGTGCGGATTGGGCAAAACTTGATGCCTTTATCAAGACAAGCGGTCTGGATAAATATCGCGGAAAAATTGCGCCGCGTAACGGGGCAAATGACCCGTGGTTGAGCCGTCTGGATTTCAAATTTTCTCAGGAAATCCCCGGATTGCTTGATGGCCACAAAGGGGTCTTTACATTTGATATTCAGAACTTAACGAATTTGCTCAACAACAAATGGGGGCGTTACCGTTCTACCTCGTTCCATTTTGTCAAACCACTGGCGGATGTTGCCATAGATGCGAACGGGAATTATACTTACAGCAAAATTACTATTCCTGGTGATGCGTCTCTTCGGACGTTGCCTTCGTTATGGAAAATCCGTCTTGGCGTAAAATACGACTTCTAAGGCGTTAAAATACACAATTTAGAAAGGGTGACTTCGGTCACCCTTTTTAGCTTTAAAGAGATTTTGAACCCTTGTATGACAAGCAAGTCGCCTGCGCGGGTTTTTTTATGTCATTCGGGTTCTTAGGTGAGTAAAATCACGAATAGTTAATATCTTTAAAACATGATATTCCTCGACATAACCCAGAGTAAGAAAAGACATTTTATGCAGAAGAAAAGATCCCGTATTCAAATAATAAACCAGCAAAAGGTCATTGATGCTGGAACGGAAGTCTTTGCCAAATATGGATTTCGGGGAACTACCATTGACCAAATAGCTGACGTTGCAGGTATGTCCAAACCGAATATGCTCTATTATTTCAAGACCAAAAAAGAAATTTACCTTGGGGTATTAGAGCAAACATTGAATAAATGGCTGGAAAGCCTTATGGATTGGCAAGTTACAGGGACGGCGGAAGAGACCCTGACCAAATATATTGATAAAAAATTTGAATTTTCCAGAGACCATTCTGCAGGCTCACACGTGTTTGCCAATGAAATCATGGAGGGGGCACCTGTTCTTAAAACGCTTTTGGGGGAAGATCTTAAAAAGCTGGTCGGCGAGAACACCCGTGTGATCAGAGGCTGGATCAAGGAGGGGCAAATCAGACCGATTGAGCCTATTCACCTTATTTTCATGCTTTGGGCTGTAACGCAGCATTATGCAGATTTTTCGGTGCAGATTGAAACATTGACCGGAAAAACTTTGGCGGATAAAGAATTTTACAAACAGGCCAAGAAGACAGTTACTCAAATTATTCTAGCGGGAGTTTTAAAATAAAATGGACGGCGTAACGCTTATAGATCATCCTTTGATCAAACATAAATTGACAATTATGCGGAAAAAAGAGACTCCATCCTCCCTTTTTCGTACGCTTCTGCGGGAGATTAGCCTGTTGATGGGCTATGAAGTTACCCGGCATCTCCCGTTAGAGAATATTGACATTGAAACACCAATAACAACAATGTCCGCGCCAAAACTTTCAGGGCGCAAAATGTGTATTTTCTCCATTCTCAGGGCTGGTGAGGGGCTAGCCCAGGGATTGCTCGACCTTATGCCATCGGCCCGGGTCGGGCATGTTGGCTTGTACCGAGATCCAAAGGATCTGCATGCGGTTGAATATTATTTCAAAGCCCCGCCTTATCTCGAGGAACGTTTTTGCCTTGTGGTCGATCCCATGCTGGCCACGGGTAATTCGGCCATTGCGGCGCTAGATAGAATTAAAAAGGCCGGGGCCAAGGATATTAACTTTCTGTGTCTCCTGGCCGCGCCTGAGGGTATTAAAGCACTTCGCAAGGCACATCCCGATGTGCATATATTCACCACGGCCATTGATGACAGACTGAATGAAAAAAGTTATATCGTTCCCGGATTAGGCGATGCGGGTGACCGCATTTTCGGTACGATTTAGCATAAAAGAGGATGTGACTGTAAAAATTGATCCAGCGCTTTCTCTTTTGCCTATTCTTTAAAAATGCCGTTCAGGACTCCCGCCAGTCGTATGCCGCCAAGGAGCAGCTGTTTTCGGATTATGGGACGGTATTTATAGACATAATTCCATGAAAAATTTCTGTCACCAACGTTATAGGCGATATCCCGTAAGGCTAACCCTTCATGAACCCAATCCAGGGGTTTTGATTTTTGATAATCTATAATTTCCTCAGGCGTGGCTTTGTCGAGAAAATTTGCCCATTCGGTGAAGGATAGTTTTTCCTTATCCACCAAAAAAATATCCCAAACAGAATGCAGGTTAGTGATCTGATCGAACCATATAACTTTAACGCTATTGCCGCCTCGGTCGCTGGCATGGCCAAAATGCAAGGGCTGATGCATATCTCCCATTATATGCACCAGAAATTTCAGGGCATGTTCTTTTTGCGCTTTGGAGGATGTCTTGGATTTGAGGATGGCCGTGAAATTTTCATAAGCGCTTATAATATCGCCGTCCGGATTTCTGGGGCTATTTTCAAAAGTTTGGCCAGCGGGCACATTAAGATAATGATAAACATTGGCTTTGCGCCAATAGTTATCAGGATTAGATTTCATCTCATCGGCCCAATTGGCGACTTCGGCTAAAGACTGCTTGCCGAGAATTTCGGTAATTTTTTTGCGGGCAATGTCGGTTAAATGCCGTTCTGCAAGTTCCGCAACAACGCGGTGGCCCGTCTTTTCATAAGCGGTCGCAGTTGAGACCCCAATTAGATTTAAGGCCATGATGAGACTTAAGAAAATGCGCATATTTTGCTCCTACAGCAGTCATTAATTAAAAAACTAATTCCATAAAATGTTTCCGGCACAGGACTTCATAACGATCGTTGCCGCCGATCTCTGTTTGTGCCCCTTCTTTAATAACGTTTCCGGCGTCATCGATCCGTAAATTCATGGTGGCTTTGCGGCCGCATTTGCAGATGGTTTTTAATTCCCTTAACTCATCGGCCAGTGCTAAAAGATGCATGCTGCCTTCAAAGAGCTTCGCTTGAAAATCTGTTCTGATACCGTATGTTAACACTGGAATGCCGATGCGATCACAAATGGCGGCCAATTGAAAAACCTGGTCGCGCGTTAAGAATTGTGCTTCGTCAATCAAGATGCAATTAAGCTTGCGTTTTTTTAGTTCGTTTGTGACCTCTTGATAAATATCTGTTTTATCATCAAAAATATTCGATTTCGCCTCGAGTCCAATGCGGGACGCGATCTTTCCCAATTCGTATCGATCATCAAGGGCCGCCGTAAAGAGCATGGTTTCCATACCGCGTTCTTGGTAATTGAAACTGGATTGCAAGAGTGTCGTTGACTTTCCAGCATTCATTGACGAATAGTAGAAATATAACTTAGCCATAAAATACCTTAGTGACATGAGGGTGACATAAATATTGTGCTTTGATGAATTGCCGCACTAGACTTATCAAATGATAGATTTTACCATAGGGGAAATATATCATAATTAAAGATAAAAATAGTATAATTCTCATGCTCTTGTACAGGATATCACGCGATGCTCGGTGACAGTAAACAAATAGAAGAAAAATTGATAGAAGCGGCGCGGTTGGCAAAGGAAAACAGCTATTCGCCCTACTCAAATTTCCCTGTGGGGGCCGCCGTTATCCTTGAAGATGGTCAGATATTTAAAGGCACCAATATTGAAAATGCCAGTTATGGCTTGACCTGCTGTGCGGAGCGGGTTGCCCTCTTCTCTGCCCGCACGGAATCATCCTTAAAAATCACGGGCATGGCTCTTTCTCTTGGCCATAAGGATGCCAAACTTCCCAAAAAATCCTTGGTGCCTTGCGGGGCATGCCGGCAAGTTATGTCCGAATTTCTTGACCCTGCAACGCCTATCTATATTGACGGCAACCGTAGCTTCACCATGGCGGATCTTTTGCCTCATCCCTTTAAACTAGACTAATATTTTAAAGGAATATGTCTTAACTTTACCAACTTATCAGTGATTGGCCGCTCTATTCTTTTTTATAAATACTATTTGGGTAAGCGGCACGTCTCTGATATTCTAGGTTATCAATATAGGAGTACTTTTAGATGTCTCAAAATCATAAAATTAATTACATCGAGTTCCCCGCGCGGGATTTAACCGCAACCAAAGACTTTTTTCATAAGGTCTTTGGCTGGAATTTTCAAGATTATGGCCCTGACTATGCGGCCTTCACAGGACAGGGAACTGATGGGGGGTTTTATCAGTCTGACCTTAAATCTGCCCGATCAACAGGGGCCGCGCTTGTGGTTTTATATAGCGATGATCTGGAAAAGACACAGGGACTAGTCACGGCGGCGGGCGGAATCATTATTGAACCGATATTTTCCTTCCCCGGCGGCCGCCGATTTCACTTTACAGAACCGAGCGGAAATGAATTAGCCGTCTGGTCAACGTAAGCCACTTGCACTCCTGTTTTTTTTGGCTAAACTTCATATAATGAGCACAGACTGGAAACCAATTTGGCAAAATATTAAAGCGTGGCATGAGGCGGGCCGCAGCATCGCTCTGGCCACGGTTGTTGATACTTGGGGCTCATCACCGAGGCCCACGGGCAGTTATATGATTGTCGATGATAGGGGGGCGATCGAAGGCTCCGTATCTGGCGGCTGTATCGAAGGTGCGGTCATTCAGGCAGCCCAAGAGACCATGATGTCTCACGTTCCGCAACTTCTGGATTTCAGCGTAAGTAATGATCAGGCATGGGACGTAGGCCTGTCTTGCGGCGGACGCGTGCGGGTTTTGGTCGAAGCTATTGACAAAAAATTACCCTTCATGGATATGATATTATCTTCGGCGGAACCCGTTGTTATGACCACGAATTGTCTCTCAGGGGCGACAAATTTTGCCTTAGGCGGACATAATTCTGAAAAAAGCAAATTGACAGAGGCGGATGGCCAGATCATTTTTACCCAAATCCTTGAACAGCCTCTGCAACTTTTCATCATTGGCGCAGTTCATATCACGCAGGCAATGGTCAAAATGGCCAAAATTCTGGATATTTCTGTCACTGTGATTGACCCGAGAAGCACATTCGCGAGTGCGGATCGTTTTCCCCAGAGCGACCTTTGCCATGATTGGCCCGATGACGCCTTAAGCCAAAGGGAAATCACATCAGGAACCGCTATCGTGACCCTGACCCATGATCCAAAACTGGATGATTTGGCGCTTCATGCGGCGGTGAAATCCCCGTCATTCTATATTGCGTCCTTGGGCAGCAGCAGAACCCATAAGGCGCGGGTGGAAAGATTAAAAGCGAGCGGCTATACAGAACAACAGATCGCGCGCATTCATGGCCCTGCGGGACTCAAAATAGGGGCAAAAACCCCGGCCGAGATTGCTCTTTCCGTTATGGCGGAGATGATCTCGGTTTATCGAAACGGCGATAATCGATGAAGTTTGGTGAGTTTCCTCTTTCCCAAAGTCTCGGGGCTATTTTGGCGCATTCTGTCCGCCTTCCTTCTGCGATGCTGAAAAAAGGCCATATCCTCACCGAGGCAAATATCACAACATTGGCAGAAAATAATATTTCTCATGTCATGGTCGCTATTTTAGAGCAAGGAGACATGGCGGAAAATAAGGCGGCGGCGAGACTTTCCGACCATATTTCCGGTGATAATGTCACCTGCGGGCAAGCCTTTACGGGCAGAGCTAATCTTTATGCGGGCGAAGCGGGGCTGGTCACCATAAACGCGCAAGCCGTGAATAGCTTAAATCACATTGATGAGGCCATTACTCTGGCGACCATAGCGCAGAATGCCATTGTTCATAAGGGGCAAATGATTGCAACGGTCAAAATTATCCCCCTTGGGGTAAGGCAAGAAACGATCAATAATATTATCACTGAGATCGACGCGGGCCTGATAGGGCTGCATCCTTTTGTGCCGAAAAAGGCGATTATGGTGCAAACAGAATTAAGCGGGACGACGGATAAAATACGCCAGAAAGCCAAAAAGATCATGACCCATCGGCTGAATATTCTTGGCGCTTCTCTCAATGATGACCTGAGATGCCCTCATGATATACAATCATTGACCAATTTACTCGTCAAGAAGGCTTTGGGGGATCATGATCTTATTTTGATTATGGGCGCATCGGCCATCACGGATCGTAAAGATGTTATTCCAGAGGCTATCATTCGCGCGGGCGGGGAGCTGATCCATTTTGGAATGCCGGTTGATCCGGGGAATTTAATGCTACTGGCGAAATTACGCGGAAAATGGGTATTGGGACTTCCGGGTTGTTCGCGGTCGCCAAAGTTGAATGGTATTGATCTTATCTTGTCGCGGATTTGTGCCGGACATGATGTGACACGGGATCAGGTGATGGATATGGGCGTCGGGGGGCTGTTGAGTGAATATCCGGGCCGGCCACAACCTCGGAACAGAGGCCATAAAGAAGAAAAGAAAGATTTGGACATGCCAAGAAAAATAGGGAGCCTTATTTTGGCGGCGGGACAGTCTAAACGCATGGGGCAATCGAATAAACTTTTACTGCCCTTTGGCGGCGATACCGTCCTGTCCCATGTCTGCCGCCAGATTGAGGCGGCGGGCCTAAAAAATATATTTGTGGTCACAGGACATGAAAAAGCGGCCATTGAAAAAGCCCTTACCCGTCACGACATTACTTTTTTTCATAATGATCTTTTTGAGGAAGGGATGAGTAGCTCGGTAAAGCTAGGGATTTCTTCTCTGCCGGATGATTTGGATGCGGTTATTATTTTGCTCGGCGATATGCCAAATATTTCTGCAGATATCTTGAAACGCCTCATGGCGGCTTATCATCCCGCCGAAGGGCGGTTGATCATTATTCCGACCCATAAGGGTAAGCGGGGCAATCCTATTTTATGGGACAGAGAATTTTTTGATGAGTTTGATAAGCTTGAGGGCGATAGAGGGGCAAAAATATTGCTCAATGAATATTCAGACTATATAGAAGAAGTCGAGGTTGGGTCAGAGGCCATATTTTTGGATATTGATACTTTTGACGCCTATGAGAGCGTGATGGAAAAATTAAAGTGAGGAGGATGTCCCTATGGGGAAGAGTTCAAGTGTTTTGAGTAAGCTTAAATGGCTGTTTATGGCTGTGGCAGCGGTTATTTTGGTTGCCTTCGTGGGGCTTTATGTCACTTTCCGCGCGAGCCTTCCGGCTTTGGATGGTACAATGTCATCCTCTTCTCTTGATCATAATGTCTTGCTTGAGAGAGACAAAAACGGTAATGCGACCCTTACCGCAGAAAATAGGGGTGATCTGGCCTATGCGACGGGCTTTCTTCACAGTCAGGAAAGATTTTTTCAGATGGATTTGTCGCGGCGCTTGGCTGCGGGGGAATTGTCAGAATTATTTGGTCCACTAGCCTTGAATATGGATCGGGGAAAACGGTTGCATCGCTTTCGGGTACGGGCGCGGGCCGCGCTTGATAACATGCCGCAATATCATCGCGATCTTTTAAAGAAATATGTAAAGGGCGTGAATGATGGCCTTAAGGACTTAGCCAGCAAGCCTTTTGAATATTGGTTGTTGCAACAAGATCCCGCCCCCTGGAGCGACGAAGATACGGTTCTTGTGATCTATTCTATGTTCCTCTCCCTTCAAGAAGGTTCGATCACATCCGAAGAGCAAAGATTCTACTTGGAAAAGAGCCTTGATCCGCGTCTTGCAAAGTTTCTTTTACCCTATAAAACGGAATGGGATGCGCCGTTGCAAAAGGATGAAAATCCTTGGACTCCCCAGGAAATTCCGCCGTCCACAGTGGTTCAAAGCCATAAAATGGGCCTGGCGTTTATGCCCAAAAGGGATGATGTCGTTCCGGGAAGTAATAATTGGAGCGTTTCTGGAAAATTGACAAAAACAGGGGCCGCCATGTTATCAAATGATATGCATCTGGGTATTCGCGCCCCCGGAACATGGTTTCGCCTGAGATTAAAACTGAAAGATGATTCCATCGACGTCTCGGGGGTTTCTTTACCGGGGGCGCCGCTTATTATCGCGGGCAGTAATGGTAATGTAGCCTGGGGATATACAAATTCCTTCGTAGATACCTCGGACTTTATTGAGCTTAAAATCAATCCTGAAAATGATCAGCAATATTTGACCCCTGCGGGTTATGTGGCTTTTACAACGCATCAGGAAAAAATCAAAGTGAAGGGCGCTGATCCAGAAATAATGGAAATACGTGACACTATTTGGGGGCCGGTTTATGACATGGATAATGGCCAGCATTTTGCTTTAAAATGGGTTGCCCATGACCCTGCTGCCGTTAATATGGGACTTATCAGCATGGAAAAGGTGACGACCGTTGAAGAGGCCATGAAAACGGCGCCGGGCAACGGCATTCCCGCGCAGAATGCCATGTTGGTTGATGCCCAAGGCAATATAGGCTGGATAAATTTTGGCGCGCTTCCCAAGCGGCGTCCGGGGGATTATGGCCGCCCTGGGGATTGGTCTCGAGGGGTCTTGGGCTGGGATGGCTGGCTCAATTTTGAGGAACGACCCAAAATTTATAATCCTGCAAATAATCGCCTGTGGAGCGCGAACAGTAGAATTGTTTCCGGCGAGGATTATAAATTAGTGGGCGATGGCGGTGCCGATATTGGGGCAAGGCAGCAGCAGATCAGAGATGACCTTATGGCCCTTGGTACGGGACTCGTCGAAAAAGATCTTTATGCTATTCAATTGGATAATCGGGCTGTTTTTTGGCAGAGATGGCAGAAACAATTGGTCGCCGTTCTCAAAAAGACCGATGATCCCGAATTCTCCCCCTTTCTGAAAGACGTCGAAAATTGGGGCGGGCGTGCGGAAATTTCTTCTGTGGGTTTTCGCCTTGTGAAGAATTACCGGACAGCTGTCTTTGAAGGTATGCTTGGGTATCTAACAGCCCCCTGCATCAAAAAATTTAGGTCATGTGACTATGAAAGAGCCTCACATCAGATGGAAAGTCCCTTGTGGCGTATCGTTGATCAACGGCCTGATGGCTGGCTTCCAACGGATGTTAAAGGGGGATGGCAGGCCTTTTTCGAGGGAATGGCCCGTCATGCATGGGCGCCGGTCTTCACAGGGAAAGTTGCCCTTAAAAATTATATTTGGGGGGAGCAGAATAGATCCTCCATACGGCATCCGCTCAGCCGTTCCGTGCCGTTGCTCGGGCTATTAACGGATATGCCCAAGGCCATGCAAAATGGCGTTCATCAAAATATGCCCCATATCTCGGGTCACGATTTTGGTCAATCAGAACGCATTGTGGTTAGCCCAGGCCATGAAGAAGATGGCATTATGAATATGCCCGCAGGTCAATCGGGTCATCCGCTGTCGCCTTATTACGGGGCAGGCCATGATGATTGGCTCACGGGAAAACCGACGCCGTTCCTGCCAGGGAAGACAAAATGGTCACTTAAATTTGTTCCGGCATCGTAAAGGCGGGGCGGGAAAGGCGTTTGTTTCAAGTCGATAACGTAAGCGGAATAGCGGTGGTATATTTTACCTTGGTAACGGCAAAGCGGGAATGAACCTCCTGTACCATATCCATTTTAAGGAGTTTCTGACGTAAGAAATTCTCATAGGTCTTCATGTCCCGGGTAATAATGCGAACCATATAATCCATAGACCCACTAATGGTGTAACATTCGGTTACTTCAGGGCACGTAATGATACGGCTTTCAAAAACCTCTAGGGCCTCTTCCGTATGGTTGGATAATTTTACGCTGGCATAAACGATAATATCCAGATTGAGCTTCTTTGGGTCAACTAACGCGACACGCTGGGTTATGACCCCCAAATCCTCGAGCCTTTTAATGCGCCGCCAGCAGGGGGCGGTGGATAGGCCAACTTTAGCGGCAAGTTCCATATTGGTCAGGCCGCTATTTTCCTGAAGTGCGCCGAGAATTTTTTTATCTATTTCGGTCAGAATATCCATTATATTTTTCTCAAAAACAGCATTTGGTAAATTATTATCAGGAATATACCCTAAAATATAAAATTTATCATTAGAAGATAACTTAAGCGAATCATCAAAAAAATTAGCATAATTAAATTTCAATATATGACATTATCTTAACTTTAATGGAAAGATTTTTATAATTATATTCCAATCGTGTGAAATTATATTTTTTGTATTATTTATTTCGAAATGACTCTATCCCTGTAATTTTATTGCTGTTTTAGGGGTGTTACATTTATATATATTCCTTAGAAAGAAAATTTTTAGATATCTGTTTCGTGGGCAGGACGACACTAAAGAAAAAAAATCTCGACAAAATTAAATTAGGCTACTACCAAGGTGATCATAAGCAATTAAGACTTAACTGGAACGAAAAATTAAAAAAGAGATTACGTTATGATGGATGCCAATCAGTTTAAAGGTCACGAGCAAGTTGTTTATTTGCATGACAAGGAGACAGGCTTAAAAGCCTTCATTGCCGTTCATGATACGTCTCTTGGACCGTCTGCGGGGGGCTGCCGCATGTGGAATTATGATAATGAGCTAGACGCCCTGAATGATGCGCTACGCCTATCTCGTGGGATGAGTTATAAAAACGCGGTTGCAGGTCTTAAACTTGGTGGCGGAAAAGCGGTTATTATGGGTAATTCACGAACCGATAAGACTGAGGAATTATTTTTAGCTTTAGGGCGCATGATTGAAGGACTCGGCGGTAAATACATCTCTGCTGAGGATGTTGGTATTTCTGTTGACGATATGGAAATAGTCGCCAAAGAAACGAAATATGTTGCGGGATTGAATAAGGGAGAGCACGCCAGTGGTGATCCGTCCCCCTTCACGGCTACGGGGGTTTATCTTGGTATTAAGGCCGCCGTGAAACATAAGCTTGGTAGGGACACTGTCGAGGGCCTCACCGTTGCTGTGCAGGGCGTTGGTCATGTGGGATATTATTTGTGTAGGCATCTTTTTGAGGCGGGGGCTAAGCTTATTGTTTCCGACATAAATCAGGAAGCTTTGGACCGGGTGAAGGCAGAATTCAACGCCACTATTGTTGGCCTTGATGACATTATTTCTGTAGAGGCAGACGTTCTTGCGCCTTGTGCTTTAGGGGCCATTATTAACGATGAGAGCATTAACACACTTAAGACGACGATTATTGCGGGGGCGGCCAATAATCAACTGGCAAGGGATGATCATGGGCAGGCCTTAATGGATCTTGGCATTCTCTATGCGCCTGATTATGTTATTAATGCGGGCGGCATTATTAATGTTGCTGCCGAAACGCGCGGACAATATGATACGGATTGGGTTACGGCTAAAGTCGACAAAATATATGACAATTTAAGCCTTATATTTGAGCGTTCTATATCGGAAAATAGGCCAACCAATCATATCGCTGACGAGCTTGCCAACGAAATTATTGATCGGGCCAGAAAAACCTGATTTGGCCAGATTTAAGGGGTGATTTAAGGGGTTAAATTTTCTCACAAAAATCTTGCACTTATAATATTTAATATCTAAATTAATTTCAAATTGAAAGAAGTTGAGAATGCAAGACAAGAAAATTGAGGTCTCGGTTGATATTTCCGATGAAAATATCCATTGGGATCAAGATGTGAGTTACGGCCAATATCTCGCGTTGGATTCCCTGCTCGACACGCAAAACCTTCGTTCTGAAAAACATGACGAAATGATGTTTATCATCATTCATCAGGCTTCAGAACTGTGGATGAAGCTCTCTATTCACGAATTAACGGCGGCGATGACATGTGTGACCGAGGATAACCTTGGCCTTGCCATGAAGATGGTCGCGCGTATTGCACGGATTCAGGAGCAGTTGACACAGTCTTGGAATGTTTTGGCCACCATGACACCGAAAGATTATTTAAGCTTTCGGGATAGCCTTGGGCAGAGTTCTGGTTTTCAATCCTATCAATATCGTATCATTGAGTTTTCTTTGGGCAATAAAAATAAAGACATGGTTAAGGCCCATCAAGGGCATCCAGAAATTTTTGATCGGGTCACTCAAGCCCTTAACGCCCCAAGCCTGTATGATTTGACCCTGCAAATGCTCTCGCGCCGTGGATTTGATGTGCCAGAGGATTGTTTGAACCGAGAGTGGAGCGAACCTTATGTCGCCCATGAGGCGGTTGAGAAAATCTGGAAAGAAATTTACCAAAATGGTGAAAAATACTGGGAACTTTATGATTGGGCAGAAAAATTAGTAGATCTTGAGCAGCGGTTCCAATCCTGGCGTTTTGCCCATATGAAGACCGTGGAGCGTATCATCGGGTTTCGTCGCGGCACAGGCGGCACGGGCGGCGTGAGCTATCTGGTTAAAGCCTTGGATTTAAGATTTTTCCCAGAGCTTTGGACCGTAAGGTCACTATTATAACATTTGGGCAAGAACAGCTTTGAACAAAGGGCTGTTCTTCTTGCCGAGTTCCAAAATAATATCAAAATGATTGAAGGCTGGCATGTCGATATAGACCGCGTTATGCCCTGCCTGTTGCCATGCCGCCATATAGTCATGGGTCTGACGTTTGAATTCATTGGTCTCCTTCTCCCCATAGCTGAAAATTACCGGGCATGACGTGCCTGGAAGATGAAATTGAGGGCTTAAGGCGGCGGCATCTTCTTGCGTTAAATGGAGTGGCTCATTCACATACGTCTTCACCAGTGGCCGCAGGTCATAGAGGCCGCTGACCGCGCAGGCGCCTTTTAAGGGGCAGGAGGCATAGCCCTGTTTTGCCCAATCCATACTTAGAATTTCTGCGACAAGATGCCCACCTGCGGAGCTTCCAGACAGGGTCATATTATCCTTATCACCGCCATATTGCGCTATATTTTCCAAAATCCACAGTGTGCCTTGCCTAACTTGATCGACAATTTCATATAGGGATGCTTCGGGGGCAAGGGCGTAATCCAGGGCGATAAATATGATATCATGGTCAAGGAAATTAGGGGCGGCGAAGACGCTTTCTGCCTTGGATAATTCCTGCCAATAGCCCCCGTGGATAAAAATATGAACGGGGAAAGGGCCATCCCCCTTTGGAACAAAAATATCCATATGGGCGCGATTTACGGGGCCGTATTTGATATCTTTATGGCATTGGGCCGCATATTTTTGGTAAGCCGACTGGCTTTCCTCCCGATATTTCTGGATATATATCATGACATCATCACTGCAGGAGCTCGGGGAATATTCCCGCTCCAAGGTCTCTTTGGACATATTTTCATATTGTTTCATGGTGATATTCCCTGTGTTTCTAAGCTATATCATAGATATTCCATAAAGAAAATAATTTTCTAATCAGAAAAATATATTCAAAAAGAGAATGGTATGCTAAGATCCAGCCTATATTATAGGAAGGCAGGATATATGGCGTCTCTTACCATAACAGATTCAAAAATTGATCTGGACTCATCTCTTGGCAATCGGCTGGCAAGACTGCGAACAGCCCATGATTTAACCTTAAAGCAACTCAGCGCCTTGACGGATATTCCCGTATCGACCTTGTCGAAAGTACAAAATCATCAGGCCACCTTAACCTACGGAAATCTGCAAAAATTAGCCCTCGGCTTGAATATTAATATCGCGGAACTCTTTGATGATAGGTCAAAGCCTGCCAAGGCGGGTCGGCGGTCAATTGTTAAAAAGGGCGCGGGCCTTCTTAATGATGTGGATATCTATCGGGTAGAGGTCTTGGGCAGTGACCTGCGGAATAAAAGCATGCACCCCGGAATTCTAGAAGTTCCCCCTGCAAGCCCTCAAGATATGGGCAAGCTCGCCCATCATCCGGGCGAGGAATTTGTCTATATTCTGGAAGGCGGGATTATTTTATATACGGAAGATTATACGCCAGTGGAATTAAATGTGGGCGATAGCGCCTATCTGGACAGCTCATCAGGTCATCGGTTCATATCTAAAAATCAACAAACAGCGCGCATTTTGGTGGTTTGTTCCGATGGCGTAAGCGAAACAGCGCAAGGCGAGGGAAACCTATGACGGACTATACCCGCGATTTTTTTCTTGATCTGGACAAGGCAGACCCTTTGGCGGCGTTTAGAGCAGAATTCTCTCTTCCGGAAGATATGATCTATTTGGACGGGAATTCTTTGGGGGCCATGCCCATATGCGCGAAAGACCGGGCATTAGACGTGGTGACCCGTGAATGGGGACAAGACCTGATTACCAGTTGGAATAAAAATAACTGGTTTCATTTGGCGGAAAAGCTCGGGGATAAAATCGCGCATTTAATTGGCGCTGATGCGGGAGAGGTCATGGCCTGTGACGCCACTGGGATCAACGTGTATAAGCTGTTATCCATCGCGCTGGAGCTGCGTCCCTGCCGTAAAGTCATTCTGATGGAAGGCAGTAATTTTCCAACGGACAATTACATGGCGCAAGGTTTGGTTCGGCAATTGGGGCAGGGGCATGACATCCGTTTTGTGGAACAAGACCATATTATGGATGCCATAACCGAAGATGTTGCCGTGGTTTCCTTAACGCAGGTACATTATAAAACAGGCCGTCTTTTAGACATGAAGGCCATTACGGAAAAGGCCCATCAGGTCGGTGCCTTAGTGATATGGGATCTGTGCCATAGTGCGGGGGCTTTACCCGTGGCCCTGAATGCTTGCGCCGCTGACTTTGCTGTTGGTTGCGGCTATAAATATCTTAACGGTGGCCCTGGGGCGCCGGCCTTTCTTTTTGTAGCAAAAAGACATCAGGGTCAGGCGCAGCAGCCCCTCACGGGTTGGTGGAGCCATGCCGCCCCCTTTGCTTTTGAACAGGACTACCGCCCCGCGAATAATATATGGCAGACATTAACGGGAACCCAACCCATCTTGTCTTTGTCGGTGCTTGAATGTGGCCTTGATATTATGGGCCGCGTTGATATGGAAGAAATCCGCGTAAAATCCTTAAAGCTTGGGAATTATTTTATGGCCCTCATGGAAAAATACTGTGCGGACTTTTCATTTGAGCTCGCCACGCCTCGGAACGGTGAAAATAGAGGGAGTCAGGTGTCACTCTATCATGAAAACGGCTATGCCATCATGCAGGCCTTAATTGCCCATAATGTCGTGGGTGACTTCCGTGCGCCCAACATTATACGCTTCGGCTTTACGCCGTTATACACCCGATATGTTGATGTATGGGATGCGGTTATGTGCCTAAAAAATATCATGGAAAATGATCTTTGGCAAAAGCCAGAATATAGCAAATTAACTGCTGTGACCTGATCCGTCGCGGCATTTACCAACTGAGGTCGTCCTTGAAAAAGGGCGACCTCTTTTTTTATGCTAAGTTGTCATGTAAAGAGATAACTGCGTGGTATGCTTGACGGCTGTCGTGGCGATAGGACATGGTTTGCTCCTTTGACCTGCTCCCCATAAATTAGGTTATTTTCAAAGAGAGTTTTCTGTGTAAATTAAACATGGATGATTTTTAAATGAAGAGAAAAATATTTAGCGAGGAACAGATCATTAGCATTCTGAAAGAACAGGAGGCTGGTGTAATGGTCAAGGACATCATCCGTCGTCACGGTATTGCGGAGCAGACTTTTTACCGCTGGAAAAGCAAATACGGTGGCATGGAGGTATCTGAAGCCCGGCGTCTTAAAAGTCTTGAGGAGGAG
>Ga0316204_10000952_pt1 | contig 89932 bp, 77 predicted proteins | sample 6monrhotite_MG_2_FD_205661 | JGI IMG/M metagenome (GOLD analysis project Ga0316204, IMG submission 205661) | Microbial mat bacterial communities from mineral coupon in-situ incubated in ocean water Damariscotta River, Maine, United States -... | ecosystem: Environmental > Aquatic > Marine >... | reverse complement strand
CCGCCGCGACCGCCGCCGCCGCCGCCGTAGCCGCCGCCGCCGCCGCCGTAGCCGCCGCCACCGCCGCCACGACCGCCGCCGCCGCCGTAGCCGCCGCCGCCGCGACCGCCGCCGCCGCCGCGCCGATCCTGCGCTTCGTTCACGCGGATGGTGCGACCATCGAGGGAGGCGCCGTCCATCTGCGCCGCAGCCTCAACCGCCGCCGCGTCGTCCGAGAACGTCACGAATCCAAATCCGCGGGAGCGACCGGTTTCGCGCTCCAGGATCACCTTAGCTTCCGACACTTCCCCATACTGCGCAAAGGCATCATGCAGGGACTCGTCGTTGGTCGCCCATGCAAGGCCACCGACAAACAGCTTCTTCGACATCTTCGTTTCCTTTTCCGTGGCGCGGCGAACCGCACCTCTCGATCGGCCTGCCACCTCATCGTGGTTCGTCCGACCGCTGAAGGATTAGCGCCCTGGCAAGGGGCTAGCCACGATTTTTTCTGTGATCTGGCTGGAAAACAGCGCCGACCCAAAACAGTTGCCGAGACGAAGCTCAGCCGCCAGACCCCTTGAACCGATCGTCGTCGTCGCGGAACAAGAAGTTGAACGTGGTCAGCGATCCGTAGCAGCGCGTCACGTACGCCTGCAGCTCAGCCTTGTCGCCGATGTCGAGCGCACCGTGCCCGTTGATCTTCTGCTCGAGCACTCGAAGCTTCTCTCGAACTGACGTCACCTTCTTGAAGAAGGCACCGGCATCGGTCTCCTTGACCGTTCGACCCTCGGCGTCGCGGAAGATCACCGTCCCACCGATCATGCGACGGGACAGCGGCGTCGTTGGGCCGTCGTCTTGGGCGGCTCGTACGGCCTCCACCACCAACTCGAAGAGCTCGGAGAGGTCGGCAGGGGCAGCATCCGCCGGGGAGGCATCCTCTTCGCTGCTGCGCGGCGCCGAGCGTCGCACCGGGGGGGTCCAATCACTCACGAGGCCTCCAGGGATGCATGGGGTCAGCCGCCGGCTCCGCCGCCACGATGCGGCGCACGGAGCGTCGCGTTCAGAATCGCCCGCGGAACCGAAGGCCGTCGTGGCTCACCAGGACGCCGCCGATCCCGACGCCGATGGCGCCCGCGGCGGCCACGCCGCTCACCACGACGAGGGCGTTGGCTTCGGTCCGCGCGGACGTCAGTTCCTTGCCCGTGGTGGCATCGGGCAGCCTGCTGGCCGCAGAGGCGGCCAACACGTACGAGACGCCGGACAACACGGCCAAGCCGCTGGCAGCCACGACAGGAACCAGCGGGAAGTCGCTGCCGCCGCCCTTGTTGTTGTCCAGGGTGCGATTGCGAGCCGACGTCGCGCCCTCCCCCGTCCACCACTTGGGTGTCTTCGGGTTGGTCGCTTCACCGAGGATGGGCTGCTCGAACGCCGCGCCGGTCTGCCAGTAGGCGCCGAGCAGGACCTGATCGCGGTCGAATACCTGCACGAAGTGCGGCACCTCTGCGACCACCTTGGGGGCAAGCAACAGATCGCCGTCGACGAACACGCCCCCGCCGGGAGGAACCGCCAGACCACCCGCAGGGCCACCGACCGGCGGGTCCTCGAGGTCGTTCATCAGATCGACGAACGTGCTGGGGAAGATGCGGGCTTCGTACGGGAGGTCTTCCCCGGCGAGGCCCGCCGTGGTGCCCCAGCGCTTGGCGCCCTCTTCGTCCTGAGAGAAGAAGAACTGCAGGGACATGAAGCGGGCGAACTTCGACAACAGCAACCGGTCGATCACCTCGTCGTGGCACAGCAAATCGTCGCCGATCTCCTGCAGCAGCTCCTTGGCTTCCCGCACGTCGTTGTTCCGGTAGGCGTCATCGACCTGCCCGATCGCCGCCCCGAACTGGATGCGGCTGTAGGGCTCACGACAGACCTCGGTCTGCGCGAAGGACAGTCCGAGCCACAGCAACAACGCCGTCATGCTCGGCCTCCACACACGTTGGCTTCTGCCTTGGGAACGAACGGGTCACGGGTGTCGCAGGCATCCGAGCGCGGCGCATCGCCTTCCCCGCAGTCCGAGTCGACCCCGTCGCCATCGGTATCGGGCGCACACGGGTAGACATTGGGGTTGTCCGGATCGCAGTCCGCGTCGTCCGGCCAGTCGTCGCCATCGCTGTCGGCCTCGTAGCCGCAGTCGGCGTCACAGCCGTCGCCCCGCACATCGCCGGCCCCCGGGAACACGTCGCCGTTGCCCGGGGCACAGTCCTCGTCGATCCCGTATCCGTCGCCGTCGGAATCCCAATAGCTGTCGTACTCGGCGCGGGTCACGTAGGCGCACCCCCCGAGGGCCACAGCCAGCAACGACGTCATGACGACGGGCAACACACGCGACAGCACAGAGTTCCTCCCCGTTCCAGGTGGGGTCGACCCCGCTTCTCGCACCAATGGCTCACGCCGCACTCACCCTCCCGGCACGGACCCGCATCTTGCCACGCCGAGGGGCGAGACGAAAGACACACCGGGGTGTCACGGCAGGATGTCCCAGAACAGCGCCGCGATGCCCGCCGCCGCGATGATGGGTCCAGTCCGGAGCATCGTCGGTTCTGGGGCCTCCAGCTTGTCTGCCGGAACCCCCTGAGCTCGCTTCACCGTGTAGCGGATCCCCTCGACCAAGTTCCCGAGTCGGCCGCGCACGAGCAAGACGAGAAAGCCGATCGGAAAGTAGAGGAGCGCCGTCATGGCGGAGGTGTCGAGCATCTCCCACCAACCCACGAGCGAGCCGAGGGCGATGAACAGCTTGGCATCTCCGCCCTTCTCCACCCCGAGCTTCCACAAGGGGAAGTGGAGCGCAAACCCCGCCACGGCCCCCGCGAGCCCGACCACCCAGCGGCCATCCAGAGCCCACCAGGACACGCCAGCGAGCAAGAGCACGAAGTTTAGGACGTTGGGGATCTTGCCGGTGCGCGCGTCGATCACCGCAGCCAGCAGCAATCCGACGACCGCCACCACCTGATGGGGTTCCAGGGTCACGGTCCCTCCGAGGGTGTAGAATGCGTTCGACCACACCCCGCAGGGAGTGTACGCCACCGATCCCTGATGGGTGGTGGCGGCGCGTGCAGAGGGGCTGGTCCAGGTGGGGATGGTGTCCAAGACCGCGCTTCAGACCTTCGGCAAGTACCAGATCCTCGATCTCATCGCGACCGGAGGCATGGCCGAGATCTACAAGGCCAAGCTGGAGGGCATCGGCGGGTTCCAGCGCACGTTCGCGATCAAGCGGATCCTGCCCAACCTGTCCCAGAACTCCGAATACATCGCGATGTTGGTCGACGAGGCCAAGGTCGCGGGCCTGCTCTCCCACGCCAACATCGTGCAGATCCTCGACCTCGGCCAGGTCGACGGCATCTGGTACATCGCCATGGAGTACGTCGACGGCCAGGACCTCGGCGGCGTGCTGCGGCGCGCCCACGAGAAGGGCCTCACCCTCCCGGTGCCCCACACGGTCTTCGTCGCCATCGAGCTGCTGAAGGGCCTGGAGTACGCCCATGGGCGCCAGGTGATGCGGGGCGGGCGCCCCGTTGCCCTGAACATCATCCACCGCGACGTGTCGCCTCCCAACATCCTGCTGTCCTTCCAGGGCGAGGTGAAGCTCACCGATTTCGGCATCGCCCGCGCCAGCCTCAAGGCGATGGAGACGGTCAGCGGCATCGTGAAAGGCCGCTTCGACTACATGAGCCCCGAGCAGGCGGCCGGCAGCAAGGACCTCGACCAGCGCTCCGACCTGTTCAGCGTCGGCGTCGTGCTCTACGAGATGCTCACCGGGACGCATCCCTTCCGCACCGACAACGAGATCGGCACCATCGAGCGCGTGCGCACCGGCAACTACGTGCCCGTCAGCCAGCGCAACCCCGAGGTTCCCTACACCCTCGAGACCATCGTCGACCGCGCGCTGCAGGTGAACCGCGAGGACCGCTACCCGTCGGCCACCGCCTTCAAGGAAGCCCTCGACAAGTTCTTCCACGACGCGGGCTTCATCTTCACCCACGCCACCCTCGCGTCGTACATCAAGGGGCTGTTCCCGGAGAACCTGCCGCGAGGGTCCCGGCCGGCACCGAAGATCGAAGGCCGGCCCGAGCGCAGAAACCAGCCCAACGTGTCGGGCTCCCTCTCCGAGCAGCCCACCGGCAGCCTGGAGCGAAAGCCCGTGGCCGACCACACCACGCGCCCCATGGAAGACAAGAGCTCCGGTGTCAGTGCCCGACACGGGTCCCCCATCGGCATCCCTCCCCGGACCAACGAGTTCGACACGACAGCATCCGCCCGGATCCCCGGCCTAAGCCCGCCCCCACCCACCCCCACGCCCGTCGAAGACCAAGAGACGATGATCCGGCGCATGCCCACCGCGTGGGAGGAGGAGATCGCCGGGCAGATGCGGCCCCAGGTCTGGACCGACGACGACGAAGAGCAAGAGACGGTGATCCGGCGCATTCCGGACGACGACACCCTCGAACGCTCGATCTCCCAGCGGACCAACAGCATCTCTGAGCCGGAGGTGATCCTCCCCGCGGCCCCTCGGTCGAGCTCGGCCGGGATCATCGGCGGCAGCGTCGCGGCCCTCGTGATGTTCTTCGTCGGCCTGTTCAGCGGGATGGTCCTCACACTGGCCCTCGCCATGGGGGCAGGGCTTCTCGGTGGCGCCTCCGATCCCATCCGCGCCGCACCCGTGGTGCGGGTGGTGGCCCCCGCGGGCACCAGTGTCCGGTTGAATGGCGACGCAGTGGGCACGGAGTTCACCGTTCCTGCGGGGGGGCGCCAGCGCATCGAACTCACGCTCGACGGCCACGAAACGTGGAGTCAGGAGTTCAGCTTTGCCCAAGGCGAATACCGTTTGATCATGATCAGCGTGGCCGACATGAAGGCCAAAGACTGACCTGAGTTCGCGCGTTCGGCACCGCAAGGCGACGCCTCGGGGTCGCTGGCTGGAACCCAGCCGGGTAAGGTGCGCCCGGATCTGGAGCGAAGTCCTTGGCCGAGCCCCTCGTGGAACGAACCCCCATCAGTATGGGCGTAGCTGCCATCAAGCAGTTGCGACCCAAGCAGTGGTTCAAGAACATCTTCCTGTTCCCGGCGTTGCTGTTCTCGGGCCACTTCTTGGAGCCGGCGCCGGTCATCGCCGCGTTGATCGGTTTCGCTGCCTTCTCGATGCTCGCCAGCAGTGGCTACATCCTGAACGACTACCTCGACCGCGAGGCCGATCGGAAGCACCCGAAGAAGCGCTTCCGGCCCATCGCATCGGGTGCGCTGCCCATCCCCGCCGCATGGGTCCTGTTCGTGCTCGCCATCGGCAGCGGCATCGCCCTCTCGTTGTCGTTGTCCCCGGCCTTCCTGTTCATCGGGATGGTCTACCTGACCACCACGCTGTCCTACAGCTTCTACTTCAAGCACCGCGTGATCCTCGACGTGCTCTTCCTCGCGTCGGGCTTCCTCTGGCGCACGATCGCCGGCGCGGTGGCGATCAAGGTCACCGTGAGCCCCTGGCTCTTCCTGTGCACGGCCTTCGTCGCGCTGTTCTTCGGCTTCAACAAGCGGCGCGGCGAGCTCCTCCAGGTCGGAGCCCACACCGGCACCCGCCGCAACCTCGCCGAGTACAGCCCTCAGATGCTGGAGCAGTTCCAGGCCATCGTCACGAGCGGCACGATCATCACCTACATGCTGTACACGGTCCTCGGCCCGACCAGCTGGATGACGCTGACCATCCCCATGGTGTTGTACGGGATCTTCCGGTACATCTACCTGATCGACCGGCACGGCGAGGGGGGCGCGCCCGACGAGACGCTGCTCCGCGACCGCCCCATGCTGCTCACGGGCGTGCTTTACCTGGCCACGGCGATCTTCGTGCTCCTCGCCGAGGGCGGCGGCTGGCTACCGAACCTGATCGAGTAGTGCAGCGCCGACCCGAGTGGTCATCCCGTCCCCAGTAGGGCACGTTGTCTGGGTGACCCCCTCGCTCCTCGCACTCCTGTTGCTGACGCCGACCGCCTTGGCTGCCGACCGCCCCACCGACGAGGTGGCGGACAGCTACGCCACCGCCGTGCGGCTGATCGACAACCTCTTCCTCGAGCCGGAGACCATCGACGCGTCGCGGCTCCTGGCCGCCGCCGCCCGGGGGCTGAGCTACGACGTCCCGTGGCTGTTCGTCGACGTCGACGACGACGGAACGATCCGCCTGTCCCACGGCGACGGACGGGCGCTCGGGGCCCTCCAGCCCTCCACCGTCGCGGCCCTCCCCGCTCAGCTTCAGGCCCTGGAAGGCCTCATCCTGCGCGCCCCCGCCAAGGTGCCCGACGGGCTCGACGTCCGCATCGCGGTGCTCGACGGCCTGACGGGCGCGCTGGATCGCTACTCCAGGGTGCTCTCCGGCGACGGGCTGACCCGCTTCGACACCCGCCTCAAGGGCACCTTGGTCGGGATCGGGGCGAGCTTCGCCTGGCAAGGAGAGTCCCTGGTCGTCACCCGGGTCGACCCGGCAGGGCCCGCCGAAGTCGCCGGGGTGGCGATCGGCGACCGCGTCCAGCGCATCGACGGCCGCAGCACGCTGAACATGCCCCTCACCGAGGTCACCGCCCGCGTCCGAGGAGACGAAGGCAGCACGGTCACCCTCATGGTGTCCCGCCTGGTGCCCGACCCGACGCAGGCCGGAGCTGAGACGGCGCGAACCGTGCCCCTGACCATCCGACGCGCGGAAGTGATCCTGCCCAACGTCACCCACGAAGTGCTCGACGGGAAGGTCGGCTACGTCCGCATCGACCACATCAGCCAGCGCACGGTCCACAACCTCCGCCAAGCGCTGGAGGCCCTCCGCGACGCAGAGGCGCTCGACACCGGCCTGGTCTTGGACCTGCGAGGCAACACCGGCGGGTCGATGAAGGAGGCAGCGCGATCGGCCGACCTGTTCTTGGAGGCCGGACTCCTCCTGCGCACCATCGGCCACGACGGCGGCCGGGTGCAGAACCTAGAGGCCGAGATGCAGGCGGTCGACACCGACGAGGAGCCGCCCATCCCCGTGGTCCTCCTCGTCAACCGCCGCACGGCCAGCGGCTCCGAGATCATCGCCGGTGCCCTTCTCGAGCACGGCCGCAGCGCACTCATCGGCACCGACACCTACGGAAAGGGGACGGTGCAGAAGATCTACAACCTCGACGACGACACCCGGCTGAAGCTCACGGTCGCTCGCTACGTGTTGGCCAACGACCGGCGCATCTTGCCTGCGGGAATCCCCCCGGACGTGCGCGTGGGCTCCGTGCAGCTCGACGACAAAGGCATGCGCCTGCATCAGCCTCCCCTGACCGACCCCCTCGGTCTCGTGGTGATCGACGAGGCCACCGGCTGGCGGGGCGAGGAGCGCCACGACGACGCCGTGCGGGAGCTGGGCCGCCGCGCCGTGCTCCGGGCCCGGGGCACCACCACCCGCGACGCCCTCCTCGATGCCTTGGCCCTCGAGACGGGGTCCGCCCGCGCCGGGGAAGCCAAGCGCCTGGCCGAGGCCATGGAGGCCCACGGCCACGACTGGAGCCCTGCCGAGGAAGAAGGAAGCTTCGCCCTCGCGACGGCCACCCTGGTGGCCCACCCCACCGGTCCCCACAGTGCCGAGCTGGAGCTCGAGGTCACCAACGATGGCCCAGACCCCCTGCACCAAGCCTTCGTCTCCCTCGACAGCGTGCACGGCTTCTGGGACGACCGCGCCGTGCCCCTGGGCCGCATCGAGCCCGGCGAGGCCGCCAAGGCCAAGGTGCCGCTCTCCTTCCCCTCGGGGGAGGGAACCCGGATCGACCCCGTCACCGTCACCCTCCACGCCGACGAGCGCCCCCCGACTCAGCTCCTCACCGTGCCCCTGGAGGTCGACGGTCGGCCCGAGCCCGCGCCCCGCCTCGACATCAAGCTCGTCCGCCACACCCCTGGGGGCCAGCCGGCCACCGGCCCCCACGGCCACCCGGTGTACCGTGCCGAGATCCGCTTGAGCCACGAGGGCCCCGGTGCAATCACCGGCGTGGAGGTCTACTTCCGCACCCCCGAAGACGAAGGCGTCGAGCTCCTCGACCGTGGCGCTCGGCATCCCCGCATCGGTGCATCGGACCCGGAGCGCTTCGACCTGACCCTCGAGGTCGCCCCCGATGTGGTCGACGCGGTCCAGCTGGAGCTGGTGGCCGACGTGGAGGCATTCGGGCGCTGGCTCTCGTGGGATGTCGCGCTGCCCCTCGACGGCGACGAGGTGCACTACGAGGCGCCCGTCATCGACCTCCCTGGCCTACCCACCGTGGCGGAGCCCGGGCCATTCGACCTGCCCCTGCGAGTCCACGACGACGGCCACATCGGCGACACCACGCTGTGGGTCAACGGCCACAAGACCCACTGGTTCCCCGCCAAGGGCAGCAAGGCGTCGGCGACCCCCACGGTGACGCTGCGCCCCGGCGCCAACCGCATTGCGGTGGTCAGCTGGGACGATCAAGGCCTGATGTCCAGGCGCCTCGTGTCCGTGCACGCCGCCGAGGCCCCGAGCATCAGCGACGCAGAGGGTGACAGCCCCTGAAGGGGCCTGCCTACCTCCGCCAGGTGGCCCAGCGGACGTCGTCGGCATCCGAGCGCACCACGGCGAAGATGCGGTCGTCGGCCGCCGCAATGGCCACCTCGACCACCTCTCCGTCCACCCCAGGGTCGACGGTGAAGCGCTCGAAGGGGCCCCCATCGGGTCCGTGCAGCAGCTCCAGCCCGTCGGGGCCCTGCAGCAGGCCGAACACGTCGCCTCCATCCGCCACGAACGCGGCGTGGTCTGCGGGCTCCGAGGGCACGGTGGCCCCCTCCACGAGGAGCAGGCCGTCATCGATGAAGGTCCACACATCGCCGGAGCGGACGGCCTCGGTGATCAGGTACCCCTCGCGGCCCGCGATGGGCGACAGGGTGCCCCCGTCGGAGCGAAAGGTCTGGCAGCCGCTGTCGACGCACACCGTGGCGTCCCCGAGGGTCGGCTCGGTGAAGCACGTCAGGGGCTCGCTCGGGAGGGTCGTGCGGGCCACGACCACCAGGGGCTCCGTCTGGTCTGCGCTCAGGAATTGCCCCTCACCGCACGCCCACGCCCACGCCCCATCGAGGTCGAGCACGGTCGGTCGCAGCACGCCGGTGCTCCCCGCCACGGTCGGTAGGCTGTCGAGCAGCTGGGTGGGACCCACGGACTCCAGCGAGTAGCGAAACACGGTGGTCGCCATGGTGTTCACGGACACCCGAGCGAAGCCCACCTCGACGTCCGCCGCGGTCGGCAGCAACGCAAACCCATCGCCCGACACATCCCTGAGGAAGAGCCGCTCGTCGGTGGAGGGGGCATTGCCGCCGCCCACGTCGAAGTTGAGCAGCCCAAAGCCCGCGTCGTCGACCAGCGAGAACGGCGACTCGAAGGTGTCGAGGAGGGCGCCCAAGGTGAACCGCTCCCCTACGTGCACGAGCCGCAGCGACCGGGGATTGGTCCACGTGGTGTCTGCCCCGCCCCATGGCGCATCGGCCCCTTCGTAGCAGTCGTCGTCGATGTCGTCGGACAACGTCTCCACCGCCTCCGGCGAGCGCAGGGCGGCGTCGGGATCGAGGGTCGGGTCGTCGGAGCAGTCCTCGCCCTGCTCATAGCCGTCGCCGTCCTGGTCGTAGTCGTTGGCGCCGTCGCAGTCGGCATCGACCCCGTCGTACCAGACCTCGTCCTCGCCCGGATTGACCTCGGCCACCGCGTCGTCGCAGTCGAGCTGGTCGTCCGACGGGATGGGCTCGCCGAGGCCTTCTAGGTAGCGATCCAAGGCCGCCCGCGCGGTCGCAGAGTCATCGGCCGGGGCCACGAAGCCATCGCCGTCGACGTCGAAGTCGTTGGTGCCATCGCAGTCGGTGTCCACCCCGTCGTAAGGCTCCTCTCCAGGGGCGTCCGGGTACACCGTGGTGTTGGTGTCGACGCAGTCCCCGCGCTCCGCGGACAGGCCCGAGGCCGCCTCGTAGGCATCGAGCTCCCCGCTGTCGGTCCCGGCCAAGGCGTACCCATCGCCGTCGAGGTCGTAGTCGTGGTTGCCACGACAGTCGCTGTCGACCCCGTCGTAGGGTGTGTCCTGGGCCCCGGGAAACAGGGCGGGATCGTTGTCGTCGCAGTCGGGGGCGTCCCCTTCCACGCACACGCCACCCTGAAGCAGACAGCCCTCGTGGCCGTCGTTGTCCACGTCGCGAATGTCACCATCGACGCAGTCGTTGTCGACGTTGTCGTAGGGCACCTCTTCGGCGCCCGGGTAGACGGTGCCGTCGAGATCGTCGCAGTCGCCATCGGAGACCGACACCCCATCCCCGTCGTCGTCACGCAGCTCGAGCTGCGCCTCGATCTCGGCTCTGGACACGTAGGGACAGCCCGAGGCCACGAGGGCCAGCCCCACCAACAGCGGGCGGATGGCCTGGGATGCCACCGCCGAACGCTTCATCGGGTGGCTCACTGCGGCGGACCGAGGAACACCCAACCCACGGCATCGGCGTACTCAGCACCGGCCGCGAAGTCGATCAGGGTCATCGCCACGGCGATCCGGTCGTCGTCGACGAAGAGGGCCACCTCGGCGGGCTCGGCGGCGGCCGCAGGCGCCGGCAAGTCTTCGGGGTTGTAGTTCAGCGGGGTGATGTCGAGGCTTCCGGGCACGCCGTAGGCCAGCACCACCTGACGGGTTCCCTTGTTGTTCAGGATGGCGACCACGTAGAGCTCGCCGTCATGCCACTGCCCGAAGGCCGACAGCACCTGCTCGCCGTCGAACAAGGTGAGGGTATTGGTCGGCATGCCCAGCGGGGTCACCATCACGTCGAGCCCCAACCCGCCGAACGGAATGGACGTCACGACCAGGTCTTCGTCCTTGCTCCAGCTGGAGGTCGCGTGCTCCCAGGAGTTTCCGGTCACGATGATGTCGTAGGGCGCCGGTGGCGGCAGCGGCGCGTCGTTGGTGGTCGGGTCGAGGTCGAAGACGTGCTCGGCGCACACCCCCGTCTCGCACACCTCGAAGGCGACCACCGGGTCCGCCCCTTCCAGATCCACGGGCAGGAACGCCGGCACGATGCTGGTGCCCGCCCGCCCCTGGTCCGAGTAGATGGCGAGGTCGACGACCTGGCCGGTGCCATGGGAGACCCAGATGGCATCGTCGGAGATGGCCCCCACCACGACATTGCAGCTGCCATCGAGGTTGAGGGAGACACTGTTGGCCTCCATGGCCGGCGGCACGCTGCCGATCACATCGATGGCGTTCACCGTGACGGACCGGCCGGTCACCGACTCCGCGAGGGTGTAGGCGCTGAACGAGGTGCTCGGCGCGCCAGTGGTTACCCAGTCGACGTAGACGTACGCGATCTCCTTGGCGGGTTTGACGTTCTCGTCGCGACACCGGTCGAGGGAGATGGCCTCGGTCACTTCACCGATGACCTGCGTGGCGATCTGTCCCTTCCACGCGAACGGAGGCTGGGACGGCACAGCCTGGGAGCGAGCCACGTCGAGAGGGAACGGAATCGCGACCCCGGCGTTCTGGCTCAGCGGCGTGGCCATGCCCGGCTGGTTGAGCACCTTGGCACCCACGATGACGGCGTACACGTCACCCAGGCGGATCACCCGCGGGTTGGTGACGTCCTTCCACTCCATGACGGGCGCCGCCTGGCTCCCCTGGAACCAGAAGGAGCTGCCGTTCTCGTCGCCGTCGCAGTCCTGGTCGGCCGGAGGGGTACCCCGCTCGATGATCTCGAGGGCCGCTGGGTAGGTGAGGGGGTCGGTGTCGGCGCAGTCGTCGGGTCCGGGGGCAGAGAGCGCCACGTCGCCGTTGACCTGTGCCCAGCGAAGCTGCTCGTCGTCGTAGTCCCAGAAGGCCACGTACTCAGCGAAGGCCGAGTCGTCGCCGAGGCGGTTGTAGGCGTCGCGGTCCTGGTCGAAGTCGTTGTCGCGGTTGCAGTCGGTGTCGATGCCGTCGTAGGGCACGTCGCCGTTCTGGCCGAACTGGGCACTGTAGGCCCGGGGGTAGACCGCGGCCGCATCGAGGGCACCGGCTCCGACCCGCGGATCGCCGAGGTCGAGGCAGTCGTCGAATGGGCCGAGGACCACCACCTCCTTCCCGTTCTCGTCGGAGCCGAACACCTCTGCGGGCAGGTCGAACTCGAGGTCGTATTTGTTGACGTACGTGTTGAACGCCAGCTCGGTGCTGGTGCCGTCCTGGGGCAGCAACGGCGGCATGTACCCATCGCCATCCGGGTCGAAGTCGTTCTCGCCCCCGCAGTCGGTGTCGAGTCCGTCGTAGGGCTCGTCGAAGGGGTTGCCCGGGTACGCGTCGTCGTCGTCGTCGTCGCAGTCCCCGTAGGCAGGGGCGCCCAGGGTGGGGAACCAGCCGTCCTGCTTGTCTTCGTAGCCCCACAGCTCGACGTAGGCCTCGAAGGCCGCGGCCGCGTCGCCACCGCCGGGAAGCGGGTCGGGGATGTACTCGTCTTCGTCGCCGTCGAAGTCGTTGCCGCCGTCGCAGTCGGAGTCGACGCCATCGTAGGGCACCTCCGCCTGGCTGCCGGGGTTGACCGTGCTGGCCTCGACCACCACATTGCCGTCGTCGTCGACCAGGTCGACGTCGAGGCAGTCGACCTCGTCGGACACCTCGGGCCAGCTTCCGGGACCGCCGTCGTCGGCGCTGCGGCCGGTGGCTTCCTCCCATGCCTCCCTGGAGATGCCCGGGAAGCCGTCGCCGTCTTGATCGACCAGATCGGTGTTTCCCCGGCAGTCGTTGTCGATGCCGTCGTAGGGAATCTCGTCGAACTTCGGCGAGCGGGTGTCGTCCAGATCGTCGCAATCAGGGTTGGGGCCCGCGAAGAACGCGCCGTCGCCGTCCTGGTCGACCTCCAGCTCCTTCCCTTCCCGCACCTTCTGGGTGACGTACACGCACCCCTGCGCGACGAGCGCGGCGAGTACGACAGGGAGCGCGAGGCGCACCGAGGGGGTCTTCATCCTTCCTCCATCCACACGGACTCTAGCATGTACAAAGGTCGTTCACGGCACCGACGACACCCACTGCGACAGCGGTGTCACGCTCCGACAGCCACGCCGTCGGCATCCGCGCGCCGCAGGTGGAGGAAGTGCTCCACGTTTCCCGACTTCGCCCCGGGTACGCTGGAGTCCACGGCCCCCACCACCACGAAGCCGCCGGCCTCAGCGTTCCCCCGCACGCGGGCGATGGCGGCCGCACGGGCCACGGGATCGGTGACCCGCCCTCGGGCCCCGAGCTGGGCGCGTCCGACCTCGAACTGAGGCTTCACCAGCAACACGGCCTCGCCAGCGGGTGCGAGGATCCGGCCGACCGAGTCGAGGACACGCTCCAGGCCGATGAACGAGAGATCGCCGACCACCAGGCCGCAGCGCTCGGGGAGTGCGGTGCCCTCCTGCCCCTCCGCGAGGCCGGTGGGCTCTCCCTCCACATACAAATAGCGGGCGTTCACCCCATCCATCACCACCACCAGCGGGTCCACCTCCAGACGGCGATGGAGCAGGCCGCGGCCCACATCGATGGCGTACACCCGCCGCGCGCCGCCACGAAGAAGCACCTCCGTGAAGCCACCCGTGGATGCGCCGAGGTCGGCGCAGGCGCGCCCGTCGGGGTCGACCCCGAGGGCCTCGAAGGCGCCGAGGAGCTTCAAGGCCCCTCGACCGACCCAGCCATGATCTGGTTTCTCGAGGAGCACGGGGCGAGCGACGTCGACCTGGGTGGCCGCCTTGCGCGCCACGAGCCCATCGACCCGAACGACCCCCTGGTCGATCAGCTCTTGGGCCCGCTGCCTGGACGGCGCCAGACCACGCTGCACGAGCAGGCGGTCCAACCGCACCTTCTTCCCCACCGCGGCCTCAGTGGTCCCGGTCGACGATGAACCGGGCCATCGCCGCGAGCCCGTCGCCGTACGGGAGGCCCTGGCTCGCCGCCAGTGCCTCGTCCCGGAGCTCCGCCGCGCGGGCCTGGGTCGCTTCGAGGCCCAACAGCTTCACATAGGACGGCGGTCCGTCCTCGTCGGCGTCTTCATCGGCGTCCAGCACATCGTCGGCCAGCTGGAAGGCCAGTCCGACCGCTCGGCCGTAGGCCTGCAGGGCCGCGAGCTGCTCGGCGTCCGCGCCCGCCGACAGGCCCCCGAGGACCGCGGAGACCTCGAGCAGCGCACCGGTCTTTCCGCGGTGGAGGCGCACGAGGGCGTCGAGGGTCTCGACGGGGCCTCCCAGGCCGACGTCGGCCGCCTGCCCGCCCACCATGCCCAGGTAGCCGGCCGCCTCAGAGAGCCGGCGCACCATCTCCACCTGCACGGCAGGGGGCTGATCGCCGCTGAGCACCACCCGGAACGCCTCGGTGAGGAGCGCGTCGCCACCAAGCACCGCCGCGCCCTCGTCGAACGCACGATGGAGCGTCGGCCGACCCCGTCGCTCGTCGTCGTCGTCCATGCACGGCAAGTCGTCGTGGACCAGGGAGTACGTGTGGACGAGCTCCACCGCCATGGCCGCGGGGAGTGCCGAGCCAGCGTCGCTCCCCTCCCCCTTCACGGCCTCGTAGGCCAGCAGCGTCAGCACCGGACGGACCCGCTTGCCCCCGGTGAACACCGGGTAGCGGAGGACGTCACGAAAACGGTCCGGCCAGGCGTCCGCGAAGAGCGCCTGCAGCCCGGAGTCGACCTGGTCGCGAAGCGCCGTGAAGCGCTCGCTGGGCGAAGCCATGGATCAGCCCGGGGAGAACAGGATCGGGTAGTAGATCGCGGCGGTCTTCTGCTCGCCGAGCGGCTCGAACGTCAGGCTCGGGAGGAGCGGCTCGATGCACTCGCGGAGCTGCAGGTCGCCGGTGGTGTCGCCGTCGATGGTGGGCTCGGAGAGCAGCTCACCCTGGGGTCCGACCTCGACCTTGACGATCATGTTGCCGGACAGGTCCGGACGGCCGCCGAGGCGACCCATGTAGCACTGCTGGATGTTGCCCTTCAGGCGCTGAATGGACACGTCCGCCGTCTTCTCGGTGATCGCTCCGACCACCTTTGGGGAGCCCAGGTAAATGCCTCGAGGCATCCCGCCGGGGTCGGTGCTGCTGATGTCCGGGGGACCGTCTTCCTTCATCCGCGCAAGCCCGACGTTGGCCGCTCCGGCCTCGCGGGCCAGGTCGACCATGTCGACGACGCGGCCATACACCACCCCGGCCGCAGCATCGATGTACACGTCCTTCTTGGTCTTCGGACGCAGGCGGCGGGTGATCTCGTAGAGCATCTTGTCTTCGCTCATCGCCCGACGGTTCAGGGCGACCTTGCCGTCCTCGTAGAGCATCACGACCAGCTGTTCCGAGTTCGGGTTCGGAGGCTTCGTGGTCGTCTTCTGACCGGGGAGCTTGACCCCCATCTCTTCGATCTGGATCGGAATGTTCACCATCATGATGATGAGGACGACGAGCACGATGTCGATCAACGGCGTCATGTTGATCTCGGACATCGTTCCAGAGGCACCGAGCTGACCACCCATTTCAGCCCTCCTTGCCGGCGGCGATGAAGATCGCCGTGAACCGCTGCTCCGCCAGAGCATCCATCAGCACCCGGACGGCCCCGTACTCGAGGCCACGGTCGGCCTTCACGAGGATGGACCGCTCCGGGTTCTTGTTGAACTCCGACTGCACCATGGAGATGAGCATGTCGGTGTCTTCGCCCTCGATGATCTCCTGCTCCACGGCCCAGTCGCCATTGGCCGTCATGGAGATGACGATGTGCTGCCCCACGTCGTTGACCTGCACCGTGGTGGTCGCCATCGGCAGGTCGACGGGCAGGCCGCTCGACAGCATCGGCGTGATGACCATGAAGACCACCAACAACACGAGCACCACGTCGATCAGAGGCGTCACGTTGATGTCAGCCATCGGGCCGCCACCGGCCCCCATTTTGCCACCCATCGGGAGGCCTCCCATCTTGGAGGGGTGCTCGATCGCAAGCTGCCATCGAGCAGGCACCTGAAGGGGCGAACCCCCTCAGGACCAGTTCACTTCGCGGCGTGAGCCGAGGCGCCCTGGATGAGCTTGGCGGACCACTGCACGAAGTCGGCCTCGGAGCTGTCGAGCTCGTCGCTGACCTTGGCGATGCGGGCGTTGAAGTAGTTGAAGAACCACACGCCGAGGACCGCCACCCCAATGCCGACACCAGTGGTGATGAGGGCCTCGGAGATCCCTGCGGAGATGCTCGCCAGACCCGAGCCGGCCGTGGCCATGCCCTGGAAGGCGTTGATGACGCCGAAGGTGGTGCCGAACAAGCCGACGAACGGCGCCGTGGAGCCCACCGTGGCGAGGACGGTCATCCCCTTCTGAAGCTTGGAGACTTCCTCGGAGTGCGCCTTCGCGACCGCGCGCTTGGCGTTCTCGAGCCCGTGCGCGTCTTGACGCTCGGCCAGCTCGACGAGGCCCGCATTCAAGAGCCCGGTGAGGTAGCCCGACTTGAACTGCTCGTCCTGAGCCACCCGCAGCGCAGCGCCGATGTCGTTCTTCTGCAGGCTGCCCACGATCTCAGCGGCCAACCGCATGGAATGCGCCTTGGCGCGACGGAAGGCGATCAGGCGCTCGATGCCCACCAGCACCACGGCCAGAGACATGAGCACCAGCGTGACGATGACCGCCTTGGCGATGAAGCCGGCGTGGTACCACATCTCGGAAATGGTGAAACCAGGCGCGGCTTCTTCCGCCATGGCCATGGACTCGAGCAGGAACAACAACATGGGGACGTCTCCGTCGGTAAACGCGGGTGGCGCACCCTAGCACTGGGGGCACGCTGCGGGGCTGATGGGCCCTCGGGTTTCACTTCATCTTGTAGGTGATGCCGATGGTGGTCTGGGCCTTCACCTTGTTCTTTCCGTCCTTCGGGGGGTACCACCGCCACTTCAGGATCGCTTCCTTCGTGTCGGGGTGGAACACCTTCGGGCACTTCTCGACGACCACGTCGTAGGGCACGCCCTTCTCATCGATGAACACCTTGGCGATGCACTTCTGATCGCCAAGGTTCATGGACTTGGCGCCCTCGGGGTACCGGGGCTGGACGCGCTTCTTGGCTTCGAGTTCCGAGTGGTGAAACACCCGGACGCCACCCCCGCCCAGCTTGCCTCCGACGACACCGCCGACGATGCCACCCTGGACACCTCCGACCACGCCGCCTTCGACACCGCCTTCGACGCCGCCTTCGACGCCTGCGGGCTTCTTGTCGGACTTCATCTCGTCTTTGACTTCGTCCTTGAGCTCCACGACCTCGTCCGGCTCGTCGTCGGGCTCGGGGTCGTCTTCTTCCTCGTCGTCTTCTTCCTCCTCAGCAGAGGCCGCCGGAGGAGGCGGAGGCGGAGGCGGAGGTGGAGGCGCTTCGTCGTCGAGCCCCTCGTCTTCGAGCAAGACCTCGACCATCTCCTCGTCGAGCATGGGCTCGAGGATGATCTCAGCTGCGGTGTAGGCCGTGGCACCAAGGATGAACGCCATGGCGGCACCGCCGAGCGCCAACGCAATCACGAACGATTGCGCCTTCCGCTTGTTCGCTTCTTCGTCAAGATCTTTGCCGATGTTGTCGAACACGCGGCTCCTCCTAGCCAGACAGCGAGGTCGGGACAGACCTCTGTATCGCGACACCCTCGCAGGCGCGTCGGGAAGCGGTCAAGCCCCGACGTTGGCCCGCGAGTGTGGCACCGGTGGCCGCGAGAGGGAAGCCGGTGTGCAGCATGGGTGGTCCGGAGCGCGGCGGAGGCCGCTCCCCTACCGACCCGACCCGGCGGTTCACGGTCACGATCAGGAAACGCATGCTGCTCTACCGAAGGGTGTAGGTGATGGCGATCACGGTCTGTGCGGCGACTTTTCGGCGGCCGTCGCGGGGCGCATACCAACGCCACTTCAACAACGCTTCCTTGGTCGGGGCGTGGAACACCGCGGGGCAGTCCTCCACCACAACGTCGTACGGACGGCCCGTGGCATCGATCTGGACCCGTGCCTTGCAGCGCTGTTCCCCGAGGTTCATGGCCCGGGCGTTCTTCGGGTACACCGGCTGCACGCGTCGGCTGGTCTCCAGCTCGGCGTGATGGAAGACCCGAGGCCCGCCGGAGGTGCCGAGCCGATCGCCGGTGCCGTCCTTCTGGCCACCACGAAGGCCGCCGAGCTCGCCATCCTCCTCGCCTCCGTCCACGCCGCCATCCATCCCCGCCGGGCGAGATGCCGCACGGATGGCGTCGTCGGGCGGCTCCTGCAGCTCGACCGGCGTGGCGTCCGGATCCACGACGGGGTCGGGCTCCACGTCGTCCTCGGGCTCGACCTCGGCCTTGGCGGCAGCGGGGGGCGGCGGGGGCGGCGGCAGGGACGGGAGGTCCGGCGACGCGTCGGGACCGGCCAGCACCACGGGCGCCATGTCGCCGTCGGACTCCAGGCTCGTCACCAGATCGACGGCCGTGTAGGCAGTGATGCCCACGGTGAACCCGACGACAGCGCCCAAGCCGAGCAGCGACAGCATCAAGCTCTGGGCGCGCCGCTTGCCCGCATCGTCGTCCAGGTCGCGGCCAATCGTCTCGAACATGGGACCTCCGTAGTGAAGGACCAACGCCAAGGGGGCCTGGACCTTACGGTGGAACCATGTGCGCGCGCTGGGCGCGTTGTTCACACGGACGAGCGGATGACCTAGGTGTCGCCCAGCGGGCGTTCGTCGATGCCCTCGGGCCCCCGCACCAGCGAGGCCACCCGTTGCTCAGCGGCCTCGAGCTGCTCGTGGCAGGTGCGGGCGAGCTCCACGCCCTGCTCGAACAGCTGCAGGGACTGCTCTAGGGGAACGTCGCCCCCCTCCAGCTTGCGCACCCGCTCTTCCAGAGCATGAAGCGCCTCTTCGAAGCCGAGATCGCCGCTCATGCCTCGGCCTCCTCGTCGATGACCCGCAAGCGCTCGATCTTGTCGAGCACGAAGGTACGACGTTCATCCTCGCTGCGGTCGAGCCCCACGAGCACGGGGGAAGCAGACTTGAAGGCGAGCCGCTGGGGCTGGACCCGCAAGGGAAGCCGCTGTCCCGTCTTGGCGACGTAGACCATCTCCAGATCCTTGTCTTCGCTCATGGCCACATCGATGAGCACGCGGACCTCTTCGACCGTGACTTCCGGGGGCAGCTCGGGGGCCTTCTTGGAACCTCGCGGGCCCTTGGCCTGCTTGGCGCCCTTCATGACCACGAGATCCTCGGGGGCCACGACCGACATGCCGCGTTGGGTGGGTCCGGCGACCTCGCGGGCCTCGGCCACCATGCGGTGCAGGGCGTGACGGGCCTCCATGTGCTCCGGGTCGCCCGGGTAGTTCCGGACGTCCTTCGACGGATTGAAGCGGCACTCGTCCAGCACGGCGCGGATCTCGCTCTCACGGGTCCGGTCGATGGCGTACAGGCCCGGCGCGAAGCGGTGCAGGATGTACGGCTTGACCTTCCGGCTCGACTCGAAGCGGCGGATCTGCGACCGGTGCACGGTGAGCAGCATCAGGTCGTGGAACTCCACGTCGCCGCGGTGGCCGATCCAGCCCTTCAGCGTGCTCTCGACATTCTCGGGCAGGCCGATCTGCGAGTTGTCCCGCAGGAACTGGAGGGTGTCGTCGCGACGCCAGCCCTTCTCGAGCGCCCGCTCGATGGAGACCTCGGCGATCCGGTACGTGTTCGCCCGGTCACAGCCGGTGAGCTCCGCGAGCTCGCCGATGCGGAACAGCAAGATCGGAGCAAGCCCGGCGGGGGCCATGATCTCGAAGCTCGGGGTCAGGTAGAACTGGGCGAAGCCATCGTCGGCGGCCGGCTCGAGGAGCTGACGGCCCCGCGGCGACAGCCGGTAGAACTTCTCCTGGCCCCAGGTGCCCATCTCCAGCAATCCGGAGCGGACCAGGGGGGCGAACGAGTAGCTCTCGCGCTCGTGGGACCGAGGGTTGGCGTAGGTGCCCCGCTGGTAGCGGTCACGCCAATCCTCGCCCCGCATCCAGCGGCGGTACAGGGCGACGAGGGGTCGCTCGGCGATCCAGTCTCCTCCCGACTCGCTGGAGTCGGCGTCCTGGTAGGACTCATGGGTGGACTCGTGGATCGACCACAGCACCCACTCAGCCATGCTGAAGCGCTTGTCGAGGGCGCGGAAGAGAAGATCTCGCTGGTCCTCGGACTCCAGCTGCAGCCACTCCTCGGTGACGTCGCGGTTGAGTGCGAGGTACTCGCCCCGCAGCTCGACCATGCCGTGCATCATCAAGAAGTCGAGGTGGAACGCGAACAGGTCGCTGTCGGCGTCCCAGATCTGGGAGAAGAAGGCGTCCATCGCCTCCTGGTCCGCTCGGTAGATCTCCTGCCGCTGGGTGAGCCGAGGCGAGACCTGGTCGATGTAGGTGCACAAGCTCGTGATGCTGAAGTGCAGCGGCGGACAGAACGGACGGGCGTCGACCACCTGAACGTCGGGGTGCGAGAACACCGGCACGACCATCTCTTCGGCCAGCTCCGCCGCGAGGCCGTCGACCAGGGGCTCGGGCACGATGTAGAACCAGTCGCCATCCTGGTCGGCGCTGCTGGCCACCAGACCGCGGTTGCCCAGCATCACCATCGTGCGCTGCCACTCGCGCTCATGGCCTCCGAAGGACAGCTGCAGCTCCCGAAGGAACTCCTTGTGGTGGGCGATGCCGCCGCTCTGGAGCAGCGCACCGAGGGCCTTGCGGTCCTTCTCGTGCATGTTCTTCAGCACCGAGCGCAGGCGGGAGCTCTGCCCCAGGGCCTTCACGGTGAGCTGGATCATGCGATCGCGGCTCGGCACCCGATTGGGCTGACCGCCGAGCCCCTTGTAGAGCGCCGCGATCACCGGATCCTGCATGCGCTCGAGCCACTCGCTGATGCGATCGAGGTCGCCGCGGGTCAGCCGGCGCTTGCGGGCGGCCGCGGAGCCGGGCGCCGTACGACGGGCACGGGTGCTGCGCTTCCGGTACGGGTTGCGCCCGCTGGCCGGCACCGCAGCGATGGGACCCGTGATCTCCACCGACTGCCGACGCCCACGGCGACGGGTCGACGGGCCTGCGTCGTCGGCCACCTTCTTGGGGTCGCCGCTCGCCACCAACATGTCGTCCATCGACGCCGCGTCGTTCGACCCACCGCCTCCGCCTCCGCTACGACGGCGGCGACGACGACGGCGGCGCTTGCGGCCCGCTCCCCCATCAGATTCGTTCGACCCGGCGCTGGAGGGCGCTTCGACTTCATCGGACATCCATGATCCTCGACTTGGAACCGGCGATTACTTCGCCGCGTATTCCTCGATATGGTAGCGGTAGCCTTGCTCGGTGAGGAACAGCTGTCGCTTCATGGCGAACTCCTGCTCCTTCGAGTTGGCCGTGACGACCGTGTAGAACACAGCGCGTGCTTCCTTGGGCCGCAGAATGCGTCCCAGGCGTTGCGCCTCTTCCTGCCGGGACCCGAAGGACCCCGACACCTGGATAGCGACGTTGGCGTCCGGCAGATCGACGGCGAAGTTGGCCACTTTGCTGACGACCAAGACGTTGATCTCACCGGTACGAAACTGCTTGAAGAGACGGTCCCGTTGCTTCTGGGGCGTCTTTCCGGTGATCAACGGCGCGTCGAGGTCGGCCGACAGCAGCTTGAGCTGCGTGAGGTAGGTGCCGATGATCAACACGTTGTCGTCGGTGTGACGCTCCACGAGGGCGGCGACCACATCGAGCTTGGTGTCGTTCTCCGACGCTTGCCGGAACTTGTCCGTCGCGCTGGCGTTCTCGTACCGCTCCCGATCCTTGCGGGTGAAGGGCACCCGCACCTCGTAGCAGTGGGCCTCGGCCACGAAGCCACGCTTCTCGAGGAGCTGCCACGGCAGGTCGTAGCGCTTGGGGCCCACCAGGCTGAACACATCGCCCTCGCGCCCATCCTCGCGGACCAGCGTGGCGGTGACGCCGAGCCGGCGACAGCCCTGGAGCTCGGCGGTGGCGCCGAACACCGGCGCGGGCAGCAGGTGCACCTCGTCGTAGATCAGCAGACCCCAGTTGTGGTCACGGAACACGTGGAAGTGCTCGTAGTCGCTGTTCTTGGAGCGACGCCAGGTGAGGACCTGGTAGGTCGCGACCGTGACCGGGCGAATCTTCTTCTCGCTGCCCATGTACACGCCGACCTCGTCGGCGGTCAGGCTGGTCTTGTCGATGAGCTCGCGGACCCATTGGTTCACGGCCGTCTGGTTGTTGCACAAGATCAGCGTGTGGGTCTGGCAGCGGAGCATGGCCTCCATGCTCACGATGGTCTTGCCCGCGCCGCAGGGCAGCACGACGACCCCGTGGCCTCCGGACGGCTCGCCGTCGGCGTACCACCGGTCGACCGCCTCCCGCTGGTAGTCCCGCACCGCGAAGGGCTTGCCGTTGCTCTTCATCTTGGACCGCAGCGACATCTTCAGCGGGTCGCCGTTCTGGAAGCCGGCGATGTCGCGCACCGGCCAGCGCTCCTGGAGCAGGCGCTGCTTGAAGATGCCCCGCATGCCGGCGTCGATCTTCCAGCCCCGCTTGCCGTCGCGCTGCATGAGGTCGTCGGCGGTGGCCGTCTTGGACACGACCTTCTCTACGTACTTCGTGGCGAACTCCACAGCGATCCAGCTGCGGGGGTCGTCGTGGGGCACCAGCTTCACCAACCCGTAGCGGGTGATGGTGTCTTCGATGGTGCCCAACACGTCGGATGGGATGTCGAACTTCGACAAACCGCGGAGCGTGTCCACGATCTCGTCGCGAGTCATACCGGAAGACGCGGCGTTCCAAAGGGACAACGGCGTGATTCGATAGGTATGCAGCAGATCGGGGGAGGACTCCAGTTCCGCAAAGCGGGCCAAGAAATCCCGTGCCTGATCAAAGGACGGATGCTGCGTTTCGAGAAGTACCTTGCCATCGCCTTGCACGATGACCGGATTCGTCGGATTGATCGCCATTCAGGAGACCATAGGCCAAGCCCTCGGCTCGGGCACGAACGCCAACCGACGGGCCGTGCACTCACGACGCGGTAGGCAGATCGAGGCTCGTGTTGGGCGGCGGATGCCGCGTGGACTACACCCACGACCCGTTCGCAGGCAGCTCTCATTCGGACGGTTCGGCAGGCAAAGCCCGCCCGTACACCGGCCGTCTCTGGCCACTTTTTATGAACACACAGCCGTCTGTCAAGGGCGAAGGCGCCAAGAAGGCCACGAAAGACCGTCATCTGCCGTGCCGGCTCGCATTTTTCCTCGCTCGTCGTGCAGGATGCCCGACGACGCCCAAGGATCCTCATGAACATCACCAACCGCATCCTCGACGGAATCGAAGCCGCCGGGAACCGTCTCCCCCACCCCTTCTGGCTGTTCTGCGGGCTGTTCTTGGTGGTGGGCCTCGGCTCCGCGGCTCTGAGCGGCACCCGAGTGCAGCAGGCAGAGACTCAGTTGCTCGTGGAGATGGCCGACGGCGAGCGCCAGCTCGGGCGCCCCATCGCGGACCCGTCGAGCCCCATCGACCTGTCCACGGTGCCCATCAGCTCGCGACTTCGGGACCTGCACGTGGAGCTGTGGTCTGGAGACGAGCGGGTCGCGGTCGAACCGGTGACCCGAGGAGACCTGGCAGGCGTTGATGCCAGCACCCTCGCCGGCGCGTCGGAGCCCCGAATCCGCTTGGTGAACCGGCCCGCCGAGGTGGAGGTCCGCTCGCTGGTGGGTCAGGCAGGCTTGGCCTGGCTCGTGCTCAACCTCGTGGAGAACTTCGCCCACTTCGAGCCCCTCGGCCTCGTGCTCGTCATGCTCATGGGGGTCGCCATCGCCGAGGGCACGGGCCTGGTGGCGATCACCATGCGCTCCATCGTGGCCGTGGTGCCCCAGTGGGCCGTCACGCCTGTGCTCTTCGCCCTCGCCGCCTGTGGAAACATCGGGAGCGACGCCGGGATCGTGGTCATCCCCCCCCTGGCGGCCGCCATCTACAAGCAGCTGGGCCGAAACCCCATCGCAGGGCTGCTCGTCGGCTACGTCGGGGCCACCGCCGGCTTCACCGCCAACCTGCTCCCCGCAGGCACCGACGTGCTCGCCATGGCGCTGACCAACGCGGCCACCGGAGGGCAGCCCGAGGTCAACGTCTTCTGCAACATCTACTTCATGGCCGCCAGCGTCTTCTTCCTGGCCGCCGTCGGCACCTTCGTGACCCACCGCTACACCCTGCCACGGCTCGGCGCCCTCGACGGCGACGCGGGTAGCCACGAGGTGGAGGCCATCCAGCCACAGGAGTGGCGCGGGCTCGGCGTTGCCTGGGGGGCCGTGCTGCTGCTCTCGGCAGTGTGGCTGCTCACCATCCTCCCCGAAGGCGGCTGGCTGCGGAACAGCGACCCCAGCCCCGGCATGTTCTGGCGGTCCCCCTTCTTCAAGGGCTTGGTGCCCATCTTGTTCACGCTCTTCGTGGCCGGCGGCATCGTGTACGGCCGGGTGGCAGGCACCCTCACCAAGGCCGACGAGCTCATCGAGCACATGACGGGCTCCATGAAGCGGATGGGCGGCTACATCGTGCTCATCCTGGTCATCGCCCAGTTCATCCGGGCGTTCCAGTGGGCCCACCTCGACCAGGTCGTCGCCGTGCAGGGAGCCGACCTGCTGCGGGCCGCGGGCATGGAGCAGTACCCGGTCCCCTTCTTCGTCGCGTTCATCGGCGTCGTCGCGGTGTCCAACCTGTTCATGGGGAGCGCGAGCGCCAAGTGGGCCATCTTTGCCCCCATCTTCGTGCCCATGTTCATGAGCGTGGGGCTGCACCCGGCCTTCACCCAGCTGCTGTACCGGATGGGCGACAGCATCACGAACTGCGTGTCGCCGCTGTACCCCTTCTTCCCTGTGCTCATCGGCTGGATCGCCGAGTACGACGAAGGACGGAGCGGGGTCGGCACCGTGCTGTCGTACCTCGTGCCCTACGCCTTCTGGCTCATGGTGGGCTGGCTCATCATGTTGATCGGCTGGTACGCGATGGGGTGGCCCATCGGCCCCAACAGCCCCATCTTCCTGTAGGAGGTTCCATGGACGATGTCGGGCTTCCGCTCCACCTCGACGCAAACCTCCGCGACGCCACGCTCGACTGGGTGCGCGGCCACCCGCGTGCCGAAGAGCTGCTCGCGATCCCGTCGGTCCGGACGCTGGCGGCGACGTCCATGCCGGTCATGCCATGGGACCTCTACGCCCCAGCCATGAACGACCTGGAGGCAGCCCTGGGGCGCGACGCCATGGTCCAGGAGCTACCCGAGAAGGCCCTCGATCGGCCGGCGTTCCGCCTCGCCCTGGAGGCGCTCAGCACCGTGGCATCGCCGCGGGTCTTCTTCCGGTTCTACGTGTCGGTGACGCTGCGACGGAGCCCAGGGGTCCGAGGGGAGTGGCTCCCCGCACCCACCCTCGACGCCATCCGATTTCGCTTCCGTCTCGAGCCCCGCCCCACGGTGCCCTGCGAAGTGCACCACCGGATCTCCCAGCGCTTCATTCAGATGCTCCCCGTGCTGCTGCTGGGCACGAGCCCTCCCCACGTCGAGCTCGAGACCGACGGCATCGATGGCACGTACACCGTCCACCTCCCCCCCTCGCGCACCATGTGGGTGCGGCTGCGCAACATGTGGAACGCCGCCCTGGGGCGCGATCCGATGAGCCAGCTGGCCTACGCCGAGCAGGAGGTGGCCCGCATCCGCGCAGAGGAGTTGGACGCCGCCCTGCGAGACCTGGATCACCGAGTCGAGGCCCGCACCGGGGAGCTCCAGGCCCTGAACACCCAGCTCGCCGACGCAAGCGCCAACAAGAGCCGGCACCTCGCCGACATGTCCCATGAGCTGCGCACCCCCCTCAACGCGATCATCGGCTACGCGGAGATGCTGGCGGAGGACGCTCAGGAACGCTCCGAGCAAGACGCACGAGACCTCGAGCGGATCGAGGTCGCCGCCCGGCACCTCCTCGATCTGGTCGACAACGTCTTGGATCTGTCGAAGATCGAGGCGGGTCGGCTCGACGTGGTCCACGAGCCCGTCGAGCTGTCGGCCCTCGTCACTGCGGTCGTGAACAGCCTGCGGCCCGTGCTCGAGCGGTGTAGCAACCGCGTCGAGGTCGACGTACCGTCGCTGACCGCCATGGGGGACGAGCTGCGCATCCGTCAGGTGCTCGGAAACCTCTTGGGCAACGCCGCCAAGTTCACCGAGAGCGGATGCATCCGGGTCGCCGCCCGCGAGGAGGGCGATCGGATCCGCGTCGACGTCACGGACACCGGCCAAGGCATGGATGCCGCCACCCTCGAGAGGATGTTCGAGCCCTACCAACAAGCGTCGCAACCGACGGACGCACCCTTCAAGGGCACCGGGCTGGGGTTGCCCATCGCCCAAGAGCTGGCCTGCCTCATGGGAGGGGAGCTGACCGCCACGAGTACCCCTGACCAGGGCTCCACCTTCTCCCTGTACCTGACCGTTCCCTGAGGCCCGGCGTTAGGCTCCGGTGGTGCTCCCCCTCTCGTCCATCGCCGACGACACCCTGCCCTCGGTCGGCGGCAAGGCGGCAAAGCTCGCCCGCATGGCCCGCGAAGGCCTGTCGGTGCCGCCGTCGAGTGTGCTCCCCAGCGACGCGTTCCGTCGTGCCCTCGAACAGCACGGCCTACTTGCCCGTGCCGAGGCCGTCGCGGCCGGGGCCTCCGACCCCGACCTGCCGGACGCCATTCGCGCCCTTCCCCTCACGCAGGCGACCCGACGCCGTTGGATCCGTGCCGCTCGTGCCCTCGGTCCCCGCGTCGCGGTTCGCTCCAGCGGCCTCGAGGAGGACGGCGACGAGACCAGCTTCGCAGGCCAACACGAGACCCTGCTCGACGTGGCCCCCGAGGACGTACCCGACGCCGTTCTTGCCTGCTGGGCCAGCCTCTACGCTGAGCGCGCACTTGCCTACCGACCCCACCCCCCAGCCCCTGGCGCCCTCGGGGTGCTCGTGCAGCGGCAACTCACCCCCACCACCTCCGGCGTACTCTTCACCATCAACCCCCTCAACGGCTCGTGGCGGGAGATGGTCGTCGAGGCCGTCTGGGGGCTCGGTGAGGCGTTGGTCTCCGGCCAGGTCCACCCCCACTGGTACCTGGTGCGGCGCCCGCGCACCCTGCCCGCCCCGCTGCGCTCCCTGCAGCGCATCACCGCTCGGGTGCGCCTGCAGGTTCTCCAGCGCGACCTTCCCGATCTCGAGCAACAACTCCTCCCGTCCGAGGCCGGAGGTCCAGAGCTCGTGCCGGTCCCGGCTCCACAACGCGGCCGCCCCACCCTCTCCGACCGCGCCCTGCGCCGGCTCTGCCGCACCGGCCTCGCCGTCGAGCGCCTCCTCGACGGACCTCAGGACATCGAGTGGGCCATGGAAGGAGGCCAGCTCTACCTCCTGCAGGCGCGGCCCATCACCGCCGCCGGCTCTCCCCGGTCCAGAGACGACGTCATCTGGACCCGTCGCTTCATCGGCGAGCGCTGGCCTCGGCCCGCCACCCCGATGGGCTGGTCGGTCATCGCCCCCATCCTGGACGAGCTCGTCGCCTACCCCGAGACCCAGGCAGCCCATCTCGGCGGCGGCCCCGCTCTCCAGCTGGTCGACGGCCACCCCTACGTCAACGCCACCGTGTTCCGGCACCTGGCCTTCAAGCTGCCCGGGGCCCCCGCCCCCCGCTTCATGCTGGAGCTCATCCCCCCCGAGGAGGAGCGAGCCTGGCGGCGCCGTTTCGCCGTGGCCCCTCACATCGCCGTGTACGCCAGCATCCTCCGCACCACGCTGGAAGAGCGCCGCTGGCGTCGCTTCCGCTGGAACCCCTTCACCAACGACCGAGCCTGGGAGCGCTTCGACACCGACCTCGCCGACGCCCTGCCGCGACTCACCGACCCGTGCATCGATCCCGAGACCCAGCTTGCGGAGCAGCTCGACTGGATCCGCGCCTACTGCGGCATCCACGTGTGCAGCCTGCTGTTCGCGAACATTGGCTACCAACTCCTCGAGGGATCCCTGGCCGCCTGGTTGCCGAACCGCCGGGACGAGCTGCTGGCGTTGTTCGGGAGCTCCGCCGAGGGCAACCGCACGGTCGAGACCCACCACGCCCTCGAGAACCTCCGCCGCCACGCCACCCCTGAAGATCGTTCGCGACTGGCGGAGGGGCGGGCCGAAGGCCCCTTCGCCGACACCCTCGCGGCCTTCCTCGACGCCTACGGGCATCGGGCCGAGGCCAGCTGGGAGCTGATGGCCCCCCACTGGCGCGACGACCCGAGTCAGCTCGTTCCGCTCCTGGAGAACCCCATCACGCCCCCCGCCCCTGTGCGGCAGGGGCAGGTCGACGACGCCCTCGGCGAGCTCGAGGGAGAGCTGACCGCCAGCCAACAGTCCACCCTCAGGCTGCTCGTGGAGCGGGTCCGTACCTACATGCGCCTACGGGAGAACCAGCGCTTCACCTTCGACCGGTTGCTTCAAGCCACCCGCGACACCGTGCTTCGCTTGGGGGATCGGCTGGTCGGCCGCGGAGTCCTCGACGACCGCGCCCTGGTCGCCTTCCTCGACCTGCCTACCGTGCAGCGGGCCCTCCGGGACGGCGGCGATCTGCAGGCCACGGCCGAGGCCGCCCGCGCCGAGTGGGAACGCCAGGCCCAGGAGCACCCGCCGGCCTTCCTGTCCGCCACCGAACCGCCCCCCGCCACGTCGGGTCGCCTGCAGGGGCTCGGGATCAGTCCAGGACGTCACCGGGGCCGGGTGCGGGTGATCCACGACCTCGCCGAAGGCGCCGCCCTCCTGCCTGGAGAGATCCTCGTGGCCCACGCCGTCGACCCCGGGTGGACCCCGCTGTTCGCCCGGGCCGGCGCGGTCGTGCTCGAGCTCGGCAGCGTGCTCTCCCACGGGGCCGTCGTCGCGCGGGAGTACGGACTCCCCGCGGTGGTGAACATCGACGACGCCACCCTCCGCCTCCCCAACGGCACCGACATCACCGTCGACGGCCAGCGGGGCGCCATCTGGATCCACGCCCCCCAGTCCTGACCACAGCGCCCGACGAATGGTGGGGTAGATCCTCGACCACCCACCGTTGTAGACTCCGCCCCCGATCGGAGGTCCCATGCTGCTTTTCGCTCTTCTCACCGCCGCCCAGGCCCAAGACGTCGACGTCTCCGGCGTCTGCCCCGGCCCCGTCGATGTGCTCGGCACCAACATGACGGCGGGGGGCCAAGTGGCCCTGCTCACCGGGCGCGACCTTGGCAACGACGTCATCCCTGCGGGTCCTTGTGCCGGCACCGCCAGCGACCTCACGGGCCTCACGTTCCGCGGCCTCTATTCCGCCAACGGTGCCGGGGAGCTCCTGCTCACCCCGACCCTCGCAGCGGGGGCCTGCGGCGCCTCCGTGCAGATGCTCGACGTGTCCACCTGCACCGTCAGCACCGTCGGCTTTGTGCCGGAACCAGCGCTCTCCTACGCCGCCGACATCGAGCCCTTCCTTCAGCCCAGCTGCGGCGGCTGCCACGGCGGCGCCGGTGGCTTCACCCTCAGCTACAACAACCTGCTCGCCAACAGCAACGACGTCGCGGCAATGCCACGAGTCGACCCCTTCGACACCGCCAACAGCTACGTCTAGCACAAGATCAACAACACCCAAGGCACCGTCGGCGGCGCCGGTGGCCGGATGCCTCCGGGAGGGGCCGGACTGGCAGCCAACGAGCTCGCGCTGATCGAGCAGTGGATCCTCGAGGGCGCCCAGCCTTGATCGCCAGGAGGGTGCCTCGGGGCACCCCCCTCCAGATTCCGGCAGCGCCAGAAGGTACGCGCCGGCGCCCACCCAACGCCCGTGCAACGGACGCCCGTGGCGCCCGCGTCCCGGGAGAATAGGGCCAGGACTCCGCAGACGACCCGAGGCGCCCCCTGCATCCACGCCCCCCAGCCCCGCAGCCGCCGACCCCATGAAGGTGAAGCGCATGCTCTACGTGCTGCTGACGCTGGTCCCCCTCACCTGGGGGGCCTACGCCGGCCTCCTGTACTGGCTGCAGGACGCGATGGTGTACCCAGCGCCCGGGGTCCCCAAGGAGCAGCTCGACCAGGCCGCGAGCCAGCTCGGCGTCGACACCTTCGAGACCACCACCGACGACGGCGTCGCGATCTACGGCTGGCACCGCCGCGCCGAGCCCGACCAGGCCAAGCTCATCCTGTACCTGCACGGCAACGGCGAGACCGTCGCCAGCAACCGCCCCCTGCAGCAGCTGGCACACCAGGAGGGTTTCGGGTTCCTCACCTTCGCCTACCGAGGCTACCCGGGGAGCGGCGGCACCTCGAGCCAGCAGGGCCTGCTCCGAGACGCCCGAGCAGCTTGGCTCCACGCCACCGACGACCTCGGCTACGACCCCGCGCGCATCGTGCTCCATGGCCGTTCCCTGGGCGGCGGGGTCGCCATCGCGCTGGCCGCAGAGACCAACCCCCGCGCCATGGTCCTCGAGTCCACCTTCCACAGCATGCTGGAGCTGGCCCAAGACCAGGCGCCCCTGGTGCCCGTGTCCCTGCTGTTCCGCTCGCCCTTCGAGTCGTTCCTGCTCGCGCCGAGGGTCGGGGTGCCGGTGCTGCAGCTCCACAGCCGCGACGACCAGATCATCCCCGTCGACCATGCGCGACGACTCAAGGAGCGCTTCGCCGAGGTCCGCTACGTCGAGACCGAGGGCCACAGCCACCAGGCGGTGCTTCCTGCCGAGGACGCCTCCGCCAAGCGAGCCTACCTGCTGTTCCTGAACGAGCTCGTGCCGTGAGCCGGGGTCAGAGCGGTAGGGGCAGGGGTCGCGCGCCCGTGTGCCTCGTGTCGGCCTGCTTGCTGGGTCGCGCCTGCCGCTACGACGGCAAGTCCAAGGGCCATGACGGCGTGCAGCAGGAGGTCGAACGGCTGCGTGCCCAAGGGTGGTCCATCGCGGCGGTCTGCCCCGAGCAACACCTCGGCACCCCGCGGCCCGCCGTCACCCTCTCCGGAGGCGACGGCCACGACGTGCTCGCCGGCACCGCCATCGCCGTGCAGGTCGTCGACGGGGTCGATCGGACGGAGGCCTTCCTCGAAGGCGCACAACGGAGCGACCACCCCGACGCCACCCGGGCCATCCTCAAGGCCCGGAGCCCGAGCTGTGGGGTCGGGGTCACGAACATCGACGGAAAGGCCGTCCCCGGCGATGGCGTGTTCGCCGCCCGGTTGCGTCAGCGAGGCGTCCCTTTGGCCACCGAGGACGATGCTGCGGGTACCGGAGACGCCAGGTAGGTTCGTCCCATGATCCTCACCCTGACCCTGGCGTTGACTGCCCCCCTGGCCAAGCCGAGCATGCCCCCCTTCCTCTCGGTCACATGGAATGCCGAGTGCCTGGGCATCGCGCAGTCCTTCCCCTCGGGGGTCCAGGGCCCGCAGGCCACGGTCAGCCCAGAAGACACCGGCCTCCCCGACGTCTCCCACCTGTCGATCCACGCCGAAGGGGAGACGCCCTACACCATCGCGCTGACCAACCTGTGCGACATCGCGATCGAGCTCGTCGACGAGGCCTGCACGGCCGACTGCCCCTTCGATGCCACCCTCTCCCCCTCGGAGAGCATGGAGGTGGAGCTGCCGGTGGTGCCCGAGCGCGAAGAGCTCATCCACCAGGTCAGCGTCTTTCAGGGGGAGGAGGAGCGCACCCTGACGGTGGCGAGCGAAGGAGGGTTCATGGAGCCAGAGAAGGAGCGCCCGCTGGGCTGCCAGACGGCTCAGCCCTTCGCTCCCACCTTCCTGCTCGCGCGCCGGCGCTAGGACTCGATCATGCTCCCCCTGCTCCCCATCGCCATCGCCATCGCCGTCCCCAGCATCCTCCCGAGCATGCGCGTCGAGTCCAACTCGATGTGCCTGCAGATCGCCACCGAGCCCACCGCCTCCGGCAGCGGGCTCGACGACACCAGCCACGCCGGCACCAGGCTGGTGACCCTGCTCGACGACGCCGACCACTACCTGCTGACCCTCACCAACGTCTGCGACGACCCGCTCACCCTGACCGAGACCGACTGCGAGGCCACGCCGTGCCTCCTCGACCTCGACCTCGCGGTCGGCGAGACCACCACGCTGGAGGTGGCCGCCCCCGCGGAAGGCGAGTGGGAAGAGCACAGCGCCGAGGTGGACGATGGCTCGCCCTACCGCTGGCTGACGGTCCACGTCAACGGGGGCACCTTGGAACCGTCGGGCGGAGGGACCACGCCCACGACGCCCGGGTCGACTTCCGGCGGGGGCGGCTGCCGGGTGGCACGTCCCATCCATCCCCTTTCCTCCATGCAGCGCCGAAGGCACACGCCATGACCCTGTTCGCCCTCACCACCGCGGTCGCGCTGGCCTGCAAGCCTGGCTGGGAGCCCCAGCTCCACATCGAGTGGGCCACCGAGTGCCTGGCCATCACGACCCCCGCGGAGCCGGCCGAGGGCTCGATCGAGGCCTACAGGACGGATGGGCCTGGCTTCGAGCGACCGGTCACCATCCAAGACTGGGCGCACGACCGTTTCGTCGTCGACCTCACCAACCTCTGTGATGAGGACATCGAGCTCGTGCAGGACGACTGCGATGCTCAGGATTGCCCGTTCGACAGCGTGATCGCGCCCGGCTGGAGCGACCAGCTTCACCTTCCGATCTTGCCCGAGGGGAACGAAGCCACCTACCGGGCCCAGGTGCTCGTGGGCGACGAGATCTCGACCCTGTGGATCGGAAACGACGGAGGCAGGACCGTCGAGTGCGAGGACCGCCCACTCCTGGGCTGCCAGACCGTCCACGCGACCCCCACCTTGGCCTGGCTCACCCGCCGTCGTTGATCAGGGCGCGTAGCCGAAGGCCTCGAAGGCCACCCGCCACCGCTCCGCCACCAGCTGCTTCACCGCAGGGTCCAGCGACAGCCGGTTCGTCCGGTACCCCTTCAGCCCGGCCACGTAGGCCTCCAGCGTGGGCCGAGCCGCCTCGAAGTCCCCCAGCTGCAGCTCGTCGTACATCCGCTCCACCTCGGCCACCTCCGAACCACACAGCTGGTCGTAGCGCACCTCCGCCAGCTGCCCTTCGGGGATGAGCGCTCGGTCTGCCGCCATCCGCTCGAAGATGCGGGCCCCCAGCTCCAGGGTCTGCTCTCGCCGGGTGCCTTCCACGTTGTCGGGGAGGTGGAAGAAGTTCTCCCAGTCGGTGTGGGAGCGCATGTGCAGCGTGGACGCGAACACCTCGTAGGGGTGCCGGTGGATGACCACGAAGCGGGCATTGGGGAAGCGCTCGAGGATCAACGGAATCCGCGCCGAGTGGGCACAGCTCTTCACCACCACCCGCTCGCCGCCACTCGCCCACATCAGCTTGCGCACGAAGCCCTCCAGGGCATCCCCGAAGCGCGTGCGCTCGGCCGGCGTCGCCTCCTCGAAGTCCACGAAGCGGGCGTAGGCTTCGGCCCGTTCCGGGAACATGAAGGCCAGATAGGGCGACAAGCCCGTGAGCTTCGCCAGGGCGATCTCGTCCTCCGCGGCCGCATCCCAGCCATGGGCCACGGCGTCGTAGGAGCGGGTGTCGTCGAGCAGAGGTTCGGTCCAGCGCCGCACCGCATCGGCGGTGACGAAGGCCCCCGGCAGCACCGCCTGGAACACCGTCGAGTACGTGTGACCCGGGAGCCGCCCCAGCAGGTTGTGCAGGTGGGTGGTGCCGCTCCGCCAGTGGCCGAGCACGAAGATGGGCGCAGGATCGATGGCCTGAGCCGCCACCTCGGCTCCGTACCGAGCAGACTCCAGCCACGACAGCGCCCCCGACAGCACCGAGATCCCGCCCACCCAGGCGGTGCGCGGCAAGTAGCGAAGGTCGATGCGGAACCGGTTCTCCCGCAGCACGCGCCACCAATCCGAGGGGCCAATCCCCGTGAGGAGTTGATCCAGCGACCACTGTTTCGGCACCACCGCGTACGTCGACTCCATGACTCCCTCCATTCTTAAACCAACTGGTTGGTTTATATGTAGGACCGTGCCCTCCCCCCGTCAAGTCGGTAGGTGGGCCCCATGGCTCGAACCAAAGACCCCGCCCTCGCCCGCCAGCGCCGCGCCCAAGTGCTCGACGCCACCCTCGCCTTGCTCGAGACGGGCTCGTGGCACAGCACCTCTCTGGCGGCCGTGGCGCGAGAAGCCGGCGTGTCCAAGGGGGTCGTCACCTACTGGTTCGCCGACAAGGACGCGCTGCTCCTCGCCGCCATCGAGCGCTACCACGACAGCTACGCCGGACAGTTCGCCGCCATCGTGGCCCAGCCCGCATCGGCTCGGGAGCGCCTGGAGCAGCTGCTGTTGCTCGCCCTTCCCGACGCCGAACACATCCGGCGGGAGGTGGCGATCCAGGCTGAGGTCCTCTCCTACGTCAAGGCCCACCCCGAAGCCGCCGCCTCCCTCACCCAGTCCTACGCCATGTTCCGCATGGCGACCGCCGGCCTCGTCGCCCTGGGCGAGGCCGAGGGACTGATCGCTCAGGTCCGTCCCGGCCTGCCCGACATGGTGCATGCCCTCATCGACGGCCTCACGCTCCGCATCGCCGCCGACCCCACGGCCGACGTGGAGCTGCTCCGCGCACAGCTCCTGGACCATCTCGACGCTTGGTTTCGATCTTCGTCTTGAACACCTCGGGGTTGATCCGAAGGGACCTTCATCGGAGGTCCCCATGGTTCCTTTCCTCGCAGTCGCCGCTTTCGCTTCCACTGGTGCCGAGTTCCCCTGCGGACCGGAGCGCTTCGCCGACGAGCTCGCCTCGAAAGGGCAGCTTCACATCGAGCAGCGCGTCTGCCTGAACGACGTGGCGGACCAGCCGGGCCCCTACCGGGTGACCGCCAGCCAGGTCTTGATCGAAGACGCCATCCAGCGGGGCCGCCGCGGGGTCTGGAAGCGCCTCGCCGAGCGTCACCTGAGCGACATCGACCCCCAGGATCCCGTCGTGCTGATGGACTACGCCCGCTTCGTGTTCATCTCCGACCGCGACGCCTCCGCGCTCGCCTACCTCGACCAAGCGCTGAACACCGTGGCGGCCTGGAACGACTCTCCAGAGTCGGAGCTCGCCCTGCACCGCATGCGCACCGTCGTGGCCGTCCAGCTCTGGCAACGGGACGAGGGCTCCATCGAGCGCGCCCACGACTACGCCGCGGCGTGGTGGGACGCCAGCGAGGCGAACGGCACCCCCGAATACACCGCCCACAGCCTGTGCGTGACCACGGGCAACCCCACCGATTGTGGGGTCCCCCCGACCGTGGCCGACGCGTCCATGTGATGCCGACCCGACCCTAGGTCAGCAGGAAGCCGGCCCCCAGCTCGTCGCGGGGGTCGATCCACCACTCCGCCCGGCCCAAGATGTGGGCCCGCCCCGACACCTCAGCGACGACCCCGTCTGGCCCAATGCCGACGACGCGCCCACGAAAGCGCGCGCCGGTCCGGCTGGACACCCAGAAGACATCGCCAGCGCCCAGCGCCCCCTGGTCGACGAGCAGCGCCGCCCGACCCGCGACCCCGCTTCCCGTGGGGCTGCGGTCCAGCTGTCCTTGCCCGAACACGCAGGTGTTGAGGTAGTCGTCTGGCCCCGCCTGCTCGTGGAGCAGCACGGCGACGGGGTCGTCGAGTTCCACGACACGGTGCACCGCGGCGCGCAGCTCGAGGGATCGGCCCACGACGTCGCCCAGAGGTGCTGCAGCCAGATCGAGCCCGAGCACCGAAGCAGGCAGGTAGACCAGTCTCCCTCCCGATCGGACCAGCGCGACCGACACCCCCCGTCCGTCGACCACGACCTCGAGGTCCGGCCGCTCCACCGAGGCCGCCGGCATCACGATGGACGCGTCCCAGCCACGGTCGTCGCGACGGGCCGCCCCCTGCACGAGCCCCGCTGGGGTGTCGATGCACACCGATGCGCGGCCCTCTGGCGCGGCCACCCGACCGCTCCGGGCCAGCCACGTGACCATCGCCAGCAGCCCGTGGCCGCACAGGCTCCCGTAGCCGGTGGGCGTCAGAAACAACGCCCCCACGTCGGCCTCTGGATGCACCGGGGGCAGCACGACGCAGCCGTACGCCTCGGCATGCCCTCGGGGCTCGCACACCAGCGCGCGCCGCAGGCTGTCGTGGTGGGTCCGCTGGTGGGTCAGCTGCTCGAGGAGCGTCCGTCCAGGCAGCTCGGGCCATCCGTCCACGACGATGCGCGCCAGCTCGCCACCGGTGTGCGCCTCGACGGTGTGCAGCACCCGGGCATCTGCCGGCGCCCTCATGGGAAGGGCACCACGGTGCCGATGCCCCGCGCCTCCGCCGCCCGCACCACCGCAGCGCCCGCCGCGGCGTCTTGCACCGCCAGCCCCACCGACTTGAAGAAGGTGATCTGCTCGGCGTCCTCTCGCCCCACCACCTGGCCCAGCACCAGCTCACCCAGCTCCCCGGCCAGGTGGTCGCGCCCGATGTGCCCCTCCCCCAGCGCCACGATCAGGTCGCCGGCCTCTGCCCACGCGGCCTCTCGCTGGTCGGCGAACACCCGCGCTCGGGCCACCGTCCGCCAGGGAATCTCCTGCTGCGTGGGCTGCCACGATCCGACCCCGGTCACGTGGGCCCCAGGGGCGAGGTCCCGGTCGTCGAAGACCGGTGTGGAGGACGTCGTGGCCGCGATGACGATGTCGGCGTGCCGTACCGCCTCGGCCGCAGAGGGGGCCACCGTCAGCGTGAGCTCGGGCCATCTCTCCGACAACGACGCCACGAAGGCCTCCGTGGGACCACGCCGGCGGGCGTGCACCCGAACGTGCCGGACCGGCCGCACCGCGAGCACCGCCTCGAGCTGGCTTCGGGCCTGCGCCCCGGCCCCGATCAACGCCACCTCGCTCGCATTGGGCCGCGCCAGCAGCTTCGCCGCGAGACCCCCTCCGGCTCCGGTCCGCAGCGCCGTGAGGGCGGCGGCGTCCATCACCGCCTGGGGGGCGCCTGTCACCGGATCGAAGACCGTGACCAGCCCCAAGATGCGAGGCAGCCCAAGGGCCGGGTTGCCATCGTGCACCCCGACCACCTTCACCACCAGCTCCTCCGAGTCCGCCAGCCACGCCGGCATCACCAAGGTGGCCCCGTGGGTCGTGGGCAGCACCGTGCGGAGCGGCAGCACGGCCCGCCCCGACGAGAGCTGGGCCGCCGCGCGGCCGACCGCCTCGATGGCCTCCGACATCGGCAGGGCCGCACGGACTTGGTCTGCGGTCAGCACACGCAGCGACACCCGACCTCCATCCCCGACAGCCTACCGCGAGGGCGTCGCCGGCCGGACCGTGTAGCGGCGAGCGCCCATGACCTCCGCCACCTGCGCCCGGTAGGTCGGGGACGCGAACCAGCTTCTCGCGGCGTCCGACACCGGCATCACCTGACTGGTGGGCTCCCACACGAAGGGCTCCCCCGCCTCGTCGACCACTCGACCTTCGCGCACCGCCCCCGTCAGCTGGGCCAGGTCTGAGGTGTCCACGTCCCGCCCCATGGCGCGAAAGCGGCCCTCCACCGACGGGTCGACGAACGAGGAAACCTGCCCGTACAGCACCCCGTTGTGGGGATGGGCCGGGTGGTTCAGCAGCCCGTCGCAGCCGATCCGCGCCGCCATCAGCTTCAGCAGGTAGGCGAACCGGACGAACAGCCCCAGCCCCGGCCGCTCCTGATCGGGAAGGGCCACCTGCCCCGCATCGAAGGAGGCCGTCGGGTTCTGCATCAGCAGCCAGTTCACGAACAGAAAGCGGCACGCGACGCCATTGGGCAGGGTCATCTCACGGATGCCCACCACGAGCTCGACGAGAAGGTGCTCCGGCTCCTCCACCCCGTCGTAGATGCGGAGGCGATGCTGCTCGGCGTCCGACACATCCCCGACGGGAAGCGGGTCGAAGCCCCGCTCCCGCAGCAAGTCGAAGAAGCCGTAGCGCTCGAAGGCCATGCGGGCGCCCTGCTCGGTGTAGAAGCCGAGGAAGCGATCGGTGCTGCGCGCTTCGGGGTGGAACAGGTCCAACGAGAGCGCTTCTTCGTCGAGGGGTTCCTCGTCCTGCTGCAGCTCTGAGGCGCCCAGCTCCGCGAAGACCGCGTCGTACTCGGGGACGAAGGCCAAACGAGGGTCTGTCGGCCGGCCGGAACGACGCTCGGCCAGCCACACCCAGGCCCGGTCCCACGCCCCCAGCAGTTCCCGGATCGAAGGAACCCACGAGGGCTTGGCAGGAGTGGGGGGGGTCTGGAGGGTCATGGCTCCGCCGGGGTCTGACGGATCCCTATCGGCCTGCCCAGCACACACCGCAGGGGAACGTGCACGGGCACCATGCGGGAACGCAGCTGTGCCGCTCTCCACATCCGACGGCGCCAGCCCCGGGGGGCGCAGCAGCGTCGACCCACGACGCCCTGAGCGAGACGATCAGCGGACCTCGACGGCCTCGCCCGGCAGCAGCGCGAGGAACCTGTCGTCCGGCAGCCCGTGGGTCCGCCGTGCCTCGGCCAGTTCGATCAGCGGGGCGTCCTGCCCTTCGGTGGTCAGCCGGAACGTGCCGAAGTGCACCCCGACGCTCAGCTGCGAGCCCAGCGCCTGGTGGGCCTGCACCGCCTGGTCGGGGTCCATGTGGATCGGCCCCATGAACCAGCGCGGACCGTAGGCTCCGATGGGCAGCAGCGCGAGACGGAAGGGCCCTCGCGCCGCCCCCGTCTCCGCGAAGTGCTTCCCGAACCCCGTGTCGCCGGCGAAGTACCACCGGCCAGCCTCGGGGCCTTCCACCGAGAAGCCCATCCACAGGGAGCGGTTCCGGTCGAACAAGCCGCGGCTGCTGAAGTGGCGGACCTCCTCCCCGGTCACGGTCAGGCCCGCCACCTCCACCGTCTCGCGCCAATCCAGCTCGAGGACCCGCGAGAAACCGAGGGATGCCACCGTCGCTCCACTGCCGAGAGGCACGATCAACACCGGGTCGTCCCGTGTCGCCAGGGCCTCGAGGGTGCCCACGTCGAGGTGGTCGTAGTGGTTGTGACTGATCAGCACCACATCGATCGACGGCAGCTCGTCCAGCGCCACCCCCGGGGCATGGTGCCGCGCCGGCCCGGCCCACTGCACGGCACTGCACCGCTCGGACCAGATGGGATCGGTGAGCACGTTGACCCCGTCGTGCTGCACCAGCACCGTCGCGTGGTTCACGAAGGTGGCCCGCATCCGGCCGCCGGGGACCCGTGCCTCGGGGATCGACTGCGGAGCCACGGCCCGCGTCTCCCACGCCGGGCCGCGCCCCTCGGACAGCATGCGCAGCCCCCGTGAGCCCGAGGGCATCGTTGTGGTCTCGGTGTTCGCGAACTCGGTGCCGTCGAAGTGGTCCGACACCGGACCCGTGTAGCCCGGCCCCGACAGCCACCAGCCCACGGAGACCCCGAGGCCCACCAAGGTGGTCACCAGGGCCCCACCGGCCCCGAGCCCGAAGCGGACGTACCCACGGAACCGACTCATGCCGTCACGTCCTCGGAGTGGTGGTTGCGGTCGCTCGTCATGGCGTGCATGTAGCCATTCCTGCGGGTGGTTGTTCCGAGCACCACCGAAGGCAGAGCTTCTTGGACGACACCCGCATAGAACGCGGCATCCCGGGAGACCCATGAGCACCGCCCTCCTCATCCTCGCCGGTGCCCTCGGCCTCGCCGTCGTCGCCGTGGTGGTGCTCGTGGTGTCCATGCGGCTCTTCGCGGCGCGCCGAGAGCAGCGATTGCGCACCTTCATCACGACCTACGCCGAGCAACGCGGCGGATCAGCGACCTTCGATGACCGCGGCGGGGTCACCGTGGAGGGCCCCTTGGGCTCGGGCCACAAGTCGCTCGCTGCGCTTCGCATCATGCTCGCGGATCGACCGGAGTCGGAGTGGGAGACCTCCGTAGGCTTCGTCTTCCGCGCCTACCTCCCCGACGCCTTCCAGCAGGCCTTCGCCAAGGCCGCGAGCGAGCGCCTGGCTGCCCGGGGCCCCGAGGTCGCGGCCCTGTCGGTGGAGGAGCTACGCCAACGGTTGCGGGTCAAGATCGGTGGCGCAAGCACCGACGATGCCGGCCTCATCACCTGCGCCCGCCCCCTGTCCGAGCGCTACGAGGCCAGGGTCGTGGTCGACGGGGTCGACCTCGCCGGACTCCCAGAGGCCGACCGTGTGCGCCTCGGGGGCAGCGACGACGACGTCTTCCAGGCCGCCCTCGACAACACCCTGGGGGAGGGCCCCACGGATGCGGCATGCGAGGAGCAGGCCTGGCTGTGCCGACCCGCGGACCTCTTCGGCACCGAGCCAACGCTGGCGGTGGGGGTGGGGCACGGGCTCGTGTGGATTCCCGCCCGGCAAGAGGCCCTCACCGAGCTGGCGGACCTGTGCGAGAGGTCCGTGGTCACGGGCCCCATGAAGGCCGTGATGTGGGCCTGGGACGGGGAAGACCAGCTGGAGCAGTCCACGATCTTGGTCCACACCATCATCGGCCCCGACTCCGCGGACTACACCGTCGACCTTCCGTACTTCGCCACCGCCGCCCTCGGGGTCCACGCCCCCGACGGCCGGGTGGACGTCAAGCGCTGATGTTCACGGCCTGTGCCGACCGCGTGAAGATCGACGACGGCCAGCGCATGAACACCGTCTTCCAAGCCAAAGACTGGTTCACCAGCTTCTTCGTCCGAGCCGTGCCGGACGGCGTCATCCTCATCGACGCCGGCTTCCGAAAGGGGGCCTCGCGACGCGCCCTCGAGGACCTCGGACACACGACCGACGAGGTGCGCCACGTCTTCCTCACCCATGGCCGCGACGCGGCAGAAGGCCCGACGGCCGCTCAGGGCGTCTCGATGACGACCAACATGTCCAAGTCGATGCAGTCGAAGTTCGGGTAGTAGTACGGGTAGATGTAGGCGTACGGACCGAGGCCGCACTCAGCACCCATCGTGAGCGACTGAGAGGTCCCGGTGCTGTTCGTGTAGGACAGCGTGGTGAGGCCCGAGCCCGACACCCCTGCGACGCACGACGCAGCGCCGCCACCGCAGGGCTCCATCAGGTACAGCGAGTCGTTCTCGCCGTAGGTGTAGTAGTAGCCATACCCCAGGGTCTCGCCGGTGATGACGGCCCGGATGCGCTCCCCCGGCAGCAGGTCCACGGGGAAGAGGGCCTCCCGCGCCGACGTGGTCATGCCGGTGCAGGCGCTGCCGATGTCGACACCGTTCGACAGCCCCTCGAAGACACCGCTCATGGTGTAGGCACCGGACTCGAGGGTCACGGCCGCGCCCACCCCGGTGCAGGAGTCGGCACGCCACGACGACACCGATGCAATCGTCACCTCCACCTCGACGGCCGGGCAGCCCAAGGGGTCGCTGCAGCCCACCAGCACGAAGGCATCCAGGTCGGCGCCGGTGTTCTCGAACACCACCTCCTCTGAGCCCGCGGCGAGCGCGTCGCTCGCCATCGTGCACGTCGACGCCACGTTGCAGTCTTGGATCAACGCCACGTAGGTGTTGGAGGTGGAGTCGACGGACGCACGCACCACCTGCCCTGAGGCCACCCGAACGGGCACGAACGCGTCGCCATTGGCCGTGGTCGAGGGCACGCAGGACGGGTTGCCGAGGTCGTCGGCGTACTCCACGAGCCCCACCGAGAAGCGCTGAGTGCCCCCGAGCACCGGCGGGGCCGCGCTGGCCTCGGCACAGGTGTCCGACAGGCAGCCGAACACGCCTCCGTCTTCGCCATTGCAGTCGCTGTCGACGCCGTCGCCGCACTCGTCGTCGGCCCCCGGGTAGGTCGACGAGAGGTCGTCGTCGCAGTCCTCCTCACCCAGGGCAGGCACGGCATTGATGGCCGGCGCGTCGCACTGAGGACCCACGGTGACGCCCGCCCCTACGCCGTCGCCGTCGCCGTCGATCCACCACTCGACCTCAGGACCTTCCAGCTCCTCCCCGTCGTCGCAGTCCAGATCGTTGTCGGTGTAGAAGTTGGGCTGCTCGCAGGACACCACCGGCAGGTCGCGGTTGCCCCAGCCGTCCTCGTCGAAGTCCGCCCACCAGGTAGGTGCCGTCGACAGGTCGACATCGAGATCTTCCGTGTCCACGAGGGTGTCGCAGTCGTCGTCGATGCCGTTGCAGCGCTCGGTGGCATCGGGGGCGACGTCGTCGCGGAGGTCGTCGCAGTCGTCGGGGTTGTCGACGTAGCCAGGAAGCCCCACGCCTTCGCAGGCCAGCGCCTCCCCGCGAGGATCGCCGTAGCCGTCGAGGTCGAGGTCACGCCAGACCGGCACGGCGGTGAACACGTCGAGGTCATCATCGGCGATGTCCACGTAGGTGTCGCAGTCGTTGTCGACCCCGTCGCACACCTCGGGGGCCCCCGGGTAGTCATCGACGCTGTCGTCGTCGCAGTCCTCGCCCAGGGCAGGCAAGACGTGATTCGGCCCCGGTGCACTGCACACCGGGTTCGACAGATCCCCGGTGCCAAAGCCGTCGCCGTCGCCGTCGACCCACCACCCGGTGGGTCCCTGGAGCAGCGGGTTCGTGTCGTCGCAGTCCTCGGCGTTCGGCGCGGTGAACCACGGCTGGAAGCACGCCTCGGAGGGGCGGCTGGAATCGCCAGCACCATCCCTGTCGTCGTCGGCGTAGAACGTGTTCAGCTCAGCGGGGTCGAGGTCCGGGTCGGAGTCGTCGATCAGGTTGTCGCAGTCGTCGTCGATGAGGTTGCACGTCTCCGTGCCCGCCGGTGAGACCGAGGCATCGAGGTCGTCGCAGTCGTCGTTGTTGCCGACGTAGGTGCCCGGCAGCGAAGCCAGGGGTGCAGGAAGCTCCGGCCGAGCACAGGACGCGTAGGGGTTGGCGAACCCGAGCTGGTCGATGGCGTCGTCGGGGAACGGCAGCGGCTCGGTGCCTCCGTAGCCGTCGTCGTCGAGGTCGTAGTACCACTCGGTCGCGGTGGTGCGGTCCAGCGTCGGGTCGTCGTCGTCGGCCCGGCCATTGCAGTTGTCGTCGGTGTTCCCGTTGCAGATCTCCCGCGACATCGGATGGATCTGAGCGTTGAGGTCGTTGCAGTCGTCGAAGTTCTCGACGTAGCCGGGGGGCGGGGTGCAGGCCTCGATGGTGTTCTCGTAGGAGCCGAAGCCGTCGCCATCGAGGTCCTGGTAGTAGTCGAGCTCCCGTAGACCGTCGTCGATCCGGCCGTCGCAGTCGTTGTCGATGCCATCGCACAGCTCGAGGGCCTCGGGGTTCACCAGAGAGCGCTGATCGTCGCAGTCCCGCTTGTTGGTGACCAATCCATCGCGGAGCTGGCAGACCAGCTCACGGGTGCCCGCATCGCCAAAACCGTCGAGGTCGGCGTCGACCCAAGACTCGATGAGATCGGCGTTCTCGCATTGCCCCGGGGGCAGCTCGGGCTCACAGCCGAGCAGGGCGAGGGACAAGACGAACATGGGGGCTCTCCGTGCGGTGGGCCAGGGTACCGCCCAGAGTGCCCGCTCGCACCGTGGAACTTCACCTGCCACCGGATGAGCCTCTACCGCTGGTAGGTCCCTTCGAACGACACGTTCAGGCCGCCACACTTCAGGTTGTCGGACACCCAGAGCCGACTCCCATCGCGACCCACCCGGGCCTCGCAGCCGTCCTTCCGGTACACAAGTGTGTCGCCATCCGCCTGCAGCGGGCCGTCGAGCTCGCCGGTGTGCACGTTGTCTTGGGATCCGTGCCAAGTGGCGTCGCCCTTCACGGCCAGCGCGCCCCCCACCTCGGCGATGTGCAGCGAGCCCGTCGGGCCCGTCCACGTCCCCACCCAGCTCGACGGCGGTGGGGCCGGAAGGGCGATCTCCGTCAGATCGGCCCCCTGCAGCGCGCCGCAGGTCAGCGTGGTGAGGTGCTTCGCACCCTTGGCCACGTCGATGCGCACGTCGAACTGGTCCTCGGTGCGCTCCACGACGACCGCGTAGGTGTGGCCCTCCCGCTCGAAGCCCACCGTACGCACCTCTCCATCGGGCCCGCGACGGATGCGGGTCGTCCAGAAGGCGCCGTCGTGGGCGAGCTCCACGGCCTTGGTGCCGTAGCGGTAGGCCCAGCCGGTCTCGGTCTGGCACAGCGCGAGGGTCGCCCCCTTGGTGGTGGTGCACTGCACCCGAACCCGCTCGCCATCCCCACAGGAGAGGCCTGGGGTCTGGGCCCACGCCACCATCATCCACAAGAGCATTCGACCTCCAACCGAGTGCGCGCGGCCGGAGGGCCGAGTCTGCACACCATCTGCACGAGCATGCCACGGTCTCGACCACCCGACCTCCTACATTGGTCTCACGGAGGAGCGAATGCGTTGGATCGCCGTGGCCCTGTGGGCGTTCGTGGCCCTGGCCTGCACCGCCGCGCTGGGGGTCGCGGGCGCCAAGGCCGGCCGATGGCCCGAGGAGGCCCACCTGCTCGGACACCTCGCACTGTGCGGGGGGATCGCTGCCGCCACGGCCTGGACCATGCCCGGGACCATGGCCCGACGGGCCGCCGCCGGGGTCGTCGCCGGGTTGGCCCTGGGGGGGGCCATCGAGGCCGTGCAGCACGGCTTCCATCCGGTGTGGCGCGAGGCGGCATTCGACATGGGGATCGACCTGCTGAGCGCCGTGGCCGGCACCCTCGTCGTCGGTCGGCTTTCCTCCGGTCCCGGCCACGTCGCGAGCGCCATCCTCCACCCACTGATCATCGTGCCTGCCGGTCTCGCCCTCGCCCTCGGCCTCCCGTGGACCCTGGCGGTCGTGGCCGCGGGGGTGCCTGCCGTGGGGGCCTGGCTCGCCGGGGTCGCCGGAGGGCACTTCACCGACGCCGACGTGTCCCAACGGCCTCAGCGCGCCCCCCTCGTCGCGGTAGGGATGCTCTCCCTGGTGGGCTTCCTGGCCTTCGCCCACACCGGCCCCGATCCCGTCCGCACCCTCTCCTACGTGCTCCTGGCGGGGGGCGTGCTCGGCTCTGCACTCACCCTGGGTGGCCTCAAGGTCAGTGGCCACGTCGCCATCCCCGCGGCCCTCGCCCTGTGGGCCATGCACGTCGAGCCGCGCGCCGCCCAGTGGTGGTTCGGGGCGGCGTTGCTGCTGTCGTGGGCTCGGTGGACGGCGGGGCGCCACCGGCCCCACGAGCTCGTCGCTGCCTGGCTCCTCGCCGGGGCCACGCTGGCGGTTCACGGGCCGTGGTGAGCCCTCACCGGCAGATCGAGACCATCGGGCCGGCGTTCGCGCAATAGCCTCCCCACCTGGCACGAATCCACCCCAACGGCGAGGAGCGAACGTGGACCAGCTGGCAGACGCGCGAGCAGAGGTGGAGACCCATCGGGTGGGCCTGCGGAAGGTCGAAGACGAGCTTCGTGCCGCCCTGGAGGCGAGAGACGAGCTCCAACCGTCCGGACTGCTCGGCATGTTCCGCGCCTCCCCCGACCCCGCCCGCATGGAGGAACTCGACGCGGTCATCGAGGTGCTCAAGGAAGAGCTGAAGATCCGGCGGCAGACCGTCCACCAGGCGCGGCAGGCCGTGGAGGAGCAGGAGTCGAACATCGCCCGTGGCGCCGCCATGCCCACGCAGGTCGTGGACCTCGCGTCCGCCGTGGTCACGGTGCAGGGCCTCAAGCGCCTCGACCGCCTGCTCACGGAGCTCCGAACCATTGCCGCTCGGGCCGAGCAAGCGCGGGACGCCGTCCCCATGACCCGGTCGGGCGGTCGAGGGCAGCGGCGGGCGGATCCGGCAGCGCCCGCCAAGCGGGCGAGCGCGGTGGCGGAACACACGGACAACTGGGAGCCCCTCGTCGACCGTGCGGAGCTCGTAGCGGACCTCGTCGCCTTTCCCTTGGTCCTTCCCCGCCGTTGGGACGCAGATGCCCGACCGGACCACGCCCCTCAGCCCACGGCAGAGATGGCGCTGGCTCGCCAGGCGGCCACGACCCAGAGCCGCGAGGATTTCGGCGTGGCGATCGCCTTCACCCGGACCGACATCGACCAACAACGGCGAAGGATCTGGACCATGCTCGAGGTCGTCAAAGAGAACTATCCGCGCGCGGAAGAAGGGGGGGCCACCCAGCCATTCGACCCCCTCCAGGCCATCGTTCACGAGACGGCAGCAAAGGCGCCCTCCGCGGACCCGGGGCCCGAGCTGCGCAAGCAATGGGAGGCCCTCCGCTCGACCCACGATGCCCTCGCCGCCCTGTCAGCCCGAGGGGCGCGCACCATCGACTACCTCGACACGATGGCCCACTGGCAACGCCAAGCCATGGCGGTGGGCCAGCTCCCCATCGCCCGGGCGCACCAGCTGCTCCCCCCCGTCAACGAAGGGGGCAACCTGTCGGCCTTCGTGGCGCGGCTGCTGGCCGAGTGGCCGGCACTGGACGAACGCTACGGTCAGGTCGTGGAGCAGCGCGGGCCGTCCTGATGCCTCACACCACGTAGCGATGCACTGGCCGCTGCCCCGACCCGTCGACCTCGTCGGGGTCCCAGCCGTGGAGCGGCTCTCCGTAGCTGACCACCCGAGCTCCAGGGCGCAGGCCCTCCCGCAGCCACGCAGTGAAGGTCGCGGTCCCGACCGAGTAGGCCGTGCCCCACACGTACACCGCATCCACCTTCGACAGGTCCGCCCCGTGCAGGTCGCCGAGACGCACGCGGACCCCAGAACATCGGGCGGTCCGCAGCCACGACCACAACCACAACCCAGGCCCCGCTTCGATCCCCAGCCCCTCGGCCCCCGTCGCGCGATGCACCGCCAGCAGCACCCGTCCGTCCCCGGAGCCCAGATCCACGAAGCGCTCCCCTGCCGAGAGCGACAGGGCCGACACGATGCGCGCGATGTCGTCGTCGGGGGTGGGCACGAAGGGGGCGTGGGTCCAGGTGAGCCACAGCATCGGGCCCAGGAGCAGCAGCACGCCGAGCACCCAGGGCACCATCATCCAAGACGGGCCCAACCACGCTGGGGTGAGCGCGATGCCGAGCACCACCAGGGTCTGAAGCAGGTCCCGCTGGCGGGACGTGTCCCGCGCCCTACCCACCGCGGGCGTCGAGGAAGGCCCGTCCGTGCTCGACCCAGCGGGGAAGCAGCATCGGGATGTACCCGCGCATGGTCGGGTTCGCGTGGGCGTGGAGCACCGCGCACAAGCTCAACATGCGCCACACCTGAAGCGTCTCCAGCACCTCCTCGTCGTAGGTCCAGGGTCGGCGGCGTCGGTAGCCCTCTTCGAAGCCGTCGTACAGCGCCTTCCGCTGGGTGTGGCGGAGCCGGTCGTAGCGGCTGATCGCCACGTCCATCGCCGGATGACCGACCGCACAGTCATCGAAGTCGAAGATCCCGATGGAGCCCCCGGTAGCGAAGCGGACGTTGGACTGGTGCAGATCGGCGTGGAGCACGAAGTGGGGCCCGTCCTGCAGGAAGCCGAGCATCGCATCCACCCAGTCGACGCAGGCGCCGAGTACGTCGCGGGCGGCGGCCGGCAGACGCTCGAGGGGGTCGGGTCGGCCGAGCCAAATGTCCCCGAGGGCCGGACGATGCCAACCTGCCGGGGGCGTCCAGTGCTCGCCGTGGTCGTGGAGCACCGCCATCGCCTCGCCGACGGTCGCCATCGTGTCCGGCGAGACCCGCTTCTTCAGGAGCCGCCCCTCCACCCAACGGGTGAGCAGGCACACCCGGCCGGAGACCTCTTCCAACCCCTCGGGCACCCCCAGCCGCAGATCGGTGTCCTCGTCGAGGGACCGAATCCAGGCGGCCTCGGCCTCGACCGCCGCTCGGGTGCTGTCCGGGCGTCCAATCCGCAACGCAAAGCGCTGCGTGCCTGCACGGACCTCGAAGGTCGTGTTGTGCAGATCCAGAACCAAACGCAGCTTCGGGGACCCGATCCCCATGACTCGAAGCGCCCTGAGCGCCACGGCCCGCTGACTCCCCTGCGCCACCCGCGCCTCCATGGCCGCATCAAACCACACGGAGGTTTGCCCAAACCGCCGCCTCGGGCAATGTGCCCCCATGTCCGACGCCGTCCGCCGCCTCCTCGTGACCTGCGTGCTCCTGGTCTGCCTCGTTGCGCTGGACGTCATCCCGCTCTCGGGCATCGACCACGCGTCCCTGCAGAGCTGGTCCCTCGCCGCCCTCGCCCCCATGCAGCGACGCGCATTCGCCGTGGGCCTCGTGGGGGCTGCGCCCTGGCTCTACGCCATGGTCCTCGTGGAGTTGGCGTGCCTTTTCTGGCGGCCCTGGCGGCCGCTTCGGGTCCATCCTGCGGGACGGGCCGCCATGGCGCGCACCGTGCGCTACGTGTGGTTGGGCCTCGCCGCCGTTCAAGCCTTCTTCTTCGCGGTCGGCCTCGAGAGCATGCGGGTCGGCGCCACCATGGTCGTCCCCCACCCCGGGTGGGAGTTTCGCATCGTCACCGTGCTCACCCTGGTCACGGGCAGCGCCCTCGTCGGCATGCTGTGCCGCTGGAGCGCCACCCGCGGCCTCGGCGCCGGCTTCACCCTCGCCCTGTTGCTGATGCCCAGCCAGGAGCTGGCCTTGTGGGCCCTGTCGGTGCGCATCGGCGACGTCCCGCTGCGGATGCCCGCCCTCGTCGTCGCGGCTGCCGTGGTGCTCCTCGCCACCCGTCCCCCGGGCCGGACCGTGCCCTTGTCCGTGGCGGGCATGGTGCCTCTGGGCCTGGCGACCACCTTGGCGTCGGCCTTCCACATCTACCAGCAGAGCGTTCTGATGCTGATCGTCGTGGCGCTCTCGGTGGCCCTCGCCCTCGCCTTCCAGATGCCCGACCTCGTCGCCCGGATCCAGCAGGTCCCCGAGACCGTCGTGCGCCGAGATCTGAGCCTCGGCATCGCGGTCAACACCGCCTTCCTGGTGGCGCTCTTGTGGGGGGTGATGGAGCAGGGCTTCCCCGGGTTCGGGTACGGCCTGGTCTTCGCCGTGGCGCTGCTGTGGGACCTCGGGGAGGAGCTTCGGGCCCGAGGCCGCGGCCCACTGGAGGTCGCCTGGCAGCTGCACCGGCTCTACGCCCTGCAGCCCGCCCTCGACGCCCTCGACGCGGCGGGCATCGATGCGGCGCAGCGAGGGAAGCGCACGCGCTCGTTGCTCCACGCCCTCGGTCCCTTCGTCCCCGTCGACATCCTCGTGGCCCCCGAGCGGGTGGCGGAGGCCCAGCGCATCCTGCACCCCCTCCTGACGGGCGAGCCCGGCCTTCATGAGCGTGACCGGCCGATCAGCCGGTCGACCCCAGCCCCAAGGCGATGGCGTGGACCGTGAGCAGCAGCTCGGGGAGACGTGGGGCGGCCGCCCGGGTGACGTGAGGAAGGAGCACGGTTGGAGCGACGGCCGTGCAGACCCACCTACAAGCGCTTCACCGCGAAGTCGAGGTCGAGGGCCTCCACGAAGGCGTCCCGGGTGGCCCCCCCGTCGAACCCAGCCGCAGGCAGGTAGGCCGACGTCCGCGAAGTGCTCACCGTGTCATCCGTCGGCTCCGTGCCCAGATGCACGGTGTCGTACGTGACGAACCACCCGCGGGGACTCTCGAGGAGCTCTCCGCGTCGGATGGCGAGCACGTCGCTCGTGCGGTCGCTCGTCTGCACCAGCTCGCCGTCCCCGACCTCCATCGCCACGCGAGCCCCGAAGGTCGGCAGGCGTCGCTGGTGGATCAGCCACCGCTCGCGCCGCCGATGGAGACGCCACAGCATGCCGCCGCCGACCATCCCCACGAAGAGGGCGAGGCCGAAGACGTCGGCTCGGTTCGACCCCAGTGCCCAGGCGAGCAGGCCCGAGGAGGTCGCCACGGAGCCCCAGGCGACCCTGGCATGGAGCCGCCAGCGGGGAAGCCTCGTGGCCACCATCTCGCCATGGAACTCCCGGAGGTAGGCCTCGTCCATGACGAACTCGACGCGCATGGTGCTCTCTCCCCCACCCGAGCTTCCGACACCTGCCGCCCCCAAGGGGCCGTCCCCCTTTGTACCTGAGGTGGTGAGGTGTCCGGCGGCCTGAAGCGCTCGATGGTCGGCGGGGAGTGGTGCGAGCGAGAGAGAGGAGCGCTGTGCTCGCGGCGAGCCGCATGCCGCGAATCGGTTCGGTGCTCGTCCCGCTGCTGCCCACGGCCCTCCGCGGTGGTGGTGGTGCAGCGGTTCGACTCGGCGTTGATCTGAACGTCCCCTTCCAGACGCTGCTCGACGCAGGGCACATCAGTCCGCTCGTCCGCTCGGCAGGGGAGGACTGAAGGCGTCCATGGCGATCGGTGCTCCCAAGCTGACGTTGGTGATCTCGACCGTGCTCTTGCGCTCCCCCGCCGCCCCGTCGCGCCAGAAAAACCCGTCGTAGTGCCGGGCCACGACCGGCCCGCCGTCGGTGGGCTGCAGGTCACGGTAGAAGAGGATGGTCTCACTGCCCCGACCGCCATCGGGGTGGATGGTGGGGCTGGTGACGATGTAGCGAAGGGCCACCAGCCGGAAGGTGCTCGGGTCGAGGTGCACCACGTAGAAGTCGTCGGGGGCCTCGCCGGTGCCGGGCTCGTAGGTGACGCGCACGGCGACGGTATCGACACTACCGCCAGCAGGATCCACGAGGTGGAACGATCCCTCGAGCTGGTAGTGAGTGCCCGGATCGGCGAGAACGAAGGGGATGCCGACGAAGTAGTACGGCGTCGTCGCCCAGAAGCGGGCCGGCGAGGGGAAGGCCTCGGGGCCGGGCGAGACCCACGCCGACTGACCGTCCCAGCCCAAGGTCGCGTCGGCGGCTGGCCCCAATTCGGTCTGCGCGGCGCGTACCGACCAGGTGTCGAGCTGGTTGCGGGTGTACATCAGCCGCTCGGGCTTGCCCTCGGGCAGATAGTGGAAGTCGAACTGCACGGTTCCCGGCGACAGCCAAGCGCCCAAGCCACCGTGGGCGTCGATGGCCTTCCGAAGCAGCTTGCCGCCCTCGGAGGCGTCGAGATGGGCGTGGGCCGTCGCGACCCGCTCACTGACCCAGCTGGGTTCGGGGGCGCTGACCGTACGCGGGGCGGGGAGAAGCGGATCGCTCGGAGGTGTCGCACAAGCGGCGAGGGCACACAGACACAGGAGGCTACGCATCGCCCGTGCTTATGGGTTGAGGTGCACCCGAACCGGTCGCGAGTCGTCACGGAATGGTCTTGGGTGTCTGGCCGGGAAGTCCTGTTCGCCTCCGACGGCACCGGACCGCGCTGTGACAGAGGACCCCTTCGGTCGGATCGCGTCGGCCTCGCCCTTGGAGGCGCCCCCAAGGTCCACTCGGTGACGTGCACTCCCAAGGCGTCCGCCGTCGCCGGGCATGCGGCGGCCTAGCTGAGGCCCCGTCGAGGGGCGAGCCAAGGAACGTGCAGCGCCACCAAGCGCTTGCTCCAGCCCCCGGATCCCGCCGGGGGATAGGCCCCCTCCATGCCCACCCTCTCCCAGCTCACCTACATCGTGGCCGTGCACCGCACGGGCCACTTCGGCCGTGCCGCTGAGGCCTGCCACGTCTCCCAGCCCACCCTGTCGGCCCAGATCGCCAAGGCCGAGGAAGAGCTGGGGGTCATCCTGTTCGACCGCCGCGCCAAGCCCATCGCCGCCACCGAGCCGGGCCGCCCCCTCATCGAGCTCGCCGGCGAGGTCCTCGCCGCCCACGAACGGCTGCTGGCCGCCAGCGCCGAGGTCGGGCAGATCTCCGGGCGCTTCACCCTCGGCATCATCCCCACCCTCGCTGCCTACGTGCTCCCCTGGTTCCTCGCCGACTTCGCCAAGCGTCACCCAGAGGTGGAGCTCACCGTTCGCGAGCGCCCCACGGAGGTCATCGTGCGGGAGCTCGGCAGCCAGCAGATGGACGCCGCCATCCTCGCCACCCCCCTCGAGGAGCCCAGCATCACCGAGGTGGTGCTCTTCCACGACCCCTTCTACGTCTACGCCGACGACGCCTCTCCCCTCCTCGACGACGACGAGGTCGAGCTCGAGCACCTCGACGAAGGCGGCCTGTGGCTGCTCGAAGACGGCCACTGCTTCCGCAACCAGGTCGTGCACCTGTGCGGCCTGCACGAGCGCACGGTGCTCGGCTCCATCCACATGGAGGGCGGCAGCTTCGAGTCCCTCCGCGGCCTCGTCGACAGCTCCGGGGGCCACACCCTCGTCCCCGAGACCTACGCCCAGACCCTGCCTCGAAGCGCCCGACGCAGGCAGGTCCGCCCCTTCGCTGGCGCCACCCCCATCCGGGAGGTGAGCCTGGTGCACCACCGCAGCCAGTGGAAGACCGAGGTGCTCTCAGCCTTGGCCGAGTGCGTGAGGGACAACCTTCCGCGGCCCCTGCGGCGGTCCCCCTCCGACGCCGAGGTCCTTCCCGTCCTCGGCTGACCTTCCGATCGCTCGGCCCCTGGCCCGTGGTGGCACACCTGGGTGTTCCACGGTGGCACCCCCCTGGGTGCAGGGACCGCAGCGAGGCGCACGAACACGGGCCGAACGAGACGGCGTACCCCTTGCATGCGGCTGCAGCAGGAGGTCTCCATGCCCGTCGCCCTGCTCACCCTTCTCGCCCTCGCCCACGCCGAGGGCACCGACCAGCTCGGCACCAGCCAGGCGCTCCAGGCCGGCACGGTGCTCCATGTGGACATCATCGATGGGTCGGAGTCCATGGCATGGAGCGGCCTGGGGGACCTCGTCGTCACCGCCCCCGATGGCACGAGCGCAGGCACGCTCTCCCCCGGAGGCACCCTGCCGGCCACCCAGGTCGGCACCTACGAGCTGGTGGTGCAGCAGCAGCAGACCACCAGCGGTTGGGACCTCGCGGTCGACGGAGCCGTCGCCCCTGGGGGCAGGCTGTGGTCCCTCGAGTGGCGCTTCAACGCGGGCAGCTTCGCGGAGAGCGCCGCCACCGACGCCAGCTTCTACGCCGTGGTGCCCGGGGGAAGCGGACACACCGCCGTGCTCGAGCTCGATCTGACGGGGCTCGCCGGGTACGTCTACACCATCAGCGCCAACGGGGAGGGCGTGCTCGGCGCCGGAGGGGCCTCGGTCCCCGCCGCGGGCCGACAGGTCGCTCCGACCTACCCGATCTACCTGACCCCACCGACGGAAGCCGACTACGTCAGCGTGGTCCCCGGTCAGCCCAGCCTGGCCATCTCTGGGGCCTTGGCCAGCGTCGGCCTCGACGGGCAGCCCCTCACCTGCGACCTCGTGGCCGGGGCGAGCGAGGCGTCGTTCGCCGTCGACAGCCCCGGAGAGGGCACTGCGCACGTGCAGTGCGACCTGGACGGCGACGGGGTCTTCGAGCGCACAGGAGGGCGCGACCTGCTCCGCGTCGTACCGGTCGGGGCCGGTGGCAATGCCGTCCCGTGGGATGGCTTGGATGGCCTGGGAGACCCTGTCGCGGCCGGCGACTACACGTGCCGGGTGGAGGTCCACACCGGCGAGTTCCACTACGTGGGCCAGGACATCGAGACGAGCTTCGAGGGCCTGCGGCTGTTCGAGGTCGACTTGGGGGGCGGGCGTCGCGGCCTGCCGATGTTCTTCAACGACCAGCTCGTGCAGGGCGCGGCCCTGACCATGGGGAACGGCCAGGTGGGTCTGGCGTCGTCGGGAGAGGATGGCCTGCCCTCGGGCGACGCCAACGACCCCGCGCAGGCCAACGTGAACGCGCGGTCCTGGGGGGCCTTCTCATCGGGCGGCAAGGGCAACCAGACCTTCCTCGACACCTACACCTGGCTCCGCGCGTCGAACACCACCAGCCTGTCGATTCGGGCGGTGGACCCCGCCCTCGACACCGACGGCGACGGCCTGGGGGACCACGAAGAGGCCTGCCGATGGGGCACCGATCCGCTCCTGGTGGACACCGATGGGGACGGCGTGGACGACGCGACCGAGGCGGGCGCGAGCAGCTCGGCGGGGCTCGACGGAGGCCTCGAGAGCCACGGGGGTCTGGCCGAGGCCCTCGCCCTGCGACGGCTCCACGGTCAGGGGACCTGGCGCAGCGCCTCGGGGCTGAGCGGGCTCGCCCCCGAGGTCGGGCCGGACGGGAGCGTGCCCGTGCGCGCCACCCCAGGCGACTTGATCGGACTGACGGAAGCGACCGACGTGCATGCGGTGGACTACGTCACCGACGATGGGGTGCGGGTCGGCACCGTGCTGCTCCTCGAGACCACGGGAGAGCTGTACCCCCACACCAAGGCCATCTGCGACCGAGCCTCCGGTGCGCGCCTGGGGGCTCCGTCGTCCGTCGACCTGGCACTCGGGGCGGGGGTGGCCGCATGGTCGTGGCACGACGGCGCGGTCGAAGAGCACGTCACGGTGCAGCTGCTCGACGGGCCCGACGGCTGGCTGGCCCACGGGGGCTGGTTGCTCGAGGAGGCCCCCGAGCCGGCACCCGGCCAGCGCGTCGTGGCGGTGCAGGCCTGGTCTTCCCGGCCCGGCGGGGCCGAGGCACTGGCCGAGGAGGTCCTGGCGTCGGCCGGCGCCGTGACCTGGACGCCTCACCGGGCGCCGCCCGAAAGCTGGTTCGTGGCGGGGTCCACCGAAGCGGGCCGCATCGAGGCCGAGATCGCCAACCCGGACGGGGCCACTGGGGAGCTCGTGGCCATGCTGCGGACGGAGGACGGGTCGCTGGAGCGCCGAGTGCTCGGAACCCTGGAGCCAGGCACCCTGCGCCACGTCTGGGACGAGGCCCCCTTCCTGGACGCCACCGTGGAGCTGTGGCAGGACGGCGCTCCCCAGGACCGGATCTGGCTGTCGGACGGGGTGTACGTGCCCTTGGCCACGGACCTGTTGCCCTGCCTGCCGGAGACCGACCTGACCGGGCTGACCGCCCTCGGCCGGGACCCGTCGCAGGTGCGTCGCTGGTCCGGCTGCGCCACGGCCGACGTGCTGGAGGGTGAAGGCGTGGGCCGCACCTTCCAGGCAGGGCTGGACCGACCCGCGAGCATCTACGCCTGGCTCGACGCCCCCGGCGTCGTGTTGCTGTGCACCGAGGACGCGGCGCTGGGCGGGCACGCCTGTGGTGAGGTCCTCCCGCCGGAGGGCGGAGGCTGGGTCTCCCTCGACCGCACCGAGATGACCGGCGACCCCGTCTCGCGGGTGGACGTGATCAGCGTGTGGTCCGAGGTCGACGGCAGGCTCCACGTGGGCGCCATCGCCACCAGCGACTGGGCGGCGCCGAGCGTCGACGGGGAACCGGCGGCGGAGATCGGATGCGGCTGCGCCCAGGTGCCTCCCACGGGACTTGGAGGCACGCTCGTGGGTCTGATGGGCCTCTGGGCGCGGCGCCGGCGCACGGTGCGGTGACCGCTCCCCGCAACGAACGTCAGCCCTGCAGGAGCAGCGTCAACCCGGTCGCGAAGGCGAGCCACCCCACGAACGACACGCCTGCGACCGCCAGCATGGCGCCAGCCTTGACGGGCATGGACCAGCCCTGCCGGTTGATCGCCATGTTGGCTCCGACGCCCAGCCCGCCGGCGATCCCGCCCAATAGGCCACCGAGTCCCACCAGGCCGATCGGCAGGAACTGGAGCACCACCAGCGGGATCGGGATGGCCTCGCCGAGCTCGTGGGCCTGACCGTCGACCGTCACCGTCGGCAGCGTGCGGGTGAAGCCACCAGAGAGGGTGGCGTCCCGTCCGTCGGGAAGGGCGAAGGTGCCCCATTTGGAGCCCTTGGGGGCCGGGCGTCCATCCACGTGGAGCTTCTGGCCGGTCACCAGGCCGGGGAGGGTGACGGTGATGCGCCCCTCGAGGCCGGGCAGCGGCACGGGGTGGTGGGACGGATCGTGGTCGGGTGCGGCGAAGGCGTCGGGCATGAGGGGCTCCTGATGCGCCATCCCTAGTTGGCTCCCCGCGAGGGCGCACCCAGGACGGTGGCCCCCCCGCCCTCGACGTGGCCGCGTGAAGCCACTGCGCTACTCCGTACAGGTGCGGAGGGACCCATGCGATCCATCTCGTTCCTGTGGCTGTGCGCGTGCACGAGCCCACCGACCGATGCCACCGACGGCTCCTGGGTCGACACCGGGTCGACGCGGCTCACGAGCCCCACCGCCGAGACGGGGAACACGAGGACCGGCGACACCGCCTCGAGCGAGGCGAGCGAGACCGGGGACACCGACACCGTCGCCGCCACGGCCGAGACGGGAGACACCGCCACCACGGGACCGGGCGTCCTGGAGTTCGAGGTGATCGCCGAGGACGTGGAGGGTTTCTTCTCGGCCGGGGTGCTGGGAGACCAAGACGGTGACGGCGTGGACGAGCTGCTCGTCGCGGCCGGTGGCTACCTGTGGAGCGTCGCGCCGCCCGCGCCTCAGGCCGTGCCCCCCACCCTCACGCTGCTCGCAGCGGACGCGTCCATCACGGACGCCTGGGGCGCCACGTTCGACCCCAGCAGCAGCGGCGACGCCGACGGCGATGGCGACCTCGATGTCTGGCTCAGGACCTACAGCGACGTGCACCTCCTGACCACGCTGCCGTCCACCCCCACCACGCCCGACCTCGCCGCCACCGCCACGATCCAGATCAGCGCGTCCTCCGTGGCGAACGTGGGAGACATCGACGGGAACGGGTCGGTCGACCTCTTCGTCATCGACAAGCTCACAGGGGTGGTCCACTGGTTCGAGGCACCGTTCTCCGGCATCCTGACCGAAGCGGATGCCCTGGCGAGCTGGGAGGGCACGCTGCATCCCAACCACACCACCACCAACGCCAAGGTCGCAAGCGTGGGGGACGTCACCGGGGATGGCCTCCCCGACGTCCTCATCGGCTCCCAGGGGGTCGGCCGCGCGTGGCTCGTGAGCCATCCTGCCCCCACAGACGGCCCCCTCGACGGCATGGCGGTTGCGGCGTACGGCGCGCCCGAGGGCTCCATCGGCAGCGCGGTGAGCGCCGGCGACCTCGACGGTGACGGCACCGTGGACCTCATCATCGGCCGAGAGTTCGCCGCCTCCACCCTCCCGGCCCAGAGCACCTGGTACACGACCGACGCCGTCTCGGGCGTGTCGCTGATCGACACCGTCGCCCACACCACCATCCACCAGGTCGACGGGGACGTGGGCAAGTGCGAGAACACCGCGGTCACCGACCTGAACGCAGACGGCGCCGACGACCTCATCGTCTCCTGCCCCTACGGCTACTACGAGAGCCACGTGTTCGTCGTGCACGGCCCCATCCCGAGGGGAACCCTGGAGCTGCCCGCCGCGGCCACCTTCACGTTGGCGGACGTCGGGTACCCAGAGACCCACTACGGCGCCCACCTGGCCGTGACCGACATCGACCACGACGGCGACGCCGAGCTGGCCATCGGCGCGACCGTCGACTCCACCTACGTGTCGTTTCCTGGGCAGGCCCGACTGGTGTTCACCGAGCTCCCCTGAGGCGTGTCGGCCTACGATCCCGTCGCCCACTGCGTCATAGTCAAAACCAATCGTGTCATCGGAACATTCGATTGGCCCTATGGCGTCAGGAGCCTACATACGGCATGTCCGAAGCGCCCCGGCGCACCCATTCACGGAGGTTCACACCATGGCTGCCACGCTCATCAACACCGTCGTCCCCGAGTTCAAGGCTCAGGCCTTCGTCAACGGCGACTTCAAGGAAGTCTCCGATGCCGACCTGAAGGGCAAGTGGAGCATCCTCTTCTTCTACCCGGCCGACTTCACGTTCGTCTGCCCGACCGAGCTCGGCGACATGGCCGACAAGTACGCCACCTTCCAGGAGATGGGCGTCGAGGTCTACTCCGTCAGCACCGACACCCACTTCAGCCACAAGGCCTGGCACGACACCTCCGAGACCATCGGCAAGGTGACCTACCCGATGATCGCCGACCCGACGGGCGCCCTGTCCCGCGCCATGGGCGTGTACATCGAAGAGGACGGCATGGCCTACCGTGGCACCTTCCTGATCGACCCCGACGGCAAGATCAAGATGGCGCAGATCCACGACAACTCCATCGGCCGCAACGCCGACGAGCTGCTCCGCCAGGTGCAGGCCGCCCAGTTCACCCGCGAGCACCCCGATGAGGTCTGCCCCGCCAAGTGGACGCCCGGCGCCAAGACCCTGAAGCCCGGCCTCGATCTCGTCGGCAAGATCTAAGGCTCACGCCTTCGCGGAGCGCCCGAGCACCGGGCGCTCCGCCGTCGCGGCCCTCCGTGGGTCCAAGCCGCGTCGACCGGGGGCATCGCCCCCACCGGACCCACGACCTCGCTGCACGCTGGGCCCGCATTCGACGGGTTCCGTGCGGTGTTTCGCCTGGAGACCGCCATGCTCGACCCCGCCATCATCCAGCAGCTGACCTCCCTGTTCGCCGACCTGAGCGCCCCGCTCCAGCTCGCGTACCACCCCAGCACCCACGGGCAGCAGGGCGAGCTCCTCGAGATGCTCGAGGCCGTGGCCGGCACCAGCCCCCACCTCACGGCGGTCGAGCTGCCCTCCGCGTCCGACGTGCCCCGCTTCCAGCTGGCCCGGGCCGACGGCACCCCCACCGGCATCGGCTTCACCGGAATCCCCGGCGGCCACGAGTTCACGTCGTTGATCCTGGCCATCCTCAACGCCGACGGCAAGGGCAAGCTCCCCGACGAGGCCTACCAGGGCCGCATCCGTCGCCTGAACGGCCCCGTGCGTCTCCGCACCTTCATGTCGCTGTCCTGCGAGAACTGCCCCGACGTGGTGCAGGCCCTCAACCTCATGGCGCTGCTCCACGACGACTTCGAGCACGAGGCCATCGACGGCGCCTTCCGCCAAGACGAGGTCGAGCGGCTCCAGCTCCGCGGCGTGCCCGCCGTCATCCACGAGGACCAGCTCATCGCCTCTGGCAAGGCCACCCTCGCCTCCCTGCTGGAGAAGCTGGAGGAGACCCTCGGCAGCGCCCCGGCGGACACCAAGATCGATCTGGGCCTGTACGACATCGTCGTCATCGGCGGTGGACCGGCTGGCGTCTCGTCCGCCATCTACACGGCGCGGAAGGGCCTGAAGACCCTGGTGCTCACCGACCGGCTCGGCGGCCAGCTGCAGGACACCGCCAGCATCGAGAACATGATCAGCGTGCCGTACACGGAGGGCCCCAAGCTCGCCGCCGATCTCGGCACCCACCTCGAGGCCGCAGGGGTGGAGCTCCTCGAGCACCGTCGGGTCACCCAGGTCGTGCCCGGCACCCCCGACGAGCCCGTGCACCTCGTGCTCGACAGTGGCGAGGAGGTCGATGCGGCCTCCCTCGTGCTGGCCACCGGCGCCGCTTGGCGCACCCTCAACGTGCCCGGCGAGAAGGACTACATGGGCCGCGGCGTCGCCTTCTGCGCCCACTGCGACGGCCCCATGTTCAAGGGCAAGGACGTCGCCGTCATCGGCGGCGGCAACAGCGGGGTCGAGGCGGCCATCGATCTGGCGGGCATCGTCAAGAGCGTCACCGTGCTCGAGTTCATGGACGCGTTCAAGGCCGACCAGGTGCTGCTCGACAAGCTCGAGGGCCTTCCCAACACTCGGATGGTCACCCACGCCGCCACCAAGGAGGTCGTTGGCGACGACGCCAAGGTCACCGGCATGGTCTACCAGGACCGGTCCGACGGCAGCGAGCACCAGCTCGACGTCGACGGCGTCTTCGTCCAGATCGGCCTGGTGCCCAACAGCGCCTTCGTGAAGGAGGTCGTGAAGACGAACCGCTACGGCGAGATCGAGGTCGACGCAAAGGGCCGGACCAACGTGCCCAACATCTACGCCGCCGGCGACGTCACCACCGTGCCGTACAAGCAGATCGTGGTGGCCTTGGGCGAGGGAGCGAAGGCGGGCCTGGCTGCGTTCGAGGACCGTGCCTTCGGGCGATGACGCTGGCGCAGCGAGCAGCAGAGCGGCCGCAGGAGGGGAGCCGGTGATGAGCCTGTTCCTCATCCTGCCAGCGTTCGGCACCCAGCTCTCCTTCGAGGCCGAGGTCGACTGGATCGGCCCCCCCATCGGAGGAGCTTCCTAGACCCGAGCGCCGCGGAAGGTCGACAGCGAGTCGGTGCCACTGGTGACCCACAGCTCCGGCGTGCGCTGGTCGGCGGGGATCAGCTCCGGGGACACCCGGGGAAGGATGACCTCGATCACCAGCCCCGGCCCATCCTCCGGCGTGGTCACGTCGATCCAGGCCCCGTGGCTGGCCAGCTGCAGCTTGCAGAGAGGAAGGCCCAGCCCCAGGCCCCGGTAGGCCGCGCGCTCCACCGAGGCCTGCAGCCGAAGGCCCGCGCGCACGCGGGCCTGGGCCACCCGCTGCTGGTCCCGGGGCACCCCGAAGTCTCGCACCTCGAGCCGGTAGAACCACTCGGAGAGCACCGTGCCGTGGACCCGAAGCTCGGGAGTGGCTTGCTGCATGCGCCCGTTGACCAACAAGCTGGCCAGGCTGAGGACGTGCTCGGGCCCGGCCCAGACCTGGCTGGGTTCCAAGAGGGACTGCACGGACGCATCCTCGACCCCGTGGCCCATCACGCTGGCGCGGAACGACACCTCGACCTCGGACATGAGGTCGTCGATGGGCGTCTCTTCCACCGTCGGACCATCGTCCGGTGTGGGAAGCGTGGCGATCAGAGCCTTCATCAAGTCCGCCGCTGCGAGGACATCCACAAGGGCATCCTGGAGGTCGTCGTCGCCCGCCGTGGCTTCGCGCAGGTAGTCCACCGTGGCGGTGATGACGGTGAGCGGATTGGCGATGTCGTGCCGCAACCGACCGGCCGCCACGTGGCCCTGCAGCACCCGGGACACCAGCTGCAGCGACTGCCGCTCGCTCGCCAACGCGGTGCGTTCTCGGAGCAAGCGCTCCGCGCTGTCCTGGCGCTCGGCGGCCTCACGGGCGTGCCCGCCCACCACCGTCAAGATGGCGGTGGTGATGACGGCCATCAGCGCGAAGACGAAGAACCACTGGAGGGTGTGCTCTGGCGCGCTCTCGATTCGGGCGATGAGCCCGCGCCGTCCGATCGCATCGAGGGCGACCAGGTACGGCGGCACCAACGCGAAGCCCACCAGGTACAGGTTGCGGACCCGCGTGGAGCCCCGAAGCTGCTGGGCATCGAGGAAGGCCCAGGCGACCAGGAAGCCCCCCATCACGCCTGCGGACGCCAAGGCCCAGCCCTCCGGCAGGTCCCAGGAGACAGCGCAGACCCACAGCACCTGCAGCACCACGACCTGCGGCATCGAGCGGTCGAACCGCCGGATATCGCCCGCGAGAATCGCCGAACGGTAGACCAGCACCGCGGCCGCCATCCACGCAAACAAAAACATGGGACCCGGCGTCCGCAGCCATCCACCGCCGAGGGCGAGCACCTGCCCCAAGCCCGTGACGGCGCCCAGCACCGCCAGGAACACCAGCACAGAATGCACCGCGGCGCTGTCTTCTAGGGCTGCTCGGATCGACGGCTCTCGCAAGGGGTGTGGCTCAGACACCCGCCTAGATGCCGACAGACACCGCCGCGGCGTGCCGAATGGCTACGCCCTGCTTTGCCCAAGCGTCCGACAGCATGTCCTGAAATTCGCTCGCTTTCGGAGCATCATCCGGGTGCATCATGCAAGCCAGCTCGGCGGCCTTCGCGAGATCGAGCTCGCCCTGGTCGTCGGACAGCCAGCTTGCGAGGCGCTTCATGACCTCCACATTCTCGCTGACAAACGGCAAAAGCTGAGTGCTGGACTGCTGATACTGGCGCATCGGAACTCCCCTGGGACTCGATGAGTACCGTAGCACGGACCTCATCGAATCGCAGAATTCCACGAGCGTATAATCATACGTCTGCGACCCGAAGCGGTACCGCCTCTGGCGCAGGCGCGAGGGGGAATGGTGGGTTCCGCGTGCTGTGAAGGGCCCGCAGCACGAACGCGGTGCTGAGTGCGCGACTCCGGAACCAGGTCTCCTGGCCCTCGCGCGGGATCGTCCGCCACCCTGCGGCCGGGGCCCCGCCGTCGGAGCGAAGCCCGTCCACCAGGGCCCGATGGCTCGCGAGCGGTGTCGGGTGCCGCTCCAGGCACAGCAGCGCCGGTGTGGCCACCGCCGTCGACCATAGGTCGCCGAGCAGCCCCGAAATGCGGGCGGCTCCAGCGAGCAAGGCCAGGGAGGGGCCAAGGGCGTCGGCGTCGAGCCCACACTCCACGGCACCATCCACGAGGAGCGCGTCGACGGTGAGCGGTTCGTAGTAGGGCGAGGCCGGTCCCAGAATGCGGCGGGTGCGCAGCGTTCGGTCCCAGGCCTCCTCCGCCAGGGCCGACCCAGCGCGGTGCAGCCCTCGAGCGGCGCTGGCCATGCTGGCCACGCAGGCATGGGGGGAGAAGGGCACCCCGTCGGGGCCGACAGCTGGTCCCAGCCACGTGGGCAGATCGAGCGGGACCGCTTCTTCCAGCTTCCTCTTCAGCTCCTCCGCCGGACCCGCCTGGGCCGTGAGCAGCCATCCGGCGAGGTCGATGTCCAGCGCGACCTCAGGGAGCTCCGGGAAGTATCGGTAGCCGTGCGCTGGCACCGTCGACAGGGCCGCCCAGGCGACGCCCAGCTCCACCCCAGCCTCCCGCGCAGCCCACGCCGCCAAGAGTCGACCAAACAGCGGTGCCTCCACCCGAGGTCGGCCCCACAGCGGTCGCTCGTGCCGCTCGATGGCCTCTTCCAACCCTGGGTCCCGCCGCAGGAAGGCCGTGGCCGCCACGAGGGCCTGCTCGTGGGACGCACCCGGTTCGGGGTCCATGCCGACGAGCTCCACCGCCGGCGACGGGCTGCGCCACCGCTCCATCGTCTCGAGCATGGGGCGGACCGCGTCCTGGGCGGGGAGGTCTCGAGCAAGGCCGTCGATCCGTGAACCCAGCGCGTCCACCGTCTCGGCGTCGTGGGCCGCGACGACCAGCGACCACCCCCGCGCCCGACGGGTCTCGGTCCGGTGCTCCCCTGCCCAGGCGTGCCGTAGGCCAGGGCCCCAGACGGGGTGAGCGAAGGCCACGGCGAGGGGCCATGTGGGCTGGCGGGCGTCCCAGTCGCGGGCCCCCGAAGAGAAGTCCGCCAAGTCGGTGACGAGCTGCAGCGCCACACCCATGGCCCGTCCGAGCGCCTCCCATGGAGAGACCGAGACGCCGGCCGCCTCCGCCACGGCGGCGAACACCGCTGCGATCTCCTCCCCGGCCTTCCCTTCCGCGACCGTGAGGGCCTCCGCCGGGGACAGGACGCGGCCCCGCGCGGAGAGGTCCAGGTCTTGCCCTTCCCACATCGCCAGGCCACCGCGGTGAAGGGTGCGGAGCGCGGCGGGACCGCGGGTGGGGTCGAGGACGTGGGCAGCCTCGGGCAGCCAGAGCAACAGCCGCTCTGGATCGCCGACCGCCTCGGGAGCGGCATCCCCGTCGACCACATCATCGGACAGGTCGACCGCGGCGTAGAACAGCCCCACCAGCGCCACCAAGCCGTCGGGCTCGGAAAGCTTGAGCCCCCCCGCAACGCTCATCGCGAGCTGCGGAGGCGTCAGGGCCCCCGGGGGACCCCACCCGTGACGGACTGCCCCCTGCAGGCGCCCCCGCACCGCATCCGAGAGCGGGGCGTCGTCCAGGCAAGAAAGGGCACGTTCGAGGGCTTCGACAGGGTGGTTCGGCACCGCCTAAACGCCGACGGACACCGCCGCGGCGTGCCGAATTGCTGCGCCTTGCTTGGTCCACGCATCGGCCAACAGCTCCTGGAACTCACCCGCCCCGGCGGCGTCTTCCGGGTGCATCGTCTGGGCCAGCTCGGCGGCCTTGGCGGGGTCGAGGTCGCCCTGCTCGTCCGACAACCAGCTCGCGAGCCGCTTCATGACCTCGATGTTCTCGCTGACGAAGGGAAGAAATTGGGTGTTGGACGCCTGAGAATGGTTCATCGGATCTCCCTGGGACTTCGCCGGCATCGTACCACATGAACGACATATGAACAGAACAAAACGATCGAGCCGGGTATCATTACGCCTCGCCACCAGCACGCGCGGTCCAACCTGACGCTGCTCCATGGAGAACCACCATCACCACCGGGAGCATGGGCCGACCCGCCAACCCACCCCTCCCGAGCACAGCGCCGAGTCCGCGCCCTTGACCTGTACACTCGGGCCAGGAGCCTCGGAGAAGCCATGCGAAACCCTACGATTCTCTTCCTCGCGTGCTGGCTGGCGGCCTGTACGGACAAGGGAGGCGACGACACCACCGACACGGACTCCGACGCGGACACGGACTCCGACACCGACGCGGACTCCGACACCGACGCGGACACGGACTCCGACACCGACACCGACACCGACGCGGACTCCGACACCGACACCGACACCGACACCTCATCCACCGGCGACACCTCATCCACCGGCGACACCTCGTCCACCGGCGACACCTCGTCCACCGGCGACACCGGCGGAGGCACCGAGTGTGTCCCCGGGGAGCCGCTGGACCTCACTGTGCCACCCGACCCCCGTGCCGTGGTCGCTGGAGACCCTGCGGTCGATGCCTTCGCCGCGGACGTGCGAGCCTTCTCGCTGGAGCTGCTCGACGCAGTGGATGCAGGCAGCGACAACACCGTGGTGAGCCCCCTGTCGGCCGTAGGCCTGCTCGGCATCCTGGCCATCGACGCCCAGGGCGCCAACCTGTCCGAGCTCGACGACGCCCTCTCCCCCGGCCAACCCCTCGACGACTGGCTCGCCACCATGACCGCCTACAACACCGACCTGAACGCCCCGCCCGCCGTGCGCCACGGGCTCGTCCAGCGGGGGCGCGGCGTCTTCGTGGACCAGGCGCCCACGGCCCCGTGGTCCACGTCGCTGGCCTCCGCCGACATCGAGACTCAGGTCGTCGACTTCTCCCAGCCCGAGGACGCACGCACCCGGATCAACGCGTGGGCGGCGGACGGGACCGCATGCCTCATCCCAGAGCTCGTCGCCGACGGAGCGATCACCCCCGGCACCCAGATGGTGGCCGTCGACACCGTCGTCGTGGCCGCCGATTGGCCTGTGGCCTACACCCCAGCGGAGTACCCGCCCGCCTTCCAGCTGCTCGACGGGGGGCTGGTCGCGCCGGACTACATGAGCCTGACGGCCGAGCATGCGGTCCATCGGGTGACCGACGCCGAGGTCATCCGCATGGCGACGAAGGACCCCACCGTCAGCCTGCTGGTGGTGCTGCCCGATGCGGTCGACGGGCTGCCGGATCTGCTCACCAACCTCGACGCCGCCCTCCTCGACGCCATCGTCGCCCCCGGTGCACCGGAGGAGATCGAGCTGGTCTTGCCCTTGCTCGACCTGTCCTCGACCACCGACCTCGTCGCCCTGCTGCCCGACCTCAGCCTCTCCAGCTTGCTGGTCGGCCCGGTGAATCTCGGCTCCCTGTGCCCCACCTGCACCGTCCTCGACGCCGCCAAGCAGAAGGCCGTGCTCGGGATCGGGTACGACGGCCTCGAGGCCGCGGCCGCGACGTACGGCGTCTTCTCGGACACCGGCGTGTACTACGGGCCCCGCCTGGTCGAGGTCGATCATCCCTTCTTCTTCGTCGTGCTCGACGAGGCGACGGGGGTGCCCGTGTTCCTGGGGACGGTGCTCGACCCGATGCCGTAGCGGCTGACCCGCCGCCCCACACCGGCGACGCGGGCCGGGGGCACGACGCCGGCCGGCCCAGTGTTACCGGGTGTTACCGCTGCCTGTACCTGGACAATGCTCGGGCTATTGGTCGGCACCGAACCGGGGAGCCCCCCGGTCGGAGCCACCGGAGACCCCCATGAACGCCGCCATCGCCACCGTCACCTGCGCCGGTTGCCACGAATCCGTGAGCCCTTCCGAGAGCTTCTTCTCCGCCTACGGTGAGGTGTGCGGCACCTGCCACGCCAAGGTGGAGATCGCCGAGATGGCGATGCGGGCCCGGGCCGAGCAGGAGAACAGCGGCAGCTTCGAAGGCGGCCTGGTGAACGGCGGCTCCATCGTGGGCCTGCTCACCATGCTCGCCGCGGTGGTCTGGTTCGTGGCGGGCATGGCCGCGGGCGTCGTCTTCTTCTACCCGCCCATCCTGTTCATGGTGGGCCTCTTCGGCTTCATCAAGGGCCTCGTCAGCCGCTGACCCTCACGGAAACGGCCGCAGCATCACGTCGAGCACCAGCCACTTCGCCCCCAGCTCAGCCTGGCCATCGAGGTAGGTGTTCAGGGCCATCCGGAGCGACTCCGGGTCCGCTCGGTCCTGCTGCAGCTCGACGTAGACCCGGCGCATGGTGTCGTGGCACCGGGCCCGCAGCTTCTCGTCGACCGGAGCGGCCTGCAGGGCCCGGATGGCCTCCCGCATCATCGGCGGGCGAGGCCCCGGCGGACGGGGGGCAGCCCGGAGCGCGAGCAGCTCGACCTCCCGGCAGCGCTCCAGGGGCAGATCGGCCAGGCGGCTGTTCGCGGCCCGGAAGATGGGCTGGTAGTCGGTGCGCATGCCTGCAGGGTGCCACAGCCCGGGTCGGCGAAGTACACGGGGCCGAGAGGACAGCGATGATCAACTGGTTCCCTGGCCACATGAACACGGCGAAGCGCGAGATCGCCAAGGCCATGCCGAAGACGGACCTGGTGATCGAGGTCCTCGACGCACGCATCCCGTACAGCAGCGAGAACCCCCTCGTCGCCGACATGCGGGGCGACATCCCGTGCATCCAGATCTTGAACAAGAAGGACCTGGCCGACCCCGAGGTCACCGAGCAGTGGCTGGCTCAGATCGAGTCGAAGAAAGGGGTGCTCGCCATGGCCCACCAGCAAGGGGAGCCGCGGCTGAACCAACGCCTGCTCGACCGGGTGGCGAAGCTGGCGACGGCACGCACGGGACGTCCTGTCTCGGCCATGATCATCGGCATCCCCAACGTCGGGAAGTCCACCCTGCTCAACGCCCTGTCGGGCCGCGCCATCGCCAAGACGGGCAACAAGCCGGCGGTCACGAAGCGCACGCAGCGGGTGAACGTCGGCAAGGGCCTCGTGCTGTGGGACACCCCCGGCTTCCTGTGGCCCAAGCTCTCCCCGGCCGACTGCGGCTACCGCCTGGCCGTGAGCGGGGCGATCTCCGACCGCATCGTCGATGCGGAAGAGATCGCCGACTACGCCCTGCGCTTCCTGATGGCCCGCTACCCCGAGCGGATCGCCGAGACGTACGGACTCGAGCTCGCCGACGGCGAAGACGACCCGCTGGAGCCCCTGGGCCAGGCCCGGAACTACCTGCGCAAGGGGGGCGTCGTGGACCGGGAGCGCACCGCCACCGCCTTGCTTCGCGACCTGCGAGCCGGCGCCCTCGGCCGGATCAGCCTGGAGACGCCCGCGGACTGGAGCCGGGCCCTGAACCGCTGATCTAGTTCTTGGGGCGCTTGGGCAGCTTGGGACGCTTGGGCAACGCTTCGGCCCAGATCAGGGCTTCGGCCGCCAGCTTCGCCAGCAGCTCGGGCTCGACGTCCGGGGTCATCTGCACGTAGTCGTCCCACACCTTCCCCTCGGAGGGGGTGAACACCTGCATGCCCTGCTCGGTGGCCAGCCCGCTGGCCCGGCGGGGCCCGACCCTCGCCACCAGGGTGTCTTCGAAGGTGCCGAAGAACATCTGGCGGTTCACGAAGGCGCACGGCGAGCCGAACATCTTCTTCCGCTTCACCCGTGGGTCGTCGGGCAGGGCGGCTTCGTAGAGGGACACAACAGCAGGTGTGGGCATGGTGGACTCCGGGGCAATGGGTCTATCCACGGACCACCGACCGCGCTGGCGCCTCCGGACCGTGACCGGCTCCAGGGGGCGATAGACGCTCAGCGCGCAGCCAGCGAGGACCCCGTGACCACCTACCTTCCCCGCGATCAACAGCCGCCCCGTCCCTGGAAGAACGGCGGAGGCGTCACCCGCACCCTGGCGGTCTCGCCGGCTGGCGCAGGCATCGACACCTTCGACTGGCGCCTGTCCGCCGCCGACATCGACACCGACGGCCCGTTTTCCCCATTCCCCGGCATCGATCGGGTCCTGGTCCTCCTTCGCGGGACCGACCTGGTGCTCACGGTCGACGGCCACGACCATCCCCTCACCCACCCCGGCGACCGCCTCGCCTTCCCAGGGGAGGCCGCCGTGCACGGACGCCTGCAGGCCGGGCCGACCTGGGACCTCAACGTGATGGTGCGGCGGGGCCGGGTGCAGGCCCAGGTGGACGTGCGCTCGGGGGGCTTCGAGGCCGACGGCTTCGTCGTAGGGCTCGGCGGTTCCATCACCGTGGACGGACGCGCGCTGCAGGTCGGGGACCTCGCCTGGGGCGACGGCATGGGCGTCGAGGGCACCGGGCGGGTCGTGCACATCCAGCTGGATGGCCCCTCCTCGCGCTAGCTAGCGGTCAACCCCGAGCATCAGAGCGCGCACGCGCTGCTTCTTGACCCGCGCCCCCTGCAGGAACCGCAGGGCCTGGGTCGCATGGGCCTGGGCGATGGCCACGGTGCAGGTCTTGTCGCCCAGATCGATGCGGCCGATGCTGTCGGGGGGGAGCTTGCCGTCCTTGATCAAGGCCCCCAGCACGTCGCCGCGGCGCAGCTTCTGCTTCCGACCCGACGCGATGAGCACCGTGCGGTAGGCCGGGGTGAGGTAGCTCACGTCGCTGTCGGGGCCGAGGGCCGCGCCCCGCGGAAGGGGCTGGCCGAGGAAGTCCTCGATGGCCTCCAGGCGGCGCTGCTCCGAGGGCCCGCACACGATGCTCACCGCGAGGCCGGACACGCCGGCTCGCCCGGTGCGGCCCACCCGGTGCAGGTGGCTCTGAGGCTCCCCGGAGAGCTCGGTGATGATCACCGCAGGTAGGGCCGGGATGTCGAGGCCACGGGCCGCCACGTTGGTGGCCACCAAGAGACGCGCGCTGCCGTTGGCGAACTGCACCAGCACGTCGTCGCGCTCCCGCTGCTCCAGCCCGCCGTGCAGCGACAGGGCGGTCGCACCACGGGCCGTGAGGAAGGCCGCGAGGGCATCGCAGTCGTTCCGGGTCTCACAGAACAGCAGGGCGGCGTCCGGCCGGTGGGTCGCCAGGACCCGGAGCACGAGCTGCTTGCGCTCCCCCGGTCCACCCATGACCACCAGCTCCTCGAGGGTCTCGGCGGCGACCCGCGATGCGACCTCCACCGTGACCGCGTCCTGCTGCACGCGGTCGCTGAGGTCGCGGATCCGGTCGGGGAAGGTGGCCGAGAACAACAGGGTCTGCCGCTCGGGAGGACAGAGGTCGACGATGCCCTCCACCTCTTCGACGAAGCCCATGTCGAGCATGCGATCGGCTTCGTCGAGGACGAGCACGCGGAGCGCTTCGAGGCCCAGGGTCTCGCGGCGCAGGTGCTCTGCGATGCGGCCGGGGGTGCCCACGACGACCTGGCTGCCCTGCTCCAGCGCCAAGCGCTGGTCGCGGAACGGACGCCCCCCGCAGATCGAGACCACCCGGGTGTTGGGGAGACGCTGGGCGAGGCGCCGGAGCTCCCCGGTGACCTGGTCCGCGAGCTCGCGGGTGGGGCAGAGCACGAGGGCCTGCACGGCTCGGAGCGGCGTGATGCCTTGGAGCAGGCCCAGGCCGAACGCTGCGGTCTTGCCACTGCCGGTCTGTGCCTTGCCGACGACGTCACGGCCGCCCAGGATGGCAGGGAGGGCCGCCGCTTGGATGGGGGTCAGCTCATCGTAGCTGAGCAGCGCGAGGGCCTCCGCGAGCTCGGGGCGGAGTCCATCGGGGAGGTCGGAGGGGGTCGGTGACGGCATGGCCCCCTGTATGCGGCCGGAGCCCGACGCGCGGGAGAGCTTCCGGCACACGGTCGCGCCAGGTCGGGACCTCGCCTGCGAAGTCGGAGGCCGACCCGACCCGTTTTGGGGTACGTCCACGGATGCTCATCGCCCTCGCCCTCGCCTTCGCCGACCCCTCCCCCGAGCTGGAGGCCGCCGCCCGGCTGCGCTCCCTCGCCCACGCCGAGGCCGCAGACACCTGGGTGGCTCAGTACCGGCTTCAGGGGCACGGTCCAGTCCCCGGGCACGAGGTGGCCTTCACCGCCATCCTCCAGCACGAGGTTCGACCCCACGGCACGCTCGTGGCCGTCGCGGGGGACGACAGCACCCAGTCGGTCTGGATCCCCCACACCGGTCCCACCATGGAGCACGAGCGCGCCGAGTGGACCGAGAGCACCGACTGGACGGCGGCCATGGCCCTCGCCCCCTGGCCCGACGAGCTGGCGGCCTGGCTCGCGAGCCGCCCCGCCTCCCTGTGGCCCGTCGACGACCAGACCATCGCCTGGTCCAGCGAGCAAGGCATGGCCACCATCCACCTCGGCGAGGGCGGCCTCGAGCAGATCGTGCTGCGGCGAGACCACTCGGTGTTCGGCGACGTCGAGGACCGCATCCTGTGGACCGACGGCACCGTGGAGCTGCACCGCGCCCAGACCGACAGCCGCTGGTCCGCCGTCCTGGCGCCCGGGGAGGGCGAGGCCACGCCAGCGGCCCCGCCCCCCGTCGAGCCCCTCCCCATCCACGACCTCGGCGACGGCCTGTGGGCCATCGACATCCCAGCGGCCCACAGCCGGTCCTACGCCTACGTGCGCGGCGACGAGGGGGTCGTGCTCGACGCGCCGCTCTCCGACGCCATCGGCCAGGAACTGCTCGACCGGGTGCAGGCCCTCGGGCCGAACGTCGCCTGGTCCGTGGTCGTCAGCCATCACCACCCCCACTACGTCGGTGGCCTGCGCCCCTTCGTGCGGGCCGGGGTGCCCATCCACGCCCACGAGGACCTGGTGGACTGGCTTCGGGGTCAGCTGGTCCAGCCTCGGCGGCGGGACGGCGACGACGCCCCGGCCGCCCCCGAGCTGCACCCCATCGGCCGCCGCACCCAGCTCCTCGACGGTGCCGTGCGGCTGCACCGCCTCGACGAGGACTCCGGCCACACCGACGCCTTCGTCGCCACCGAGCTGCCCGAGCTCGGCGCGCTGTACATCGCCGACCTCGGCGCGTGCTACGACGAGCGCGAGCCGTGGACGAGAGGGGCCTGGCCCGAGCTCGCCGCGAAGCGAGGCCTCGCACGCATCCTGTCCGCCTTCCCCCTCGACGGCACCCGACCCGACTGCCCCTTCGATGCCTTCGAGCCCTGAGGTCTCATGCTCCCCCTTCTCGGCCTGCTGACGGTCACTGTCTTTGCGGGCGACGGCGCGCCCCCCCTTGCGACCCCGCCCCCCCTTGCGACGCCCGCCCCCTCCGCCGAGGACGTCCGCCTCCGACAGCTGCTCGCGCGCCGCCGCATCCCCCAGGGCAAGGCCCACCAGGTCCTTGACACGCTGGTGCAGGTACGTCTGGAGCGGGCGGACCAGCTCGTGGCGCAGCAGCGTTGGGCCGAAGCCCTCGCCGAGCTCGATGCCGCCCTGCGCCGGGTCGACCGGGCACGCAGCGCTGGACTGGAGGTGTCCGACGAAGGGCTGCGCCAGCGCCGACAGCAGGTGAGTCGTGATGCGGTCGAGGACCACCTCACCGCGGCGCGCAGCGACCTCACGAGCGGCGCGTACGCCACGGCGCTCGCGCGACTCGCCACCGCGGAAGCCCTCGCCACGAACGCTCCACCGGTGCAGGCCGTGCGCACCGACGTGCACGAGGCCTGGGGCGAGGCGCTCCAGGCGGCTGGCGACGCCGAGGGGGCCGCCAAGCAGTGGTCCGAGGCCGCCGCCCTCGACCCGACCGAGGCCCGCCGTCTCCGCGCCGACGACAGCTGGTGGGCCCTGGGACGGGCCGCCATGGACCGCGGGGACTGCCGCGCCGCGGCCGCTGCCCTCGCCCAGGTCGGCACGACCGACGGCGCCACCGCACGACGCGAGGCCGAAGCCTGCAGCCACGTCGGCGTGCAGTTGGCGGTACGCACCGACGGCGAGCGCCTGCCCTGGAAGCTCCACGACGACGTCGAGCGGGCCCTCCGCGACGCCGTGGCCGGGGATCCCATTCCCCTGTGGCGCCTCGACGCGGTCACCAGAGGCACCCGACCCGGCACGGACGGGCCCACGCCTTACGGCCCCCTCTCCGTGGAGGTCACCCTCCGCACCGTCACCATCGAGCGGGAGCCCGCGGTACGCACCCTCCGCACCGAGCTCATCCAGGGCGTGTGGAGCGGCGTGCACTTCGAGCCCGTCACCATGCGGGCCACCTGGGAGCAGCTCTCGGAGTCCGTCCGAGTGAGGTTGTCTGCCGAGGTGCGCGTCGAAGATGCGGCCACCGGCACGACCCAGTACTACCGCCTCCTGGCCGACGCCTCCGACACCGCGAGCTGGGCCGGGAAGGTGTTGGGCTACACCGTCGACGGCGCCTTCCGGCAGGAGGCCACGCAGCTGGTGTGGGGTGCTGGGGGCGACCCGCGGGCCAACCGCCAGGCCGCCAAGGCCCGAGACTTCGCCGCTGAGCGTGCCGCGCGGCAGGCCGCCCGGTCGATGGGCCAGCGCACCTACGGGTTGGCCTCCAGTCCATGAGGGCCGGGGGCCGCGGGGACCCGCCACCTAGCGCTTGCCGGCGTCCTCGCGGCCGCGCATGCGCCGCAGTGTCGCCTGACGTCGCTGGGCCGCGAGCTCCCGCATGTCGGCCACCTCGTCGAACTCGTCGACGATCTCCTTGCCCAGGATCTCCTCCATGACGTCCTCGAGGGTGACCACGCCCGCGAAGCCGCCGAACTCGTCGAGGACCACCACCAGGTGGCGACGTTGCTCGAGGAGCTGATCGAGGACCCGGTTGACCTTGTCGGTCGTGCCGACGAACCCGACGGGCCGGAGCAGGTCGGCCACCGTCTTGCGGCCGGTCTCCTCGGACAGCAGGTCGCGTCGGTAGACCACCCCGATCACGTCGTCCCGCTCCCCCGCGTACACCGGGATGCGCGAGTGCACCTGCACCTCGGGACGGTCCTGGGCCTCGGCCACCAGGGTGTCGGCATCGAGGGCGAACACCACCGTGCGGGGGGTCATGATGGCCCGGCAGGTGGTGGTCGAGAGCGCCAGGATGTTCTGGATCACCGCCGCTTCGTCCTTGTCGATGGCGCCGCTGCGGAAGCCCAGACGCGCCATGGAGAGGATCTCGTCCTGGGACACCCCTTCGGCGTCCCCCGAGGAGATGAGTCGCGTGAGGCGGCCGATGAGCCAGATCACCGGCCGCAGCGCCATCACCGCCCACTGCAAGGGGGCCGCGAGCCAGGGGCCGAGGGTCCGGCTGTAGACCACCCCCAAGGTCTTGGGCAAGATCTCCGAGAACAGCAGGATGGCGACCGTCAAGGCGGCCGAGAACAGCACCACGTTGCCCTCGCCCAGGGCCTGGGTGGCGAGGGCCCCGCTCACCGCCGCGCCGGCCGTGTTCGCCACCGTGTTGATGGTGAGGATGGCGGTGATGGGGCGGTCCACCTGGGCCCTGAGCTCCGCGAGCCGCTCGCCGCTCGCGTGGCCATCGGCCTGGAGCTGCTCGATGTCGCTGGGGGTGACCGAGTAGAGCACCGCCTCGCTGAGGGAGCAGACGGCGGACACCACGATCACGGTGGTGGTGACGAGCAGGAGGAGGACCATCTCGGCGTCTATCCCGAGGCTGGACGCCGCGGCGTGGTGGCCCCGATGCTTCCCCAGCCCGGACTGGGCGAGCCCCTCTCGCGGCTGCAGTCCAAGCGCGAGGGCTGGGCGCTCCATCGACCGTCGACGGAAAGGGACCTCACGCGTCAGCGCAAGAGGGCCTGACCCGACGACGCTGTCAGGTGCAAGCTCCGTCCCGCATCGGCCCCCGAGCTCATGGCTGGCGAGCCGATGCGAGCCGATGCGAGCCGATGCGAGCCGATGCGAGCCGATGCTTCTCGATACGCCGTGAAACCAGCGCATCACGACGTTGTGGACCAAGAAGGGGGCGTGTCAGCTGGCAAGCGCTCGCTGGCCTCACACCAAAGGAGACGAACATGCTTTCTGTTCTTGCCCTCGCGTCGTTTGCTCATGCCCAAGACCTCGACCTCGACGTGCCTGTGTTGGTGCCGGGAGCCGTGGTTGAAGTCACCGTGACAGGTCTGGGGGCCGGCGAGACCGCGCACCTGCTGCGGGGCAATGGTGTCGCGGGCGGCCCTTGTCCCGGCATCATTGGAGGGCACTGCCTCTCCATCACGAACCCCCAGGTGCAGGCCACGCTGACCGCCAATGGGGTTGGTGAGGCCAGCTACAGCTTGAATGTGCCTAGCACCGCCCCCATCGGGCTGACCCTCGGCTGGCAGGCTGTCGCCGTCCGTGGGCCGGGCGGGGTGGACTCTGTGTTGTCGGACGCGGTCGAAGTCGAGGTGGCTACCCTCGCCGGACCCTGCCCGGTGTACGCCGACCCCACGGTGAGCCCAGGAGGTTCGGGGGCTGCCGACGATCCGTTCCCCAATGTGGCCTACGCCCTGGAATACCGCGATCCGAGCTGTGCAGAGGTCCTCCTCTACCCGGGTACCTACGTAGAGGCGCTGGACTTCCAGGGCGCGAGTGTCCACGTCGGGTCCGTCGACGGCCCCGAGACCACGATCATCACTGCGCCCGTGGGCGAGGTGGTCTTGGCCAACTTCACCAACGGGGAGACCGAGGAGGCTCAACTCTCCGGCGTGACGCTTCAGTGTGTCGAAGCCCTGCACGAGACCTACGGGGTGTGGATTTCGGGCGGCGCTGCGCCCACCATGCACGACTTGGTGATCGAAGGCTGCCAGACGTCGCTGTACAACAGCCTCGGCGGAGGTCGTCTTTCCGACAGCGTGGTTCGCGGAACCACCACCAACGGCGGTGTCTACCTGTTCGATTCCGACATGTCCCTGACCCGCAACGCCATGGAGGAGGTCGGGCTGGTGGTCTACAACGGCACCGGCGGGGTCGTGGACGGAAACCGCATCTCCGCCACATCGGGCGACGTGATCACCGTCCTTGGGGGCAGCGTGCTGTTCATGAACAACTGGATCGAATCCGGCGACGCCTCCGTCGGCCTCAGCCTGACGAGCTCCGAAGGGCATGTGCTCGCCAACAACACCTTCATCGGAGGGGACGACCACGCGCTGGCGTTCTACGGCGACAACAGCGCAGCGGTCGTCCTCAACAACACCATCGAGACCGACGGGGGCGTGTACACCGCGAGTCCGGCCAGCCTGCCGGGGGATTTCTCCTCCAACAACATCTACCCGGACGTGTGGGCGGGCTCGACCGCGAGCCATGTCGGTCTGGACGGGAACATCTCAGCCGCGCCTCTCCGAGACGATGCCGGGCACTCCCTGTGGGGCTCTGCACTCATTGACGCCGGAGCAGACGCGACCGCCCATGGGGTGCTGCACGACATGGAAGACACCCCGCGACCCCTCGGCTTGGGTTTCGACATCGGGGCGCTGGAGTCCTTCTAGGCGCAGGACGAACTGGCCCTACGAGCTGACCAGGCGCAGACCTCATCCAGCGATCATGCGCAGGGTCGGCCGTCCAGCCGCCGCCCCTCGAGGCCATAGGTCACACCCCCTACTCGACGATCACCCGGTCCGTCCCGCTCCGCCCGAAGGTCTCCGGGCTGTACATCTCCTCGGCCCGAGCCGGTGGCACCACGAAGCGCCCCGGCGTCGTGGCCCGGGCGACGTAGCTGTACTCGTGCACCCCCGGCCACAGCAGGCTGGTGAAGGCCTCGACCCGCTCGTCGCGTAGGTTCTCGTGCTCGTACCAGGTGCGGGACCACCACCAGTAGCCGCCGAGGGAGTCGCTGGGGTTGTCGGGCAGCGTGCCCGTGGTGGCGAGCACGGGGTTGCTGGCCTCGAGGCCCGCAGGGAGCGGGTCCACCAAGGCCACGTGGTAGCGACGGCTCTCCGCCACCATCGACACGGTGACCCGCACGGTCGCGCCCGCCTTGATGTGCCAGACGCCGTCGTCGTCGCGGCGCACGTCGGACGGGTCGTCCACGGCCTCGTAGACCCGCTCCACCACGAAGCCGCGGTCGGCGGGCTCGAGCACGAGGCTCTTGGGCGCGTAGCGCAGGGCGAGCCGGTAGAACATGCGGCCCTGTTCGCCGTCGCGCAGCAGGGTCAGCGTGTGGTCGTCGTCCAGCTTCGTGAGGGGGATGTCGACGTGGTACCGCTCCGTGGTGCGGCCCTGGAAGGTGTGCTCCCCGACGATGCCGTCCCCGAGCCACACCTTGGCCACGAAGTCCGGCGTCTCCTTCTCCCGCTCCTCGAAGTAGGCCCGCAGGGCCAGCAGCACGAAGGCGTTCTCCTGGGTGCTGGCCCAGCGACCGGCGGTGCGGTGGGCGAGCAGGTCGCGGGTCACCTTGTCGAGCAGCTCGTCGTCGGGGGCGACCTCCAGCAGGGCGCGGAGCACGATGGCGTCGGCGCGGCGGTCGCTGTGGAGCAGCACGTGGGCGCCGTTGGCGTAGTTGGTCACGAAGTGGGCGCCCGCGGTGGTCTCGGTGACCCGGTTGCCGAAGTGGCGCACGATGCGGTCGACCTCAGCGGTGCGGCCGCCCTCGGCCAGGGTGGGCAGCAAGAAGCCGAGGCTGTCGAGGCCGTGCCGATCGAGGCCCACCTCGCCGAAGAGGCGACGGGCCTCCTTGACGTCGGCGTCCCCCATGCGGCGGCGCACGTCGAGGGCGTAGGCCCGCAGGAAGCGGCGGGCGTCCGGGCCGTACCACCAGGGGATGTGCTGCTCGATGCGGCGCAGGTGCTGCAGGCTCCCGTTCCAGGCCCGGTCGTCGACGGTGTAGCCGGCCCCTCGGGCCTCCGCGAAGGCGCTGGCCACGTGGATCGACAGGTAGGGCCACGGGGTGTCGCCGCGACGCCAGAAGGCGAAGCCGCCGTTGGGGTGCTGGCGACGCACGAGCCGGTCCAGGTCGTCCTGCACCAGGGCCTCCAGCGCCTCGGGATCAGGCAACCCCTCAGCCTCGAAGGCGCCGAGCACGTCCCTGAGGGAGGCGATGCTCAGCAGGCGGCTCGCCACCTGCTCGTTGCACTCGTAGGGGTACGACGTCAGGTAGAGCACCGCGTCGGTCAACGCCTGCAGCTGTGTGCTGGAGGTGGTGACCTCGAGGCCCCCGTAGGCCCGCCACACGTCGTCGGGCACGAGGACCTGCTGCTTGAGCCCCACGTCGGTGAGGCTGCCGGTGGTCGCGAAGGCCTCAGACGTCGCCGGCGTGTACACCGGCAGCTCGAGGCGGGCGGCGTCCTGATGGGCCCCGGACGTCGCCACGACCTGCACCTGAGCCGTGCCGGCCGACGCGGTGGTCGCCGGGAAGCGCACCTCCACGCGGTTCCGCGCGGGCACCCGTACTTTCCAGCCCCGCTGCGGATCTCCGGGGGGCAACATGCCAGGGGTGAGGGCGTCGAGGAGCGCGAGGTTGGTCACCCCCATCGCCACCTGCACGTCCATGGGCTTGTCGGTCTGGTTCTGCAACACCACGGGCAGCTCGGCCTGGTCGCCGCTGTTCAGGAAGCGAGGCAGGGACGGACGCACCATCAGCGGGAGGCGGGCCGTGATGGCCGACTCGCCCTTGCCGAAGGCCTCGTCGTGCACGGCGACCGCCATGATCCGGTAGCGGGTCAGGGAGTCCGGCAGGGTGAAGGGCACCACCGCGCGACCCTGAGCGTCGGTCTGCACCGCTGGCGCGAAGAGGGCCGTCGCGCCGAAGTCCTGGCGCACCGCCACCGCCCCACCGCCGGGTGCCGACTGGTTGGCACTGAGCATGCCCACCACCGTCGCCTCCCCGACGTCACGCTTGTCCTCGTCGGCCCAATACGCGCCGGTGGTGGCGGTGGTCCCATCTGGGATCGCTTCCGCCAACCTGAGAACGTCTCCCACCTTTCGGCCCCTCGCCTGGGCCCGCGCTGCCATGGGCTCGTCGGGGGTCTCCCCCCCGCCGCCGTAGCCGAACCCCGAGTTGTCCATGGGCTCCAGGTCGACCGTGTCTCGGGCCTGCTGCGGATCCGCCAAGGCCACCCACTGGCGAAGCCGATGGTCGGACACCCCGGCCCCGCGGGCGCCGTAGAACACCTCCAGGGGGTCGGGCAGCTGGTAGCCGGTGAGGGAGAGCACCGCCTCGTCCACCACGAGCAGGGCCACCTCGGCCCCCGCCACGGGCCGGCCGTCGGCGTCGTGCACCTGCAGCGCCAGCTCGGTCTCTCGACCGGGGGCCAGGGCCTCGGCGGCCGGGGTCACCGACACCGCCAAGGTTCGACGCACCGGTGCCACCTTCAAGGTCAGGGCGCCCGTCGCATGGGCCACCCGCTTCGGCTTGTCGTCGAGGACGATGCCATCGTCGTCGGTGCGGGCCGCCTGGCCCACCAGATCGACCTGCAGCGTGACGTCCGGGGTGTGGGCGTCGGTGATCGGCAGCTCCACCGTGGTGGTGGGGCCATCGAGGTGGCGACGCTCGGTGTGGAGCAGGCCGCTGCGGCGCCAGGTGATCACCGCCTCTGAAGGGGCGAACGGCGCGCTGATCAACACCCGCGCGGTGTCCCCCGGTGCGAGCTCGTCGGTCTCGGGGATGAGCCGGACGGCCTCCAGCTCCACGTTGCGGCTCGGCACGCGCTCGGCACCGCTCACCCACACCCGCAGATCGCTGGTGGTGATGCGTCCCAGATCGTCCCGGGCCTCGGCCCGCACCCGGTAGCTGCCCCCGGTGACGACCGTGAACTGGCAGCTCGCCAACCCCTCATCGCCAGAGGTGGCCTGACAGGTGTCGAGCGCTTCGGCCTCCTCGTCCCACCAGCCCGTCAGCTTCTCGAGCACGGCCACCACGGGGCGGTCCGCCTGGATGGCGCCGTCGAGGTCCACGACGAGCAGCGACACGTCGATGGGCTCGTCGGGCTCGACGAAGGTGCGCTCGCTGCGCAGCCCCACCGCCACGGCCGCCGGGTGCACCACCACGGTGTCGGAGCCCGTCCAGGCCTGCCGGTTCACGTCCTCGACCTGGCCCTCCACCCGCAGGGTCCGGGCCCGCGGCGGCCCCATCGCCTCCACATGGACGCCCAGGCGATGGGCACCCGTCGCATCGGTCCGGGCCTGCATCGTCCACGGCCCCATCTCTGAGCCCGCGTCGTGGGAGGGCCCACGCCAGGACCACCACCCCGGCGACCAAGCGCCGAAGGTGAAGCCGTCGTGGCCGGGCGGGCGCCAGCTGGCGTCGTTGGCGTAGACCGTCCAGCGCACCGTGCTGTCGGGGACCGGTCCCCCGGTGAAGTAGCGAGCAGACACCTCCACCGTCGCCTCCTCCCCGAGCACGAAGCGGTCGCGGTCGACCTCCGCAGACACCTCCACCTCGGGGCGGCGGAACTCCTGCACGGGGATGCGGTGCTGGTGGTTCGAGCTGGCGGTGGCCAGCTGCAGCCAGGCGTCGCCGAGGTTGGCGTCGCCGGGGATCTCCAGGGTCAGGTCGAAGCCCCCCTGCTCGGTGACGGTCGTGGTGCCCTTGCCGAGCTCGTTGCCCCGGGCCCCGACCAGCGTCCACTCGACGTCCACCGGCTCGGCAAGCAGGCCTACGTCGCCCTCGGGCCCAGGCTGAACCTCGCGGAGCCAGCCCTTCACCTTGGCCGTCTCGCCGGGCTTGTACAGCCCGCGATCGTCGGCGACGTACCAGCGCATGCCGGCGTCATCGCTCGCGGCGACCCAGCCGCCCTCCCCCCACTCCGGCTGGGCCGGAAGCAGGGCCGTGTCCTCCCCTCGCCGCGCCACCACCGCCATCGTCGGCTCCACGGCGTCCTCGAGGGGCAGCCGGACCAGCCCGTCGGCGTCGGTGGTGGCCGAGCGGCCCGAGGGCATCAGCTCCACCTCCACCCCGGCCAAGGGCTCCCCGGTGGCCAGGTCGGTCACCCAGGTGAGCACCTCGTCGCCGTCGACAAAGGCGTGCAGTCCGAGGCGGGTGACCTGCACCCAGGCCAGCTCGTAGGTGCGCTCCCAGCGGTCCCGGGGCTGGGGCTGGGGCTGCACCACCGCCACGAACTGGCCGTAGCCGCCGCTCAGGTGTTTCGACAGATCGAGGGGCGTCTCGACCAGCTCGTCGGGCTTCGACTCGATGCGGACCACCTCGTCGACCACCCGCTCCCCGGGGAGGCGCCCTGGGCGGTTGTCGTCGTAGCGATAGCGGTCCCGGAACGTGCGCCAGGCCGTCCAGTCCCCCGGCTCCACCCGGTGGATGGTCGCCTTGATGTTCGTGTGGTTGGTGCTGAACACCGGCCACGTCCCGCCGCCGTTGGGGTCGAGGACCACGAAGGAGCCACCCGAGGCGTCGAAGGTCTTCAGCGCCGGCCCCACGTCGACGCGCAGGGCCTGCTTGCGGCCCAAGGACTGGCCGAAGGTGTCCTTCAGCTCTGCGGGGAGGACGAGCTGGTAGCGGGTCCGGGCCTCGAAGCGCCCCGACACCACCAGCTGATGGCCCCTCGCTGCCACCGACACCCCCGGCACCTCCGGGGACACCGTGACGCCGGACAGGTCTTGCTCCGGATCCAGGGGGTTGTTCATGTCGACGGCCCAGGGCTGGGTCGGCGGACAGCGGTCATCCCAGGAGCAGTGGTGGTCGTCGACCTTCAGCGGATCGTAGGTACGGAAGGTCACCGTGGCGTTCTGGGTGCTCGGCCGTGGCCCCTCCGCTCCCACCAGCCCCTTCGGCACCGACAGCGACAGCGACGTGCTCGCCGGCAGGGGCTCTTCCGGCACCAGCAGCACCAGGTGGTCGGCGGCGAGATCGGTGCGCCAGGTGAGCTGGACCTCGGCGGCACGCTCCGCATCGGTCGCCACGCGCAAGGCCCGGCCGCCGGAGAGCGAGACGTGCTTCAGCACCGCCGCCGGCTCCACCGCCTGATCGAAGATCAGCCCGATCACGGGCTGCAGCGGCTGGCCTTCCCCATGGGGCCAGTAGTCCTGAAGGGTGGGAGGCGGGGTGGCGAAGGCGAACGACTGGTCCTCGGCCAGGGCCTCGCCGGCCAGGGAGGTGATCCCCGCAGGCACGGTCACCGTGTACTCGGTGGCCATCGGCAGCCGCTCGACGGGGTCGAAGACGATGGTGCGGGTCCCGAGCCAGCGCCACGCGCCCTCGGGCTGGGGGTCTAGGGTCACGGGCACCGTCTTCGCGGCGTCATCCTGGGTGGTCAGCGCCACCATGGGCTGGTCGAAGGTGACGCTCACCCGCGGCGCGAGGGGCACCTCCCCCTCGGGGGAGAAGCGCAGGACCTGCACCGGGCCGGTCGCGACCTCCGGGGCCTCGCTGCCGCGGGAGGGGAAGGCCTCGTGCACGTCCTCGCCGGGGAGCGGCGGGGGCGGGCTGCCCTTGCGCACCTTGAAGTCCAGCGGTGCGTCGGCGACCAGGGGCGGCGCCTTGGCGAGCAGGGCCTGCACGGCGCGGTCGCTCAGGGGCGTCGGGGCCGCGGGGGGCGTCGGCGTGGCGGTTCCCTGCCCGGCGGGGGCGGGGTCACGAACCGAGCGCAGGTGCACCCGCAGCCCCTTCAGCTCCTCGTCCTCCTCGAACTCCGGAGGACGCTCCGGGACCACCGGAGCGTCGTCGGTGAGCGTCTCCTCGGGCTCCCGAGGGACACAGGAGGACACGAGCAGGACGATCAGCGGCAGGCGCAGGGTCATGGGAACTCCGGGAGCACGGACGTCCAGATGGACCGCAGCTTACAGGTCCGGTTCCTGGGGAAGCAGATTGGATACCAGGGGCGTCCGCCGGCCATGGATGCGGAAGGAGGGGGGCCATGCACGACGACGGCAAAGCGTTCTGGGAGCGAACCGCCCGTCGCTACGACCTGTCGATGTGGCTGTTCGGCGGCCCGCTGGACGCCATGTTGCCCCTCGTCGCCGACGAGGTGAGCGGACGGGAGCGGGTCTTGGAGCTGGCCGCGGGGACGGGCTTGGTCACTGCCGCCATCGCGCCGGTGGTGGGCGAGCTGGTGGCCACCGACTACGCCGAAGCGATGGTGGCCAAGCTCGACGAACGCGTGCGCGCGCTTGGGCTCGACCATGTGCGCACCCGGACGCTGGACCTGTACACCCTCGACGGCGAGGAGCGCTTCGACGCCATCGTCGCCGCCAACGTGTTGCACCTGCTGCCCGACCTCGATCGCGCCCTCACCGTGATGACGCGGTCGCTTCGACCGGGAGGGCGACTGATCGTGCCGACCTACTGCCACGACCAGAACGGGGTCGGGCGGGTGATCTCGAGAGGGATGGGGTGGGTCGGCTTCCCCGGCCAGCGGCGCCTCACCCTCGAACGGTTGGTGGAGCGGCTCACCGCAAAGGGCCTGCGGATTCGCAAGAGCGTCCTGTTGCGGGGCCTGCTCCCGATCGGGTTCGTCTCGGCGGAATCCGAGGGCCCGTCGGGTGGATAGAGGCGGCAGGCTGGATGCGGCCTTGGTCACGTCGACCCCGGGGTAGGTTGGTGCGGGGGGACGATGGGGCTGCAGGACTACGATCTGCACGGCTTGCTCGGAACAGGCGCCACCGCCACGGTCCACCGGGCCGTGCACGTCCCCACCGACACCCTGGTGGCCCTCAAACAGGTGGCCACCAGCGACCCCCGGATGGTGCGAGCCGTCGAGCAGGAGATCCGGGCCATGGCTCGTGTGGGCCACCCCAACCTGCTGTCCATCTACGACCACGGCCGAAGTCCCGACCACACCGGCCTGTGGCTGGCCATCGAGCACGCGAGCGGTGGCTCACTCGAGGACTGGCTCCCCGACGACTGGGAGGCCATCTGGGAGGTGCTCGACGACGTGCTACACGGCCTCGCCCACGCCCACGCCCGCGGGCTCGTGCACCGAGACCTCAAGCCGGAGAACCTGCTGCTCGCCACCCAAGGCGACGTCTCCCCCGGGGTCAAGATCGGCGACTTCGGCCTGACGACGCTGCGGGGACTCGACCCCGCCATTCGACGCGGGGGCACGCCCCTGTACATGGCCCCAGAGCAGTGGCAACGCGGCGCGACGTCGACCCCTGCCACCGACCTGTACGCCCTGGGATGCATCCTGTGGCAGTGGAGCACCGGACACCCCCCGTTTCAGGGAACCGTCGACGCGCTGCGACATGCCCACACGAGCGAGGCTCCATCCCCGCTGGCGCCCCGGTTCGACGTGCCCGACGCGCTGCCCCCGCTGCTCGCCGCACTCCTGGAGAAGGCCCCCGAGGACCGCCCCGCCACGGCAGGCGAGATCCGCCGGGCCCTTCGGCCGACGCCCACCGACCGCACGGTGCGGCAGATGCTCGCCCCGACCCTCCCACCCGTGCCTGCCGGCATGGGGCTGGCGCTGCTGCCGCTGCGGGACCACCGTGTCGTCGGCCAGGAGTCCGCCCGCCACACCCTCGCCCGGGCCCTGGAGCGCGTGAGCCGCGACGAACGGCCTGAGGTGTGGATCCTCTCGGGGCCCCCGGGGATCGGAAAGACCCGCCTGGCCCCGTGGATCGCCGAGACCGCTGCGGAGTGGGGCGTCGCCGATCTCCTGGTCGCGCCGTCGGTGGCCGATGCGCAGCTCCACGCCGAGACCCGCCCCACCCTGGTGCTCTTCGATGACGTCGACCCCGACATCGACATCGTCCGTCTCCGGGCTTTGGTCCACACTCGGGGGCCTCTGCTGGCCGTGGCCTGCATGCCCTCTGGGTGGCATGACGAAGAGCTCGAAGCCCACGCCGCTGTCCACCGCCTGGAGCTGGGGCCCATGGGCCCGCAGGAACTCCGCTGGTTCCTACGAAGCCAGCTCGGCCTGACGCCACAGGCCACGCGACGGATCGAGGAGGCCTGCCAGGGAGTGCCCGGCATCGCCACCGCGTGGGTGCGGGAGTTCCTCGCCCGCGGCGCCCTTCACGCCACCAAGGAGGGCTTCGCTCTGCGGGAGGGCCCGTTGCCGCCCCCTCCCCCCCTCCACGACGGTCCAGCCGCACTGACCGCGGTCCTCTGCGAGCAGGCGGAGGCAGAGTCCCAGGCGGCGCTGCGCATGGCGGCCATGCTGGGAGACCCCTTCTCAGATGCCGCGTGGGAAGGCGCTCTCGGACGCCAAGGGCTCGACGTACCGGAGGCCCTGCTCCGCGAGCTTGCCGGCGCCGGCCTGATTCTGCGGGAGTCGGCGGGGTGGCGCTGGTCGAGCCAGGCCGTCCGCGAGACGGCCCTGTCGGACGCACCTCGCCCCGCCGAGTGGCTGGCGGTGGCCGAAAGCCTGGACGCCCTCCCCACCATGCCGGCGCGCACCATCCGCGCCGGCCTCGCGCGACTCGCGGCTGGCGACGTCCCTGCGGCCCGCCGGCAGCTGCTGGTGCGCTACCCGTTGCGCTTCGAGTTGATACCGCTGCTGCGGACCACCGTGGAGGCCCTGCGCCCTCACCTGGAGCACGCCACCGCGACCGAGAGGGTTCTCCACACCCGGCAGGACATGGCCACGCGCCTGAACCTCGACGGCATCGAGGAGGCCCTCACGCCCGCTCGAACCTTGGTCGAGCAGCTGGGCACCGAGTCCCACCCCGGTCCTCTTCGACCTGGGTGCGACCCACGGGTCGTCGCCCTCGGCCTGGCGACCGCCGCCGCCGTGTTCGCCCACGCCGGCCAGCTGGAACAGGCCCTGGCGCTCCTCGAGGGGCAACCGAGCAGCTCACGAGTCCTCCGTGTCCGCAGCCTGGTGGCACGAAAGCGCGGCGCCCTGCAGGAAGCGCTGGCGCTGGCGTCGGATGGCTACCGTCGTCGCACAGAAGACATCGATTCGCCCATGGCGGGGTTGGCAAACGACCTGGGGATGCTCTCCGGGGCCTTGGGCGACCACCATGCGGCCGAGGCTTGGTTCCGACGCGCCATGTCCTACAACGACCCTGACTCGTCCTTCTACCCAGTGATCAACATCGCCGTCGCCAACGTCGCCCAGGGACGTCCCAAGGAGGCGGTGCACCCGGCCCGTCGAGCCCTTGTCCTCGCCGAGCGCGCGGGGCGCATCGTGCCCCAGGCCTATGTGACCCACGCCATCGTCGCCGCCCTTGCCGGACGCACGGAGGACGTCCGACGCTTCGGAGACACAGCCTTGGCGATGCTTCGCAGCAACCCGCGCTTCGCCCTGGCGCCCATGGTGGGCCCAGCCCGCTCCGCCACCTCGGAGGACCCCATCGTCCAACGCTTCCTCGACGCGCTGCGCCCCCTGCTGCAAGGCTGAACCTGTCCAGCTCCATCGGCGGACCGACGGGGGCGCTCTGACAGCTTGTCGTTCCCGGACGCAGCGTCGGGCCCTGGGTCGGACAAGATGTCCCAGAACGACCGCATGTCGTAGGCCCTCGAGGCCCAAGACCGTGGCACGAGCCCTGCAACTTCCCTGGACATGGTGTTCGCCGCCCAGCTCATCGCCTTGATCGTGTGGCCAGAGGGCCCGCCGTCCGTGCGGGTCCACGTCGAGGCCCCGCTGCGGCCCTGGTCCCTCGACGTGGCCGACGCCGCCGAGGCGCTGCTCGACCCCGACGTCCCCACACCGGGCTTCCGGGACGACTGCTCAGGCTTCGTGTCGGCCGTGTACACCGACGCCGGCATCCCGATGGACGGCCGCGTCGCCGACCTGTACGCCATCGCCGAGGCCCGAGGGCTGCTGTACGACGACGAGGTCCCTGCCATCGGCGACCTCGCCTTCTTCGACAACACCCACGACCGCAACGGGGACGGCGCGTGGAACGACCCCCAGACCCACATCGCCGTGGTCCTCGACGTCGAGCCCGACGGCACCATCTGGCTGGCCCACAAAGGCAGCGCGCGGGCCCGCATCGCGATGAACCTGTTCCACCCCGAACGGCACGCGGCGGACGACGGCACAGTGTGGAACGCCTGGCTTCGGCGCGCGTCCCCCGACGACCCCCGTCGCGAGTACCTCACGGGCCAGCTGTGGACGTCCTTCGCCCGGGTGCCGCCGCGGGTCGACTGGACCGAGGGGTCAGAGCGGTAGGGGTCAGACCGGAAGGGGTCGGGCAGACCGGAAGGGGTCAGACCGGAAGGGGCTGGATGCGCGACGTTCCTCCGGGCCCGACGTTCCAAGGAGGCATGTCGTCCCATTCCGGCGCTCGCGAGGGGCATGTCCTCCGTTTGCGACACCCGCGAGAGGCATGTCCTCCGATTGCGACACATCCGAGGACCTCGGTCGCTCACAGCCCCAGCGACCTGATGAACATCGACGTTGCTCCTCATCGCCTGCCCACCGGAAGCTCCGAAGTGTCGCAAACCAGCCACAGGCCCCTGGCGGGTGTCGCATTCTCCGCCGATGCCTCCAGCCCGCCTGCGCGAATCGCGCCGCTCAGCCGGCTCGACCCAACGCCCGCAGCTGCCGCGTGTGGCTGGCCACCGCCCCGAGGAACGTGGGGTGCCGGTGGTACGGCAGCCCATGAGCCTCCGCCACCTGCCTGACGATGGGGGCGATGCGCGGGTAGTGCACATGGCAGATCGCCGGGAACAGGTGGTGCTCGACCTGGTAGTCGAGCCCCCCCACGATGAAGCTCACCACGGGGTTGCCTTCACAGAAGTCCGCCGTCGTCCGTAGCTGAAGAGCCGCCCAGCGGTGGGGGAGCTGGTCGGCCTCGTCGGGCACGAAGACCTCGGGACCTTCCACCACGTGGGCGAGCTGGAAGACCACCGCCAACACCAAGCCCCCCACCATGTGGAAGACCAGAAAGCCGGCCAGGGCGAGCCATGGGCCGAGCACCCAGGCGGGCAGCGCCAGCAGCAGGCCGAAGTGGGAGAGCTTGCCCACCACCAGCTTGACGTAGCCCTGGAGCGGCTCGTGCTTGCCGGTGTTGGGGTGGGGCTCGCGGATCTGGATCCAGTCGCCAACACACACCCAGTTGAGGGTGAACAGCATGTACAGGAACCAGGCGTACACGTGCTGGAAGCGATGGTGTCCGAGCAGGGGGTCGGCGGTGTGGAGCCGAAGCCACGGGCCCGCGTCGATGTCGTCGTCGACCCCGACCACGTTGGTCCAGGTGTGGTGCCGCACGTTGTGGGCGTGGGCCCAGTTGCGGGCATTGGCCCCGATGAGCTCGTAGGACCACGACATCAGGCCGTTGATCCGGCTGCTCCGACTGTAGGAACCGTGGATGGCGTCATGGCCGACGTTGAAGCCGATGCAGGCGAAGCAGAAGCCCATCAGTCCGTAGACGCCGAGGGTCGCCCAAGTGGGGAGGCCTGCCAGCAAGATCACCAGCAAGCAGCCGATGGAGCTGCCAATCCAGAACAGGCTCTTGAACGCCATGAAGGCGTTGCCCTTCTTGCTGATGCCCTCGGCCTCGAACCACGCGTCGACCCGCTGCTTGAGCTCGCGGTGGAACGCAGCTTCGTCAGAGGCTTGGCGGGAGAATCGGACGGAAACGGGCACGCGGCTCCCTACTCTCGGGGGGGGCCAGCGGCCACGTCAGGCCTCCGGCACCGACAGCACCTTCGCAAAGCCCGGCAGCACCGGCCCTTCCACCCGCTGCGCCTTGAAGCACATCCCGATGCGGACCGCGAACCGCGCCAAGGCCACCACGAGAATGCCCAGCCCCAGCACGGCGATGCCGGCGTCGAAGTGCAGGGCCATCACCGCGACCCCGACCGCCGCGGCCCCCGCGAAGCCCAGCAGCTCGACCGCCAGCAGCAGCAGCGACTGCTTGGCGTGGAAGCGCAGCCACGGGTCCTTCGCCGCCACCAGCACGCCGATCGAAGCCAGCAGGTAGATGCCTTGCACGGGCAGGTAGCAGAGCATCGCGACCTGGCCGGGGCCCATGCCGAAGGGGCCGGGACGGTCGACGCCTCCTTGCACGCGCAGCTCCACCCCGAGGGCGTCCGCCATGGCCCGCGCCACCTCGGCCACCTCCGCCCCACGGGCCGGCGGCACCCGGCTCAGGAGCCCGAAGCGACCCGTGTCCGGGGCGGCGAAGGGGGTGCCTGCGTCGACCCCGTCGGGGGTGACCACCGCCTGGAGCACCAGCCACGACGACCACCCCGACATCGGCGCCAGGACCAGCTCCTGCACCCGCTCCGTCGACGCCTCGCCCCGGGGGTGCACCAGGCGGCGGCCCACCGGGTCCACGAGCGTGCGGGTGCCTGCGGACTGCGCTTCGGCACGCACGAACCCCAGCCCACCCCACACCACACAGCCGACAGAGAAGACCGCGACGACCAGGGCGCCCACCTGCACCCCCACCTCGTCCAGCGGCACCATCAGGAAGGTGAGCAGCCCGACGGCAATGGGCAGGAGGACCGCCCGGGCGATCGCCTGCTTGCGGAGCACGCCAAGCGGGAGCTGGCACACCCAGCCTTCGCCCTCGCGGGTCACCCAGCCCTGGGTCTCGAGGATGCTCATGGTCATGCTCCATCGTGGAGGGACGACCTACCGTCTCCGGTGCGGGCAGACCAGCCGAAGGCCCGCCATGCGACGTCAGAGCGCGTCGAGCTCGCGGAGGATCTTCAGGGCGTTCTGGACTTCGATCTCGGGGTGGAAGGCATGACCCGAAGGGGACACAGCGACCACGTCCATGGCCGCTACGACCTTCTCCGCCAGCGCGTGCAGCGCTTCCGCCGCCAGCTCCAGGTCGTCGACCGCCGAGATACGAATATGAAGGGCAATGCTCGTCAATGCGGGACCTTCGGGGTGGAACCATCCGTTCTCGGTCCACGGCTCAGCGCAGATCTCGCCGCGCTGGTGGTCCATCCAGTACAGGTCGCCGTCGCCGAGGATGAGGCCGGCCGCCGCCAGGCCCCGCATCCACTCGCGGTTCGGTACGGGGGTCTGATCCACGCGAACGAGGATGACCTTCATCAGCGCCTGCTCGAGCTCGGAACGCCGATGGATCCGCTCGACACGTGCAAGAGCCGCCTCGACCGACACCGCAGGGCGCACCTCGCCTCCAAGGGTTGCCGCTCGCTCCTGCAGCTCCGCCAGGACGCCCTCCAAATGCGGGCGATGGGTCTCGGGCGGGTGGAAGCCGAGTTGGTCGAGGTCGACCAGCCAGAGCACCTCGGTGAGGGGTAGGGGTTGGTCCGTGGAGAGAGACCACCACTGCCCCTTCGCGTCGAGGAACCAAGGCCACGGCTTGGCGCCATGGTGAAGCTGAACCCCGTAGACCGCCTCGTAGACGTCGGAGCAGGTGCGGTCGCCTTCCGGCAGGACGAGGCGGAGAACCCAAGACGTTCGTGCCGCATCCGGGAGTGGCATTCCTCCGACGTATGAAACACAGGATGAGGGGTCAAGGTGCCGAGGTTCCATGGGAGCAAGCGGAGCCACGGACCGCTCGCCTACCCCATCCCGCCATCGCAGCGATAGAGGGCAGCCTCCACGGAGCCGCCCACATGAAGCTCGAAGAGACCACCGAGTTCTGGCTCAACTGGTGATCTCGGGACTACCACGCGCTCCTTGGGAGTTGTGCCCGGCGGCTGTGCCCGACACCATCAGTGCTTCGCGAGCCGAACACGGTCGACGAGCCGCCCCAACGCGGTCCCCACCGGGAGCAACAGGAGCACGGTGGCGACGCAAAGGAGGGCGAAAAGGGAAGTGGCGGCAAACGTGACGAACGACATGGTGTCTCCTGGGCTGTGAAGTGAGCGGCCGACAAGTTCGACCCTCTCTCTCTTTCTACGCAGGCCATTCGCCGGATGAACCTAGCACGAACGAAAGAGCCTCTTGAAGCCTCGTTTTTCGCAACCACCCCGTTTCCCTACACCCCACCCAGCGAAATGATCTGCCCGCCATCAGCCAGGGAGAGGCCCGCTGCCACAACCGCCCGCCGGCGGTCCTGGTCGGTGGGCGTGACGTAGATCTCGAGCAGCACCTTGACGCTGTGGCCGGTGAGCTCCGAGACCACCTTCGGGTTGCTCGAGCGCACCATCGCGGTGGCCACCATGCGCCTGAGGCCGTGGGGGGTGCACTCCGGCACGCCGGCGGCGACGCAGGCCTGGACCATGGCATCGCGCACGGCCCAGGGGGAGTGTCGACGCTCACGCAAATCCGCGGGAAAACGGTGAAAAGCGCGCTCATGCGCAACGGTGCTGAGCGCGCTCATGCACAACGGTGCTGAACGCGCCCATGCACAACGGTGCTGAGCGCGCCCATGCGCGCCGGCCACCAGTGGTGACCGGCGCACATGTCACGGCTTGCTCGTTTCCCGCGCTTTCCGCC